>Ga0209270_1000164_pt1 | contig 170263 bp, 150 predicted proteins | sample MTBAKSrepl1MetaG_FD_187456 | JGI IMG/M metagenome (GOLD analysis project Ga0209270, IMG submission 187456) | Enrichment culture microbial communities from Arthur Kill intertidal strait, New Jersey, USA, that are MTBE-degrading - MTBE-AKS1... | ecosystem: Environmental > Aquatic > Marine >... | reverse complement strand
AGGACATCGGCCTCGCCTATGAAGACGTTTGGATGACCACCTCCGACGGGATCAAGATTCATGGCTGGTTTCTCCCGTCCGCCGTCACCGAGTCCCCATCGACGGCCCATCTGCTCTTTTTACACGGAAACGCCGGGAATATCTCCCACCGGCTGGACAATCTGGCCGGTTTGACCAAGGCGGGCTTCGCCGTCCTCATCATCGACTATCGGGGATTCGGACGGAGTGAGGGGCGGCTGTCAGAAAAAGGCACTTATCTGGACGCCCGGGCCGCCTACCAATATCTTCTGGGTAAAACCGGGGTCAATCCTGGTAAAATAGTTATTTTCGGCCGATCCCTGGGCGGAGCCGTGGCCGTGGACCTGGCCGTCGAGGCGCCGGCCCGGGCCTTGATCATAGAAAGCGCCTTCACCTCGATCCGGGACATGGCCGGGGTGCATTTCCCCGTCCTGCCCCGCTTTTTAGTGTCGGCCATGTATGAATCGGAAAAAAAGATAGGCCAAATCACTATCCCCACCCTTTTCATTCATGGAGAGGCGGACGATGTGGTCCCGATCGCCTTGGGCCGGCGTTTATTCGCGGCCCACCCCGGTCCCAAAAACTTCTTGGCCATACCCCGGGCCGGCCACAACGACGCCTTTCTGGTCGGGGGCCGGCCTTATTACCGGCGCCTGGTGGATTTCGCCCGGAATCCGGCCCAGTAAGCCAGATATGCAACCCTTCTTTTTCAACGAGAAAACCATCCGTCCTCTTCGGATCATTTTCGCCAGTGACCGGTCTTATATTTTGGCCGCCCATGGAATATGGCTCGAGCCGGGGAAAGAAACAGGTCCGGGCTGGCTTCGGATTGAATCCGGCCGGGTGGCCGGGTCGGGCGTCGGAGAACCTCCCCCTCGAACCGGGGCGGAACTTCTGGATTTAGGCCCGGTTTTATTGGTTCCGGGTTTGATTGACACTCATGTCCACCTGGCCCTGGACCCTGGAGACGGCCTGGACTTATCCGCTCGGGTCGAGACGGCTTCCGATTACGGACTGGCGGCGGTCAGGGACGGCGGGGACAAGGCGGCTCAGACGCTCCAATCAAGAGCTTCGATCCAAAACCACTTTTTATTGGCGGCTTCGGGGCAGGCCCTTCACGCGCCCGGCCGTTACGGCGGTTTCCTCGGCCGAGCGGTGGCCGATCGTCGGGACATGGGCCGGGCGGTCATGGAGTTAGCTGAAATGGGCGCGGATCAGATCAAGATCATAGCCTCCGGACCGGTGGCCCTGAACGCTTACGGCCGGGTCGGACCGCCGCAGTTCGAGGCCGACGACCTCGGACACTTGGTGGCCCTGGCCCGAGAGGCCGGCCTCAAGGTCATGGCCCACGCCAACGGCCCGGAAGCGGTGCCAAGCTGCCTCCAGGCTGGAGCAGCCTCCATCGAACACGGGTATTTCATGGGCGACCAGGCTTTAAGGCTCCTGGCCGAGACCGGCGCGGCCTGGGCGCCCACGATCCAACCCTTGGCGGCCCTGGCCGAGAGGGAACCGGACGGTTCGGCGCGGCCAAGCCTCATCAAGCGTATTATTCAACACCAGGTCGATCAATTGAACCGGGCCGGGGAACTCGGGGTCGAAGTGGTGATGGGGACCGACGCCGGTTCACCCGGGGTCCGGGCCGGGGCCGGTCTGGCCCGGGAGATGAGTTGGTGGCGACAGGCCGGTTTCAGCGGCGAAGCAATCCTGGCCGCCGCCACTTTCCGGGCCGCGACCCTTCTGGGAAAAACCGATATTCTGGGAAGTTTCAGACCCGGCCGCCTGGCTTTCGTTGTGGGTCTGTCTTCGGAGGAGCCGCTGGCCGAGGCGATTCTGAAACCGCCTTTGGTCACGGCCCGGCCAAACCTTGCGGGTGGTGGAGTATGATTAAAATCGAAGGTCTGCGTTTGGCCCTGGTCAGGGATGAAGATATCGATCCGGCCGTGCCGTTCCTTTTGAGTTACGGCTTTGATCCAGCCGATCTCCGGGCCTCCCTGGAACGGGTCGGTCAAATAACCCCGCTGATTCTTCAACCGGCCGAAGGACGCTACAGACTGATCTGCGGCTATCGCCGCCGCCTGATTCTACAGGAATTAGGCCGTCGGGAATATCAGGCTTTAATTCTTCCTCCAGGCCTGAACGACCGGGAGGCCCTGGGGCTGGCCTTGGAAGACAACCTAAGCTCGCGTCCTTTCAATGCGGCCGAAAAGGTCCTGGCCCTGACCCACCTGAGCCGTTTCCATCCGCCGGCCGAGCTGATCGAGAATTTCCTGCCTCGCCTGGGCCTGCCGCCGAGGGTCCAGTATTTGGACCGTTTCCTGAGACTGAGCGACTTGGGGACGGCCGGGCTGACCGCCCTGGCCGAGGGCGACCTGGACCCGGAAACGGGGGAGATGATTCTGAGCATGACGCCGGAGGACCGAGCCGCCGTGATTGATCTTTTAAACCGTCTCCGGCCGGGTTTGAACAAAAGAAAACAGATCGTCACCTGGCTCCGCGAGATCGGTCGAAGAGAGGATGTTCCGGTCCGGACCGTCATTGAAGGCCCGGATATACGGGCCGTGATGCAGGCCGAACGCCTCAATCTCCCCCAGAAAGAAAAAGCCGTCCGGGAACTGCTCCGAGCCCGGCGCTACCCTCTCCTGAAAGAGCTCGAAGAAAAACAGGCCCGTTTTTTGAAACGTTTAAACCTCCCGCCCAAGGTCAGGCTGGAGCCCCCGCTCAATTTCGAGGGCCTGGATTTTACCATTAGAATCAACTTCGCCGACTTAAAGGAATTTCAGGAAGGCTTGGACGCCTTGAATCGAATGGCCGCCGGCCCTGATTTGGCTGCTCTGGTGGAATTAGGCTGATGGGCCGCGCCGGAAAACCCGAGCGCCTGGTCGTTGAGACCTCGCTGACCGATGGCCCTCTGACCCGCGTTTTGGAGAAAAGCCTACCGGTTAAGGAGGTCCGGGAACGGATCGGTCCGAGCGATTATCCGGATTTCGGACCGGGCGATCTGGTCCTGGCCCGCCATCACGGTTCTTTCATCAAGCCGTGTCCGGGCACCCGGGGTTACATTTGCTGCGGACTCCAGATCATTCATTTCGGCCTGGGCTGCCATCTCGGCTGCACTTACTGCATCCTCCAAAGTTACCTGGACACCCGGGCCATCATTCTATTCGGCAACATGGAAGACGGCTTGGCCCGGCTTCGGGAGGTCCTGGCCCAGGATAATCCGCCTTTTCGGCGATACTGCACGGGCGAATTCACCGACAGTCTTCTTTTGGAAGACCTGACCGGCCTGGGCGCTCGACTGGTCGGGCTCTTCGCCGATCAATCCCAAGCCGTCCTGGAACTCAAGACCAAGACCGACCGGGTCCAAACCCTGCTCGGCCTGAATCATGGCGGCCGGACCATCATTTCCTTTTCGGTCAACGCCCCGGCCGTGGCCCGGAGCGAGGAATCAGGGGCCGCTTCTTTGAAAAGCCGCCTGGCCGCGGCCGGCCGGGCCGCCCAGCACGGGTACCGGGTCGGTTTTCACTTTGACCCCTTGATCCGGCATCCCGGCTGGCAGGAAGGATACCAGCGGACCGTCTCCGATATTTTTCAACATGTCCCGGCCGAGGCCATCGCCTGGATCAGTCTGGGCGCCTTCAGGTATCTGCCGGGCCTTAAAACCGTGGTCGCGGGTCGCCACCCGAAGAGCCGGATCATGGACGAGGAGTTTGTTTTGGCCCCTGACGGTAAAATGCGGTACCTCAGACCCTTGCGGGTGGAAATGTACCGGAGTTTATTGACCTCGATCCGCGGATTTTGGCCCGAAGCCTGCGTCTATTTATGCATGGAGAGCCCGCGGGTCTGGCGGGAGGTCTTCGGGTTTGATCCCGGTCCCCGTGGCCTCATCGAGATGCTGGACCGGCGGGTCTAGCCAGGGCCGAGGGTATTGAGAACCGTGATTTTCCGCCCGACCATCATAAACCGGATGCATAAGCCCGGAAACTGTGTTAGTGGTGAAGGCTTGAAATTCAAGCGGAAAAGGAGCGAGAAGCAGAGTCGTGAGCAAACTCAAGGAAATGGTCACAAGGTCGTCTCCGGTCCATGAGCGCAAGGTGGAGATCAGGAGTTACACCACGGAGGATAATCAGCTCGTGGTCGAAGGTTGGCTCAGGGATGAGCGTCTGGAATTCGGCTATTACTGGGACGGACGTGAGCGGCCGTCGGGAGTGGTTCACTGGTTGGCCGTGCGCTTACTGATAGGCGGCTGGCCCATCTCCATTCAGGACGCCGAAGCCGAAATGCCCGGCATCCCGAATGAGATGTGTCGGGAAACCATGGATTCCGTGAAAAAGATCATCGGCATGCCCATAGTCTCCGGGTTCAGCGAGGAGGTGCGCAATCGTCTGGGCGGGACCGAGAGCTGCACCCATTTGATGTATCTGATCATCAGCATGGGCCCGGCCGCCCTGCACGGTTATCTGGCCCAACAGTCCCGCCGACCTCAACCGGTCCCGCAATCAATGGACGATGTCCCTTGGCTCTCCTACGTCATCAACAGTTGCCGTTTATGGCGGGAAGGCGGACCTTTGCTGCAAACGATCCAGGAAACCTTGGAAAAATTGAACCGGTCCGAATGAAGCGATCCGTTCTTAAAAGGATTTTATTTTAAGGCGGATGGAATTCCCTGGAAAAGGCGACCGGATTTTTTTACGTACTTTTATGGCCGAAAAATCCAGGCTATGATAAACTGATGACCAAATTTCATGGGTCGTCTGGTTCGGCCCAGGAGGGGATTAATGAAAGAGAAAGTTGAAGCCGCTTTGAACAAGATTCGTCCTCAGCTCCAGGCCGACGGGGGCGGCGTGGATTTGATCAGCGTATCAGACGACGGGGTGGTCCGGGTGAAACTGACCGGGGCTTGCGGTGGTTGCCCCATGAGCCAGATGACTCTGAAAATGGGTATAGAAAAGGTTCTCAAGCAGGAAATCCCGGAAGTGGCCCGGGTTGAATCGGTGGGCTGATTCTTCCGCCCTTCTTTCCAGACAGCATTTTCTAGTCAAACCCGGCGTGTTCCAATCGGATCAAAACCTGGCCGAAGGCCGGGTTTCGATTTCGAGAAGAGAGATTGATTCTCGGCCGGCCGCGGGGCGGAAGGCGGTCCGAGTTAAAATACCTAGGAAATCTTTCCCGGTTGGCTAATTTTTAAGTCCAGGGGAGGGCGCTCATGCCGCGCCCATGCCAGGGGAGCATTTCGCGGCAATACGGACAAGGTCCGGACGGCCAATAGACGCCCAAAGGGAACGAATTTCGCCGCAGGCTATAAAAGCTTCAAAAGACCGCACCCACATGAAAAGGTAGATCGTTCAGCGCGTCAGGGAAGATCGAGGCGACGATTCAGGAGGAGTGTTTTTTCCGCCAAATAAACAAGCTCAGCAAGCCTGACCCGAACAGCCAGACCGCACCGGGCAAGGGCACTGATGGGAAGTCGTCGTCATGCGGAACGGCGTCGTCCGAAACGCCCACGTCGCTTTCGTCATCAGGCATGATGCCCTGGAAACGGACGGCCATGGGTTGGAGCAGAGGCTGGCCGAGACCGGGATCGGCGGAAAGCAAGGAGAAATCAGCCGTATTCATGGCCTCGAGACCTGATCCGGACAAGGTGAAGGTGAATTGAAAGGTTTGACCCGGGAAGATGCCATACTGGACTTTTCCGCCGTTAAAATCTTTTTTAGTGAGGCCGGCCAGGTCGAAATTGCCCAACTGGTTGGGGGTGGTTATGGCATCCCGGTCAAAGAGATAGTCCCAATTTGAACTCAGGTCCACGGAAAAAGATTCAACGCCGATGACCTCGGGGGGCAAATTGAAGGCGAAGGCGGTGATTGAGGAGACCACGGTGGAGGTATTGGCCAGGGAGACGGTGATCGTGCCCGAGGAGGGTTGATAATCGAGGACCGCCACGGCCCGGATCGACTCAGGGAAATTGATGCCTTGAAGATGATAAGTTACAGGGGAGGCCCAGGATGAAGTCGAGACGAGGCCTAACAGAAAAACAATGGTTATCACCCTGAAAAATTTTGCAAACTCGGGCGAATGGTCGGCTCGGCTCCAACTTCTTTTTGATCGGGGCTTAACGAAAAAATATGTTGGCATCTTGGCCCCCCTTTTAAAGACAAACAAAAAATGCCCTGGGAATTGGTCGCCTTATTTATTAAAACTACTTTAAGTTAAAATTACTCACCTGATATGTCAATACGAAAAAAGTACCATTTTTTTCTAAGTACCAGATATTTAGGACCTAGGCCTCCTTTTCGGCCGACTGGGGAATATTAAAGAAGACCCTGGCCCAAATTGGTGCTTTTATTGTCAATCCAGGGAAGGCCGGAGAGCCTTGTTTCCGTCGGCCCGGGTGGCCCGGGCCGACCGGTGGAAGTAATAGTCTAACCGTGCTGAATATATATGACCTCGCATGATCATAGGCCTAACTGACTGAATTCTATTCCAATAAGACGAAGCATGAAATTATTATGCTTTTGGCTTTTATATTTTATTCCCCCGGCTTTCTTTCTGTGCATTGACCAAGCCCTGGGCGTCCGTTTATATATTTAAAGATGAAAAGCTACCGGACCTTATGGCCATATTTTCGCCGGCATTGGTTGCGGCTGGTTTTCGGCCTGGCCGCCTTGCTGATGGTCGACCTGCTTCAGTTGCTGATCCCCCGGGTGATCAAGCACGCGGTCGATCAGCTTAGCAGCTTCACCGCCACGCCTTCAACCTTGGCCTGGTCCGGCTTGAGCATAGCCGTCCTGGCCCTGGCCATCGGCCTGTTCCGGTATATCTGGCGGCTGTTGATTTTGGGTTTTTCCCGCATCGTCGAAGAGGACCTCCGCGACCGTCTTTACGCCCGACTCCTGACCCTGTCCCCGGCCTGGTTCATGACCAAAACCACCGGCGACATCATGGCCAGGGCCACCAACGATATCGAAGCGGTGCGCATGTCCGCCGGTTTCGGCCTGGTCGCCTTGGTGGATTCGTTTCTCATGGGGGCGGCGGCCATCGGCTTCATGATGTGGATCAACCCCAGCCTGACCCTCCTGGCCTTGGTGCCCATGCCCCTGATCAGCATTTTGACCAGGCGTTTGAGCCGCATTATGTACCGGCGGTACCTCCGGGTCCAGGAGCTGTTCGGGGCGATGACCGAGCGGGTCCGGGAATATTTGGCGGCCATCCGGGTCATCCAGGCGCATGTCCAGGAGAAACTGGCGTCTCAGGACCTGGACGGTCTCGGCCGGGATTACGTCAAGGAAAACATCAGGTTGAGCAAGGTGTCCGGGTCTTTTTATCCCCTGATGCTCATGTTCACCAACCTGTCCCTGGCCATTGTCCTTTATTTCGGCGGACGGCTGACCATTTTCGGGACCATCAGTCCGGGCGATTTCGTGGCCTTTATCAGCTACCTTGGCCTGCTGACCTGGCCGATGATGGCCTTGGGCTGGGTGGTTAACCTTGTTCAACGCGGCGCGGCCTCCCTGGACCGGATCAATGTGATCCTGGAGCAGGCCCCGGAGATCGCCGATCCTCCCCATCCGGGACCAAGGCCCGCTATGAAAGGCAGGCTGGAGGTTCGCCATTTGACCTTCAATTACCCAGGCCGGAAGGAATTGGTTCTGCGCGACCTGAGTCTGGTCTGTCCGGCCGGAAAAATCACGGCCCTGGTCGGCCGGACAGGGTCGGGTAAAAGCACCTTGATGAATTTGCTGCTTCGCTTGTTCGACCCCCCGGCCGGGACAGTCTTTTTAGACGGGGTTGACGTTAAAAGCTGCTCTATTTCCGATCTTCGGGCAGCCATCGGATATTCGGCCCAGGACACTTATATTTTCTCGGGCACTCTGGCCGAAAACGTGGCCTTCGGCCGGCCGGAGGCGGGGGAGGCGGAGATCGAGGCCGCGGCCCAGGCCGCCGGTCTGGACAAAGATGTCAAATTATTCCCTGACGGTTACCGGACTTTTGTCGGGGAACGCGGCTTGACCCTTTCCGGCGGTCAAAAACAGCGTTTGGCTTTGGCCCAGGCCTTGCTGCTGAACCCGCCCCTGCTCATCCTGGACGACACCTTCGCCGCGGTGGACGCGGGCACCGAGGAAGAGATACTGGCTCACCTGGCCAGGCTCAGGGCGGGGCGGACGACCGTCATTGTTTCCCATCGCCTGACCAGCCTGAAGATCGCCGACCTGATTCACGTCCTGGAGAACGGCCGTCTGGCTGAATCCGGGACCCATGATGAACTTATCGCCCGGGATGGTTATTACGCCAGACTTTACCGCCTCCAGCAGGTCCAGGCTGAATATAATCATAAAATGGAAGTGGTCGAAGCGCGGGGGGCATGATCGGATGTGGGACGGTTACGGATATTACGAAGGCGAACAATTGGGCAAGCTGTACGACTTGCGGCTGCTTCGGCGTCTGCTGCCTTATATCCGGCCCTACACCCGGCTGCTGGTGTTAACCAGCTTCCTGATTCTGGCCGCCACGGGCACCGATCTGGTTCTGCCTTACCTGACCAAGGTGGCCGTGGACCGGTACATTGTGGTTTCGTTCCAGGAGGTGAGAATTTCCGATGGGGCCGACCCTCGGCTGGTTGAACTCACCCGGACCTATCATGACCTCTTCCGAGCATCCGGACGTCCGGGCGTTTATTTCCTGTCCGGAGAAAACGCCCGCAAGATGGAACTCCAGGACCTCAATCGCTTGAAGGCCGCCGGCGTTATCCGGCCGGACCCATATTACCTGGCGGATATGGAATCCGGACGGGTCATGGAGGTGATCCAAAAATACCCTGGTTTCTTTCAACAGTTTCCGGAAGCAGCCTCGATCAAGGTCGAGGACCTGGCCCGCCTGGGACGAGAGGACCTGTATCGCCTCCGCTCCGGGGACATCGGCGGTCTGGCCTGGATAGCCTTGATCGGCGCGGTGGTCCTTCTGGTCGGATTTTTATTTAATTTCGCTCAGATCGTCCTTCTGGAAGCCGTCGGTCAGCGATTGACCCATGATCTTCGCCAGGACCTTCTGAACCATATCCTCAAGCAGTCCCTGGCCTTCCACGACCGATCACCCTCGGGCCGGCTGGTGACTCGCGTAACCAACGACATCCAGAACCTGAACGAAATGATCAAATCGGTGGCCGTGACCCTGTTTGAGGATGCCTTTGTGCTTATCGGGATTGCCATCATCCTCATTCACATCAACCTCCGCCTGGCCCTGCTCACCTTCACCCTTTTGCCGGGCATCCTTCTGGTTTCGATGGTCTTCCGGCGGCGGGCCCGGGACGTTTTTCGGGACCTGAGGCATAAAGTCTCCCAGATCAATACCGTCTTCGGCGAAAGCATCTCCGGCATCAGGGTCATCCAGGCCTTCCGGCGGGAAAAGTTCAACCGGGAACGTTTTGGCGAACTCAACCACGAAAACTATTTGATCGGCATGCGCCAGATCAAGGTCTTTGCTCTCTTCATGCCCCTGATCGAAGTGATCTCGGCGGCGGCCCTGGGACTGGTCATCTGGTACGGCGGCCTTTCGGTCGTCCGGGAAGCCATGACCCTGGGCGCGGTGGTGGCCTTCATCGGGTACGTGCGCAAGTTCTTCCAGCCCATTCGAGACGTGGCCGAGAAGTACAACATCCTTCAGTCGGCCATGGCCTCGCTGGAACGTGTTTTCGGACTTTTCGACCAACGGTGGGAGCTGCCTCGACCGGCCGAACATCGCCCGGCGCCCGAGGGCCGGGGAGAGATCCGATTCGACCGGGTCAACTTCGGGTACCAGCCCGACGAACCCGTGCTCAAGGACGTCTCTTTAATCGTCCCGCCGGGGCAAACCCTGGCCATCGTCGGGGCGACCGGTTCGGGCAAGACCTCGATCATCAACCTCCTGCTCAGGTTTTACGAGGTCGACTCCGGTCGCATTCTAGTCGACGGAGCCGATATCCGGGAACTTGACCCGGCTGAACACCGGTCCAGAATCGGCCTGGTCATGCAGGAGGTCTTCCTGTTCGCCGGGACGGTCCATGAGAATATTGCCTTGTCCCGCGACGGAGTGAGTCCGGACAGAATAAAGGCGGCGGCCCGGGCCGTCCACGCGGCCGATTTTATTGAAGCCCTGCCCGCCGGTTACGATCAACCCCTGGGCGAGGGCGGCCTGTCCTTGTCCGTGGGCCAGCGTCAGCTCCTATCCTTGGCCAGGGTCCTGGCCCACGACCCTCAGATTTTGATCTTGGACGAAGCCACGGCCTTCATTGATTCGGAGACGGAAAAATTGATTGAATCGGCCTTGGCCAAACTGACCGCCGGCCGGACCTCGATCATCATCGCCCACCGGTTGTCGACCATCCGACGGGCCGACCGGATTCTGGTCCTGCATCAGGGCCGGGTCCTGGAAACAGGAACTCACGCCGAACTTTTGGCCCGCCAGGGCCTTTACTATCGGCTGCATCAGCTTCAATTCAAGGAAAACGATCTGGCTAAGCAGCCTGGTTCGTAATATAATTTCCGATATTTGAACTTGAAGGGGAAACGAGATGGACTTAGGACTGGGCGGAAAAGTGGCCTTCGTGGGCGGGGCCAGCAAAGGCTTGGGCCGGGCCGCGGCCCAGGCTCTGGCCCGGGAAGGGGCCAAGGTGATCGTGGCGGCCAGGACCAGGGAGAGCCTCGAAAAAACAGCGGCTGACATCGGCCGGGAGACCGGGGCCGAAGTCAGGGCCATGCCGGTGGACCTCTCCCGGTCCGGGCAGGTCCGAACCACCGTCAAGACCGTGCTTAATGATTTCGGCCGGGTGGACATCCTGGTCAATAACGCCGGCGGACCGCCCACGGGGACTTTTCTGGACTTTGGCGACGAAGCCTGGGAAGCGGCCTTTCGGCTGAACCTGATGAGCGCGGTCATCCTGGCCCGGGCCGTGGTTCCGGGCATGCGGGACCAAGGTTGGGGCCGGATCATCAATCTGACTTCCATCGCCGTCAAACAGCCCCTGGACGGGCTGATTCTGTCCAATGCAATCAGGACCGGGATTCACGGTTGGGCCAAGACCTTGTCCAACGAACTGGCCCCTTGCGGGATCACGGTCAACAACGTCCTGCCGGGATTCACCCTGACCGACCGGGTCCGGAGTCTGGCCCGGGTGCAGGCCGAAAAAGAAGGAGTCAGCCCCGAGGAGGTCGTGGGCCGGATGGAGCAGGCCATCCCGATGAAAAGACTGGGCCGGCCCGAAGACGTGGGCGATCTGGTGGCTTTTTTGGCTTCGGAGCAGGCCGGGTACATCACCGGCGTCTCCATCCACATAGACGGGGGCTTTTATTCCGGTCTGATGTAAAAACCCGCCGGTTTTGTCCAAGGTCTTCGGCTGAGAGACACGATGATTTGGAGGAACTGTAAATGATCGACCGCCGCTGGGTCTTGTCGGTATTATTTTTATCCTTTCTGCTTTTGATTCAATTCTGGCCGGGATCGAGTCTGGCGGCCAAGCCGGAGCCGCTGCAAGTCTTGGCCGTCCATCCGAGCGGACCGACGCCCAGGGTCAAACAAATCACCGTCGTCTTCGACCAGGCCATGGTTCCGCTGGGAGAAATGGACCGGCCTTTTGAGGAAGTCCCGGTGGTTTTCACCCCGGAGCTTCCAGGCCGCTTCCGCTGGCTCAACGTCTATTCCCTGGCCTTCGAACTGGACAAGCCGCTGGAAGGCTCGTTCGAAGGGGAGATCACCGTTAAAAAGGGAATAACGTCCTTGGACGGGTCTAAACTAAAAGAAGATTACACCTCCAAATTCTCACTGCCCCTGATTGAACTGAGACGGGTCCTGCCCAAACCAGGCGCCGCGGGCTTGGCCTTGCGGCCGGAAATGGAACTGGCCTTCAACCAGCCTTTGATTCAGGAGCGTTTGCAAAACGACGTTTATTTCACCGCTCCGGACGGTTCAAAAGTTCCCGCCCGGGTCAGGGCCGACGAAGAGGCCAACGCCGGCCGGAATCCGGGTGATGACTGGGTGGTCAAAGTCAGCCCGGCGGCCGATCTGACCCCGGACGCCCCCTTCGAACTGGTCATCCCCGCCGGCCTGGCCTCGGCCTCGGGTCCCTTGCCCTCCACCCGGGAATTCCGCCTTAACTACCGGACTTACGGGCCGCTGGAAGTGGTCGGAATCGTCGGTTACCGGCCCCAGGCCGAAGCGCCCTTCGATCCGGAAAGCGGCCTGGAGATCAAGTTCACCACGCCGGTTTCGCCCAGGCAGGTTGTGGAAAACCTGAAGGTCAGCCCCGACTATGATCTGACCCAAATCGAGGGTCTCGAGGCGGAGGCCGAACCGGTCAGCGCCTTGTGGCTGCCCGGACCGTTTCAGGCGGCCAGCCTTTACACCTTCACCTTCGCTTCCGGTCTGAAGGACGTTTACGGCCAGACCATCAAGGGGCGGACCAATTTTCAAATCGTCATGGGACCGGCCCGCCCCGTTCTGGAACTGCCCGGCCGGCACGGGGTCCTGGAGAGGTCTGACGATCCGAGTTATCCCGTTCGGGTCAGGAATATCAACCGCATCAATTTCCGGGGCTGTTTCCTCCCGCCGGAAAAGATCATTCCTTTTCTGATCAAGCATAAGCTTTATCGGTATTTGAGCGAATCGAGCGATGACTTTCTCGCGGACGTTCCCCCTTATGAAACCAAAACGGAGTCGATCAAGGTGACCGCCCCGCCCAACGCCGTGAGCTATCAGCCGGTCCGCCTCCGCCAACTTTTCGGGCCGGAACCGGGTCCGGGCGCTTTTTACTTCGATCTGGCCGCGCCCGAAACCAATGATCCCAAGACCGGCCGGCCGGTTTATCGCCGGGCCGTGGTTCAGGTGACCGACATCGGCCTGTCGGTTAAATTCGGACAGACCAACACCCTGATCTGGACGACCAAGCTGGCCGAAGGGCAACCGTTGGGCCGGGCGGCCGTGGAAATACGAGACGCGCGAAACTACGTCCTGTGGCGGGGCCAAACCGACGAACAAGGCCTGGCCCTGGCCCCTGGCGCCGATCAGCTAAAGCTCCAGCAGAACCCAAAGGAATCCGGACAGCCGTCGCTTTTTGTCTTGGCTTACCATGAGGATCAATTCAGCTTCATCAGCACCGAATGGCACGAAGGCATCGCCCCTTGGAACTTCGGTCTGTCCGGGCGGGATTATGATGAAGGCCAGGAAACCCTGACCTGGGTCCTGACGGCCTTGCCTCTGTACAAACCCGGCGAAGAGGTCCGCTTCAAGCTCATTCGGCGGCGGAACACCCCCAGGGGCCTGTTTCCCCCCGGACCGGGGAACATCATGGTTGAAATCCAGGACAGCCGGGGCGGGGTGTTGGAAAAAACCAGGCTGGAAATGACCAGCTTCGGAACGGCCTCGGGCCGTTTCCTCCTGCCTCGAACGGCTCCCCTGGGCAGCTACTCGATCCTGATCGGCGACGACCGGACGAAGATGAAATACGCCGGCGGGTTCCGGGTGGAAGAATACCGTAAACCTGCTTTTGATCTGGAAATTATTCCCTCGCAGGAAACGGCCCTGGTCGGGGACAAGATCAGCGCCCGCCTCAAGGCCGATTACCATTTCGGGTCGCCGGTGGCCGGCCAGCCGGTCGACTATCTGGTCAGCGCCGGTCCGGCCGACTTCACCCTGCCCAGGTTCGAGGATTACAATATAATTGACTGGTCCGCCCTGGAGGAGGATGAAGCCGAACCGATACCGACCATAGCCCAGGGACGACTCGATCTGGACCGTCAAGGCCAGACCGCTTTGAATTTCCAAGCCCTGCCGTCTAAAAAACCGCAACCCCGGTATTTCCAGATCGAGGCCACGGTCACGGACGTGGACCAGCGGACCGTCAGCCGCCGGCAATCCATCCTGGTCCATCCGGCCTCGTTCTATCTGGGTCTCAAGACCGACCGCCATGTCATCAGCAGCGGTGAAAAAATGACGGTCAACCTTATCGCCGCCACGCCGGAAGGGCGGCTGGTCCCCGAGGTCGTGACCGACCTGGTTCTGGTCCGCCGCACCTGGCAGACGGTCCGGCGAAAAGGCGTGGGCGGATATTACCATCATATATCCGAACCCTCCGATACGATCATCCAGAGAATTAGGATCAAGACCACCGACCGGCCTCTCGGCCTGGATTTCACCTTATCCGAAGGCGGCTTCTACTACGTGACGGCCCAGGCCAAGGACCAGGACGGCCGGACGACGGCCAGCGCCGTCGGTTTTTACGCTTACGGCCAGGGATCGGCCGGGTGGGCCAGATACGACCACGACCGCATCGACCTGGTCCAGGACAAGGAAGAATACCGGCCCGGAGAAACGGCCACCGTTCTGATCAAAAGCCCCTTCACCCAGGCCACCGGTCTTTTGACCGTGGAACGCAACGGCGTGCGCCGTCACCAGATTTTCCAGGTGACCGGCCCGGCCCCCGCCGTCCAGGTCAGGATTGAACCGGACGACTTTCCCAATGTTTACGTCTCGGTCCTCCTGGTGCGGGGCCGCATATCGGACCAGCTGGATGAACAGGGGCGGGACCCGGGCAAACCGGCCTTTAAAGCCGGGTACGCGGAAATCAAGGTCGCTGATGAGAGTTCCAGGTTGAAGGTGGAAGTTTCGCCGGACCGTCCCCAGGCCAGACCGGGCCAGGAAGTGGAACTGACCGTCAAGGCCGTAGGCGGGGACGGCCGCCGGGAGGTGACTGAAGTGGCGGTGATCGTGGCCGATGCCGCCTTGCTCCAGTTAGGCTCCGAGGATGCCTACTATCCCGAGCGTCTGTTTTTCGCTTCGCGCAGTCTGGCCGTCTGGACCGCCGATCTGCGGATCAATCTCATTGGACGGCGTCACTATGGATTGAAAGGGGCCAAAGCCGGCGGCGGCGGCCTCGATGCGGAAGCGGCTGAACGCTATCGCCGCCATTTCGTTTCCTTGGCCTTTTTCGAACCTCACCTGGTCACCGACGACATGGGCCGGGCCAAGGTCAGGTTCAAACTGCCGGACAATTTGACCACCTTCAAGATTTTCGCCGTGGCCAACACCCAGGGCGGACGTTTCGGCACCGGAGTCGGATCCATCCAGGTGACCAAACCCATGCTGATCAAGACGGCCTTGCCCGGCTTCGCCGGAATAGGCGATGAATTTACGGCCAACGTGGTCATTCACAATCGGACTTATCAGGCCGGCCAGGCCACCATCACCCTGTCCGGTGAAAATTTCGAGCTTCTCGAGGAAGGAGGCCGGACCGTCAACCTGGGAGCCCGCTCCAGCATGGAAATCGGTTTTCCGGTCCGAATCCTGCCCGGGACCGAGGCCGTGTTCCGGTTTGACGCCGTCTTGGGCGGGGAAATGGACTCCGCCGAATTCCGTCTGCCCTTGCGTTATCCCAATCCCGTCCTGACCTCGGCCACATACGGTCGTCTGACCAAATCGGTCCGGGAAATGGTCATGGTCCCCAAGGAAGCCGATCCGGAGCGGGGCGGCCTGACCTTGAGGGTTTCGCCTTCCCTGAGCGGCGCCTTGAAGGATGCCTTTGCTTATCTGGAAAATTATCCCCACGGGTGTCTGGAACAACAGACCTCCAGGGCTTTGGGCGACCTGCTTTATTTACATTGGCGGGAAAGGTTCGGCGGGCCTGAAGAAAACAAGAACAAGGCCGAAGCTCGTCTGACCAAGTATTTCGAAGGACTGACCGCCTTCCAGACCTTTGACGGCGGGATGTCTTTCTGGCCGGAAATCCGGCCGGCCGACCCCTTTTTAACGGCCTACGTGGTGCAGTGTCTGCATCAGGCCCTGAGTTACGGATGGCCGATCGAGGCCCCCGTATTCCAAAAAGCCCGCGCCTACTTGAACCAGACCGTCAATCGGGACCAATGGCCCGGCTGGTATGATCTCCAGGACCGTTTGACCGCCGGGGCTTATATAATCGCGGTCCTGGCCGAGGCCGGCGATCCGGTGGCGCCCATGGTCGAAAACTTGTACGGCCGGCGGGATCAGCTTTCCACCTTCGCCCTGGCCCTCTTGTTGGAGACCCTAGGCCTGTCCGGCCGGGATGAGGCCATAACCGAACAAAAGGAAGATATAGAAAAGCGGCTGTTCGGACGGGCGGTCATTACTTCCGGCGAGGTCCATTTCGAGGAAGAAACGGGGTCCCCCGGCCTTTGGGCCTCGAAAATCAGGACGAACGCCGTGGCCCTCAAGGCCCTGCTGCGGGCTTCCCCGGACAACCCCCACCTGGCCCCCTTGGCCCGCTGGCTGATCAACGCCCGGCGGGACGGCCATTGGGGCAACACCCAGAACAACGCCTTGACCCTGCTGGCTTTGACCGAGTCCATGCGGATCATGGAAGACCAACCGCCGGAATTCAGCCTGATGGCCGTGCTGGACCTGCGGCCGCTGGCCCAAGCCGACTTCCACAGCTTCGAAACTCCGCCGCTGGAACGCATCGTCCCGATGCGCGACCTTGCCCTGGGCCGCAAGCTGCCGGTCGAGCTGGGTTTGGAAGGCCAAGGCTCGGCTTACTACACCCTCAGATTGGATTACGCCGGGAAAGAACTTGACCTGAAGGCCCGTCAGGCCGGATTCGCCGTGACCCGGACCTACACCCGCCTGACCGGACCCGAAGGCCAAACCGCCGAGGGCAAATCGTTCCGACGGGGCGACCTGGTCCGAGTGGACCTGACCCTGTTGGTCCCGGCCCAGCGGCACTGGGTCGTCCTGGAAGACAAACTCCCGGCCGGCCTCGAACCGATTAACTTTGATCTGCCCACGGCCCCCGAGCATCTCCGGCAACTCTTGGATCAAGGGCATAAGCCGGAGGAATATTACCGCCAGTATTGGTACGAACATCGGGAAATCAGACCGGACCGGATCGCCGTTTTCGCCCGGACCTTGACCGAAGGCGCTTATAATTTCTCTTATTTGGCCCGGGCCGTCACTCCGGGAAGATTCGCCGCGCCCGGACCGCGGGTCGAGGAGATGTACAGTCCGGAAGTTTCCGCCGCCGGCGAGGGGATGGTTTTTGAGATCGAGCGCGATTAGGAGGCTGGGTCCGGCGGCGGCCCTGATTCTGATCTTGGTTTTGGCTTTAGGACCGGCCGCCGGCCGGGCTCTCCAAATGATCGCCGATCCCCTCGCGGAAAGCCGGGCCGGTTTTAAGCCGTCCGTCCGTTTCGAGGACCGGCACGGTCGGTTGCTGCGGGAATTCTTGTCGCCTCGGGAAACCCGCACCGAATGGGTTCCCCTGGAAAAAATGTCCCCCTTCCTGATAAAGGCGGCCCTGGCCGCTGAAGACCGCCGGTTTTACGAGCACCGCGGCGTGGATATCCTGGCCGTTTTGAGGGCCTTGGGTCAGAACATGGTCCACGGACGAATCGTCAGCGGGGCTTCCACCATCTCCATGCAGTTGGCCCGGCTTCTGACGCCGGGACCCAGGACCTGGACCCAAAAAATCCGGGAAACCGTCCTGGCCCTGCGGATGGAAGACCTCCACGCCAAGGATCGCATACTGGCCGAGTATTTGAACCGAATTCCTTGCGGCCGCCAGATTTACGGACTGCCGGCCGCGGCCCGACTTTATTTGGATAAAACCCCGGCCAATCTGACCCCGGCCGAAGCCGCCTTTCTCCTGGCCCTGCCCCAGGCCCCCAGCGCCCTCAACCCCTATCGCGACCCCGGACCGGCGCTGGCCCGGCGGAACCGTATCCTGGACCGGATGGCCGCCCTGGGCTTTTTAACCGAAAGCCAAAAAACTCGGGCCAAGGCCGAACCGCTGAATATTAAGGGTTTGGGCCGCCCTTTTCTGGCCCCCCATTTTGTGACTCGGGTCAGGGCCGGATTGTCGGAGACTCCTTCAGGCCTGGTCAGGACCACGCTGGACCTCGAGATTCAAGTCCAGATAGAACAAATGGTGCAACAAGCCGTGAATCAAGGGCGGGACCAGGGTCTGACCCAGGCGGCCGCCCTGGTCCTGGACCATCGCTCCGGGGAAATCCTGGCCTGGGTGGGATCGGCCGACTTTTTTGATGAAAAAGAAGGTCAGAACGACGGCGTAACCGCCTTGCGCCAGCCGGGTTCCGCCGTCAAACCCTTGACCTACGCCGCCGCCTTTGACGCGGGCTTGACCCCGGCCGATCTGATCGAGGATCAACCCGTGGACTTCGGCCTGCGGCGGGGCGTCTACAGTCCGGTCAACTACGATCACCGCTTCCGGGGCGCGGTCTCCTTGCGGACCGCCCTGGCCAGTTCCCTCAATGTCCCGGCGGTCAGAGTCCTGGAACGGGTCGGGCTGACCAGGGTTTTGGAAAAAATGAAAGCGGCCGGACTGAAGTCGTTGCTTCAGGAACCGGACTTCTATGGATTGGGGTTGACCCTGGGCTGCGGTGAAGTCAGTCTGCTCGAACTGGCCGAGGCCTACGCCACCCTGGCTGCCGGCGGCGTCTATCGGCCGCCGGTCATGGTCTTGTCTCAAAGCTCGGACTCAAGGCCCGGCCGGCGGGTCTTTTCACCCCAGGCGGCTTATCTGGTCACCGACATTCTCGCCGACGACGCGGCCAGGGCCGCCGGTTTCGGCCGGGACAGCGTCCTGGCCCTCCCTTTCCCCGCCGCGGCCAAAACCGGGACCAGCAAGAATTTTCGAGACAACTGGGCCGTGGGCTATACTTCGTCCGTGGTCGTGGCCGTCTGGGCCGGGAACTTCGACGGCCGGCCCATGGGCTCGGTCTCGGGCGTCTCCGGGGCCGGTCCCCTGTGGCGCCGGATCATGCGCCTGCTGGCTCAATACTATCCGCCCCAACCGTTCGCCCGTCCGGATGGATTGGCGGAAGTGACGGTCTGCCCCGAGACCGGGCTGAGGGCCGGGCCTCAATGTCCCCGCCGGCGTGACGAAATATTCATCACCGACCACCTTCCCGGCGGGTATTGTTTGCAACATCAACCGACCGTGGCGAAGGAACCGCCGCGGCCCGCACCAAGCCGTCTGGCCATTCTCACCCCCCGGCCCGGCGAACAGTACCTGTTCGATCCGGGCATCGAAAAAGGATTCCAGAACTTGGGGCTGGCGGCCCAAGCCCCGCCCGGAATCGACTGGCTGGTCTGGTCGGTCGATGATCGGGAAATCGGCCGGATTCGGACTGACCGGCAGCCCCTGCCTCGGCTTTTCTGGCCTCTCCGCCCGGGGGCGGTCAAGATCACCCTGGCCGGCCTGACCGGAGGACGAACCGTGACCGCCGACCAGGTATTTATCACCGTCCACTGAAAAAAGACCGCTTTAAAACCGGGGCTAGAACGGCACGGGTGGAGCCGGCGATTTTAGCGGTTGCCGGCCGGGCCCGGAGACCGCCGCCGGCGGGTCTGCATGTCAAGAAAACCCTGGCTGAAAGGATAGGGGCCGCCGCGAAAATGCTCGCAGGGGAATTCATCGCAGTCCCGGAGGCAAAAACCGACCTTCCGGTCCACCGCGCATTTCAAAATGGGACAAAAACCGCCCCAAAGCTCCAATTGGCCGCCGAGTTTCTTGACCGCCTGGGCGCCGTCGCCCGGACCGCAGGGCGAACATCGTCCGCCCGTGGCCAGGCGGCAGGTCAGGCAGTTTATCCCGCAAGCCCCGGTGCCGAATATTTCGTCGCCCATGGATCAAGACTCATTGAGCCAAGCGGTGGGAGATTACGTTGACCAGGGCCCAGATGGCATCCAAGGGCAGATGGCGGTCGGTATGGGCGTCGAAGGTGACGGTCAGCCGGGCCGGAAACTCCTCGTCAGCCTCGTACAAGGTATAGGCCAGGAGCACCTTGGGCAGGGCCAGCAGGCGAAAGGCCCCGTCGCCGGCCTTCAAGGGCGTCGCGCCCAGGAATTGGGCCCGGGCGACCATGCCCTGGGCCTGGCGTTCGAATTTTTTAAGGACCGGGGCCGTGGACAGGGCGTGAGGGCCTTGAAAAAAGAGGGCGCCGCCATCGAGTTCCCTGGCCGTGACCATCCGGCCGGACAAACCCTCTTCGGCGGCATGGATGAGATACTTGATCATAACCAACCCGCCCTGGAATCCGGGTTGCTTGCACCCTTCCGGTACGGTGATCGACCTTGACTCCGGCTGAATTGTATGGTCGATGTCCAAAAAGGGGACAATATATCCGGACTCAGGCCGATGGATGACTCCGGCCCGGCGACAGACCTGATCGGGTTTTTTGGCCTGGAGGTCCTCCCAAAGGGCCGGGGGCAGGTTTTCCAAGCCCCGAAAGAGGGCGTTGCTTTCGGGAACAATAGGCTTGGCTTCGGCGTCTCCAGTCAACTAAGCCGCCTCCTTGGAAAAATTAAGATCAAGAGTAATTTGGCTGATAGTAACATCGAAATCCAGGAAAAACAACCTTGCCTACGGCTCCGAGCAACTATTGGCTATCGGTGGCCTGGATTCCCGCCGGCGCGGGAATGACGGCTTTAAGTATGCGCCATTTAGCTGAAAGTCGACACGGAATGCGCCTTTTTGCCCTGACCCGAAGCTCCATCCGTCACCCCTGGGCAAGCAGGGGTCCGGAAGCGGGCAATGCCCCCGTTAAGTGAACGGTTATCGCTCAGACCGCCTGACCGGGACATGGAAAGAATCCACAAATTTTTTATTGGGATCGGCCTTTTTCTGTCGGGGACGTCTTGCGGAACCGTCTGGAGGCGCTGTGGGCCAGGGAGCAAAGGACCGGGACCACGACCAGGGTCAAGAGGGTGGCCACGGCCAGGCCGAAGATCACGGCCACGGCCATGGGACTCCACCATTGCGATGATTCAGTGCCGAGTTCCAGGGTTAATTTCTTGAAATTAAAGCTGACGCCGGTGGCCATCGGGACCAGGCCCAGAATGGTGGTGATGGCCGTGAGCATGACCGGTCTGAAGCGAATCAAACCGGCCCGTTCCAAGGCTTGTCGGCTGGGCCAGCCTCGGTCCATGAGTTGCCGGTAGTAATCGATCAGGACGATGGCGTTGTTGACCACCACCCCGGCCAGACTGATGACCCCGATCCCGGTCATGATGATGCCGAAGGGCTTGCCGGTGACTAACAGTCCGAAGAATACCCCGATCAGGGAGAAAAGGACCGAGGCCATGATGATCAGGGGTACGACCAGGGAGTTGAATTGGGTCATCAGGATGAGCAGAATAATAAAGAGGGCGGCCACGAAGGCCTTGCTCAGGAAAATCTGGGCCTTGCGCTGTTCTTCCTGTTCGCCGGTGAACTGTCGGTCGTAGCCCCGGGGCCAGCTCATTTTGGCCAGGCGGACCTCGATATCCTTGATGATGTCATTGGCCAGCCGTCCCGAGTTGTTTCCGGAAATGGTCACCACCCTTTTTTGGTTTTTGCGCATGATCGACCCGAGCCCGCTGGTCACATGAACATCGGCCACGCTGGTGATGGGAATCGGTTCGCCTTGCGGACCGGAGATGGTCAGGCGCTTCAGGCCCTCCACCGAGCGGCGGTCTTTCTCCGGCAGACGGGCCACGATGTCATACTCGTCCTTCCCCTCGCGGTACACGCCGACCTTGGCCCCATTAATGGCCGCCTTGACCGTATAGGCTATAGTGTAGGCATCCAGCCCCAAAAGGGCGGCTTTCTCCTTGTCGATGTTAACCTGGATTTCCGGTTTGCCCTTGATGAAGCTGTCCCTCAAGTCGACCAGGCCGGGCACGTCCTTGATCGCCTGGCGGACCCTTTCGGTCAGTTGCCCTAAAACATCGAGGTCTTCTCCGGAAATTTCCAGGTTGATCGGCGGGCCGGTCGGCGGACCGTGCTCTTCCTCTTCGACCTGTAAATCGGCCCCCTTGACTGTTTGCAGGACCCGCTTCCTGATTTCCTTGATGATCTCCGGCGAAGGCCGGGAGCGCTCCTCGAAATCCTTGAAATCCAGGGAAACCCGACTGATGTGGGTTCCGGTCCCGCCTTGGGAAAAGGGGTCCCCGCCTTCTGAGCCCGTGTTGGAAATCACGTAGCGGATATCTTCATAATCAGAAACGATCCCTTCGACCTGCTTGACGATACTGTCCGAGGCGTCCAGGTTGGTCCCCTCCGGGGCCTTGATGAAGACAAAGGCCCGGCGCGGGTCGGCCTGGGGAAAAAATTCGGTCCCCTGGCCGAAAACGGCGAAGGCCGCGATGGATGAAACCAAAAGCCCGGAAGTGGTCAGAACGACCACCAGGCGATGGTTCAGTGCCCAGCTCAGAAAGCGATAATAAATTCGTTTGACCAGACCCGGATTGGGCGGCTGGCTCGGATCGTCGTCCTGATTGTGCGCCGAAGCCTTGACGGTTTGGTATCTGGCCGACAGGACCGGGTTGATGACCAGGGCCACAAAGAGGGACGAAGACAAGGCCAGAATGAGGGTCAGGGGCAGGAACCCCATGAATTCTCCCATGATCCCGGGCCAGAAAAGCAGGGGCACAAAGGCGCCCAAGGTGGTCAGGGTCGAGGTGATCACCGGCCAGGCCACCTCGTCGGTCCCGATCCTGGCCGCCTCGGCCCGGCTTTTCCCGCTTTGCATGTGGCGGTAGACGTTCTCGACGATGACTATGCCGTTGTCCACCAGCATCCCCAAGGCCAGAATAAGAGAAAACAGGACCACCTGGTTGAGACTGACGTCCAGTCCGGTCAGCAGGATAAAGGTGAGAAACATGGAATAAGGGATGGCCAAGGCCACGAACACGGCCGAACGGCCGCCGATAAAGATCAGAATCACCGCCAGAACCAGAAAAAGGCCGGAAAGGATGTTGTTTTCCAGGTCAGAAATTATCAAGCGGACGTCATCGGACTGGTCCGAGGTTATGTCGATGGTCAGGGTGGGCGGCATCTTGGGGCGCATCTCCTCGACCATCCGTTTGACGTCGTCGCAAACCCGGACGATGTTCTCCCCGCTTCGCTTCTGAACGGCCAGAGTCACGCTGGGCTGCCGGTTGATCCGGCTCCGGGTCCGAGGGTCCTTGTAGCTGTCCCGGATAAAGGCCATGTCGCGTAAATAGACCGGTTTGCCGTCCCGAACAAAGGCCACCACCGAAAATATCTCGGAAGGGTGCTTGAAATCCTCGGGCACCCGGACCAGATACTTGCCTCGGCCGATGTCCATGCTCCCGCCGGGCATGTTCACGTTGCTTTCGGTCACCGACCGGATCAGGCTGGAAAAGGGCATGTTGTAAGCGGCCACCCGGTCCAGATCGAACTCCACGTGGATTTCTCTCTCCAAACCGCCGTAAATGCTTACATCCAACACCCCGGCCACGGACTCGATCCGCTCCTCGAAGTCCTCGGCGAAGGTCTTGAGACGACGGAGGCTGAAAGGTCCGGACAGCACCACCCGCAAGACCGGCAGGTCTTGGAAGTTGATTTCCTGAATCACCGGGTCGTCGGGCAGATCGGCCGGTAGATCGGCCTTGGCCTGATCGACCTTGTCCCTGACTTTTTGCAGGGCGTCGTCTATATCCACCTTGGGCAGGAACTTGACGGCCACCGTGGAAATGCCCTCGGCCGAAGTCGAGGTGATTTCCTCGGTATCCGCCAACCCCTTGAGCTTGCGCTCAATCGGGATGGTGATCAGGCTTTCCATGTCCTGGGCCGAGACGCCTTCATAGGTCGTGGTCACAAAAACGTAAGGGATGGTGATGTCGGGAAAGGATTCCCGAGGCAAGGTCAGATAACAATACAGGCCGGCGATGACGATGAAAACCAAAAGCGCCAAGACGGTGACTTGGCGCCTCAGGGCTGTTTGATTGACGATCATTGGACGATGACCCGGGTCCCTTCCTCGACTTCATCCTGGCCGACGATGATGAGGTTCTCGCCCGCTTCCAACCCTTTGGTGATTTGAACCCGGTCGCCTTCGATGACCCCGATTGAGACGGTTCGGGCGTGAGCCGTTCCGTTTTCTTCCACGAACACAAGGCGTTCTCCGCTCTTGTCCACGATGGAGAACAAAGGGGCCGTTATGGCTTCGGGGATGACCCGGCGGAGAAAAACCGCCCTGGCGATCATGCCCGGACGGATATGGCCGTCGGTGTTGTCCACCAGCACTTTGACTTCGAAAGTCTTAGTGGCCGAGTCCGCCTTGAAGGCCACGAATTCCACCAGGCCGGTCCAGGTCCGGTCGGGAAAGGCGTCTATTTTGACCATGGTTTGCTGGCCCGGCTGGAGATAGCGGACATCCAATTCCGGCGCGTTGACCTCGATCTCGATCTGGTCCACATTGACGATCTCGGCCACCGGCTGGCCCAGCCCCAGGTACTCGCCGGGGTCGACGTAAAGGTGGTTGATCACGCCGTCGATGGGGGAATGCAGAAAACCCTGGTCGTAATCGACCCGGGCCTGCCGCAACATGCCCAGCTTGACCGTCCGTTCCGTTTCCGCCTGGTCCAGTTCCTCCCGGCTGATGATCTTGCGCTCGAAGAGCATCTTTCGACGCTGAAAAAGCTCGTCGGCCAGTTTGAAGGCCGCCTGGGCGTTGTCCAGGGCCGCCTTGAGGGACGAAACATCGATCTGGGCGGTCAATTGGCCCTTTTTAACCTTTTGACCTTCCTTGACCTCGATGGATTCCACCGAGCCGCCCTGGTTGCCGGCCAGGAGGACGTCCTGCCAGGGTTTGGTCTCCCCGGGCAGAATCAGTACATCCCGGATCGGTCGGGGCGTGACCTTTTCCACCGAGACCTTGATTCCCTCGGGCTGGGTCGACTTGGGCTCGACTTGCGCGCTCCCTTGCGACTGCCCGCATCCGGCCAGGACCGTCAGCCAGATTATGAAGAAAATCAAATATAAACATCGGACAGGAATCCGTTTCATGTCTTAGTTATCCTTTCGCTGAAGGGCCCGGCTTAAAAAGTCCAACATTTTCATGGGGCGTTTCAGGCCGGCCAGCTCAGGGGGGCCGAAATCCAGACAAACGGCGTGGTCGATCATGGCCAGAATGGTGGAAGCCACGGTGTCCGGGTCGAATTCAACCACCGACTTCTGGGCCAAACCGTCCAGGTAAATGGTTTTAATAGTCTCGATCATTCGGTCGCCAAACTGTTTCAGCTCCACCTGAGGGGCTCCCTGGGGCGGTCCAAAACGCAGGGAATGGATCATTTGGACCAGCTCCCTGTTTTCTCGCACCTCGCGCAGGACTTGTTCAAAAAGAAAAAACAGCCGGTCCAAGGCCGACCCCGACCTGGAAAGTATTTCATTGAGAAGCGTTTGGTGTTTGATCAAGGCCTCTTCAATGATGGCCTTGTACAGACCTTCCTTGCTGCCGAAATAGTAATAGAGAACCGGCTTGGTCACCCCGCTCTTGGCGACGATCTCGCGGACCGACGTGGCCGCGTACCCGTTCCGGGCGAACAGCTCGATGCCGGCCTTCAGGAGCCGTTCCCGAGCGCTTTGGTCATGGGTGGTTATTTGAGGTCTTGGTTTAACCATTTCTCTCCTCAAGTTCCGAGTGGCCGCGGAATTAGCATAAAGGCGGGCGGCCGTCAACAACTTTTCTTACCTACCGGTAGGTAATAATACAGGCAGAACTTGAAATTTGCCAAAATATTTAACGACGTTATGCCTAAACTTTTAAAATTGTGGCTTTCTGGTGACCAAAGCCCAGTCAGGTCGGCTTCGAGACCCTAGGTTCTTGGGACGGCCGGGATTGCCCTAGTAAATTCCGGGCGTTAAGGGATATTGTCAACAAGGCCCGGCCGGTGGAACCGCGAACCGCACGAAACGAATTCAGAACACATCCCTAAAAAAGGCGAAAGCCCCGGGAAGAAAGATGAATTTTCAGACCGCCCGACTCAGTTCGGGCGTTCGGTTTTTGGATAAGTTTCCTCGGTAAAGAAGGCCGAAATCAGGGCCGCCGCTCCGGCGCCGAAAAGGAGCAGAAAGGCCCGGCCGTATACCTCGGCCGAATAAGGCCCGCCCACCGGTCCTTGCAGATCGAGCAGCCAGCCGACCAGGGGCTGCATCAGGGCCCCGCCCAGAAAAGGGAAAATATTGACCAGGCCGACCGAGGTCCCGGCGATGGCCACCGGGAACAGCTCCTTGGCCGAAGTAAAGCCGATGACCACGATGGCGCTGGAACAGAGACTGAGCAGCAGGCAAAAGACATACAGGGCCGGGTGGGATAAGGCCGCCGGAAAGAAGGCCAGGAGCCCGGTCAAAAGGGTCAGGAACGCGGCCGTGCCCACGATAAGTTTTTTGCGGGAGCGCAGGACTTGGTCCGAAAGGTAGCTGAGCAAGGGACTGCCGAAGATCATGGCCAGGGCCAGCATGGACAGGACATGACCGGCCTGGGGTTTGGACAGGCCGTGGACCTGCATCAGATAAGGGCCGCCCCAGAGACCGCCGAAGGTGAAAAAGACGCCGGCGTCAAAAAAGAACCAGACGGCCAGAGGCCAGAAAGACTTTCGCCGGAGAACCAGCTTCATGCCGGTCCAAAGGGGGATGGTCTCGGGGGGAGCCGACCGTTCCGGTCCGCCGGCTTGGTTCACCGTAGGCAAACCCAATTCCTCGGGGGTGTTCCTGACCAGAATCCAGATGGCCCCGGCCAGGACCAGGGTGGCCAGGCCGATGGCCACGAAACTGCCCCGCCAGCCCAAAACCCCGCTTAAATAGGCCAAGGGGGTGGCCGCGGTCAAGGCGCCCAGCCCCCCCACGGCCATCAGCAGTCCGGTCATGAAGGCGAATTCGGAATGGCGGAACCATCGGGTCAAAATTTTCATGGTCGGGACAAACAGCATGGACACGCCCAGGCCCACCAGGACCCTCCAGATAATGGCCCAGGACACGTCGGCGGCCAGGCCGAAAAAGATCGAGGCGGCCCCGGCCAGAAGAAAAAACACCGTGATGGTCCGCCTTGGCCCCCACGAATCGGACAGCAGGCCCGCCGGAAGCTGCATCAAGGCGTAAGGATAGAAATAGGCCGAACTGAGGAGGCCGATGAGGGCCCCGCCGGCGGCCAGGTCCCGCATCAGGTCCAAGGCCACCACGGCCGGTGAAAGACGATGAAAATAGACCAGGAGATAGGCGCCGGCCAGCAGTCCGAAAACCAGCCAGCGGTAATTGGGAGACCTTGAGGATTGGGACGCGGCCGCCATGGAATCCCCTTTCTTTAAGTTTTCTTTCGGAATACTTGACGGAAGTTTGATATTATACTTGGAAATAAAAATGAGACAAGCCCACCGGCCCAGCATTTTGACAAAAAAAGCCGATCGTGGCTATAATTATTCGGGAGTCAAGGAAGAATTATGCAACCCCTTTCTGAAACGACCAAATCCAACAGCCCGCTCCAGGCCGCGGCCGGCGGCTTGAAAGCCCTGATCGCCGTGATCCTGTTCTGGCTCGGGTTGAACAGTTTTTTAATCGGATGGGCCTACTTCCATGAAAAGGCCTATTGGGTCCCCCTTTTGGTGGGAACCGGACTGGTTTTTGGCGGAACAAGCCTATTGGCCAAGGGCGTCAGCCAAATGGCCGCCGTCCTGGTCCGGAATGCCGGACGACGGTGAAATAATCCGGGCCAAAACTTTCTTGAGTTTTTTCTTGGATTGCCGATGGACGCCTGGTAAAGACGCTGATATCCCCACCCCCGGCCGGCAAAAGGTCCTTCGGATTCAACCAGGGCTTTTTTAGCCTTAGAAAGATTAGTGTTTACTTTTTGCACCTAATAATGATATAAAAGGAAAAAGATTGTCCTCGCGGAGTAAGCAAAAGAAATGAAAGAGTATTTTACCACTCATGATATCGCTCTGATGCTCAATGTGACCAGGGTCACCGTCCGCAATTGGATCATAAAAGGACGACTGTCTGCTACCACCACTCCCGGCGGACACCGGCGCATCAGCCGCAAGGAACTGATCCGTTTCATGGAAGACAATAATTACAACCCGGAAATAATCAGAGAATATGAATTAACCCGGCAGAAAAGATTCGTTTATTGCTGGGAATATCATCATAAGGGCTTTGTCAATCTGGGCCACAAGCACCGGTGCGAGGAATGTTTGGTCTTTCAGTGCCGGGCCCAGCGGTGCCATGTCCTCAATAGGGTCGTGGGCCATAAAAAGGTTTTCTGTCAGGATTCTTGCGACATCTGCGGCTATTTCAGGAAATATTTCGCTCGGGATCAGTTTTCGGTCCCCTCACAGTTCTGACCTCGGATATCGCCCGCCTGGCCCGGGAACGATGACCGGATCAAGGTCCGGTTTGCTTGTTTCCGGCCCGCCGTGGGGGTGGAAGTTTCGTTCCAGGGCAAGTTGTCCCCGTTTTCCTTAAACTGAATAGAAGCTCGGACCGGGCAGTTCCAGGCAGGTGAGTTTGCCTCCGTAAACGGCACCGGTGTCGATGCCGATTTTGTTCGGCCGGATCAACGGGCGGTTGACCGGGGTATGACCGAAGACCACAGTTTTACCGTGATCGAAATCGGAATAAATGAACTCTTGGCGGATCCAGATCAGATCGTGAGGGTCTTGGTCGGCCAAGGCTCTACCGTCGCGGAGGCCGGCGTGGACGAAAATATAGTCGGCGGTTTCGTGGTAACAAGGGAGCGATTTTAGGAATTCGAAATGGGCCACCGGCAGGCCCGCTTCCCGGCCCCCGTAACTTTCCAAAGTGGCCGTTCCTCCATTATGGAGAAACAAGTCGGTGTTCCGTCCTTCGATGAAGTCCAGGAACATCTGTTCGTGGTTGCCCAGCAGACAGATTATTTTGTCCGACCATTGCCGCAGGCCGATGATGTGTTCGATGACCCCGGCGCTGTCAGGGCCCCGGTCGATGTAGTCGCCGATGAAGACCAGGGTGTCCTCCTCGGGATTCCAATTGATGACCGCCAGCAGGTTCAGGAGTATATCCAGACAGCCGTGGACGTCGCCGATGGCCAGAATGCGGGACAAGGGGTGACTCCGTCAGATGGTGAAGAGAATCCGGCGTCGCTCGTCCAGCCTGGTCAGGCCTTCCCGGCGGGCCGCTTCCTTGGCCTCCCGAAGCTCGACCGGGGAGAGTGGACGGGACAGTTCCGGGTGTTCGTGGGCCCGGCCGCAGGGCCGATACTGGCCCATGATGTTTACATAGGTGTGCGGCGAAACTTCCCGGGCCAAAAAGCGGCAGACTTCCCTGGTCCCGGCCAGTCCATGGGGCATGACCAGGTGCCGGACCAGGAGGCCCCTGGCGGCCAGGCCTCGGCCGTCCATTTTAAGATCGCCCACTTGTCGGTGCATCTCCAAAACGGCCTCCCGGGCCCTCTCCCGGTAATCCGGGACCTGGCAGTACTTTTGGGCCGTTTCATTGTCCCAGAACTTGAAATCCGGCATGTAGATGTCGAAAACGCCGTCAAGCAGTCTTAAAGTTTCCACCGAATCATAACCGCCGGAATTGTAAACCAGGGGCCGGTCCAGCCCGGCCTCGATGGCCGGGGGCAGGGCTTCGAGTATCTGGGGGACGACGTGGGTCGGCGTGACAAAGTTGATGTTGTGACACCCGGCCCGGGCCAGATCGATCATCAAGGCGGCCAGGATGTCCGGGCCGACCTCCCGCCCTTGGCCTTCGTGGCTGATATCATAGTTTTGACAAAACAGGCACATGAGATTGCAGTGGGTGATGAAGATGGTGCCCGAACCGTGGCGTCCCACCAGGGGGTCTTCCTCGCCGAAATGGGCGCTGTAGCTGGAGACCCAGGCCCGAGCCCCTGTTTGGCACACACCGGTCTCGCCGCTGCTCCGGTCCACGCCGCACCGGCGCGGGCAGACCCGGCATTCAGTCAGCAACTCCTTGGCCGCCTCGATCCGCTCCTTCAGGACCCCTTCGCGGTAAAGACGGATGTACGTCGCCTCGGCCATGCCGCCCCCGTTGTTTTGAGATCGAGTATAGGCGATGCCGTCCGCCAATGCAACCAAGAGACACCGGCGTGGACTGATTGCGTGGCACGGGCTTCCAGGCCGTGAGAATCATTGACAGGATGCCCAGGCCACCTCCATCCACCGCTGCCAAGGGACGCTTGAGCGAGCCGGGACTTATGGAGGGACGCCAGTCCCCCTGGCGGCCAACCGCTTGACTTTTTCCATGAAAAAGGCTATGATTCTTTACTGTTGAATCAGGCCCGGCTCGAAGATTGACCGGGCGGTTTTTTTCTTTTTCCGGTCCGCCTCCACTTGATTCCCCCCAGCCGGGGGTGTAAGGAAAACCACCATGAAGGCACAAGACTTTCCCCGCGAAATCCAAAACGACCTCATCCCGGTCCCGGCCGGCCGCCTGGTCTACTGCTGCCTGGGCTGCCGGCGGGAATATGACGTCGATTCGCTTCTTTACACCTGTCCGGACTGCGGCGGCGTCTTCCTGATCGAAGACCGGCAAGAAGATCGTCTCACCCAAAAACCCGGCCGGCGCTGGCGGCAGGTCTTCGACTACCGCCGGATGCTCAACCGTCCGGCCCTGAAAGGCGTCTTCCTTTTTCATGAATTCCTGGCCCCGGTCATCCCTATCGAGGACATCGTCTATCTGGGCGAAGGCCACACCCCCCTGGTGGCCGCCAACGAGGCCCTCGCCGGCATGGTCGGAACCCCGTTCTATTACAAAAACGACGGCCAGAATCCCAGCGCCTCCTTCAAGGACCGGGGCATGGCCGCCGCCTTGTCTTTTCTCAAATATTTGATCCGGAAAAAAGGCCTGCCGGAAATTCTGTCCGTCTGCGCCTCGACCGGCGACACTTCGGCCTCGGCCGCCCTGTACGCCTCGTACTTGACCGGCCAGGTCAAGTCGGCCGTACTCCTGCCCCAAGGCAAGGTCACGCCCCAGCAGCTCAGCCAGCCCCTGGGCAGCGGGGCCCGGGTCTTTGAACTGCCCGGCGTTTTCGACGACTGCATGAAGGTGGTCGAATACCTGGCCGACCATTACGACGTGGCCCTGCTCAATTCCAAAAACGCCTGGCGGGTCCTGGGCCAGGAGTCCTATTCCTTTGAAATCGCCCAGCAGTTCGACTATGAAATCAAGGACCTCTCCCTGTTCGTGCCCATCGGCAACGCCGGCAACATCACCGCCGTCCTCAGCGGCCTGCTCAAGTTCGACCGCTTGGGGATAATCGACGGCCTGCCTCGGGTCTTCGGCGTCCAGTCCGCCCACGCCGATCCGGTCTTCCGCTACTACGCCCAGTCGCCGGAACAGCGCCGATACCGGCCGGTCACGGTCAAGCCCAGTGTGGCCCAGGCGGCCATGATCGGCAACCCGGTCTCCATGCCCCGGGTCCTGCGCCTGGTCGAGGAGTACGAAAAAAGGGCCGGCCGGCCCAGGTTCTTCGCGGTCCAGGTCCAAGAGCAGGACATCATCGACTCGATGCTCCTGGCCAACCGCCACGGCCACGTGGCCTGCACCCAGGGCGGTGAATCCCTGGCCGGACTGCGCCGGGCCTTGGCCTTGGGCCTGATAAAACCCGGCGACCGGGCCGTCCTGGACTCGACCGCCCACGCCCTCAAGTTCGCCGAGTTCCAGAACCGGTATTTCGAGGACGATTTCGGTCCGGAGTTCGAGATCAAGCCCAAGCCGGAGCTTTGCAACCGGCCGGGCTATGTCCGTCCGGCCGACCTGGCCCGCGTCCCCGAGCCGGGCCGGACCCTGGACCCTGAAGATTTCCAGGCTTTTGTCCGGGCCGCCGCCCGCGAAATCGCCCAGGCCCTGGACCTCAAACCTAAGGATGCCTGAAATTGGGATAAAACGCTTCCGGCCGGGGGAGTAGACCCCGCCCTGACCCCGCCGGTTTCTGGTTCGAAAATCCGCGGCCGCTAATCTTGTTTCTGCTTTCGTCCGCGGCTCTGAATGGACTCCCGCCGGGCGGCCACGGTTTCCGCGGCCACTTTGGCCGCGTTTTCCAAGGACGTTCGGGTTTCCATGACCAGGGCTTCGGCCAGGGGCATTCCGTAGCCTTGGTCGATCATCCGTCTGATCTCCCGCAGGGTCTCCGGAACGCAGGTCAGCATGTCCTTGGCCAAGGCTCGACAGGCCGGCAGAAGTTCTTCCGGCGGCACCACCCGGTTGACCAGGCCCCAGGCTTCAGCCTTTTCGGCCGAAAGAAAGTTCCCGGTGAAAGACAATTCCTTGGCCCGGTAAGGGCCGATCAGGCGGGGCAGTTTCTGGGTCAGTCCCCAGCCGGGCAGAATGCCGACCCGGGCGTGGGTGTCGGCGAAACGGGCCTCGGTCGAGGCGATCAGCACGTCACAGGCCAAAACCAGCTCAAAACCGCCGGTTATGGCCACGCCGTTGATCCCGGCGATGATCGGCCGGTCGAACTCGGCCATGGCCTTCATCAGGTCGGTGAAGGCCGAGGCCCCGCCCGGACCATGGAGCAGGGCTCCCGAGCCGATTTCTTTCAGGTCCATGCCGGCGCAAAAGGCCCGGCCCACCCCGGTCAGAATGACGGCGCCGATCTCGGCGTCCTTTTGTATTTCCCGGAAGGCCCGGGTCAAGGACGACATCATCTCCAGGGACAAGGCGTTGAGGGCTTCAGGCCGGTTCATGGTCAGCGTGGCCACCCCTTCACTTTTATCCACGAGTAAAACCGATTGAGACATCAAACAACCTCCGACATGATGATGGTGGGCAAGGCACGGGAGACGTCGCGCCCCATGACTTCTCGCCCCGATAACGACTCGACCAAGTCAGGAAGACAAAGTCTGGGCGCAGGTGGCCTTTTCCAAGCCGGTGGGGACGCCGAACTTGAACCGGTGCAGGAAGTTCAAAATATGGCGGGTATATTCTTCCGGCTGGTGTTCATAGGTATTGTGACCGCACCTGGGCAGAACGGCCAGTTCCCCCTTGGGCAGACCCCGATAAAAGGCCAGACCCTGTTCCACGGGGAAAAGAGAGCTCCGGTCCGGATAGATAATCAAGGCCGGGCAGGCCACGTCCGGCAATAGGCCTCTCAAATCAAAGATATCGCCACCGTAGGCCCCGCCGTACCGGCGGCACAGGTTGTAAAAAGATTCGGCCCGGTCCGGCCCGTGCCAATGAATCATCTTCAGCTTCACGATCGGGTCCACCTCTTGAAAGGGGTTGGGAAAAGCCTGCCGATTCAGTTCGATCATGGGTGTTTCCGTATGGCAGAGGGTGCTGGAAATGGTCAGGGTCTTGACCTGATCGGGATATTGCACCGCATAGTCGATTCCGACCACCCCGCCCTCGCACTGGCCCACGAGATGAAAAGATTCCAGCCCCAAAAACTCCCTGATCCGGGCCAATTCCTCGACGCTCTCCGGTCTGTACCGGTCGCTGGTGAAAAAATCCGGAAAATCCGGCCCCCCCTCCGACTGGCCGTAACCCCGGCGGTCGTACATGATCACCTGCCAGCCTTGGTCCACCAGGGACGGATAGATGTCTTTCCAGATTTTAGTGCAGCCGAAACCGTGGTGAAGCAGGATGATCGGTTCACCCCGGCCGTGAACTTCGTAATAGAGTTTCCTTCCATTGAGGCTCATCAAAGTCATGATCGTTTGGACTCCGGGTTGGACTGAATTTAAAGGACCATATCACGAAGGTCTCGGCGGTTCAAGATTCAAGGCCGGACCGGGAATCTACCGGTTGCTGGCGGCTTGGATTCCCGCTGGCGAGACTGTGTCGCAAGCCAAAAAAAATGAAAATGCATTGTGACACAGCCTCTGGCGCGGGAATGACGGTAGCAGCTATACGTCATTTTCCCGAAAGTTCACCCTCGACGTGCCGTCTGGACCTGACCCGAAGCCCGCCCGTCACCCCTGCGTAAGCAGGGTCCAGAAAAAAGCCCCGTCGAAGACTGGGTTCCCGCTTTCGCGGGAACGACGGTTTGTTCCGTAGGTTCCGGGGACACAATACTTAATTCTTTTTAAGTATTGTGCCCCCGGAACCCCACCGTTCAATGATAGGTTACCTTAAACCTTGACGTGACTAGTGTTTCTCGGGAGATTTTGTGCTAATCTCGGTTCCTTCTATGATGGAAGGAGGCCTCGGCGGCGAATAATGTTGGATATCCTCACCTTGGAACGTCTGAAAAAGGTCGCCCGGGCGGCCATGGCCCAGGCCCACGCCCCGGTCAGCTCATTTCCGGTCGGGGCGGCGGTCCTGACCGCCGCGGGTAATATTTACCCCGGCTGCAATATGGAAAGCATCATCGCCGGAGTGGGGGTCTGCGCCGAACGGTCGGCCGTGGACCACGCCGTGGTTCACGGCGAGAAAAATTTCACCGCCGTCCTGGTCGTCTCCCAAAAGCCGGAACCTCTTTTCCCCTGCGGCGTCTGCCGCCAATACCTTTATGAATTCGCCCAGATCAGCGGTCTCGATCCCCTGATCCTGGCTCTGGGCGGCGACGGTCGCCTGGAATCGGCCTACCTCAGCCAACTTCTTCCCCACGGTTTCGGTCCCCTGGACAAGTAACGTTATTTTCCTTATTTTTACCGCCCGCCTTTTATTTAAGAAAAATTCCTATATAATTATGGGGGAAAGACCAACGGAAAGGAGGAGACTATGGCCGAAGACCAAGATGGTTGTGTCGCATCAGCCAAGGGACCGATCGGTCCGCCCCCAGGGGAAAAGTCTGCCGATGAACCGCAATTCAAACAGGAGGTGAAAAAAATGTCGGTTCGAGTGGGCCAGCCGGCGCCGGATTTCGAGGCCAGCGCTTTTATTGACGGTGGGTTTAAAAACATTAAACTGTCCGATTACAAGGGCCAGTGGGTGGTCGTCTGTTTTTACCCAGGTGATTTTACCTTTGTCTGACCGACCGAATTGACGGCAGTTGCCGTCAAGTATCCCGAACTCCGAAAACTCGGCGTCCAGGTGCTGGCCATGAGCACGGACAGCCGGTTTGTCCATAAGATTTGGCAGGCCGAGGAACTCTCGAAGATGGTTCCGGGCGGAGTGCCCTTCCCCATGCTGTCCGACGCCGGTGGTCGTATCGGTGCGGCGTACGGCATTTATGACGATGCCGCCGGCGTGGACGTCCGCGGCCGCTTTCTCATCGATCCCGAGGGAATCATCCAGGCCATGGAGGTCATGACCCCGCCGGTCGGCCGTAACTTCGCCGAATTACTCCGTCAGGTCCAGGCCTTTCAGCACGTGGCCGCCACCGGTGAAGCCACTCCTGCAGGATGGCAGCCCGGCAAACTCACCCTCAAGCCCGGTCCTGCTCTGGTGGGCAAGGTCTGGGAAATTTGGAAGCCGGAAATGGCTTACTAACCTTTCAGGTCCCAACTGCTGATTCAGCCGGCCGTTCCCTGGTTCCCGGAACGTCCGGCGTTTTTTAGCTCCACCTGGATCGGTTTATGGGCGGGGGGCCTGCCACATTAAACCGCCAGGACCTTCAACCAATCCTCGAGGCCGAGACCCGGGGTTTCAACCCGTCCCTGGCCGTAAAAATCGGTTAAAACGGACCGGAGTTCCGCCCGCGACTTGCCCGCCAGGTTTTCCTCCAGGGTGGCGACGGCCTCTTCCGGATAACAAAACCAGTCGCCGGACAGGGAGACGTGGGCGTACTTGTCGTTGATCATTTCAAAATCGGCCCGAATCAATCCGCCGGGCGCCTTGGACATCCGGTGAAAAACCTCGACCCCGGACCTGATGCGGACTTGCCGGCCGGGCGCTTGTCGTCCCTTACGTCGCAGCCAGTTTTCGTTGATCATCTTCTTTTCCAGCTCCGCAACCTTGGCCTGGAGCCGGGCGTCCCGCTCCCCAGGTTGAAGCGGGCCGAGAATTTTTTCGAACTCCTCGACCAACAGCCCGTTCAGGCGGTCTTCGGTCCAGGGCAAGGCCTCGGCCCCGCCCAGCTCCCGCCGAATGGTCGACAGATTTTCCTTCATGGTTTTATGGACCTTGTCCCGGAATTTTTCGTCCGGAATTTTCAAGACCCGGCTCATGGTTTCGTAGTCGAAGTCGTAAATCAGGTTGCCGACAAAGACCAGGCAGTCTCCGATTTCCGCCACGCCGGTCCCGGAAATCTTCCGGTCCCGGGCGATCACGTCGTTGACGGGTTTATACCGGGCCGGGATGCCGATCCGCCGGTAGACCTTGATCACCGGATCGAGGAACCGGCGGTAGAAAGCCTCTTTGTCGGGCGTAACCAAGGGATGATCCCGGCGGAGAATCAGTTGGTAAAAATACTGATGACCGTCCAGATAAACCGCCCCGCCGCCGACTTCGCGCCTGAAGACGGGGATTTGGTTGGTCCGACAGAAATCCAGGTCCACCTCCTGCTCCACGTCCTGGTGGCGGCCGATGCAGACGTACGGCCCGGCCGGCGAGACCAGGGACAAGGCTTCCCGGCCCAAATAGGCCAGGGCGTGGTAGATGAGTTGTGATTCCGGCCAGGATACTTTTCCCAGGTTGTAAAGCAGAGCCATCTAAACTCCTCCCGCTTCCATGTTCCGGCCCAGGCTTCAGGGCGGGTCTTAAAAGGCCACCATCGCCCTGGTCGGACGGTCCGTAACGAGGTCCCGCTTAATTTAGCGTCCCAAGCTTTTTCAGGCAAGAGATTATCGGCCTTCCGGGCCGACCCTGGCGGGACGGATGAATAAAGCCGGTCTGGTGTGGACTTGAGCCCGCTGGGCAATCAAAATGTAACTTTTCGTTACATTTTTTCTTTTTAAAGGCTAAACCAGTGTTACGAAAGGTTACATTTTTACTGGGCCTGAGATGAGTTTTTCTATATTTATATAATAATAATAAATGGTTGGAATTTAGGCACGTAATTTGCTCTATTTAAATCGGCGTTCTCCAACCTCTGGCGCCGTGTTCGGGGTTCCTTCCCCTCGAGAGAGACCCCCTTCCCAACGGCGAGGAAACCGACCCCGAAACGGCGCTGATGGAGGGCGAAGGGACGGGGCTCCCCCCTATAGCCCCGGACTAGTGGGAAGATAGGGATGAGGCGCGGTCCGGCGAGGATCGAGTCAGTTCGGCCACACTACGGGGCACGAGAAAAGTTGCCGAAGGACTCGACCAGCCGGACCGCCATTTTTTCGTTCCGGCCTGCAAAATTACGTGGTAAAACCGGATCAGAATTATTGGTTGATGAGCCGATAGCCGGATTAGAGGGCAACGGTATGACTGATCCTTGCAATGTAGATTCAATTTCTTGACTTGACTTCCTTTTTATTAAATGTTAATTAAATATAAATTTTACAAATAGATGGAAATTAAAATATGATCCATCGTTACACCCGGCCTCGGATGGGGGCGTTGTGGAAGGACCGGGCCAAGTATCAAGCCTGGCTGGAGGTCGAGCTGGCCGTGGCCGAGGCCATGGCCGAGGCAGGCCTGATTCCGGTCGAGGCGGTGGCCGAGGTCAAGGCCAAGGCCAGGTTTTCGGTCAAACGGATTGAAGAGATCGAAGCCGAGACCAAGCACGACGTCATCGCCTTTTTAACCAACATTGAAGAGAACGTGGGTCCGGCTTCCCGGTTTCTCCACCTGGGCATGACCTCTTCCGATGTCCTGGACACGGCCAACGCCCTTTTACTGAGGAAGGCCGCGGACATCTTGATCGAGGACGCGGACCTGCTTTTGGCCGCCCTGAAGAAACGGGCCTTCGAGCACAAGGACACGGTCATGATCGGCCGGTCCCACGGGGTCCACGCCGAACCCATCACGTTCGGATTGAAGCTGGCCGTGTTCCATGCCGAAATGGGGCGGAACCGGGACCGGCTGGTCCGAGCCCGGGAAAACATCGCCTACGGCAAGATTTCCGGGGCCGTGGGCACTTTCGCCAACATCCATCCGGACATCGAGGCCGGGGCCTGCGCCAAACTCGGTTTGAAGCCGGCCCCGATTTCGACCCAGATCATCCAGCGGGACCGGTACGCCGAATACTTCACCACCCTGGCCGTGGCGGCGGCCACCTTGGAAAAGATGGCCGTGGAAATCCGGCACCTCCAACGGACCGAAGTCCTGGAGGCCGAGGAACCTTTCGGAGAAAAGCAAAAGGGCTCCTCGGCCATGCCCCACAAGCGCAACCCGGTCGGTTCGGAAAACATCGCCGGACTGGCCCGGGTTGTCCGGGCCAACGCCCTGGCCGCCTTGGAAAACGTGGCCTTGTGGCATGAGCGGGATATCAGTCATTCCTCGGTCGAACGGATCATCGCTCCGGACAGCACTATCCTTTTGGACTACATGTTGGCCAGAATGACCGGGATCATCGACCGGCTGGTCGTCTATCCGGAGAGAATGAAGGCCAACCTGGACAGGACCGGCGGCCTGTTTTTCTCTCAGCAGGTCCTCCTGGCCCTGACCCGGAAGGGCCTGATCCGCGATCAAGCCTACCGGCTGGTCCAAAGGAACGCCATGCGTGTTTGGCGGGAAGGGCTTGATTTTCAGTCCTTGCTCCTGCAAGATAAAGACATTCGAAAACACCTCGATGAAAAAGAGATTCAGGGAATTTTCGACTTGAACCACCACCTCAAGCACGTGGATGTGATTTTTAATCGTGTTTTCGGGGCGAATTCCGGAAGCGAAGCGACTTGAAATTTACGGCGGAAGACAGTATAAAAATCGGCGAGGCCTAATAAAGAGGAAACGTGACGTTGAAGATTTTATACGCATGGAAGGGCCGCCGGTTTTTGTGGCTGGGGCTGGCCGTCGTCTTGGCGGCGGGCTGCGGGGGCTGGGCCAAGTATCAAAAACTCATACCCTGGCAGACCGAGAAGGACGCCTATACGGTTGTTCTGGAAAAGTGGAGCGACAGGACCGAGGTTTTCCGAGACCTGGAGTCCATGCTTCAAGTGGACGCGACCTATAAATCCAAGGATTTTCGCCGAGCCTATGTTGAAAAATACATAAAGGATTATCGACTCGACTCCCAGGGGGCCGCAAAGATGTTGGCCGACGAAATGGCCGCGGCTGAAGAAAACCTGGAGTTTCTGGCGGCCGTGGCCGCTCCCAACGATAAGAAAAACGACCTGACTTCCCGAGATTCGGCCTGGAAAATTTATTTGGAAACCGGCGACGGCCGTCGGATGGAACCCTTTGAAATCCGGCCGATCAAGAAAAAGACGGCCAGGCTGGAGGAGTTCTATCCTTACGTGACCCCCTGGTCGCGGGTCTATTTGCTAAGATTTAGACCGGAAAATCATGTTCCGCCCTCGGGACGATTCGATCTGATTTTAACGGGCGTTTTGGGCTCGGCCCGTTTGAGCTTCAAGCTGGAGGACTGAGACACCTATTGGCCATGCCGCTGAAAGCTCGCCGGATCAAGCTGAACCTGACGTTTTTATTCCTGGTATTCATCTTAAGTCTTTATGGGACTTTGGGTTCGGCTGAAGAGATGTCGGAAGCCGGACCCCAGGAGCGTGTTCCTGACGCCTTAATCGAACCGGGGCCGGGCAAGGATCGTTTTATCATCGTCGTGGAGAAGGCCACGCAGAAGCTTTTTCTTTATGAGTTCAAAATAGGTCAATATTTTCTCCGCCGGACTTTGGACTGCACCACGGGCGAGAACGACGGGGACAAGCTGGCGGAAGGGGACCGCCGGACGCCCGAGGGCTTTTATATTTTTAATAACAAGCACCTCGAGAGTGAATTGGCCCCGATATATGGGATTCTGGCCTATCCGATGGACTACCCCAATTTTTGGGACCAGTTTCAAGGCAAGGCGGGCAAGGGCATCTGGATGCACGGGACCAACCGCCGCTTGGCGCCGCGCGACTCGAACGGCTGCGTCGCCTTGAATAACATCGATATTTTGAACCTGGAAACCTTGGTCAGGCTTTACGAGACGCCCATAATCATTTACGACAAGGTCCGTTACCGGAATGTTCGGGAGATCAACCTGGAAGCGGCCCGGATCAAGGCCTTTGTCGAAGAATGGCGGCGGACCTGGGCCCGAAAAAACTTCCGTCAATATATATCCATGTATTCCAAGGAATTCCTAAGCAACGACGGTAAGAACTATCAAGCCTGGAAAGAACATAAAAGCCGCTTGAACGAGCTTTATTCCAAAATCGAGATCAACCTGGATGATCTGCGCATCTTTCGTCATCAGGACAAGATTGTGGTCCTGTTTGACCAATATTATCGTGGAGACGGTTTCGTCAACAACGGAGTGAAACGTCTTTATCTGGCTGAAGCAAAAGGCGGTTATAAAATAGCGGCTGAAGTTTGGCACCCCTTCCCGCCCGAACCGTCCCCCAAGGAACTGCCGCTTGAGGTTCGAAACCGCATCCTGGCCGAGGCCCGGCTGGCGGCCAGGGCCGCTCCGCCTGAAAGCAAGCCGGCCCAGGTCACGCCCGATAAGGAGACTGTCCTCCGGATCGTCCAGGGCTGGCTGGCCGCCTGGCAGAAGAAGGACATGGCCGGATATTTAAAACATTACCACCCGGAATTCACTTATAACGGCATGGACTTGGCAGCCTACCGGGCTTATAAGACCGACCTGGCCGATAAATACAAAAAAATAACCATTAAAGCCGAAAAAATGGAGATCAAGGTCGACGGCGGCCAAGCCCTGGTCACCTTCCTCCAAAACTACCGTTCCGATCATTATCGTGACCGCGGACTGAAAACCTTGGTCTTGGTCAAGCACGACCAGGAATGGCGGATCAAGGAAGAATCCTGGCAAGACATCAAGGCGGGGGCCAAACCATAGTCAGCAAAAGGAAAAAACAAGAGCCGATCAACGTCATCTTCATGCGCAAGCTGGGACGTATTTACAGCGCCGACGTCTCGGCCAAGTACCTCCTGGTTCTCCTGATTTTTGCCATGGTTTTCGCCGTATTCGCCGTCTTGATCATCAATCGCTATGTCGACCTTTATTTTGAAAGCCGGGAATTGCGCCACAAGACGGCCCGGTTGTCCCGCCTGGTCGAAGAATACAAGTTCCAATCCCAGGTCCTGACCCAATACAACCGTTTAGCCAGCGAATTGAACAAAGTCGAACAAAAGAAGCCTTTTTCAGCTCCAACCAGTGAACCACAGACCCCCGAGGAAGAGGCGGTCAAGGCGGAGGTCCGGACCGGTGAATCAACCATTAAACCGGAATTAAAAATCCCGGACAAACCCCCGGTGGACGCCGTCAATTTTTCGATCAAGCCGGAGAAAAACAACACGGCTCTTTCTTTCCAATTGGAACTTCAGAACATCCACCCGGCCAATCGAAACATTTCCGGATATCTGGTGGTGGCCCTGGTCAATGCCCAGGTCAACCCTCCCCGACTGGCCGTTTACCCCGAGGTGGAGTTCAAGAACGGCGCTCCGGCTGATTACAAGAAAGGGACTCAATTCAGCATCAGCTACGGTAAAATCGTTCAGGGCCAGGTGGACAAGCTGGAAAACGCTCAGGATTTCAACCAGGCTTGGGTGTTCATCTACGATGATGAGGGCAAACTGCTGCAATATAAGTTGCTGAAAATTAAAAATGGTTAAGATCCGACAGCCTCTGTCCGGCGGAGTCCTCCTTGGGCTGGTTCTCCTGGCGGGCTTTTTTTTCTTCCGCGAACCGGCGGAGGCTCGACAGGAACATCAGGTCCACTTCAAGGACACCCCTTACGAACTGAACGTCTATAAGATTTTCGGCCGTAAGGAGGGACCGACCATGATGATCATCGGGGGCATCCAAGGCAATGAACCGGGCGGATTCCTGTCGGCCGACCTTTATGCCGATCTGGCCTTGAAACAGGGCAATCTCATTGTGGTGCCCCGGGCCAATTTTTACTCGATCCTTCTTTTTCAGCGGGGACCCAATGGGGACATGAACCGAAAATTCGGAATCGAGGCCAAGGGAGACTACGATTCCCAGATCGTCCGTATCCTTAAGGCGCTGATGGCCGAAAGCGACATCCTTTTGAACCTCCACGACGGCTCGGGTTTTTATCGGCCGACCTATCAAAACAAGTTGGCCAACCCCCTGCGCTACGGCCAGTCCATTATCGCCGACTGCGCGGAATACGTTTGTCCCCGCAGCGGGCGGTGCCTTAATCTGCAAAAGACGGCCGAACGGGTCATTGCCAAAATGAACGCTCAGATTGAAGACCCCAATTACCATTTTCATTTCATGAACACCCGAACCGCCGACCAAGACTCACCCTACGCCGAGCAGCGGACTTCGGCCACTTACTACGCCTTGACCAGGTACGGCATCCCGGCTTTCGGGGTGGAGACGTCCAAGAATCTACCGACCATGGAAATGAAGGTCCAACAACACAATCTGGCCATTAACGCCTTTATGGAGCTTTTCGGCCTGGTCCCGGAACACCCCCGCATCTATCTGGCGCCGCCGGAATTGAAATACCTGGTCGTTTCGATCAACAATCAGGTCCCCATAGCCGTGGCCGACGGGGAAACGCTCTTCATTAATCCCCAAGACGTGATCGAAGTCATCCATGTCGAGGCCAATTACGACCGGGGTCTGTCCGTGGACATCCTGGGCCTGGGCACCATCAACGATTTCCGCCAGAAACTCGCCATTGACCGGCCCACTTTTATTGTGGCTCAGAAGGATCACCTCAAATTCGGACGGGTCAAGGTGGCCCTCCGGCCGCCGGGTCCGGAAAATCCCCAGGTCCCGGCCCGGAAGGCGGAGGCTTTCGAGGTCAAATTTTTCGTGGTCGAAGTCGAGGGTCAGCTTAAGCTGGCCGCCGACGGCCGGCAAATCGACGTCGTGGCCGGCGACCTGGTCAAGATCGTGGACATAATCACCGAGGGGCCCCGGCCGCAAGAAGGGCTGACCGTCAATTTCAAGGGTTTTGTCTCGGACCGGGTAAAGAATACCGGGGAGGATCGAGGCTATTTGATCAATACGGCCGAAGACCTTTGGGATCGGTATTCCCTGTCCCAAGAAGAAAAAATTTATGCCGTGGTGGCCGAATTGAACGACCGGACCCTGGCCCAAATGACCATTCACATCCACCAGCCCCGCTTGGATTATCTGATTTTACAGCGCAACGGCGGCCCACGGCTTTGTCTCCAAGGCGGAGACACCTTCAAGGTCCGTCCAGGAGACCGGGTCCAGGTCCTGGACCTCAAGACCAATGTTTCGGCCAACCGCGGTGTTCAGATCAAGGCGGAAGGGAAGGTCCTGGAAGAAGAACATCCCGGAGCGATTCTTACCTTCAAGACGGTGGAAGGACGGCCTCTGGCCCTGGTCGTGACCAGGGCGGGGGTGGTAATGGGGAAAATTGTCCTCGAATCGGGATGATACGGGCCGGACCCGGCCCACAGCCTCGGTTCTGGGCTTGGGATGTAAAGTCAACCAGTTCGAATCCGCGGCCCTCGGCGGGCAACTGACCCGGGCCGGATATACCCTGGTCGCTCCCGGAAACCCGGCCGATGTCACCGTCATCAATACCTGCACCGTCACCCACCGGGCCGATTTTGAAGTCCGGGCCCTCGTCCGCCGGGCTTATCGTAAAAATCCCCAAGGCCGGATCGTGGTTACCGGCTGTCTGGCCCAGCTCAGGCCCCAAGAAATGGCCGACCTGCCCGGAGTGGCCCTGGTCCTGGGTCAGGAGGCCAAGGCCGATCTGGTCAGGTACCTGGACGAAACCGAGGCCGGGGACCGGGAAAAGATTCTGGTCCCGCCCCCTGGCCGCCGCCGAATCCTCGATCTGGGTTTCCCGGCCTTTGACCGGACCAGGGCCTTTTTCCGTATTCAGGACGGCTGTTCGGCCGCCTGCGCCTATTGCACCGTGCCCCTGGCCCGCGGACCGAGCCGCAGCCTGCCGCCGGAGCGGGTCACGGAAGGTCTGGCCGCTTACGCCGCGGCTGGTTATGCCGAAGTAGTTCTTTGCGGCATTCATCTCGGGGCCTGGGGCTTGGACCTCGATCCGCCGATGAAGCTGAGCCGGCTTTTAGACCTGGTCTTGGAAGAACCGGGACCGCGCCTTCGGCTGAGTTCAATCGAGCCTAATGAAATCGGGCCGGAAATCATCGGGCGGCTTGAGTCCTCGACCCGGCTGTGCCCTCATCTCCATCTGCCTCTTCAAAGCGGTTCGGACCGGATTTTAGCCAGGATGGGCCGGCCTTATACGGCGGACTTTTACGCCGGCCTGGCGACCCGGCTGAAAAAAGCCCGTCCCGAGATCTGTCTGGGCGCCGACGTGCTGATCGGGTTTCCGGGCGAGGACGAGGCCGTATTTGCCAAGACCTTTGAATTTTTGCAACAATTGCCCTTGTCCTACCTGCATGTTTTTTCCTTTTCCCGGCGGCCGTTCACCCGGGCCGCCTCCATGGACGGGCAGGTTTCACCAGGAGATATAAAAGATCGGGTCGGCCGGCTGCGGGAGATGAGCCGAGCCAAACGCCAGGCCTTTTTCCAAAGCTCCCTCGGCCAGGTTCGGCCGACCCTGGTGGAAAACGCCCGAGACAAGGCCACCGGACTGGCCCGCGGCTTGACCGATAACTACATTCAGGTCCTGATTACCGACCCGCCCCCTCCGTCCGGCCAAATCGCTCCAATCCGTTTGGTCGAAATGGCCGGCCCCGACCGGGTCCTGGGCCGGGCGCTTTAAGATTATTCTTGCCGGACTGGAAGCTCCAGGCATTTAACGTAATGTTATGATTAGAGAAAATAAGGGAGGACTGCTTTGGGGGCCTTTGATCCGGGGAATTCTGGTCAAGCGCTACCAGAGGTTCCTGGCCGACGTCCGCCTGGGCAACCACCATCTGGTCACGGCCCATTGTCCCAACACCGGCAGTATGCTCGGTTGTTCCGAGCCGGGCCGTCCGGTTCATCTCTCTCGACACGACAATCCATCCCGCCGACTCCGCTACACTTGGGAAATGATCGAAATGCCTGATTCCTTGGTGGGCGTCAATACAAGGACGCCCAATCTCCTGGTCAAGGCCGCGGCCGCAGCCGGGAAGATACCGCCCCTGTCCGGGTACGATCGGATCAAAAGCGAAGTCAGGACCGGCGACTCCCGCCTGGACCTGTTCTTGGAAGGACCTGGCCGGCGGCCTTGTTTCGTCGAAATCAAGAATTGCACCCTGGTGGACAAGGGAACGGCCTATTTCCCGGACGCCGTGACCCGGCGGGGCCGGAAACATCTGGCCAACCTGGCGGAGCTGGCCGAAAAGAGTCACCGGGCCGTGATCTTTTTTCTCATCCAGAGGATGGACGCCCGACTCTTCCGCCCGGCCGACCATATCGACCCCGAATACGGCCGGACCCTCCGGCGGGCGGTTCGAGCCGGCGTGGAGATCATGGTCTACGATGTGGGGATCTCCCCCCAGGGAATTGACATAAGAAGGGCCGTGGACTACGATCTATAGAAGGCGGCATCACTTAAAACAGGAGGGATTATGGACTATCGCCACTTGACCGCGCCTTGCGGCCTGGATTGCTTCAACTGTCTCCTTTATCTGGCCGGCCGGGATGAGGAGATGAGAAAAAAGGTCGCCGAAAGAATGAAGGTCCCCCCCGAAATGGCCCAATGCCGGGGCTGCCGGGACGAGGGCGGGACCATCGCTTTTGTCGGCATGACCGGACCCTGCAACGTCTACCGGTGCATCACCGCAAAAGGCCTGAGCCTTTGCAGTGAATGCGACGATTTCCCCTGCGATTATCTTCATCCTTACGCGGACCTGGCCGCGCAACGCCCCCACAACACCAAGGTCTTCAACCTCTGCCTGATCAAAAAGATGGGCATCGAGGCATGGGCCGAAAAAAAGGCGGGCCAGGTCAGGGAGACTTACTTCAAGGGCAAATTATCTTTATAATGCCCCGATTTTTTTAACCGGCTGTCAAGGGAATCACACAAAAACCTTTTAGGGTGTCGTTAACCCGCCAAGTTTACACCCACCCCGGAGGCACGGACGCCCGGCTCGGCCAACCCCGTGGTCGACCGGGCCTGTCTTTTTTGGGGATCGATCAAGAGTTGACCCTATCTTTCGCCTGAAATTCTTTTTTTTGAACGGCTTGGCGCATCACGTCGGAGATGATCTGTTCGCCCAGACGGTAAAATTCCTGGGTCGGCGGCAGATAGGCGATCAGTTCCTCCAGGAAGCCTTGATCCAGCACCTTGGCGCAGGTGTGGGGAAAGTTGAAGTCGTAAACCCAACCGCATAAAAGCAGTTTGAAATCGTTGAGGAAGACCACGTTTCGGTAGTCGACCTGCCGTCCGCCCAGAACCTGCCGCAGCACCCGCTCGGAATAACCCGACCCGTCCAGGTTCAGGCCTTCGACGAAGACCCGCCGTTCGGGTTGGCCCGGTCGAAGGAAGTCGCGCAATACCAAGGACAGGATGTCCAGCTTGTCCGCGTCCCGGACCACCCGTGCGGCCAGTTCGGTTTCGGGTGACAAGCCTGAAGGCAGCGCGGCCAGATTGTGAGTGAAGACCGCCCCCACGATGATCCCGCGGGCCTTGGCGGGGAGGCCCTTCAGAAGGCCGGTCCGCCCCAGGGTCTTGACCCCAAGGCGGGCGTGATTTTCGGACTTTTCGTCTCGATAGCATTTATATCGGGCGTATTGCGGAAACCGGCCGAGGTCGTGAAGCAGGGCGGCCAGGTGAACGGCCGATTCAAGTTCCGGGTCTTTTCCCAAGGCCAGGGCGGCCGTTATTCCCCGGGCTTCCTCCAGGACTCGAAGGGAGTGCTCCTGTTTAAGAAGAATATTGCTCTTATCTTCCTCGGTTTCGGCCGGGAAACTTTCGACGAACCGGTCGAACCAAGTGAGATATGGATCAAGGCTTTTCATGTCGAAACCGGAAACAGAGGCCGGGGCTCGGTTGGGAATTTTTTATGGTTCATCACGCTTCAGGGTAGTAGTTTAATCTCCGGCCGGTGTCAAGACGATTATCACCAGGAGAAACGGATTATCATAACTTCTCCGTCGACGAGAACCGGCGGCCCTCGGCCAGGTCTTGACAACCGGCCGGAGGGACTTTATGGATAAAGTCCAGGGCGTGTCCTTCAAGACCGGAAACAGCTTAAGTCCCAATGCCTGGACGCAGTGGGAGACAAGACGGTTATGGTCTGGCCGGTCGAAAAAAAGGTGTTCCACCACATCTTTGATTTCGGCTTCATACCAAGTTGCCTTCAAACAAAGTTTATCCGTATGTCATGGCGAGGAATCCCGCAGCGGCGGGATGACGAAGCCATCTCTTTATTTTTCAAGTGATTGCTTCGGGCCGTCCGCGACGAACCTCGTCATGACCTGATAGTTTCTTTACTTTAGGTATGAAGGCAACTTAGTATAAATAGTTATCTGGAAGAGTATGGCCGCCTGAAGCCTGAACATAACGGGGTTGATTTTTAATAACCGAGCGGTTAGGTTATAAATATGATTTGCGAACGTTGCGGCGGAACAATCGAACCAGGCGAAGAACGGGAACACTACGGGCGGGTTTTGTGCGAGGACTGCTATATGGACGCCCTGTCCCCGGCCCGCACCTGCGACCCTTGGGCTGTCCACAGCGCCAAAAGGCTGGAGGAATCCGGCGCCGGCGGGCAAGTTAACGAGGTCCAGGCCCGGATATTGGATATCCTGATGGAGACCGGCGGGATCGAGGCCAAGGATTTGGCCGAGCGTCTCCAACTCAAGCCTTCGGACCTGGAAAGGGAAATAGCGGCCCTGCGGCACATGGAAAAAATTCGGGGGGAACTTCGGGACGGCCGGCGCCTGATCCGCCTTTGGTGAGTATTTTCAGCCCGACCTTTCCGCTCTTAAATCTTTCCCGCCGACCATTTTTTCCAGGAGCCGGCGGTAAAAAACGTAATTTTCAAAGGGCGTATCTTCGCGGACCCGGCCGTCGGCCAGGGGGATGTAGCCGCCTTGCGCCAGCAAGGGGGGGACTTTTTCTTCCAATTCCCGGCGGACGGCCTCCTGATCCGATCTCAGGGCGTCAAGGTCGACGCCCCCGATCAGGCGCAGGTCCAGGCCGAACTCCTCGCGGATGTTCCGGTAGTCCATGGCCTCCGGGTTGACTTCGCAGGCCCACAGACAGTTGAAACCCCATTTGACTATGCTGGGCAGCAGTTGGCGGGAGTTGGCGAAGGTCATGAAGATAATAGTCTCGACCCCGCGTCGTTTGAGGACCCCAAGCGCCGGCTCATAACTTTTCAGGACGAATTCCTCGTACATTTCAGGAGAGATCAGGGGGCCGTCGTTCCCGGCGATGGGCTCGACGAAAAGGGCCGCGTCGACTTGGACGTCCTTCAATATCCTTTCGGCCAGGCCGGCCGCGAACCGGCCGTGAACGGCCATGGCTTCCCGGACAAAACGGGGCTCCTCGTTTAATAGGTGCATGACCTCAATAAAACTGGCCCAGTCTCCCACGCCCAGGGAAAGAAAGAAGCCGCGGTGGAGCCAAAGAATGAGAATATGGTCGCGGTTTTTCCAGGCCCGGACGCGCTGCGGCCAGTCCTTGGGCAATCGAGCGTGATCTTCCGGATCGAGACTTTTTTTTAATTTCTCCAGGGATCGAGCCTGTTTTTTCGGTTTCGGCCGGGATTCCAGGTCCGGTTCGATTTCTTCCCGTCGGTCGAAACGAAACATCCGCTCGAGGTCACGGGACCGGGCCAGGCCTTGTCGCCGCCAAGCAGCCAGGACCCCCTCGCGGAGACCTTCATCAAACAAGGGCGCCCGATCGGGCGAACCGTAACGCATGGTTTCCAAGAATCGCTGTCGGCTGTTCATGGTCCGGCCTTTTGAATGAATCGCTTAAGGATTTTTTCGATAAACCTGAAATTCCGGGTCGATGACCAGATCGAACTCCGGGTCCAGGGTGGTGTAGGTTGAAGGGTGGATCATCACCTCAAGAACGGTCCCGGAACGAGTGTGGCGTAAAACCTGAACCGGATCGTCCATGAAGTCCTGGTCCAGGTCGGATTTATAAAGAAAACGCTTGAACCCATAAAATTCCGGCAGGCGATAGGCGCTGACCCGAAGGCCCACGTCCGGACGGGCCACGGGAGTGACGGTATAAGTCCTGGGCTGTCCGTCTCGTTCGTACCGGACCACTCCATCCATACCGTTTTCCGGGAAACCGTACATTGGACCGGACGGTTTTTCTTGCCGATACAGTTGAAATATTCGGCCGCCGCTCCGGAATTCGTTATAAGCATACCGGTTCATGGTCCCGGACCGGTCGCAGAGGGGCGAACCGTTTTCCGCCTCGGTGACGATGTCCAGACCGAAGCGTCGGAGGCGTCCCAGTTCCGAAAACAGCCAGCCCCGCAAGGGGACGTCGTAGAACAAGGTCTGCATGAGCACGTCGGTGTGGTACCCGACTTCATGGCCCAGGTCTTGGATGAACAGCAGGTTCTCGATGGCCGCCGGGTTGGCCCGGTACCGGCCGCCCGGGGCCATGACCGCGTAAATGCCCGAGGCCATATTGATGAAATAGGTGCCCTTGATACCCAGGTGGTGCTCCTGGGCGGCCATGGCCAGGGCCCCGTACATGGTCAGGTCCATATCGTGCCGCAGGAAGACATAAACCTTGTCCGGGCTGGGGTTCTTGAGTTCGAGGGCTTCCCGGAAGGTGTGCTTTTGGTACCGGGGCTTGGCCAGTTCTTCGAGAAAGGCCCGGTATTTTTTCCAGGCCGGGATTTCAGGACGAAAGAGTTCGGCCCCTTGGAGGCTCGCGATGGGCTCGAGGAGGAAATCGAATCCGGCCGGGACCCTGAACAGCCCGGTCTGATCGGCCCCGTTAACGGTCAAATCGACCCGGCCGAGATAGCCGCCGCCGGGCAGGGCCGACAGACGGACCAGGCCGTCATGGAACCGGCCGGCCTCATAGTATTCGCCCTGGTTGCCGTCAAAATCGCCGAAACCGTCCAGGGGTCCTGGTTTTTCCTTGGTTTCTTCGGAAATTTTCAAGCGGACCCCGCCGTCGACCTCCAGATAGGGTCCGCTGGGCCGGCCGATAATTCTCAAGTTAAAGGCGGGCGGCCCCGGCTTTTCCAAATAAAACCGGAAACGAGCCTCGGATATTTTAACCCAATCCAGGCCGGGGACCTTCAACAGCAGGTTGCGTCCATAGGCCATGTACCCCTCCCTGTCCCTGGTCAAGGCCACGGTCAGGGTCGGGGCTTCGGGCCGTATTTCTTCGAGGGTCTGGATTTCACGGTAGCTTATTGGAGCAGCGGCTGGTTCCGGGGCAGGAGGTTGGGAAGCCGTCGGAGCGGGTTCCGGTCTCCGGGTTATCTGGTCCTCCATTTCGGAAAGCTGGTTTTCTATTTTTGACGTTTCTTCCTTGAACTGGTCCAGGCTGGTTTTCACTGCCTTGACTTCGTTTTGAACCAGGTTGAACCGGGCGTCGATTTGGTCGATTTTGTCCCAGATGCGGTGATACCTGACCGTCGCGGCCTGGTAAAAGCGCCAGCCGGCCGCCCCCAGCCCTGCCAGACAGAAAACCGACAAAAGGGCGACGATCAGGATTCGCCTTTCTCGGAAAGACCGGCTCGACTCGGCGTTCGGCATTCTTTGGTGCTCCTTCACCAGATCACTGGTCAGGTCAGGTTCGGGTCGATGACGAAATTGAATTCAGGGTCCGAAGTGGTCCAGGTCGAGGGATGGACCATGACTTCAAAAATCGAACCCGGCTTTAGATTTTTCAAGACCGTCACAGGGTCCTTGGGGAACAGCCCATCGACATCGGAGTGTTCCCCGATGGGTTTTTGATTCGAATATATCCAATAGGAGCTAACCTTAATGCCCACATCACTTCTTGTCAAATCCGGAACTCTGTATGCTCTGGTCAATCCATCGCGTTCGTATTTTATCAACCCATCAACACCGTTATCCAGACCGGCTGACGGAGGTAAATACAAAGCTCCGCCTTGCCGGAATTCGGAATAGGCAAATCGGTTCAACGCACCGATTTGACTGCAATAAGGCGAACCATTTTCGGCCTCGCCTTGAATACGCAGACCATTCCGCCTTAAACGGCCTAATTCCGATAAAAGCCATCCCCGCAACGGGACATCGTAGAACAAGGTCTGCATGAGCACGTCGGTGTGGTACCCGATTTCATGGCCCAGACCTTGGATGAACAGCAGATTTTCGATGGCCGCCGGGTTGGCCCGGTACCGGCCGCCCGGGGCCATGACCGCGTAGATGCCCGAGGCCATGTTGATGAAGTAGTTGCCTTTGAGACCCAGGCGGTGCTCCTGGGCGGCCATGGCCATGGCCCCGTACATGGTCAGGTCCATGTCGTGTCTCAAAAAAATGGTCACCCTATTACGATCCTTGATGATCGAGTTCTTGACCCGGTCATTTTGGACGGCCTCGCTGTAAGTGACGACCCGATAGCGCGGTTTGGCCAGTTCTTCCAGGAAGGCGCAATATTTTTTCCAGGCCTCGGTTTCGGGGCGGAACGGTTTTGATTCGTTTACATTTTCAACCGGTTCCAGGAAGACGGCGAACTCCCTGGCCGCCTGGAAAAGACCGTCTTCCCTGGACCCGTGCAGGGTCAGGTCGACCAGGCCGATGAAGCCGCCGTCGGACAAGGCGGTCAGACGGATTTGGCCGGAGTAGAATTTCCCGTCCTGGTAATATTCGCCCAGGTTGCCGTCAAAGTCGCCGATCCCGTCCAACGGGCCGGGCCGAGCTTCAGCCGGCCGGATTTGTTCGTTCTTCACTTCCAGGTACGGCCCGCTGGGCCGGCCCAAAACCCTGATCCGGAAGGCCGTCGGCCCCTTTTTTTCCAAAGAGAACCGAAAACGGCCTTCGGCGGCCTTGACCCAGCCCGAGCCCTCCATATCGAACAGGATGTTTCGGAAATAAGCCGTGTAATTATAACCGTCCCTGGTCAGGGCCGTGGTCAGGACCGGGGCCTCGGGGAGAATATCGGCCAGGGTTCCGATCTTCCTGGGCTCGACCGGCGGGGCCTCCACGATCTTTTCCGGAGCCTCTATCAGTTTGGTCATCTCCGCCTGCATCTGGTCCACTTTACTTTCCAGGCTCGAGGTCTGGGCCTTGACCTGGTCGAGGTCAGATTTGATCCGGCCGACCTGGGTGTTGATCTGGCCGACCTGGGCGTTGATCTGACCGACCTGAGCGTTGATCTGACCGGCCTTGTCCCAGATCTGCTTCTGCCGGTCCACGGCCGAGCGGTAAGCGAAGAAGCCGCTCCCGGCCAGGACCACGATCAGGATGAGGATCAAGACGGTCGGGAGATGGGTGTGTTTGACCCTGGTCCCTCGAACATTTGGGGAACTCTGGTCGGAAGTTTTATCCATGGGTCTTCTCCTTACCGGTCCTCCGGTTCGCCCGGCCGTCGGCTGACGGGAGGCGGTCCATCCTGGCCGACTCGAAGTGGACCCGGGAAGGACCGAAAACGCCGCGGCCCCAGGCGACCCGGTCGAGAGCCAAGTCCCGGAGACCGATGAATTCGTCCTCGACCAGGCCGATCCGGCGGCCGTCCTGGCGGATTTCCAAACGGTCCGCATAAATTAAAAATTCCAGTTCCGTCGGGCCGTCGGTCCAACCCACCCGACCCTGGGCTTCGGCGCTTTCGGTCAGGCACACGACAGCGTCGTACTCGGAGCGCCAAGGCTCGAACAAAATTTCGGGCCGCGGTCCGGCCGGGTCGATAGACTTAGGGGTGGTTTTCAAATACAGGGCTCCGTCGCGGACGGTCAGACCGGCGATGCGCTGGCCGAAAACATTGTGCACCAGGCCGGCTGAAGAGGCCTCGATTTCGTATGGCGCTTGAAGTTCCGGTCGGATATCCGGCGAGGAAAAGGCTCGCCAGGCCAGGCTCCAGGTCCGGCCGTCAAAGCGGTACAGCTCGCCCCAGGGCCACACCCCGGCCCAAAGCTCGCCCCGGTAAAGATTCAACGATTGGACTTCGCGGAATTGGGTCATGGCTTGAGGCGGATGGGGCGGCCAGTCTTGTATGGGCTGAAGATCGCGGCCGTCGTATCGCCAGATGACGCCGTCCGGGTATTGTCCCAGGAGCAGGACGTCTTCCCAGTTGAGCATGGCGTAAAACTGGCGGGCTTGATCAGGAAGGGGCATAAGCTCGGTCCAGGTCCGGCCGTCAAAGGCCAGCAGTCGGCCCCGATTGGTGGCCGCCAGGGCCCGTCCGGCCAACTGGCCGTAACTGTAAGGAAATTCCCCGGCTTCCAGCGCGTAGTTTATTTCAGGTCCTAATTCTTCCGGGGTCTGAGGAGACCAGGCTATGGCCTTGAGACGTGAAGGCTCGCTGTCCAGGTCTTGATATTCCCAAAACAAGACATGCCCTAGGGCGTAATAGGGCAGGGTTAAGGAAAATCCTTCCGGAGCCCGATAAATCGGATTATCTCCCCATTGGAGATAATGGCCCTGGTCTTCAATCGGTCGGCCGGCGACCAGTTGAAGCGGGTTGAACAGGTCATCCGGCTGTTCGTCTGGATCGAGTCTGGTTAAACTGGCCGAGGGTTGAGGCGGTCGGACCCAAAAGCGGACCAGTTCCCGCGGTTCCCGGACCCCGGTGTTGCAAGTCCCCACGAACCCGGCCCCCATGATCGCCCGGCCCTGCGGGTCGTAAGCTTCAAAAAGGCTGCCCCAGTTCTGGCCCTGGTCCGGACCGAAATCGACCCTGACCCGAATTCGGTAAAACTGCTCAGGGCGGTTTTCGACCTGATCTTCACTGGATTTGGATGGTTCGCCGGTTCGTGGTCGGGGTTGTTCAAGCTGGTCTTCGACCGGAGCGGACTCGGACCCGGAGTCCATATTCCCCAACGTTTCGGAACGATTGATCGTTCCATTTTTCATTCGCTCGATTTTTACTTCCAGGCTTGAAGTCCGAGCCAGGAGTTGTTTCACGTCGTAGTCGACCCGGCCCAGGTTGGAGTTGAGTTCATTCACCTGGGCGTCCACCAAGCCCAGGTCGGTCTTGATCTCGCCGAACTCGGTGTTGATCAGGCTGGCCTTGTCCCAAATCTGTTTCTGCCGATCCACGGCCGAGCGGTAAGCGAAGAAGCCGCTCCCGGCCATGACCACGATCAGGATGAGGATCAAGACGGTCAGAGCGTTATTTTTGTTCGAATCGGATAATTTTTCCTTCACCATTCACCTTATTATGTTTTCATGGCCTGATGGTTTTCGTTCCGCGTTTCGGATCGCCGACAGGGCGGGCGTCAGGGCCGCCCTTATTCCAGACAAAAGCCTTTCTCCGAGCGGCTCTCGGGTGCGCAGGATTTCGTAAGCAGCCGGTCCAGGAGAGGGTCCATGCTCTCGGCCAGGACCCGGTAACCCTCGTAATCGATGTGGACCTGATCGAGGAAATATTCGGATTCGAGTCCGTCCACCGGGGGCAGGAAGACCAGATTCGGGTTGGGATTGGCGTGATCCTCGATAATGCCGGCCAAATCGGCGAACAAACGCCGATATCTATTTTCCTCGATGATCTGAAAGATCAGGTCCGGGTTTTCCTTGGCGTAGAAAATAAGGGCTTTTTGCCCATGGCCGTCCAGGAGCTTGAGGGTTCGTTCCAAGGCTTGACGCTGAGGGTTGTCCTCCCTGAAATTCACGGTGCTGTATCTTTTTTTGGCCTTGAGCAGCAGGACCATCAGGTCGTCGGAGAACTCGTCGTCCTCCGGGCCCTCTTCGGTCGGGCGGCCCAGCAACCGGTCATTCAGTCGGTTTCTCAACTCCAGAAGCCGGTCCCGGGGCTGGCCGTTTAAAATCCGCCACTGGAAAAAATCGCCGAAGCGGTAAAGGGTCCAATAGTTGACGGCTAAAGCACTCAGGAACATGTTGATTTTTTCCGACCTGGACTTGCCGCTCAGGTTCGGTTCCACCTTTCCCTGGCGGTCCAGCCGGAAATCTTCCAGCCATTTCCGGCTCAAAACCTCCGCCGATGGAGAGAAATCCGCGGAAAAGGAGCGCAGGTTGTAGTCGATGATCATCAGGTCCGGGTTCAGGGGCAGGACGGCTTGGACCATTTTTTCCAGGTCGGCCGGCAGAGCCCCGTTGATGCCCAAGTTCATGACCAGGACGGGACGGTCGGTTATCTTCAGCCTGATTTTTTCCTCGATGAGCCGGCAGATATTGTGTTCCCGCCAGTCCTCGTCGCCGTGTTCCAGGAGAGACCGGCCGTAGATCAGGGAGTCGCCCAGAACGGCCACCTTGTAACCTTGAAATTTACGCAGGTAGTCTGTCTTGGTGTAAAGGATGGACGGCGACTGGAGGTCGACGATCTGGTTCGGCCAGCCGGTCCGCCGGAGGGACGCGGCCAAAATCAAATCGAAGGCGGCCAGGGCCAGGAGGGTTAAAAGAACCAGCCAGGCCGCTCTTGTCCAGAAAGCCTTCATGTCGTAAGTCGCCGCCCGTCCTTTACACTCGGATAATGCAGTTTTAAGTTCCTCATTATAACCTATCAGTGAACAATGGCCTTTTCCGCCTTTTTCTGGCCAGCCGACAGAAGTGGATTCCTGCTTTCGCAGGAATGACGCATAGTTACTACCGTCATTCCCGCGCAAGCGGGAATCCAGGCCACCAATAACTGAATAACTGATAGATTACCCTCATTATAGTGTATCCATTAATCCATTTGCCCATCGAGATATTCCCACTCCGGCCCATGGACTCCGGGAGCGAAAAAATTCGTCATGCACCCGAAATTACCAAGGGTCGTGTCCGTTTTTTCAACTGTTGTAGCAACTGTCTTATCTGTCAAGCCGCAAGACGGTTTTGTCAGGCGCAGCTGGCCCGCCTAAGGCGAAGCTTGTCTTCGCCCTGAGGGCGATCACAAGGATCGCCCCTACTGGAAGACGAACTTTCTCTCTGATGGTGTCTGACAAGGCCCAAAGGTGCTTGTCCAAGCTGTAAGCCATAACATTTTGTAATTGTTTGGTTCTCGCTTTCGCGGTAACGGCGATAGAACCCTTCTCGCCATTTTGGTCAAAAATTCTGGTAAACAAAGAAGGTCCGGCCGGAGTTCATGAGCAGCAAGATGACCGCGATCTTGACGGCCAGCCAGACTGCGCCGGCCAGGTCCCGGCCCACGTGTTTACGGTTCATAATTTCACCATACTTTTGATTATCTCCAGGGAGCCGCTGACGCCGAAGTACCAGAAAAGGATGGTCATGGAAATAAAGGCGTAATTCAAGGCCCGAGCCGCCCAGGCCACCGCCGTTTCGTCCCGGAGCGAACCGAGACCGGACCGGGTTACGGCCGGACTCAGGTATTTCCTGAAGAGCTGCAACCCGACCAGGGCCGCGCCGTGCAGGAGACCGAAGACGAAGAAACCCCAGGTGGTGTCATGCCAGAGGGCGATCAGGAGCATGCAGAAGAAATAGACCGCAGTGATCCAGGCGAACTGTCGGCGGCGGTCGGCCTTTTCCATGACCAGCCGGGTCAAGGGCGTAAAGACATAGTCCCTGATGAAACCGGTCAGGCTCATGTGCCACCGGTCCCAGAAATTCTGGACATTGCGGGCCAGGTAAGGCCGGTCGAAGTTTTCGCAGACCGGGAAGCCCATCAGGGCGGCCAGGCCGATGACGATGTCGCAGTACCCGCTGAAATCCAGGTAGATGACGGCCAATTGCAGCATCACCCCCAGCCAGATCAGGGGCCAGGCCAGTTCCATCTGGTCGGGCTTCATGAAGATGCCGAAGACCATGAGGTTGTCGGCCAGGACGAACTTCTTGATCAGGCCGTTGGCGATCCGGTGCAGGGAAGGGAGCAGGGTGGGGCCTTCCTCGTACCCGAAGGTCGAATGGAATTCCTCGAACCGGTCGTAGCGTTCGATGGGACCGGCCAGAAGGGTGGGGAAGAAGATCATGAAGTTGACAAAAGTCAGGAAGTTGCGGTTTTCCAGGATTTCCACGTCCACCACGTAGTTGATGCTGCGGAAGACCAGGTAGGAGACGCCGATGAGTTGAACCGGCCGGTAGTGGAAAGGATTGGCCGGGCCGAGCAGATCAGGGTCTTTGACCAGAAAAAGAAAGACCCAGAATAATACCACCAGGACCACGACCACGCCGTCCGGCCAGTTTTGGCCCCATTTGAGTTTAACCAGGCCGATCAGGTAGGTTCCGACCAGGACCCCGGCCAAGAGCAGGACCGGATACCAGCCGTATAGGAAATAAGATAAAAAATAAAAGTTGAAGGCCAGCAGGGCGGCCTGGCGGACGTAACGCATGGGAATGGTCCGCAGGCAGACCACGGCCAGGACGGCCACGGCGAAAAAGTGCCAGGAGTTGAGGAAAAGGCCCTGGTGGGCGCTGAGGCCGGTGTCGAGGCCGGGGAACATGGCGCTCTCAGGCCAGATCGGGTTTATGCTTGGCGACGAGCTTTTTTAAATCGGCGACGCGCTTGAGCCGGGCTATTTCCGAGTTCTTCAGCTTGAGCCCAAAGAATTTTTCCACTTCCAGGATCAGGGTGATATGGGACAACGAGTCCCATTTTTCCACGTCCTTGGCGGTCATCTCGTCGTTGATGACCAGACTTTCGTCTTCAAAAACCTGTCGAAAGATTTTTTGCAAATCTTCCTGAAGCATTTTAATCAGTCGAGCCTCCTTGGCAACCGGCTTTTACTTAAAGTTTTTCCAAACTTTTGGGGCTAGTTAGGACCCCCGGCCCCGCTTGGGGGGAGGGCCTTTTCCGCCTCAAAGACCCACCATTGGGGAAACTGGTGCATGAAATGGTAAGCCTGGGCGTTCACGGCCCGATATTCCGGGGCTATGTCCGGTTCAAGAATCCGGCGGACCCTCAGACCGTGTTCATACAGGAAAGTGGTCATTTCTTCAAGGGTCGGGATGACCTTGAAGGTCCGGCGGCGGTATTCGGTCAGCAAGCCGAAGGGCTTTTCCTCCGGTCCCAGCCAGGGCGTCAGCCAGAAGGGATGAGGGTCCATGATGACCAGGAGGCCGTCGGACTTAAGCAGTTTGACCAGGTTGGCCATGATGGCGTCCCGGTGCCGGGCCAGCTCGGCCTGGTAGCCTTCGTCGAACAGGAAGAGAAAGGTGTCGATCAGAATGACCGCGTCGAAGGCCAGGTCCTGAAAAATACCCGTCCCTTCGGACAGGTCGATGATGTTGCCCACGTGAAATTCGAGGCGGCCCTTGGAGGCGGGCAGCCATTTGTCCCGGGCGGCCTGGATGTAGTCCGGGTTGTAATCCAGGCCCACGGCCCGAGCGGTGTGGGCCGCCATCTTGCGGGTGTAATACCCCGTGCCGCAACCGATTTCCAGGACTTCCTTCCCGGCCAGGTTCCGGGCGAAATAGTCCTCGAGGAAACGGTCTTGAATGAATCGGTAGGGGGTGTTCCTGACGGCTTCCAGGCTGGGTTCGAATTTCTGGCTGACCCACCAGTCCACCGGCCGGAGGCGCTGGAAAAGGCATTCAGTCCCGATCTGTTCGTAAAAGGAGCCCTTGAACCTATCGGCGAAGGACTCTTTCTTTAAATTGTATTCGGGCGGCCACTTGGCGGAAATGAAGCCGCACTCCAACATCAGGTCCAGGAATTCCTCGAAGGAAAGATGTTCCAGATCGGCCGAGGTGAGGCTTTCGTCGAAAAAATCGGAATTATTGTAGGCGTGGTCCCACAGGGTGAAAGTGGTCGCGTCGGCCGCTTTCAGGTCCGGGCCGAGTTGATCGTACAATTTTTCCAGCGTCGGTCTGTCCAGGCCCCCGGTCAGGCGGTCGATAAGCTGGATTATATTCAAGGTGACCAGGATGTTCCGGCGGGCATGGACGTGAAACAGGCGGACCAGGCCCCGGCCCAAGGGCATGACCAGGGCGGCCGGGTCCCAATAGAGAAGCTGGGTTTCGGCGGCGGTCTTGTCCATCATTCTATTTCAATATTGTATTTTTCGGCCACCTCGATAAAACCTAAAAAATCGGCCGTGTCTTCGCCGTTCTTGACCCGCTGGAACCACTCCTCTTCCTGGGCCATTTTATCCCTGGCCTTGGCCAGGGTCTCGGCCGCCTTCTCCCTGGGCGCCACGACCAGGCCGTCCCCGTCCCCGACGATCACGTCGCCGGGCCGGATAACGGCCCCGCCGCAACTGATCGGCGCATTGATCCGGCCGCCCCAGCCCTTGTGGGGGCCGGCCGGGGTGAGGGCCCGGCAGTAGACCGGGAGATTGTATCTCTGAATGTCCTCCAGGTCCCGGACCGCGCCGTCGATGATGATGGCCGCCACGCCCTTGCCGTAAGCCGAATAGGTCTGGAGTCCGCCCCAGCAGGCCCGGCTGGTCACGCCCTTGGCGTCGATGATCAGGACGTCGCCGGACCGGATGTATTTGAGGGCCAGGTGGCTCATCAGGTTGCCGGCTTCGATCTCCTCGACGGTAAAGGCCGGGCCGGCGAAAGGCCGGGGTTCCACCAGGGGCTTGAGGGCCGGGTCCAAGGCGTTGAACCGATCCAGGCAGTCCGATAGGATGCTGGTCGGGACCTTGGCCAGGGCCTCGATGATTTCGGCGGCCGGGCGCTCGAAGTTTCTGATGATCTTGCCCCCCTGAACCTTAAACTTTACATCCACCATAATCTTATCCCGAAAATTGTATTTAACCGCTGAGCGGGTCGGTCTTTTCCACCAGGAGCCGGCGGAGAAGGTTCTTGTTAATCTTACCGGTCACCCCTTTGGGCATTTCGTCTATGAAATAAATTTGTTTGGGACGCTGGAAGTGGGCGATTCTCTCGGCCACCAAGGCCTTGAGGTCCTCGTCGGTCACCTGGTCCTTGAAGGCCGGGCGGACCTTGACCACGGCGGCCACTTCTTCGCCGTAGATGGGATGGGGCAGCCCCAGGACCGCCGTCTCTTCCACCGCCTCATGCTCGTAAAGGATTTCCTCGATGCCCAGGGGGCTGATGTTGATGCCGCCCCGGATGATGACGTCCTTGATCCGGCCGGTGACGAAAAGTTCTCCGCCCTCATTCAGGTAGCCCAGGTCGCCGGTCAGGAAACCATCCTCGGTCAGGTTGGCTTCGTCCGAGTCGGCCGCCCCGCTGTAGCCCTTCATCAAGTAAGGCGTTCTGATCCTGATTTCACCCTCCCGGCCCGTCGGCAAGGGCCGGCGTTCCCGGTCTACGATTTCGACGGTCACTCCGTCCAGGGGCGGTCCGGAGGAGCCGTCCTTGTAAGGCAAGCCGGGATAGTTGGTGGTCAGGAAAGTGGTTTCCGACAGGGCGTAGTTTTCGTACAAATTGAAACCGAACCGCTGCTCGAAACGCTTTTTGATCTCGACCGGCAAGGGGGCCATGCCGCACAGGCCGATTTTGACCTGATTTCTGAGGAAGGACAGGTCCTCGTCGTCCGGCAGGGACATGAGCAGGGAGAGCATGGTCGCGGTGAACCAGAGGGTGTTGATTTTAAAGTCCTCGACGTTGGCCCAGAAGCCGTAAAGACTGGCCCCGCCCAAGGGGGCGTCCAGGACGACCGAACCCTCGGTCAGGATGGGGATGAGCATGAGGTTGTAAAAACCGCCCAAGTACGTCATGGGCAGGACGTTGTAAAAGCGGCTGTCCCGGCCCAGGCCCAGACGGCGGCGGAAGGCCAGCCCGTTGCCCAACAATCCGCCGTATAATATGTCCACGCCCTTGGGCGAACTAGTGGTGCCCGAGGTGTAGGTTCTGATGAGGACGGACGCCTCGTCGGCCAGAGCAAAAGGCGAATCGAGGGGGGCGAGACGGTCCAGTTCCCGATCAAAATCGAAGTTGATCAGGTCGCGGGCCTTCTGTCCGGCCGGATCGACCTTGGCTTCCAGGCAGATTACCTCCACCGAAGCCTGCTCCTGAAAAACCTCGTCGACCCTGGCCCTGACGTCCGGGGCGATAAAGGCCATTCCGGGCCGGTTGCTTTCGAGAATCCGCCGGAAGTCGTTGGGATGCAAGGCCGGATTGATAGGGACGATCAAGGCCCCCAGGTGCATGCAGGCCAGGTACAAGGCGGCCAGTTCCAGGCAGTTGTCCATGGAGAAAACCACCGGATCGCCCGGCCCCAGTCCTTTCTCCCGGAGGAACCTGGCCAGTTTCAGGGAGTTTTCCAGAAATTGACCATAGGTCATTTCCTCTTGATCCCTGGCGTCGACGAACAGGGTCCGCTCGGCGTTCCTGGAAAAAATGTCCCGAAGTTGTTTCAATTCGTCCATGTTCAGCTCCCGCCGGCCCGATTTCACTAACCGGCCGCCAAGGGTTTTCCAACGGTCCGGACCCGTCCGTCAATGAAGATGTCCGCCTGGTCCCTTGGTCGGTCCACGATTATAAATCAACTTGTCAATAAAACGTAATCGTGTTTCAAATTCAAGGGTTTTTTTATTCAGGGGTAAGAATGGCCCGGCCGGTCATGACGTCCGGCCAGGGTCACAGGATCAGCCCCCTCTCCAGGATCATCTCTTCATCCAGCCAAACCGTGGGCTGTTTGATCACGAAATCCAGGTGAAAAGAAACCGCGTTTTTCCCGCCGATGGTGGCGTTGGACCCGAAGCCGAAATGGACCGTGCCGGCGCAGCCTTCGTCTTCCAACATCCTCCCGGAAAGCCGGGCCTTGGGATTGAGGCCCAGACCGAATTCGCCCAGAACCCTGGCCTTGTCTCCGGCTTCACGGAAGAGCCGCTCCAGGACGCGGATTTCCCTCGAATCGCCGTCCAGGGCCGCCACGGCCCCTTGGATCACGGTCAGCCTGACCGGTTCGGTCAGGAGGCCGAGTTCGGGGCAAGGTATGCTGCCGTCCACGATGATGGTTCCTTGGGACGATCCTTCCAGCGGAGCGATGTTGACCTCCGCGTCGGGCGGGGAAGCCAGGGCCCCGGCGTCACGGCCGAGTCCGGGGCAGCGGTTGGCGGTCCGGCCGTCCAGGTCCAGGACCAGGTCCGTGCCGGCTTCGGTCTTTATCGCGGCCCGCCTGGCTGAATCGAGTCGGCGGCCGAGTCTTTCGGCCAGGGGGACCAAAGCGCCGAAATCGACGGTCAGGCTCGGGCTGGCCAGCAAATCGAGACTGTAATCGGGCAGGCTCAGAAACCTGGCGCCCCGGTCCGTGGCCTTTTTTCGGGCCTGGGTGTGGGCCATGGACAGCCTGGTCAGGCAGAAGATGACGTCGGCCGCGGCCATTTTTTCCGCCACGGCCGCAGCCGGTTCGGCCCCATGAATCTTCAGGTCCGGGACGATTTCCAGGTCCACCTTCGAGGAGACCTCGGCGGCGGCCCGGGCCACCAGCTCGGCCGCCGCCCGGGTGTCCCGGTCGGTGATAATATAGACCCGTTCACCCGAGGTCACGGCGGCGCAGACTTTGACCAGGGTCCCGGCCCCCTTGGCCGCGGGCGGTTCAGACTTCCTCATCGGCCGGTTCCATCCCCTTGGGCGTGGTCCACAGCAAGTTGATCAGCTCGCCGGAAATGGTCTTCCACAGGTCCAGTTCCACCAGCCTCAGCCCGCTCCGTTCAATGGCCGCCCGGTATTCCTGGCCCTGTTTGACGCAGTCGATGATCACCCCGCCCGAATTCATGCAGCCGACGACCGTTTCCAGTTCCCGCCGGTCCAGGGTCGAGAGCAACACGGTCAAATCAAAGGCCGGGGCGTCCGAGCAGAGGCCGCCGTCAATGTCCACGTGGATCATCTGGACCGTGGGGCTGCTGGGTTCGAAGGCGGCCCCGACTTCCGGTCCGGCGTAGTAGCATTTCAAATGGGCCAGCTCCCGGGGAAAATACTGGGACAGCCAGCGCCAACTGCCCCCGCAAAAGAGCAGACTTTCGGCTTCGATCTCCATCCCCAGCGAGTAAATGGTGGAAAACAGATAATGGTAATTGATCATCTGGCGGCTGGTGAACAGAATGATCCGGTCGCTCGGCAGCTTCGGGAGGACTCCGCCCAGTTCCTTGCGGATGCGCAAGGACAGGCCCTCGAAGACGAAGACGTCGAATTTCCAGAGACTTCTCTTGGCCGCCGCCTTGAACTGGTCCAGGGAACTGAACATGATCCTGACCACGATGAAATGGTTGTCGTGGTAAAGGTAATCGGCCGTGAGGTAATCTTCGCCCCAGGGGGTGGGACTGATGTTGATCAGGGCCGCCACGGGCAGGTTGACCTTCTTGGCCAGGCTGTTGACCGCCTTTATCAGGTCTTCCACGGCCACGAAGGTGTTGCGGATGGAGGCGGCGTCGGCTTTTTGCCGGCTGACCCGGACCAGGGCGTTCTCCAGGGCCGTCTCTTCGGCCTCCTCCGATCTGACCGCCGCGGCGATTTGGCGGGCGATGGGTTCGAGCACCTCGTCCGAGGCCTGGGTCTTGAAGGTTTCGCCGAAGGCGTACAGGAGCTCCTTGACGTCGATCTTGTACTGGCCGGAAAAACGGCGGAACGGCTCCATCAGTCCGGAGTGGACCCGGGAAAAACCGCTGACGATGTGGACCGGCCCGATGAACCGGCGGCGCAGCAGGGGGTCCACATAGGTCTCCAGGGCCTTGAGGAGCCCGAGGTAGTCGTAATCGAGCTTGACCCCCAGGCGGCGGAAGATGGGGATGAGCAGCTCGCTGCGGGTATTCCCCGCGCTGCGGCCCAGGCCCCCCAGGGAGCAGTCGATCAGGGTGCAGCCGTTTTGATAGGCGGCCAAAGAGTTGGCCACGGCCAGCTCCAGGTTGTTGTGTCCGTGGAAGCCGATGCGCACGTCGGTCTCCTCGGTCACGGCCCGCACGTAAGTCCCCACTTCCTCGGGCAGCATGCCGCCGGCGCTGTCCACCACGTAGACCACGTCGGCGCCGTGTTCCCGGAGGCGGCGGGCCGTGGCCGCCAACTCTCGCGGGGACACCAGGTAGGACTTCATGAAGTTGGACATGACCTCATAACCGAGGTCCTTGGCGTATTCGATGTAGTCGATGGTCTTTTCGATCTGGTCGGCGTCGTACCCGATGCGGACGAAGTTCATGCCGAAGTCGAGCCTGGCTCTTTGGAGGTGCTCCTTTTCGCCGATGCCCGGAATGAAGAAGGTGCCGAACTCGGCCCCCTTGAGGGCCGCGGCCGCCGCGCCCAGGTATTCCTCGTCCGTGGCCGCCGAAGCGCCTTTGACCGACGAGGCGTTCAGACCGAACCCGTGCCCCACCTCGATATATTTAAACCCGATCCGTTCGAGCACGGTGCACAGCAGGTTGATGTCTTCCAGGGTGAACTGGAAGTCGATGGCGTAACTGCCGTCCCGGATGGTCGTTTCGAATATTTCCACCGGATAGGGTGGGCCGGTCGCTGACATGGCGCTCCTTGGAAAACCTCAGGTATAAAGAACTTCGATCATTCGCCCCAGACCTTCCCGCAAATCTTCCAGGGAACTGGTCCCGTAGGACAAACGTAAATATCCGTCGTAAGCGCGGCCGAAAACGCGTCCCGGAACCACGGCCACCCTGGCCTTTTCCAGCAGCAGCATGGCCGCTTCCTCGGACCTCGGGCCTTTTTCCGGCAGGGCCGGAAAGAAATAGAAGCCCCCGGCCGGGTGAGCGTATTTCAGGCCCGGCGCGCCCTGGACCTGTTCAAGCAGGACGTCCCGCCTTTGCTCGAAGGTCTGTCTGATTCGAACTAAAAAATTTTCAGCCTCCGGATTCACGCAGGCTTCGACCGCGCCTTTCTGGGCGAAGGAAACGGTGCAGACGGTGAGGTATTGATGGACCTTGTTGAGATGGTCGGCCAGGTCGGCCGGAGCGGCCAGATAGCCCAGCCGCCAGCCGGTCATGCCGAAGGCCTTGGAAAACCCGTTGATCAGAATGGTCGACTCCTTGGCCTCCGGCAGGGCGGCAAAGCTGGGCGGGACCTGGTCGTAAATGAAATGCTCGTACATTTCGTCGGCCAGGATATAAAGGCCCCGGCTTTGGGCCAGTTGCAGAATACCTTCCAGGACCTCGGCCGGGTAGACCGCGCCGGTGGGATTGTTGGGGGAATTCAGGACGATGAGACGGGTATTCCCGGTGAGATGCCTTTCCAGGACCTCGGGCCGGGGAACAAAGCCGTCCTCGACCTTCAAGGGCGCGACCACCGGTTCGGCCCCGGCCAGCCGGGCGCAGTTGACATAATGGGGCCAGGCCGGCTCGGGAATCAGCACCTCGCTGCCCGGTTCGAGGATGCCCATCATGGCCACGGCCACGGCCTCGCTGCCCCCGGTGGTGACGATAATTTCCCGGGCCGGATCGTACGCCGCCTGGTTCTCTTCTGCCAGCTTGCGGCTGATCGCCCGTAGCAGCTCATCCAGACCACGGTTGCCGGTATATTTGGTATAGCCCTCGTCCAGGGCCTTCTTGGCCGCTTCGACCACAAAGGCCGGCGTATCGAAGTCGGGCCGGCCCACGTCGAACCGGATCACTTTGACCCCGCGTTTTTCCATGGCCGCGACCTGTTCGAAGATCTTCCTGATGCCCGAGGCCGGCAAGGCTTCAACTATGGAGCTTCTTCTCATGGATTATCACCGCCGTCTTCGCTTCTTCACCGCGCTCAGCTTGTCTTTCCCTGAATCCAACATTTTTATCGTTTGGGAAGGTAAACATCAAGCCTTTTATGAACAAACCTATAATCGCTCACTGAACGGGGGCATTTCAGGCCTCCTTCAGCTTGGCCGACGAAAGTGGATCACTGCTTTCGCAGGTGTGACGCATAGTTAGCAACGTCATTCCCGCGCAAGCGGGAATCCAGACCAACGATAACTGAATGATTACACAAAACTGCTTATGAAGCCTCTTTGCTCCGGGCCTCCTCGGCCGTTTGTAAATGCCGGAGTCGAGCCCCGTAATCGGGCCGAAAGTCCGTCGTAAAATATTGAAACGTGTCTGGGTTTAATCCCATAGTCCTTGTTCCACTTTGGTGCGTATCGGTCAGACGGGCAGTTCCAGTTGGACCATCTCCCCTTTCCTAAAGTTCATTGAATTGAAGAACTTGAGCAAATCCCAGGAACGCCAGTCCACGATGGTGTATATCTTCTCGACCCCGACCTTCTTCAAATTGGAGATCATTTCGGTCATCAAGGCCCGGGCCACCCCCTTTTTCTGGTATTCCGGCAAGACGCCGATGGTGTCGATCCAGCCCACCGTGTCCGGGACTCCATATTCCCAACCGCTGGCGTCGCCCAGAATGAAGCCTACCACCCGGCCGTCGACTTCGGCCGCCAAGGAAGCCATGGACCTTTTTTCCGCCACCTCGACCTTGAGCCGCCAGTATTCCGGTCGGGCCTTGCCCAAGACCCTGGTGTCGATCTCGATGATGTCGTCCAGGTCTTCATACTTCATCACCCGGATTTTTACGTCCCCTCTAAGCATTTTTGACCCTCCTCGTCCCTGTCCAGGATTCGCCCCCGGATAAGGTCCTCTCCGCGACCTCATGATATAAGGCCGGCCTCCCCCGCCTGACAGCTTACTTTTTACGGTAATTCTAAACTAAACCGGTGGAGAGGGCAAAGTCTTTTCCGCCGCGTTCCCGGTCGCCGCCGTTCAATGAACCGTGATTTTCACCCTTTTCTCCGCCGGTCCGACTGCGCTGGATTCATGATTTTAAATAAATGACGTCTAGTTACAAACATCATTCCCAAGCGGGCTGGAATCCCGGCCGCAGATAACCTGTGGATTAACCCCAATTGGGGCCGCCTTGGTTTGACTTAAAATAGGCCGGAATGATATAGCTGGCTTGATCTATTCGGTTTGTCAATTTTGGATGGCTTTTCCTGAAAAGAGGAAGCCCGGAAGCCCCCGGTTTAGCCGCCCGGCCGTGGTCAGGGCTTCGGAAGAACCATCCTCGGGCCCGGCGGGAAGACGACCCCCAGGGAAAATGCCTGGTGTCGGCGGCTGTAGGTGGCCGGACTTGGCGAAAGGGTAACTATGGAAGAAAAAATTTTTATTATCTCTGAAGACTTCAGGCTTGAAGCCGCCGTGGAATCCGTTGATCCGGTCCGGGCCGGGGTGGTGGCCCATCCCCACCCTTTGTACGGCGGTTCCATGGACAACAACGTGGTTCAGGCGGGGACCAGGGCTCTGATCCGGTCGGGCTGGACCAGTCTCCGGTTCAATTTCCGCGGCGTGGGCCGCAGCTCCGGGAGCTCCGGCGCCGGGCATAGGGAAGGGGACGATCTGATCGCGTCCGTTTCCTATTTAAAGGACCGGGGTTGGGATAGGGTGGTGGTGATCGGCTATTCCTTCGGGGCCTGGGTCACGGCCATGGCCTGGCCCCGCCTCAGGACCCTCGGGGTGGAGCCGCTCGTGCTCATCGCCCCGCCGGCGGCCTTCATGGATTTCCAGGGGCTGGACCCGGAGACCGAGATCGGCTTGATGGTTTGCGGCCAACTGGACGAAATAGCCCCGCCCGACCTGGCCGAAGGACTGGGCCGAAGCTTGAACCGGCCTGTCGAACCGGTGGTCCTGCCCGGCGCGGACCATTTTTTCTGGGGCCACGAATCCGAGTTGGTCCGAATCGTGGCGGAACACTTGTCCGGGATTTGAATAAACAAGTCAAAAGGGAGAGGTGACCGATGGGCGTTAAAACCAGGGCCGAATATCTGGACAGTCTGACCCGGCTGAAACCGAATATTTTTATCGCCGGGGAAAAAATCGACCGGGTGGTCGGGAACAAATACCTGCGAACCAGTTTGAATCACATGGGCCTGGGCTATGATTGGGCCAACGATCCGGAGACCGAGCCGGTCTTTACTCACTTCTCTCCCCTGATAAACGAGAAAGTCAGTTTTTGGACCCACGTCCGGCAAAGCCCGGAGGAACTGCGACAACTGGCCCAAACTATCAAGACCTACTGCGGGAAACATTTCTGCGTCATGTGCATGGGCATCGGCCTGAGCGTTCTCTGGGCCACCACTTATGACCTCGACCAGGCCAAGGGCACCGAGTATCACCGGCGGCTGCGGGAATTTTTCAAAAAACTTCAGACAGAGGACCTGCGCTTCACCCTGGGGGTCATGGACCCCAAGGGTGACCGGTCCCTGCCGCCCGGCCGCCAGGCCGACCCGGACCTGCACCTCCATGTAGTCGGCCGGAACAAGGACGGCATTGTTGTCCGGGGGGCCAAGATGCACACCACCAGCGCCCCGTGCGGGCATTATGTCTTTGTGGCCCCAGGCCGGGCCTTGACCGAGGCCGATCAGGATTACGCCGTGGCCTTCGCCGTGCCCACCGACGCGCCCGGGTTGACCTTCATCACCAGGCCGGCGGCCGGTCCCCTCGAACCCAGGGAAATCGAAAATCCGGTCAGCTCCCAAATCGGATTCGTCGAGTGCCTGTCCGTGTTCGAGGATGTGTTTATCCCCTGGGAGAACGTCTTCATGTGCGGGGAGTGGGACTTTACGGAGAAACATATTCAGTACTTTTCGCCTTACGTCCGCCTGGCCAAGGGCACCTGCGTTTCGGCCCGGACCGACATCCTGATCGGTGCGGCCGCCCTGATCGCCGAATACAACGGCGTGGCCAAGGCCGGGCATATCCGCAGCAAGATCAACGAGATGATGATTTCTTCGGAAATCGGCTGGAGCTGCGCCCTGGCCTCCATCGCTCAGGCCAAAATGCATCCGAGCGGGCTGCCCATTCCGGACATTTCCAGCTCCAACGCCGGTCTTTATCACAACAGGCTGAAGTTCATCGAATTCATGGGCTGGCTCCTGGAAATGGCCGGAGGCGTCGTGACCACCATGCCCATCGCCGCCGACTACCTCAACCCGAAGACCAGGGCTTACCTGGACAAGTACCTCAAAGCCAAGGCCGACGTGCCCACGGAACACCGGTATCGGCTGCTTAACTTGATCCAGGAAATCACGGCCTCGCGTTTTACCGGGTATCTTATGTCCAGCGTGCTCTGCGCGGGCGGGACCCCGGAAACCAACCGGGTCGAGATTTTCAGGAATTATGACTTAAAGGAAAAGATTGAGCGGGTCAAAAATATCTGCGGCATTGTCTGACCCGGAAGGGTGAGGCTTCGGACCGCCTGGGCCGGCCCGAAGCTATATAAAAAACCTGGCCCAATCGATTGAGCCGGGATAGGATACCAGCCGACCAGAATATTATGTCAATCCGGTTACGGAAAAAGATCAGTTCAACGACTTCCGCCCGATCGATCAAATTAAGTCTTCCCGGTAACAAAGATAACTAAGGAGGCCGACATGCTTGTCCTGACTGAAAAGAAAGGTCCGGTGACCACGATCATCATCAATCGTCCGGAAGTGCGCAACTGCGTGGACGGACCCACGGCCCAGGCCTTGGCCGACGCCTTTAGGGCCTTTGAGGAAGATCAAGAGGCCAAGGTGGCCGTCTTGACCGGGGCCGAGGGGTGCTTCTGCGCCGGGGCCGACCTGAAGGCTCTGTCCGACGGCCGGATGAATCGTTTGGAGCCCACCGGGGACGGTCCCATGGGACCGTCCCGCATGCTGCTGAGCAAGCCGGTCATCGCGGCGGTGGCCGGGTACGCCGTGGCCGGCGGGCTGGAGTTGGCCATCTGGTGCGACCTGCGGGTGATGGAAAAAGACGCGGTCTTCGGCATTTTCTGCCGGCGCTGGGGCGTGCCCCTGATCGACGGCGGCGCGGTCCGCCTGCCCCGCCTGATCGGTCTTTCCAACGCCCTGGACCTGATCATGACCGGCCGTCCGGTCGGGGCCGAGGAAGCCCTCCGGATGGGCCTGGCCAACCGGGTGGTCGAACCCGGGACGGCCCGGGCCGAAGCCGAGGCCCTGGCCGAACAGATCGCCCAATTTCCCTGGCGCTGCCTCCTGAGCGACCGCCAGTCGACTTACGAAGCGCTCAGTCTGCCTTACGAAGCGGCCATGCGCAACGAGTTTCGCCTGGGCCTCAAGACCATCGAGAGCGGGGAGACCGTGTCCGGGGCCGCCAGGTTCGCCCAAGGGACCGGCCGCCACGGTTCCTTCGACGACAAGCCGTAGGGGCACGTTGCCACGTGCCCCTAACCCGAGTCCGTGGGGGCGCACGTTTACCGGATTACCCCGGAGCATTCGTTACGTTGTCAAACCCGGCCGTAGGGGCGCACGGCCGTGCGCCCCTACCGAACGACGAACCAAGGCGCGTTTGATCCCGAAAACGCCCCGGTCCGCCCACGTAGGGGCAGGCCCCCGTGCCTGCCCCGCCGTCTTGTCGTCCTCGGTCCCAGGCTCCGCCTGGGACCGAACTATCCGGCCGGCTCCGCCGGCCTTTCTTCGCTGCGGCCGCCGGCCCACCGGGACCAGCTCCATGACCGCCGCGCCAGACGAGGCGGAGCCTCGAAGATATGACGCGCCCAGGCCGAGCTTGGGCACGAGGGCCCGGTGGCCCGGCCTCTTGAGTTTAGTCCCGCCCCCCATCTCCGTCACCCCTGCGAAAGCAGGGGTCCAGTCTTCCGCAACCCTTTCCCTGGATTCCTGCTTGCGCAGGAATGACGGATATTTACATACGTTCCCTGGTTCCCGGGCTCGAGTGCCCCACAGCTCTGCTGTGAGATGGTGGCTATGGGGAACCAAGTCAGGCTTGCCTTTCGGCCCCAGGCTCCGCCTGGGACCGAACTATCCGGCCGGCTCCGCCAGCCTTTCTTCGCCCCGGCCGCCCGGCCCATATTCAAAAAAATAGTCCGTTTTGTGGCAAAAAAACTTGACAAGCGCTTCTGATTGATCTATGTTCTGAGCGAACGCTCAGTCAGGGCGGACGGACGAAAAACAAAAATTATGACCGGCTCCCAACCCCAACGCAAAGACATCCCCACCCTGGTCAAGGACGCCGATCTGGTCCTTAAAAGAAGACGCCAAATAGCGGACGCCGCCGTGGAACTCTTCGTCCGCAAGGGCTTTCACCTGACCACCACCAGGGAAATCGCCCAGGCCGCCGGCTTCTCCATCGGGACCCTCTACGAATACATCAAATCCAAGGAAGACGTCCTGTACCTGGTCTGCGACGCCATCCATTCGGAGGTCGAAGTCCAGCTCCGCCGGGCCATCAAGGAAGGGGCCACCGGCCGGGAAAGCCTGGTCGGGGCCGTGGCCAATTATTTCGAGGTCTGTGACCGGATGCAGGACTATATCCTGCTCATTTACCAGGAATCGAGTTCGCTCCACCCCGACTCGTTGAAATATGTCCTGGCCAACGAGGAAAGGGTGACGAATATTTTTGAAGAAATTTTGCAGCAAGGTGAAAAAGACGGCACTCTCCGGCTCGACGGCAGTAAGGCCGTCCGGCTCATGGCCCATAACATCACCGTCCTGGGGCATATGTGGACCTTCCGCCGGTGGTTTTTGAGCCGTCATTACTCACTGGAGGAATTCATCAAGCTTCAGACCTCTTTGATTTTAAGTGAACTTTCGGCTTGACGGCCAAGGTTATGGACCATCAAGGCCCAATGAATAAATAAAAATAATGGGGGAAGATGATGACCATTGATATTCAGCCCTACCGGCCCCGCAACAACGTCCGGGTGGTGACGGCCACCTCTTTGTTCGACGGTCACGACGCCGCCATCAACATCATGAGACGGGTCATTCAGGACACCGGCGCGGAAGTCATTCATTTAGGCCATAATCGTTCCGTGGCCGAGATAGTCGAGGCGGCCGTCCAGGAGGACGCCCAGGCCATAGCCGTGAGCTGCTACCAGGGCGGGCACATGGAGTACTTTAAATACATTGTCGACTTGCTTAGGGAAAAAGGCGCCGGCCACGTTCAAGTCTTCGGGGGCGGCGGGGGCGTGATTATCCCGCCGGAAATCGAGGAGCTTCAAGAATACGGGGTCACCCGCATCTATCATCCGGAAGACGGCCGGGCCATGGGCCTCCAGGGCATCATCAATCACCTGGTCCAGTCCGCCGACCATCCCCTGGACACCGAGGGCGTTTTGGCCCGGATCGGCGAATTGGACGTCACGCATCCCCTGGTGGTGGCCAGGTTTATCACCGCGGTCGAACAGGCCAAGATCAAGGAAAACGGCCATCTGGACAGGCTGCGGGCCGAACTGCAAGCCAGGTTGTCGCGAACGGTTCCGGTCCTCGGGATCACCGGACCCGGCGGCGCTGGTAAATCTTCCCTGGTCGACGAACTGGTCACCAGGTTCCTTAACGATTTTCCCCAAAAAACCGTGGCCATCCTTTCGGTCGATCCGTCCCGCCGCAAGACCGGCGGCGCGCTGCTCGGCGACCGCATCCGCATGAACGCCCTGACCAGGAATCGCATCTACATGCGTTCCCTGGCCACAAGGGCGGCCGAAAGCGAGGTGGCCGCGTCCTTGGAAGAAAGCATCATGGTGCTCAAGGCCGCCGGATTCGACCTGGTCATCGTCGAGACCGCCGGCACCGGCCAGGGCAACGCGGCCGTGGTCCCTTACGTGGACGCCGCCGTTTATGTAATGACCGCCGAGTACGGCGCTCCGACCCAACTGGAAAAGATCGACATGCTCGACTTCGCCGACCTGGTGGCTATCAACAAGTTCGACCGCCGGGGTTCGGAAGACGCCCTGCGCGACGTGCGCAAGCAGTACCAGCGCAATCGCCGGGTCTTCGACCAGCCGCTTGAGGCCATGCCCGTCCACGGGACCATCGCCGCCCGGTTCAACGACGAGGGGGTGACCAGCCTGTATCACGGCATCCTGGATGTTCTTAACGAAAAGTCCGGACTGAATTTGGTTTCCACTCTGCCCCGGCCCAAAGGCAAGATGCCTTCTTCCAAAACCATTATCATTCCACCCGAGAGAATCCGCTACCTGGCCGAAGTATCCGAAACGGTCCGCTATTATCACCGCTGGGCCGAAGAGCAGGCCGAGATCGCCCAACAAATTTGGCGGATCGACGGAGCGTTGGCCGAAGTGACCGGGGGAGAGGAGGAATGGCCGGTATTGAACCAGGTCCTGGAGAACAGAAAGGCCGAATTGTCCCAAAAACTTGATCCCCGGTGCGCCCGGCTCCTGGAGAACTTCCCCAAACTTAAAAGTCAATACGAAGCCGAAGAGTTCGTCTATAAGGTTCGGGACAAGGAGATCAGGACCCCGCTCTATCGGGAGAGCCTGGCCGGGACCAAGGTGCCCCGGGTGGCCTTGCCCCAGTACCGGAATCCGGGCGACCTGCTCAAGTGGCTCCTCTTGGAAAACGTCGCCGGCCGGTTTCCTTTTACCGCCGGCGTGTTCCCCTTCAAACGCACCGATGAGGACCCCACCCGGATGTTCGCCGGTGAAGGCGATCCGGCCCGGACCAACCGCCGCTTCAAGTACCTCTCCCGGAACTACGAGGCCAAGCGTCTGTCCACGGCCTTCGATTCGGTCACCCTGTACGGCTGGGACCCGGATGAACGGCCGGACATTTACGGCAAGGTCGGCAACTCAGGCGTCTCCATCTGCACCCTGGACGACATGAAGATACTTTACGGCGGCTTCGACCTGTGCTCCCCCAACACCAGCGTCTCCATGACCATCAACGGGCCGGCCCCGATCGTCCTGGCCATGTTTTTCAACACGGCCGTCGACCAGCAACTGGAAAGATTCGAGGCCGAGCACGGCCGGCGGCCCGAGCCCGAGGAGGCCGAGCGTATCCGGACCATGGTCCTCCAGAACGTCCGGGGCACGGTCCAGGCCGACATCCTCAAGGAAGACCAGGGGCAGAACACCTGCATCTTCTCCATCGACTTCGCCCTGAAAATGATGGGCGACATCCAGGCCTTTTTCATCGAACAGGACGTGCGTAACTTCTATTCCGTCTCCATATCCGGGTACCATATCGCCGAGGCCGGGGCCAACCCCGTCACCCAGACCGCCCTGACCCTGGCCAACGGCTTCACCTACGTCGAATACTACCTGTCCCGAGGCATGGACATCGACGACTTCGCCCCGAACCTCTCCTTCTTCTTCTCCAACGGCATGGACCCGGAATACTCGGTCATCAACCGGGTGGCCCGCCGCATCTGGGCCGTGGCCATGCGTTCCAAATACGGGGCCAACGAACGCTCCCAGAAACTCAAGGCCCACATCCAGACCAGCGGCCGGTCCCTTCATTCCCAGGAAATCCAGTTCAACGACATCCGGACCACCCTGCAGGCCCTGACCGCTCTGTACGACAACTGCAATTCCCTTCACACCAACTCGTACGACGAAGCCATCACGACCCCCACCGAGGAATCGGTCCGCCGGGCCTTGGCCATCCAAATGATTATCAACAAGGAATTCGGTCTATACAAAAATGAAAACTCCACCCAGGGTTCCTTCATCATCGAGGAACTGACCCGCCTGGTGGAAGAGGCCATCCTGGCCGAGTTCGACCGCATCTCCGAACGGGGCGGCGTGCTCGGGGCCATGGAAACCGGGTATCAGCGGGCCAAGATTCAGGAAGAGTCCTTGTATTACGAATTCAAAAAGATGGACGGCAGTCTGCCCATCATCGGCGTCAATACTTTTCTCAACCCCGAAGCCGACTATGCCGCCGCGTCCTGCAAGGTTGAGCTGTCCCGGGCCACGGAAGAAGAAAAGGCCTCGCAATTGCGGCGTCTGAGGGAATTCCAGGCCCAACACGCCCAAGAGGCCCCGGCGGCCCTGGAACGCCTCAAAAAGACGGCCCTGACCGGCGGCAATATCTTCGCCGAACTCATGACCACGGTCCAATACTGTTCCCTGGGCCAGATCACCAAAGCCTTGTTCGAAGTGGGCGGACAGTACCGGCGGAACATGTGACCGGAGCGGCGGGCAAACAGCCTGGGAGAATGAATGGTCGAGCTTTATCGACAAATCGGGTTGCTTCCGGACCAGGACTCCTCCACGGCCTCGGAATTGACCGCGCTCCTGGAGCGCATCCCGGCCGCGACCTGCCGCCGCCGGGCCCGATGCTGCACCCTGCTGCCGCCGATGGGCCTGACCGAGGCCGGGCTGCTGTTCCGGCGTCTGGCGGCTGAACCGCCGGATGATCTCCGGCGTCTGGTCCGCCGGATCGTCGAATATTTTTTTCTTAACCCGGTCCGCTTGATGGGCTGTCCTTTCCTGGACGATCAGGTTTGCCTGGTCTATGCGGACCGGCCCTTCGGCTGCCGGGCCTATGGCTTGTGGTCGCCCCGAGCTTACCGCCGTTTGGTCGAAGGAGGCCGGGGCGCCCAAATGCAAGTCCAGAAGGCTTGGGCCTCCCTGGGGGTGACCCTGCCCGGGACCGTGGTCAATTACCGGCCGTCCTACTGCCGCTTCGTGACCCCGGTCAACGGGGCCGGAGTCGATGACCGGTTTCTGGACGAAATCCAGGGCCGGATCAAGGAACTTGACCGCCGTCTTGGTCCACCGGCCGGGGAATTCTCTCAAAAATACCACCATGACCTTTCTTTTTTACTGACCGCTTCCCTCCTGGGTTATGACCAGTCCCTCCGTAATAAACTGTCCGTGGTCCGGGAACATCTGGACCACGGCCGCGGTCCCGGCTTGGATTTCCTGCTGGACCGGGCCTGGGAAAAGCTGGACCGCCGTCCGCCTTGAAATAATTTGTATTTGACAATACTTGCTCTTTTTGAAATATATTGATCACTCGGGTTGCTTGGAAATCCGGGCCTTGATGTCTGTGTATAAAAATTAAGGAGGAGTATTGGCGCGCGACGACCTGATTAAACTGGAGGGCACCGTGACCCGCACCTTGGGCGGCGGCCATATGGAAGTGCAGACCGAAGACGGCGTAAAGATTCGGGCCATGCTTTCCGGCCGGCTGAAACGTTTCAAGATCAGGGTGCTGGTCGGTGACCGAGTCGAGGTAGCTGTTTCGCCCTACGATCCCACCCACGGGCTGATAACCTACCGTCTTAAATAGAGTCCGATTCTGATTTCAATCAAGGTTTGCTTTCAACCCGGAGCCGGCTTTGGCCTGGGCCGGCCCCCGTGATATAATTTAAAAAAATCCTCCTCCCGCTGAGGGAGTCATGGCCGCCTGCCGCCTCTGTGGCCTCAAGGGTCCGACCGTCTCGGCCAGGCTCGGCTTTTGTCGTTCCTGCCTGACGGAGCGTTTTGACCGCATCGGCCCCGAAATAATCCAAGTACACGAGCGGACCCGCCGCCCCTTCGGCTTGCCGCCGACCCCTCCCCGGGACCCTGACGGACTGACCTGCGACCGGTGCGCCAATGCCTGCCGCCTGGCCCCCGGCCGGGTCGGCTACTGCGGACTGCGCCGCAACCTGGACGACCGCCTGGTCGGCGGCGATCCGGACTCCGGAAGCCTGTCCTGGTATTATGATCCTCTGCCCGCCAACTGCGTGGCCGACTGGGTCTGCCCCGGCGGAACCGGGTCCGGCTATCCCCGTTTTGCCCACGCCCCCGGTCCGGAGCGCGGTTACGTCAACCTGGCCGTCTTCTACCGGGCCTGTTCTTTCAACTGCCTTTATTGCCAGAACTGGCACTACAAGGAAGAAACTTTTGCCGGCCCCCCGGTCACGGCGGCCAAGCTGGCCGAAGCCGTCTCTCCCCAGACCGGCTGTATCTGTTTCTTCGGCGGCGATCCCGGCCCCCAAGTGGCCCACGCCCTCGAAGCCGCCCGCCTGGCCCGCCTGGCCCATCCCGACCGGATTTTGCGTATCTGCTGGGAAACCAACGGGTCGGTCAGCCCCCGGTGGTTGAAAGAAATGATTAAGGTCTCCTTGGACTCGGGCGGCTGTATTAAATTCGACCTCAAAGCCTGGTCGCCCCGCCTCCATCAGGCCTTATGCGGTGTGGGCAATCAGCAGACCTTGGCCAATTTCCGCCGAGCGGCCGCCTACATCAATCAAAGACCCGACCCGCCGTTGCTTGTGGCCGGCACCCTGCTGGCGCCCGGCTATGTCGATCCGGAAGAAGTGGCCCGGATCGCCGCCTTCATCGCCGCCATCAACCCCGACATCCCTTACGCTCTCCTGGGCTTCTATCCCCATTTTTTTCTGGACGACCTGCCGACCACTTCCCGAACCCACGCCCGCCAGGCCCTCCAGGCCGCCCAGGACCAGGGCCTGACCCGCGTCCGCCTCGGCAACGTCCATCTGCTGGGCAAGGATTACTGAAGAAAATAGCGGCCCATCCGTCGACCGGGTGGTATCGGTGACAAAATAGGGTGAGGTGAAAATCAGGATGGAAACCTTTAGGCTTTCTCCCAAGCTCCGGAGACAGTGAAAGAATTGGTGGCTTGTCGCCGGTTCGGTAACGAGCCTCGGAAATTGTAGCAACTGTCTTATCTGTCAAGAGGGAAGCTGGTTTTGCCAAGTTTGATGGTTGCGGAGCATGGCGTTGAGAATGGTCATGAGTTTTCGCATGCAAGCCACGAGGGCGGCGATCTGCTTGTGGGTCAGGAGACCCAGCTCGGGCAGATTGGCGATGAGGGTCCGGGCCACGACCGGGCCGACGCCGGGGACGGTGGTCAGGAGTTTTTCTTTTGCCGCCCAGGCCGGGCTTTGGCGGATGCGCTGATTCATCTCCTGGTCGAGTCTTTTGAGTTCTTCTTCCAGATAACGGACATGGGCGTCGATCATCGGGTGGAGAGCGGGCAAGGTGGAAGCGCGGCGATTTTTCTCGGCCACGATCATATCTACGATTTGGCGGCGGCGAGAGACGAGTTCCTTGAGGAGGAGGGCCTCCTGGTCCGGGATGGGCCTTAAGGCGGGCCGGACGGTTTGGGCGAAGCGGGCCAGCACGAGGCTGTCCAGACGGTCGGTTTTGGCCAGGTGGCCGAGGGCGCGGGTAAAGTCACGGATTTGGCGGGGATTGACGGCGACCACCGGCAGTCCTTCCGCGGCCAGGACGGTCAGGGCCGCCAGTTCCAGTCCGCCGGTGGCCTCCAAGACGATGAGGGCGGGGGAAAGGGCGGACAGTCGTTGAGCCAAAGCCGACAGTTCCTCGGGGCGGTTGGGCGTGCGCCAGGTCTCTCCGCTGGGGAGGACGGCCAGGTCAAGATGGTCTTTCGAGACATCAAGGCCGATGAAAATTTCGGAATCCGAAGGCTTCATTTTTCTTCTCCTTTCCGGTATATTGGTAAAGAGGGCTTGGTCTTCTCCTTTTGTCCCGGCCTTGCACATGCGGGCTGTATGGCCCAGACAACTGTACGGGATAAGGAGAAAAAGCGCCCGGCGACCTCGCTACAACACGGTCTTGGGATGACCCAGGGGCGCAACGGCCTGCCGGGCGCGGGCCGGTGGCTGGCTTTGTTCGTTGCGCTCACTCAGCCAGCCACCGGCCACCCCTTTTTGCTCCCATCGATTCATAAACTATCTCTGGACCAAGATACAAGGGGCGGGTTTGAAACCCGCCCCTACCCAAACCCGACCTGCGGTGCATTTTACAAGGTAGGGGCGACCGGCCGGTCGCCCCTACCCAAATCCCAACCACGTCCCATTGTACAAATTAGGGGCGCACGGCGTGCGCCCGAATCGATCCGGTCCAATGGTGACGGTGGTTAATAGGCTCAGTGTCTGATGGCGCAGGAGGCGGTCCCGGCCAAAAGGGCCGAGTCGGTGGGGCGTCCGTCCTTCCAGAAGGGCGACAGGTCCCTCAGCTTGGCCACGACGCCGGGGACGTGTTCCAAAATATAATCAATTTCTTCTTCGGTATTATAAATACTTAATGAAAACCGGATGGAACCGTGGGCGGCGGTGAAGGGCACGCCCATGGCCCTCAGGACGTGGGACGGTTCCAGGGACCCGGAAGTGCAGGCCGAGCCGGAGGAAGCGCAAATGCCCAGTTCGGACAGGTGAATCAAAATGGCCTCACCCTCGACGTACTCGAAGCTGATGCTGGTGGTGTTGGGCAGCCGGTGGAGCCGGTCGCCGTTGATCATCGAGTTGGGGACGGCGGCCAGGAGGCCGTTTTCCAGTTTGTCTCTCAAAGTCTTGATCCTGGTGTTTTCCTCGTCCAGGTGGGCGAGGGCCAGTTCCCCGGCCCGGCCCAGACCGATGATATAAGGGACGTTTTCGGTGCCGCCCCGGCGTCCTTTTTCCTGGTGTCCGCCGACGATGAAAGGTTTGAATTTGGCGCCCTTGCGGATATAAAGGGCGCCGATGCCCTTGGGGGCGTGCAGTTTGTGGCCGGAAAGAGACAACATGTCGATCTTGGTCTCGCGCAGATTGATGGGGACCTTGCCCACGGCCTGAACCGCGTCGGTATGAAAGACCACCCCGCGGCCGCGGGCCAGATCGGCTATTTCTTCCACCGGAAAGATCACCCCGGTCTCGTTGTTGGCCCACATCACGCTGATAATGGCCGTGTCCTCGGAAATGGCTTCCTTGATTTGGTCCAGGTTCAAGCGGCCCTCCCGGTCCACGCCGACCTCGGTCACCCGATAGCCGAACCGGCGAAGATGATTGGCCAGGTTGTTGACGGCCGGGTGCTCGACCCTGGTGGTGATGACGTGCTTTTTTTCGGGGTAGGAACGCAAAGTCCCCCAAACGGCCGTGTTGTCGCTTTCGGTGCCGCAGGAAGTGTAGACGATTTCATCGGGATCGGCCCCCAGCAAGGCGGCCAGCCTGGCCCGGGCTTCTCGAAGGGACTTTTCCACCTGACCGCCGAAAAAATGCATACTGGAGGGGTTGCCGTAAAGCTCGCTGAAATAGGGGAGCATGGTTTCGACGACTTCCGGGGCCGTCCTGGTCGTGGCGTTGTTGTCCACGTATATCGTTTTCACGGCTTCACCTCCACCACCATCAGTTCAGGGGTGACGAATTCCTTTAGTTTTTGTTCCACGTAATCTTTCAGGGTGAACTGGCTGGCCGAGCAGGTGGCGCAGGTTCCCTTCAGACTGACCGTCACCGTATCGCCTTCCACGTCCACCAATTCGATGTCTCCCCCGTCCGTCCGCAAGGCCGGGCGTATCTCCCGGTCGATGGTCTCCTCGATCAGCTTGATTTTTTGTATGTTGGTCAATTTCTTGGGTTTTTCTTCGCGGAGCCGCTCGGCTTGCTTCCGTTTGGTCATGATGCGGTAGAGCAGGGCCTCGATCTTTTCGTGGCAGTTTCCGCACCCGCCCCCGGCCTTGGTGTAAGCGGTCACTTCTTCCAGGGTGGACAAATTGTTCTCTTCGACCACCCGCTCGATATCCACGTCGGTCACCCCAAAGCACTCGCAAATGATTTCACCTTGAGGCTTCTGGGTCTCCTCGCCGCGATAATTGGCGATGGCCGCTTCGAGGGCCTGCATGCCCATGACCGAACAGTGCATCTTTTCCTTGGGCAGACCGCCCAGGTAGTCGGCAATGTCCTGGTTGGTGATCTTGGCCGCCGCCTCGAGGGTCTTGCCGAGGATCATTTCGGTCAGGGCCGAGGAACTGGCTATGGCGCTGGCACAGCCGAAAGTTTTGAACTTGGCGTCCTCGATCCGGCCGTCCCGGCTGACTTGAATGGTCAGGCGCAAGGCGTCTCCGCAAGCCAAGGAACCTACTTCGCCCACCCCATCCACCCGGGCCACTTCGCCCACGTTTTGGGGATTTTGGAAGTGTTCTTTTACTTTTTCCGTATAATCCCACATGGTCCAGCCTCAAAATCTTTAATGTTTTTCCGAATATTCAACCAGTTCGGTTAAAACTCCGTGAGTCACTTTGGGGTGAATGAAGGCGATCCTGGCACCGTGGGCCCCGGGCCGGGCCTGTTCATCAATCAGGCGGACCCCCTTGGCCTTCAATTCGGCCAGGGCCGAATCGATATCCTCAACTTCAAACGCGACGTGCTGAATGCCTTCTCCACGCTTGGCGATGTGTTGAGCGATGGTGCCTTCGGGCGTGGTGGACTGAACAAACTCCAGGTTGGTCTGGCCCACGTTGACAAAACCGATTTTTAGTTCGCCGACCATTTCTTCGCCGATGAAGGGAAGGTCGAGCATGCCGTTGAAAACCGTCCGGGCCTGGTCCACGTCGGCCACGGCTATTCCGATGTGAGCGATGCGTTTGATCTTCATTTTTCGTCTCCTTATGATTTGGAAGATAAAAGTATTTTAACTATCCGCCACCGGTTTTTCAAGTCGCCTAATATTTTATAATGAGGCTTGATGATTGTTTTCGCCCCAAATACCAACCCCGTCGTTTTTTCCTGGACCCCTGCTTGCGCAGGGGTGACGGGCGGGGCTTCGGGTCAGGTACAGACGGCACATCGAGGGCGAACTTTCGGGTAAATGACATATAGTAACGTCATTCCCGCGCAGGCGGGAATCCAGGCCACAAATACTTAAAAGCCCCACCCTCGAACAGGTCAATTTTAATTAAACCGGACCCAACGCGGTTCATTCGGTTGATTCCGCCCCGGTCTCGGTCCCCTCGGGCCGCTCCGGCCGATCCGGGATCGCCGGCTCCATTTTATTTTTCAGTTGGGTCAGTTTGGATTGAAACATGGCCCGGCCGGGATCATTCTCCGCCGCCTTTTTAACATCCTCGTAGGCCCGGCTCATTTGGCCTTGGGCTTCATAGGCCAGACCTCGAAAATAGTAGGCCATGGCGTAATTCATTTTCAAATTGACGGCCATGGTGAAGTCCTGGACGGCCTGGTCGTAATCGCCTTTGGCCGAAGAAGACTGCCCCCTGAGCAGGAAAGCCACCGCCCGCTCGGTCTGGCTCAGCTTGTCCGTCCGAACGACCTTGGTGTAATAATCAAAGGCCTTTTGGTAGTCCCCCCGGCGGTGAGCTATGAAGCCGGCTTCCAGATCGTCCAGCACATCGGCGGCCGCCGGAAGGATTAGCAGACAGAGAAGGATCAGGGCTCCGCCGCCGATTCGCAACAGGTTCATGTATTTCCGGGCCATTTTAGGTAATGGGGTCTAAGGTCTTTCGGGTTGCTCAAGGCTGTTGGCCAGGGTTATGAGCATCGGCTCCGGGGACGAAGACGTGACCGCATGATCGGCATTCGGCTTCGGCCCGACCATGACAAATCAGGTCATAGGGATCGATTCCTTCCTGGAGCAGCTCGACGTAATTTTCAATGCAGGTTTTGGCTACCACGGCCGCCGACCGGCAGATCGGGCATTCCATTTCCACCTCGCAAGAAAGTTAGAACTTTATCCATCCCTGGGACGTGATGTTGTTTAACTCCCCATCCGAAGGCCGGATTGATTTTCCACCATGAATTCAAGCGAAAAGGACAAGCGGAAGATGGGGGTTGACTGGACATAGTGACTTAAATATACTTAATTTTTACGGATAGTCAAGACCAGGAGTCAAAAGGGAGCGTGGTGAGTCGGGGTGGTTGAAAAAACAAGGCCGAAAAAGGCCGGTCAAAAGAAAAAAACCGTAATTACCAAGAAAAAGCCTAAGGCCGGATCGAGCTGGGCCCGCCGAATGGCCTGGGCCTTTCTTTCCCTTGTCCTGGCCGTTTTTATCGTCGGCAGCATGGCCGCGGTCCTGGGTTACCATTATATCACCCAAAACCTGCCGCCGACGGACAGCCTCCGCAATTATCGTCCGAAGACCGTGACCTATTTTTATGCGGATGACGGGCGGGTCATCGGTGAATTCAGTCACGAGAGGCGGATCGTCGTGCCCCTGGCCAAAGTGCCCGAGTATGTGCGTCTGGCCTTTATCGCCGCCGAGGATTCCAATTTCTATCATCATGAAGGCATTGACATCTTCAGCATCGCCCGGGCTTTTGTCAAAAACCTGGAGGCCGGGAAGATCGTCCAGGGCGGCAGCACCATTACCCAGCAGGTCACGCGCTCTTTCCTGCTCACCCCGGAAAAGACTTACACCCGCAAGATCAAGGAGGCGATTTTAGCTTACCGCATCGACAAGAATCTGACCAAGGACGAAATTTTATATCTGTACTTGAACCAGATTTATCTGGGCCATGGCGCCCATGGCGTGGAATCGGCGGCCGAGCTTTACTTCGGCAAACACGTGGATCGGCTTACTTTGGCCGAGGCGGCCCTCCTGGCCGGCATGCCCCAGGCCCCCAGCCGTTATTCGCCCTTCACCAATCCCGAATCGGCCAAGGCCAGGCAAAAATACACCTTGCAGCGCATGGTCGAGGAAGGTTTCATCACCCGGAAGGAAGCCGAGGAAGCCCTGGCCGAAAAGCTGGCCTTTCACGAACGGCCCAACCCGAATCTTCAGTACACCCCTTATTTCACCGAACACGTCCGCCGGATGCTCGAAGAGGAATTCGGCGAGGACCGCCTGTACAACGACGGCTTGAAGGTTTACACCACGGTGAACATCGAGATGCAGGCCGCGGCTCGGGCCTCGATCAAACAAGGTCTGGCCGAATTCGCCAAACGACGGAAGTACCGGGGTCCGCTCCGGACGCTTTCGCCGGCCGAAGTGGAAGGCTTCCTGGCCCGTCAGGCCGAAACGCTGGCCGGGGAGCCTCTGGAAGCGGGGCGGAACGTCGAGGCGGTGATAACCCAAATCAATCAGAAAGCCCGGATCCTTGAAGTCGCCGTGGGCCGGCACTCGGGTCTGATCAAGGCCGAGGACCTGCAATGGACCACGGCTTACGGGACGCCGTTCAACAAGCTGTTCAACGTGGGCGACGTGGTCCTGGTTCAGGCCCTCGAACCGGACCAAAACGGCGGCCGGTTTTTTTCACTGGAACAGGAGCCTAACGTCCAAGGGGCCTTGATGTGCCTGGACCTCAAGACCGGCGCGGCCAAGGCCATGATCGGCGGCCGGGATTTTCGGGAATCCCAGTTCAACCGGGCGGTGCAGGCCCGGCGTCAGCCCGGCTCGGCCTTCAAGCCGATTATCTATACCGCGGCCATGGACAGCGGTTTCACGCCCGGCTCGATCATCATCGATTCGCCCATCGTTTATGACGATTTCGCCCACATGCGGCGATGGAAACCGCGCAATTACGACGCCAAATTTTACGGTCCGACCGACCTGTACACCGCCTTGACCAATTCCCGGAACGTGGTGACGGTCAAGTTGCTGACCAAGGTCGGGGTGCCCAGGGTGATCGAGTATGCCCGAAAAATGGGCATCACTTCGGATTTGGCCGAAAACCTTTCCCTGGCCTTGGGATCGTCCGGGGTGTCCCTGGCCGAATTGACCACGGCCTACTCGGTTTTCCCCAATCTGGGGACCAGGGTGGAACCTTTTTACATCACTCATATCGAGGATCGGGACGGCCGGGTGATCAAGGTCTTCCAGCCCCGGATGGTCGAGGCCATCTCGCCTCAAACCGCTGGCGTCCTGCTGTCCATGCTCCGGGGGGTGGTGGCTCACGGGACCGGGATCAGGGTCAAGGCCCTGGGCCGGCCGGTCGGCGGCAAGACCGGAACGACCAACGACCTGGCCGACGCCTGGTTCATCGGTTTCACCCCGGAATACATCACCGGCGTCTGGGTGGGGCTGGACGAGATGAAACGAATGGGCTTCGGGGAAAGCGGGGGCAAGGCCGCCGCGCCCATTTTCCTTTATTATATGCAGCAGATAATGGAAGGCAAGCCGATTCAGGATTTCCCGGTGCCGGAGGGCGTCACCTTCGTCAACACCGGGGGCAACCAGGTTTGCTATAAAGAAGGCACCGTGGGGACCGGCCTGTCCGAAGTGAACACCGAAACGGGCGCCGACGATTTCCTCAAGTCCGAATTCAGCGAAAAAGACCTTTAAGCCGTTTCCGTGAAACCACGCCCTTTATCGGCCAGTATTAACGAGATCATCGGTCCCCGGAGCCCTCTGGCCCAAGCCTGGCCCTCGTACGAGCATCGTCCCGGTCAGATTCAGATGGCCGAGGAAGCGGCCCGGGCCTTTGCTCAAAACGACGTGGCGGTGATCGAAGCCGGGACCGGCACGGGAAAGACCTTGGCCTATTTGCTTCCGGCCTTGCTCAGCGGCCGGAAAACGGTCATCTCGACCGGGACCAAGAATTTACAGGAACAGATTTTTGACAAGGATATCCCTTTCATTCAAGGTCATCTGGGGCGGGGATTCAAGGCGGCTTGCCTCAAGGGCCGGGAAAACTACTTGTGCCTTTATCGCTTCAAGGCTTTCCTGCGGGAACCCACCTTCGCCGCCGTGACCGAAGCCGTTTTTTGGGACGCCTTGAAGGAATGGGCCGAACAGACGGCCACCGGCGACCGGGCCGAATTGGCCGAACTGCCCGAAAATTTTCTGACCTGGAGCGACCTGTCCGCGCCGGGCGACCGTTGTCTGGGCGGCAAGTGTCCTGAATGGGACGCTTGTTTCCTGCAGCGGGCCCGCCGGACGGCCGCGGCCGCCGATCTGGTCGTGGTCAATCATCACCTGTTCATGGCCGATTTGGCGGTCCGGGGCGAGGGGTACGGCGAAGTCATCCCCGATTATGAGGCCGTGGTCCTTGATGAGGCCCATTTGATCGAAGAGGTGGCCACCCAACATTTCGGCCTGGCCGTGAGTTCCTGGCGTCTGAGTGAACTTCGTCACGACGCCCAAAGGGTTTTGGCCCCGGCCGGCCGCTTGACCCCGGCCCTGGGCCGGGCCTTGACGGCCCTGGGTCACCAGGCCGATGTCCTGGCCGCCGAATTCTTTCCCCATGCCGAGGAAATCGAACTCTGGACCTCGGACGATCCGTCCATGGATCGCCTGCGCCGCTTCGGAGGAGAAGTCCTGGCCGGATTGGACTCCCTGGCCGTTCTGCTGGAAGAGGCCGCCCGCGGCGAGGAGGAAATCGAATCCCTGGCCGAACGGACCAGGCTCATCAGCCGGGAACTGGACTTCATCATCGAGGGGGCCGACCGAAAATTCGTCTATTGGGCCGAACGCCGGGGCCGGGGCCTCCATTTGCGGGCCTCGCCCATCGAGGCGGCGCCCTACCTGCATGAATATCTTTACAGCCGCGGTCTGCCCCTGGTCTTCACCTCGGCGACCCTGACCGCTGAACATTCTTTTCATTTTTTCAAACAGCGTCTGGGATTGTTCGAGGAGATCGAAGGGCTGGTCGTGGATTCACCGTTTGATTATCAGGAACAGACCCTGCTTTATGTCTCTCCGCGCCTGCCTTCCCCCAGGAGCCAGGCCTATCCGCCGGCCTTGGCCGAGGAGATAGAGCGACTTTTGAGTTTCAGCCGAGGCCGGGCCTTCGTGCTCTTCACCTCGTATCGGAATTTGAATTTCGTTTATCAGGCCTTGTCGGGCCGTCTGCCCTGGCCCTGTCTGGTCCAGGGCCAGGCCCCCCGCACGGTTCTGCTGGAACGATTCCGCCGCGAGACCTCTTCCGTGCTCCTGGCCACCCAGAGTTTCTGGCAGGGGGTGGACGTGCCGGGCCAGAGCCTTTCGGCGGTCATCATCGACAAACTGCCTTTCCCGCCGCCCGATCGGCCCTTGGTCAAGGCCAGGGCTCAGAAGATCAGGGAAGAGGGCGGGGACCCATTCCTCGATTTTCATCTGCCCGGGGCCATCATTACTCTCAAACAAGGTCTGGGCCGCCTGATTCGGACCAGGACCGATTACGGACTTCTGGCCGTCCTTGATTCAAGGCTGGTCAGCAAAGGATACGGCAGGAAGGTCCTGGACAGCCTCCCCCCCGGTCGGCTGACCCATGAACTCTCCGAGGTCGAGAGATTTTTTCAGGCCAAGGCGGAAAGGAGCCCGGATTAGCCGGGGGTGGAACAAATGACCCGGTTGCGGCCGGTTTGCTTGGCCCGGTACATGGCCTCATCAGCTTTCTGAACCAGGCCGTCCGGGCCGGTGTTCTGATCGGGAACCACGGTTACCACCCCCAGGCTGATGGTGACCACGTCCTTGACCGTCGAGGATTTGTGGGGCAGGTGCAGGGCTTCTATTGCCTCTCTGATTCTTTCCGCTATTTGGACGGCCTCTTCGGCCGGGGTCTCGGAAAGCAAAACCACAAACTCTTCCCCGCCGTATCTGGCGGCCAGGTCCCCGGGCCGCCGGGCGTAATTTTTGAGCACATCGGCCAGGCCGATCAGGCAGGCGTCACCGGCCTTGTGCCCATAAGCATCGTTATAATTCTTGAAAAAGTCCACGTCGGCCATGATCAGGGACAGCGGTCTAAGATGGCGTTGGTTGCGACGCCATTCACTGTTCAGGACCTGATCAAGACAGCGCCGGTTGGCCAGACCGGTCAGGCCGTCCTGATTGGCGAACAGGCGGTAGGTGTATAGCTGCTGGACCACGGCCATGGTAAAGAAAATAAGGGAGGAAATCAGGGCGGCCGGGATGGCGTAATCCATCAAGGAGACGTAAGGAATTAATCCCGAGATGCGCAAAAAGTCGATGGTCGAGGTGAGATGCCCGATCAGCCAGCCGATGGCGAAGTATTTGGCGTTGGGTACGCCTTTAAGCCAATAGATTATGGAGACGATGGTGGAAAAAATGGGGCCCAGACCGACCAGCACCAGGGAATAAATCGGCGTTATCGGCGAGGGGAACAAGAGGACCGGGATGTAAATAAGCCCCATCCACTGGAGCACGGCCAGGACGGAGTCGATCTTTGGGGAGTGGCTGTCGACGTCAAGGAAGGTCCGTAGAAACCTGGCCCCGATGAAATAAAGAAAACCAATGTCGGCCACATTGATGATGTTGTTCCATATTTTGAATGACGGCGGAATGAGCTCCTGAAAAAAACCCTCGCGTATGCCGACCAGAAGGCCCAAGGCGATCAGGTACAAGGCGAACCACAGACAGGACGGGTTGTTCAGCTTGAAAGCGCTGACTCCAAAATAGATGATGAAGCCGACGGCCACCCCGAAAAGGAGGCCGAAAACGATCTGCTTCTGATGATCGGCCAGTAAAAAAGCCATGGGCGTCCAGAGGGTCAGGGGCAGGGTCATGGCCGCGGTGGTTTGGATCCGGACATAACAGGCGGCTTCCCGGTGGGGCTGAAGATTCAGGGGGAAGACGAAATAGCGGTGAGGAATCACTTCGGGAGAATTGGGTACGGAGTCCCCGGCCTCCAGTCTGGTCCACCCGCCCGCCGGTTCGGGCCGGAAAAGGAAAATCGAATCGGTGACGGGGTACTCGAAGCTCAGGTACAGCCGCCGGGCTTGATCAGTCGGGTTGTTCACCTGGAAACGAGCCCAGATGACCGATGGAGTGATGCCCAGGTTAGGCACGGACCCCGGAATCCGGCGGAATCGCCCGGTGAATTCGGGAGAAGAAACCTCGTCCATGGTCAGCTTGCCTTCAGGGTCTTCCAGGAGGTGTAAAAAATTTCCGACCTCATATCGGCTGCGGCCATCCAACAGAATCGAAAGACCGTCATGGGTCTTCCCTTGAGCCGGTCCGGGAAAAAACAGCCATAATCCGGACAAGGCCATGACGACTATTATCCGCGACCATCGTCCGGACATTATTTTACAAATCCGCCACCGATTTATGGAATTATTTGTCACGAACCCTGGGAGCTCGGTCCTACGAATCCCGGCCCAAACGTCCCATCCTCCCATTTTTTCACCCGGTGCCGTGGTTCTCCCGTTCAGGCGTCGCCCCCGGCCTTTTCGTCCCGGGCGTCTCTAACCAAGGAATTTGGGCGGTGTCGAGGCCGCGCCTTTAAGCTGAAGGTCCGGAACGACCATCATCGTTACCAGACCGTGGGCCAGAAACTGGCCGTCCTCATTTTCGATTCGGGCTTCGGCCAGTCCCAGGGTCTTGCCGAGCTTGAGACAACGGCCCAACCCGACCAGCCGGCCCGAATTGGACGGGGCCAGATAATTGAGCTTCATTTCCACCGTGGTCAGGACCTGGTTCTCCTCACCCAAGGTGTAGGCGGCCCAAAATCCGGCGGCGTCGATCAAGCCGGAATAGACCCCACCGTGGATCATACCGAACGGTTGGAGATGTTTTTTCTGAATTTCGATTTCCACTCGGGAAGTCCCCAGGCCAAGGTCGAACACCATCATCGATTCCAGTTGAAAATAGGGCGAGGAATTGACCAGGTCCTTGATGGCCTTGATCCATTGGGGATTGAGTTCTTTCATGCCTTCTCTTTGTTGGTCTTGGATCGTGGGGGGCGACCGCGGAATGGATTTGATCAACCGCCGTCGGAACCGAACGAAGCCAGTTCCTTGCGGCCGGCTTCGATCAATTCCTCCAGCTCTTCTATCCGGCGGAGGTGGTCCGGTTTCACCCCGTGGGGCGGCCAGGCCGCTTCCAACTGGTCCCGCTCCGCCCGCCAGGTTGCCAGGTCTGTTTCAAGTTCGGCCCGGCGCTTTTCAGTCATCCAAACCCGGCAGTTCTATGGTCGAGCAGGTTCCGGTGCCGCACTGTTTGCTGGAAACCGAGGGTTCCATGTTTCTCGATGCTGAGGTAATGGCAAAATTGCTCAAACTCAAGACCCGCTCCAAGGTCTCGGACCCGCAATGCCGGCAACGGATTTCATTTTTATCATCCGAGGAGGCAAAAAGGAATTCGGACAACTCGTTGCATTTCACGCAACGAAATTCGTAAATGGGCATCGACTTCTCCTTTCACCCGCCATTATTCACGGGTTGAGCATCTTGTCAATATGGGCTTGGGTTGGCAACATGAAAATGCCCCCTCCAGCCCGAAGGCTTCCCGGCGCGGGTCTCCCCTGAGGGCCTTGAATCTGATTTCGCCTTGCTCCGCCGGGGGGCGATCAGGCCGCCGCGCCTCTTATGCTTTCAAGGATTCGGGCCGGAAGTTCCCGATACGGATATCCGGAGGCCGAATGAAACCAGATCTTTCCGGCCGTCCGCCGGACCAGGAGGCCGATCTTGAGAAGCTTCAGCCGGATGGTGTCCACCTGGGCCGCATAAATTCGATGTCTTCCGGATGTCGCCGCGGAAGTGGCAACGGGCGATAAGCCGGATAATGAATTAGGGTCGGAATTGATCGGCCTTGAAGGGGTGAGAGCCGAGCCGGTCGGCCTTCACCCGGTTTTTCAGCTTTTTGATCCGGCCTTCCGCCTCACTACGCGGGGTGTCAATCCAGTCATACCGGGATTGTTGGGTGCACGTGGCTTCGGTCTTCCACCGCCGCCGCCGCTATCAGGCCGTTTTGGGGCGTGGGTGGCCGATCGGGAAACGTTGACGGCGGATGTTCAGGTGGAGTAATATTTCTGAAAACCGGGTAACCCGCTCCGCCAATGTATTTCGGAGCATCCGACCCAAAGAGCCTTTGTCAAATGCTTTGCGGGGATGAAGTATCTTTATCCCTAGAGCAAACAACGGTTACGGGAGTTGAAAAACATGAAGAAGGAGGCGAGCGCCGCATAGTTCCAGATAATATGCGGCGGACGTCGGCAAGCTCAGTCGAGACAGCCAAAGATTATCGCGCAGGGCGCACGAAGATAAGCAATATTCGTGCTTAAAGGTCGAATCGGACCTAAGTTCATTTCGTTTAGTTTCAAGACCTTGGACTTAAGTGTGACCTAACTGCCAAAGGCGGTGTATTGTGACGGATGGACATGAAAAGCGGAAAAGCAGCCGGGTGCATTTGGATACCGTGGTGAACTATTCATTGGACGGCAAGAGATGGCGCGAGACCAAGGCGCAAGACTTGAGTGTCACCGGGATGCTCCTGCGCAGCCGGGATGTCATCGAGCCCGGCCAGACGATTACCTTGACATTCCAAATACCCAACCTTCGCTTCCAGGATCCCATCCAGGTCGAAGCTGAAGTCATGCGCGTAGTCAAGCGTCAACATACGATAACAGGTCTTGGACTGCGTTTTGTAAACCTGCGCGCCGGCCAGTTTGACAGCGTTAAAGAGTTCGTCGACAGAGTGCAGGACTTGCCTCTCAGCGAAGGTTCGGACGGGGTCGTCCTTAAGGGAGGCCGGGCCCACAGCCGTTTTTTGGCTGACCGGCTGGCCCGAGAAGTTGAGGAACGCGAGGTCGAGAAATTAGAACGCAAAATGGCCCGCTCTTCACCCAGCCGGCGGCAGGTTATTTACAAGTACGCTCGTTTGGGCCTTCCGGCCGGATTGATCTTGTTCGGCTTATATATTTTATACGAGATTTCTTTTTGGTTTTTTAAACTGTACTCCAAGGTTAATGTGATCAAGCCCTGAAAAATTGATTTATCACCCGCCGATACGGGCCCCAGGTATATCTATCTATATTGTCTCCTTAATTTGCATGGTCGCGGATTTTTGTTCAGGTGTTCCCTACCTTGACGGAGACCATTTTCGATCTCCGGCGGGGTCCTATCGACCTTCCCCGTGTCTTATACCAAGCTGCCGTCAAACCAGGTTTATCCGAAGGTCATGGCGAGGAATCCCGCCGCGGCGGGATGAAGAAGCAATCTTTTTTAATTTCAAGTGATTGCTTTGGTCCGTCCGCGACGAACCTCGCCATGTATCCCGTGACGAGGGATAATCTCTCGGACCTTATACCCGCTTCCTGTTCCTTCAAAATCCCGATGATCCGCTCTTCCGTGAGGTTGCTTAAACATTTCTCAATATCGGCTTGGGACAGTCCGGTTAGAGAAATGTTTTCCAAATAATTTTATTATTGTAAAATTAGTTTGTTAAACAACGCGAGGCCGCATCTCCAAGACGCCGTCCCAACCTTTCCCGGCGGTTTCCGACCGGGAGGACTGAGAGAAAAATTATGACCGACCGCAATTTGGCCCGTAAAACCAAGATCGTCTGCACCATCGGGCCGGCCACTGCTTCACCGGACATGATCCGGCGTTTGATCGCCGCCGGCATGGACGTGGCCCGGCTGAACTTCTCCCACGGCGAGCACGAGGAGCATGGCCGAGTCATCCGGGACCTGCGCAGGGCCTCCCGGGAACTGGGCCGGCCGGTCGGCCTCTTAATGGACCTGGCCGGACCCAAAATCCGCCTGGGTCAAATTCCCGGAGGCGAGCACCGGATCGAATCGGGCCGGGAAGTGGTCCTGGTCTCCGGACGACAGGCCGCGGGCGGGGAACTGCCGGTCAACTATCCTTATCTGGCCGAAGACGTCGACGTGGGCAACCGCATCCTTTTGGCCGACGGTCTGGTCGAACTGCTGGTAACGGCCAAAAAAGATCAAAAGATATTTTGCCGGGTCATCGTCGGCGGCACGGTCGCCTCGAACAAAGGGGTTAATTTGCCGACCAGCCCTTTGCGTATCCCGGCCTTTACCGAAAAGGACCGCCGGGACCTCGAGTTCGGGGTGAGTCAGGGCGTGGACCTGGTGGCCATGTCCTTCATCCGCCACGAAGACGACCTGGCGCCCTTGCGGGAAATCATTAAAGGACTCGACCAGCCGCCCCTTTTAATCGCCAAGATCGAAAAGCCCCAGGCCGTGGCCCGACTCAAGGAAATCCTGCTGGCCGTGGACGGGGTCATGGTCGCCCGGGGCGACCTGGGCGTGGAAATGCCCATCGAGGAAGTGCCGCTCATTCAGAAACGGGTCATCCAGGAGTCCCGGCGGGCCGGACGGCCGGTCATCACGGCCACCCAGATGCTCCGGTCCATGATTAGCAACCCCCGGCCCAGCCGGGCCGAAGTGACCGACGTGGCCAACGCCGTCCTGGACGGGACCGACGCGGTCATGCTGTCCGAAGAAACCGCGGTGGGGAGCTATCCGGTCGAAGCGGTCGAAGTCCTGGACAAAGTCTGCCGGATCACCGAACCTCAGATCGACTCCGGACGCTTTCTCCGGGAAGAGCCTTCCGAGCTTCTTCCCGCCGCCGAAGCGGCCATCAGCCGGGCGGCCTGCTGGCTGGCCGGAGACCTCAAGCCCGCGGCCATCGTCGCCGCCACCACCAGCGGGACCACCGCCAGGCTGGTCGCCCGCTTTCGCCCGGCCTGGCCCATAGTCGGACTGACTTCGGTCCCGCGCACGGCCCGGCAGCTCTGCCTCTCCTGGGGAGTGACCCCGGCCATGATCCTGCGCAGCGCCACCATCGACGAGTTGACCGAGGAAGTCAGAAATTGGACGGCGCAAAACGGTTGGGCCGGCCCCGGCGACAAGCTGATTCTCACCGCCGGTGTGCCCTTGTCCGTGCCGGGAACGACCAATCTGATCAAGGTCATCGACCTGGCCGGTTCACCCTAGTTCATTAGGTCCGATTGAAAATAAGACCAGTCCGTGGGAAGATGGTCGATAATTTCTTCACTGGAAGGCGGGAGGCGGCCATGGGTTTAAAAGAACGACTGCGCCACAAAGCCTTGGAGTTGGGTTTCGAGGACATCGGCTTCACCGGCGTTGAACCGCTGGACCTCTATCTTAAAGAGATCGAATCCCGTCCGGACATGTACGACTGGGCCATGACCGAACGCTTCGACTTGAAACGGGGGGCCTCTCCGGCCCAAAAACACCCCTGGGCCAAATCCCTGGTCGTCTTGATCCGCAATTATCATCGGCGGCGCTTTCCTTCAGACCTCTTGGGCAAAATCGGCCGGTGTTACCAGGTGGACGAACGCAAGGAAAAAAGCGAGGAACACCAGCGCCTGGTCGACTACCTGCGGTTTTTGAAAGAGGAAGGCCTCCGCGTCTTTTTTGACGAAGAAACGCCCGCCCGGATGTCGGCGGCCCGAGCCGGGATCGTCACCTACGGCAAGAACTGCTTCGCCTACGCCCGGCGGGCCATGCGCGGGGCCTCCTGGCTGGAGAGCCTGCCTTTACTGGTGGACGCCGCCATCGAACCGGACGAACCGTCCATCGAACTGGGCTGCCCGGACTGGTGCAAGAACGCCTGCCTGGCCGCCTGCCCCACCGGGGCCTTGTATGCACCCAGGAAAATGAACCCCCAAAAATGCATCGCCTATAATTCCTATTACACTTCCGGGATGACCCCGCCGGAGTTGCGGGAGCCCATGGGGACCTGGGTCTACGGCTGCGACCGCTGCCAGGAAGTCTGTCCGCGCAATCAGCCCTGGATGAACCAGGATTTGCCGGACAACCCCGGTCTGGAGGCCCGGGCCGGGGATTTCGCCCTGGACGTCCTGCTGACCATGTCCCAGGAGCATTACGTGGACAAGGTCTGGCCCCTGACTTTTTACATCTCGCGCAAGAAAATCGCCAAATGGCGGATGAACGCGGCCCGGGCCCTGGGCAACTCAGGCGACCGGACTTATATCCCGGTCCTGGCCGAAACCCTGGCCGCCGACGAGGACGAAACGGTCCGGGGCATGTGCGCCTGGGCCTTGGGCCGCCTGGGCGGTCTCCAGGCCAAGGCCGCCCTGGAAGCCCGCCGAACCCAAGAAGACGGCCTGGTCAGGGAGGAGATCGACTCGGCCCTGGCCGGGTGGTGAACCGGATTCCCGCCGGCGCGGGAATGACGTTAATCACTATATGTCATTTACCCGAAAGTTCACCCTCGATGTGCCGTCTGCGCGTAATTCAGGGGATACAATACTTAATTGTTCTCACAAAACCTTAGCCTGGGAATTCTCGGAATTCTAATTAAGTATTGTGTCCCCGGAATTACCCGGATATCCTGACTGAAGGGTCTTCCCGGAGTTAAGGCCATTCATACGACTCTTCTGAAGGGAGTCTCACACCATGTCCGATAGAAACGTAAGTCGGACGGCGCTCGGAACCGCCTACATGCGAGCCGTCCATCAGTTGATTGACGCCCCGCCCCGGATTCTCGACGATCCCCTCGTCGTGAGGCTGCTTGGGCCGGCCGCCGTGCAGCGGATCAATACCACGGTCGAGAGCTATCAAACCTCCGAACATCGTTTCTTGCGCGCGCATGTCGTCCTGCGGTCACGCTTCGCCGAGGATCGACTCGCCGCGGCGGTTCGTCGTGGCGTGACCCAGTATATCATTCTCGGGGCGGGCTTTGATACCTTTGCGCTCCGACAGCCGGATTGGGCGCGACCCCTGCGGATTCTTGAGGTCGATCACGCCGGGACGCAAGCCATGAAACGCACCCAACTCGACGCGGCCGGTCTCGACCTGCCGAAGAACGCGGCCTTCGCCGCCATCGATCTTGAACACGAGTCGCTGCGCGACGGTCTCCTCCGGTATCAGGTTTCGTTGGAGAAGCCGACCTTCTTTTCCTGGTTGGGTGTGACCATGTACATCAACGAAAACGCCATTGATGCGGTCCTGCAATCTATGGCGGAGTTTCCGGAGGGGAGCGAGACCGTGCTCACCTTCGCCCCGCCCCCAGGTGAATCCCCGTCGCCGTTTGACCAGCGCGCCGCCCAGCTTGGCGAGCCGTGGGTGAGTTACTTCACGCCCGAGGCGCTTGAAGCGAAGTTGCGCGGCGCGGGTTTTTTGAATCTGGAGTTTCTTTCGCCCGAAGAGGCCGAGGTCCGATACTTTCGGGACCGCCCCCACGACCTTCCGGCGCCGAGGCGGACGAACATCGTATGTGCGTTGCTGTGATCATACGGGTCGGTTCATTAACAATATGAAAAAGCGGCTCGTTCTCAACACGGGAACAAGGGCAGGGTTTTGTTTGTTTTTGATGAAGTTGGGGAAGGGAAGGACGGCAGACAAAGATCGCCGGGCAGGTCCGGATTTTTACACCGGCAAACCTTGACCGCCAGGCCCGCTTGACCGGCGATCCGGCGAAGACGTTCATACCCCTTGGCCCGGAGGGGGGCCGGAACCATCCGGGCCCTGGTCCGGCCGCCGATCTTATGGAAGCCTCTTTCCGGGAAGGAGGAAAAGATGAGTTGTTTGAAAAGGGGCGGCAGGTCCCGGTCCAGGAGCGGGATGAGGCCGGGCCGCAAGTGGAGATAACTGGCCGTGATCTCCTTCAGGCCCAAATCGGCCAGGACCCGGCAGAGTTCGGTGATGTGGCGTTCCCCGTCGGTGACGAAGGGAATGATAGGGTCGAGACGGACGCCGACCTGGACCCCGGCGGCCTGGAGCCGGACCAGATTATCCAATCTTTCACCGGGAGCGGCCGCGCCCGGTTCAAAGGTCCTGGTGTAGTTTTCGTCCAGGCAGACCAGCCCGATCCTGGCTGAAACCAGGTCCGGTTGTCTGGCAAACAGGCGGATAAAACGGTCCGGGACCATCCCCTTGGTCAGAAAACTGATCCGAACGCCCCGTTCCAGAAGGGCGGCCATGCAGGCCATGGTCACGTCCAGGACGTCGGGGTGGGGTTGAAAACAGTCGGAGGCGGTGTTGAAGACCACCTCGGCCGGCCGGGTCCTGGCCCTGGGATTGTCCAGTTTCCGGACGATCAGCCGGGGCAGGTTGGCATAAAGGACGACCGTGTCCGGGGGCGGGGCTTGGGGGTAGGCCCTGGCGTAGCAGTAGAGGCAACCCAGGCCGCAGCCGGCGGTGACGTTCAGGGTGGGCACGCCGCTCAGGCAGCCGAAATCGGCCCTGGTCAGGACCGGCGGCTTCTTATTTTGGAGAATGAGTTTAAAATCCTTCACTTTATCTCCGTTTATCACCCTAGATACCATGTCCGATCAGCGCAGACCAGACATCCACCAGAGGTTCCCTGGTCCGGGCCGAGTTTTATGCCAGCGGCCGGCGGTCAGCACTTTATCCTTGTCAGCCGTCCCCCTCTATGATTATGTTACATTAAGGCTACAACGGGGTGACGGCAAACAAGATCAATGGTTGAGCTGATTCTCCACAAATCTTGAACATATAGTCAGGACGAAACGTGCGGGTCAATTCTTCATGAGGTGAGAATGTCCTATTCATATATTCTTTTTCACACCATAGGCGGCCTGGGCCTCTTTATTTTCGGCATGAGAATGATGTCCGACGGACTCCAGCGCGTGGCCGGGGAAAGGCTGCGCAAAATCCTGGAGACCGTATCGTCCAATCGGGTCGTGGCCTGTATCACCGGAACGGTGTTCACGGCCTTGATTCAAAGTTCCAGCGCCACCACGGTGATGCTGGTCGGTTTTGTCAACGCCGGCCTGATGACCTTGACCCAGGCCGTGGGGGTGGCCTTGGGGGCCAACATCGGCACCACGGTTACGGCCCAGCTCATCGCCTTTAAGATCACCGACGTGGCCTTGCCGGCCATCGCCATCGGCGCGGCCTTTCAGATTTTCGGCCGAAAAAAGCGGTACCGGGAGATCGGCGGGGTCATCATGGGCTTCGGCCTGCTTTTCTTTGGCATGGTGGTGATGAAAATGGGCGTGGCCCCTTTGCGGGAATCGCCGGTTTTCGTCGAGTTTTTCACCAGGTTTCAGGCCGACAGCCTGAGCGGCATTTTCCTGTGCGTGATGGTCGGGACGGTGGTCACCATGGTTCTGCAAAGTTCGAGCGCCACGGTCGGTCTGACCATGACCTTGGCCTCGCAGGGTCTGCTGAACTTTCCGGGAGCGGTGGCCATCATCCTGGGGGACAATATCGGCACGACCATTACGGCCGAGCTGGCCAGCATCGGCACGGGGGTCAACGCCCACCGCACGGCCAGGGCCCACACCATGTTCAACGTCATCGGGGTGGCCTACATGGTCATTCTGTTCCCCCTGTTTGTGGGCTTGGTCGATTGGACCACCTCCTCCCTCCTGGGCCTGGGTCCGCCGGATGCGGTGGTTGGCGGAGAAAAGCAGAATATTGCTCGGTACATAGCCAACGCCCACACCATGTTCAACCTGGTCAACGCTTCGGTCTTCCTCGTTTTTTTGCCTATGTTGGTCCGGGTGGCCGATTTTCTGACCTTGGCCAGGGAGCCGGAGGAGGACTTGGACATCTTGCGTCCCAAGTACCTGGATGTGCATTTCACCGAGGTCACCCCGGTGGCCCTCAAGCTGGCCCGCCAGGAGATCATCCGCATGGGCCAGATCGCCGAAGACATGATGATCGGGGTGATCAATTCCCTGGAAGTCAGGAAGCTCAAGGCCATGGGCCAATGGCGGCACAAGGAGGACGCCCTGGACATACTCCAGAGGGAGATCACCAACTATTTGGTGATCATCTCCCAGCGGGATATTACCTTGGAAGCATCGAAAGAGATATCATCCCTGCTGCGGATGGCCAACAACATCGAGCGTATCGGCGATTCGGTCCAAAACATCGCCGAGTTGATCGAGGAGATGATCGAAAACGATCTTGAGCTTTCGGAAGAAGGCGTCAATGACTATCAGGAGATTTCCGCCAAGGTTTTGGAATTTTACCGGTTCCTCCTGGGCAATCTCAAGAGCGGCGTCAAACACATCATGGATGAATCGAGACAGTTCGAAGAGTCCATCGACTTCATGCGCGAGGACATGCGGGGCAACCACCTGGCCCGGCTGAGAATGGGCACCTGCACCATCGATCCCGGCCTTATTTTCACCGACATGCTCAATCATTTTGAAAAGATCGGGGATTACTGCTTCAACGTGGCCCAGGCCATAGCTGGGGTCAAATAGCCCGCTCGGGGCGCGGTTTCCCCGGCCTCATTGGGTCGGGCCAGGGGCGGGTCGGTTGGATCGGCCTTGTATGGGTTCACTCCCGCAGCCGGGGGTCCAGGGAGTCCCGGATGCCTTCGCCCAGGAGATTGTAGCCGAGGACGGTGACCAGGATGGCCAGGCCGGGGTAGAGGCTGAGCCACCAGGCCAGGGAGATGTTGTCCTTGCCTTCGGTCAGGATGTTGCCCCAGGAGGACGTGGGCGGCTGAACGCCGATGCCCAGGAAACTGAGGGCGCTTTCGGTCAGGATGGCCCCGGCTACGCCCAGGGTGGCCGAAACCAGGACCGGGGCCAGGGCGTTGGGCAGAATGTGGCCGAAAATGATGCGGCGGTCGCTGGCCCCCAAGGCTCGGGCGGCCAGGACGAATTCGCGGCTTTTCAGGGTCAGGAATTCGGCCCGGACCAACCTGGCCACGCCCATCCAGCCGGTCACGCCGATGACGATCATGATGTTCCAAATGGACGGTTCCAGGATGGCGATGACGGCCAGGATCAGAAAGAAGGCCGGAAAGCAGAGCATCAGGTCGACGAAGCGCATGACGACCGCGTCGACCCAGCCGCCGTAATATCCGGAGACGGCCCCGAAGAATATGCCGATCAAGGTGGCCAGGCCCACGGCCACGAAGCCCACCTTGAGGGAAATGCGCGCGCCCCAGATCATGCGGGAGAAGACGTCCCGGCCCAGAGTGTCCGTGCCGAAGGGGTGGGCCGGGGACGGTCCTTCCAGGACCGAGGTGACGTCAATGAACGCCGGATCGTACGGGGCCAGCCAGGGGGCCAGGAAGGAAATCAGGAACAGGGAGACCACGACCAGTCCGCCGGCCAGGGCCAGGCGGTTGCGCCGCAGCCGCCGCCAGGAATCGGAGTAAAGATCGGGGCCGTTCACGGCCGGGCCTCCCGGATCCGCGGGTCGGCCAGGGCGTAGCCGACATCGGCCAGGAGATTGCCGCCCAGGGTCAGGACCGCGCCGATGACCAGACCGCCCATGACCGTGGGGTAATCCCGGCTCATGACCGAGGCGTAGAAAAGCTGGCCCATGCCCGGGATGGCGAAAATCGACTCGAAGATGACGCTGCCGCCGATCAGGTTGGGCACGGACAGGCCCAGGATGGTGATGACCGGCATCAAGGCGTTGCGCAGGGCGTGTTTGTAAATCACCGTCCGTTCACTCAGTCCCTTGGCCCTGGCCGTGGTGATATAATCCTGCCGGACCACTTCCAGCATATTGGAGCGCATGTACCGGCTCATGCCGGCCAGGCCGCCGAAGGCCGAGAGCAGGACCGGCAGGATCAGGTGGGCCGTCCGGTCCCAGAACCGCGCCAGGGACGAGAGCTGCTCATATTGGAGGGACTTGAGACCGGAGATGGGCAGCCAGCCGAGATTGACCCCGAACAAGATCATCAAAAGCAGGGCCAACCAGAAGGTCGGCGTGGCGAAGCCGAGGAAGACGAAAACGGTGGTGCCCCGGTCGAACAGGCTGTTTTGGTGGGTGGCCGAATAGATTCCGATGGGTATGGCCGCCAGGAAGATCAGGGCCATGGACAGGACGTTGATCAGGATGGTGATGGGCAGGCGGCGGCCGATCTTGGTCAGGACCAGTTCCCGGTCCGGGGCGAAGGACCGGCCGAAGTCGAGGACGGCCAGGCGCTTGAGCCAGTTCCAGTACTGGATGTGGAGCGGTTTGTCCAGGCCGTACAGTTCCTCGAGGCGCTGCTTGGCCTCGAGACTGGCCTTGGGGTTCATCATCGTGGCCAGGTCGGTGGGTTTGCCCGGGGCCAGGTGGATGACCACGAAGGAGACCAGGGTGATGCCGATTAGAAGCGGGAGCATCAGAATAAGGCGTTTGGCGATGTATCCGAGCATTTTTCCTTGACGATCAGAATACGGAGTCAAGCCCGGCCGTCTTAGGGCGTGAGCCGGTACTTTTGCAGAGGTTCAGGCACATACCACTTGATGAAATTGTAGCTTATGCCGGCCGGGGCCGGCTTTATGCCGTGGAACCTGGCCGCCACCACGGGCAGGGCGTCGGGCACATAGAGAAAGACATAGGGCACGTCCTCGTGGAGGAGTTCCTGGATGCGGCGGTAAGCCTCCTTCCTCTTGTCCTGATCAAAGGTGTAGCGCCCCTGGTCGATCAGCCGATCCACCTCCTCGTTTTTGTAGGAAACGAAATTAAGCTCGCCGGGCCGGGTTTTGGAGGAATGCCACACGTCGAAAAGGTCCGGGTCCATGGGAATGGTCCAGCCCAGGATGCAGGCCTCGAAGTTCTTTTTATCAATAAATTCTTTTAAGAAGGCGGCCCACTCGATGGTCCGGACCTTGACCTTGATCCCGACCTGCTCCAGGCGCTGCTGGATGATCAAAGCGGTCATTTCCCGCTGCTTGTTGCCCTGGTTGGTGATGATGGTGAACTCGAAAGGCCGGCCTTCCCGATCCAGAAAGCCGTCCCGGTCGGTATCCCGCCAGCCGGCTTGGGCCAGGAGCTGTTTGGCCTGGTCCGGATCATAGGGATAGGGTTTGACCTTTTCATTATAAGCCCAATGGCCGGGTTTATAAGGGCCGTTGGCCGGCCGGCCCAGGCCCAGGAGGACGCCTTCGATGATTTCCTCCTTGTTCAGGGCGTAGGCGATAGCCTGGCGGACCCGTTGGTCCTTGAACTTGGGGTCGAGAAGATTGAAGCCCAGATAGGTATAAGCGAAAGCCAGGTACCGGTATTTTTTGAAATTTTTATTGAATTCTTGATCGTGGGTCTGCCGCTCGTACTGGATCGGGGTCAGGACCATGCGGTCGATGCCCCCGCTTTTTAGTTCGAGGAACATGGTGGCCAGGTCCGGGATGATCCGATAGACATACCTCGAGATGTAGGGCCGGCCTTCGAAGTATTCGGGGTTGTCTTCCAGAACGATCTTTTGGCCGGTTTGCCATTCCTTGAAGATGTAAGGTCCGGTGCCCACGGGCCGGCGGGACAGGGGGGTGGTGGTCACGTCCTGTCCCTTGAGCAGATGGGCCGGCATGATGGAAAAGCCCCAGGAAGCCAGGGCCGGGGCGAAGGCCCGGGGATAGGTGACCCGGAAGGTGAAGTCGTCGATCACTTCGGCCTTGTCCACCTGTTTGAAATCCTCGGCGTAGGCCGTGGGCGTTTTGGGGTCGATCATCAATTCATAGGTGAACATGACGTCCTGGGCGGTGAAGGGACGGCCGTCGTGCCATTTGACTCCCCGGCGGAGATGAAAGGTGATGGCCAGACCGTCCGGGGAGATGTCCCAGCTTTCGGCCAGATCGCCGACCAGGTTGAGGTCCTGGTCGTACTTGACCAGGCCGTTGAAAACCAGGCCGATGATGTCCCGGGAGGACGAATCCGAGGCCAGGGCCGGGAGCATGGTCGAAGCGTCGCCGATGGAACCGTCGACGATGGCGTCGCCGTACGCCGGGACGTTGACGTCGGTTTGGGGGGCCGGGGCCGAAACGGCGGTGGATTCGGTTTTTTCCTCGCAGGCGGACAAAAAAGCCAGGAGCAGGAAAAGGACCAAGACGGAAGACAGTCGTATTGAACTCATGAATCAGGATTCCTTATCCGACATATGGAATTATTTCTGATAATTTTAGCCAATGGCCGGTCCAGATACAACCGCAATCATTCAGTCAATGGTGGAATCCCCTGGTATGTTGGAATTGGAGGTCCTTTTGGTAAGCCCCGGTTCCTTGAAATGGTAAAAGTTATGAAAGGGGTTGACAGGCCTCCTGCGTCCGAGGCGTCCCGGCAACCAAGGTACAGGGCCAATACACGGTTCACAAGCCGGGACTTGGGAACCGGACGAAACTCTCCCTGGCCAAGCCATGAGTCGCCCGGCCGTCCCCAAGGATGTCCGTGACCTTGGCAGGGGGATTCGGGAACCGCCCCGACCGAGGAACAACCGGACCGACCCAGTCCGGCGAAAATGTTTGCAAAGCTTGTTTATTAGTGATAAAATTAAAATTTACTCTTTTAAAACCATGGTTGTTTCACCGCATTGTATTTGAAACATCGGGGCGATAAATTTGACCGAGGACCTTTTTGGCCGGGAGATTATCTCCGTAACCGAGTTGACCGGCCGGCTCAGGGACCTGATCGAGACCGGGTTCGGCCTGGTTTGGGTGGCCGGGGAGATTTCCAACCTGCGGCAGCCGTCGTCCGGCCATTATTATTTCACCCTGAAGGACCGGTCCGCTCAAATCAGGGCGGTCATGTTCCGCATTCAGCAGCGTTACCTCGGTTTTGAGCCGGCCGACGGACAGGAAGTCCTGGTCCGGGGCCGTCTCTCCGTGTACGAACTCCGGGGTGAATACCAGATTCTCGTGGATTATATGGAGCCGCGGGGCGAGGGCGCGCTGAGGCTGGCCCTGGAAAAGCTTAAGGCCGCCCTGGACGCGGAAGGTCTGTTCGACCCGGCTCGGAAAAAAAAGCTGCCTTTCCTGCCCCGACGGGTGGCCCTGGTCACTTCGCCGACCGGGGCGGCGGTCCGCGATTTCATCCGGGTGGCCCGGCGGCGTTTCGAGTATGTGACCCTGTCCATTTATCCGGTCCGGGTCCAGGGGGAAGGGGCGGCCCAGGAGATCGCGCAGGCCCTGGCCGACCTGAACCGCTGGGGCGGTTACGATCTGATCGTCCTGACCAGGGGCGGGGGGTCCCTGGAAGACCTGTGGGCCTTTAATGAAGAGATCGTGGCCCGGGCCATAGCCGCTTCGGATATCCCGGTGGTGTCCGCCGTGGGCCACGAGATTGATTTCACCATCGCCGATTTCGCGGCCGACTTGAGGGCCCCCACGCCTTCGGCGGCGGCCGAGCTGATTTTCAGGGAACGGGCCGAGTTGAGTGCTCACTTGACCAGGTTAACCAGAGGGCTGACGGTCGGAATGAGCCGGCGGACGGGCTTGAACCGGGAAAGATTGATTCATCTGCGCGCTCGCCTGGGGGACCCCCGGCGGACCCTGGCCGACCGGCGGTTGAGACTGGACGATTTGACCGCGACGCTGGCGCGGGCGGCTCACGAGACCTTGTCGCGGAGGCGGCAAATTTTGAGCCTGGCCGCGCTTCGTTTCTCTCCGGTCGGCCAAAAGGCCCGGCTGAACCTGAACCGGACCAAACTTGGGAATATGAAACGGTCCCTGATCCGGTCGGGGCCGAACGTTCTTGATCGGGCGCGGGGGCGCTGGGCCGAACTGACCGTGCGCCTGGACGCCCTCAGTCCCTTGGGCGTTTTGGAAAGAGGCTATGCCCTGGCCCGTAAAAAGCCCGCCCTTAGGCCCTTGCGGACGTCGCGGGAAGTCTCCAGGGGCGACCGGGTCAATTTGCTGTTGGCTCAGGGAGAATTGGACCTGATTGTCGACGAGGTGCTGGCGTGAGCCGAAAGGAAAAAGAGCTGTCTTTTGAAGAAGGCCTGACCAGGCTGGAAGAACTGATTGAAGAATTGGAAAGCGGAGACCTGGACCTGGACAAGTCCCTGGCGGTTTTTGAAGAGGGAGTCAAGCTGTCCCGGGAACTCAACCGTAAGCTGGACGAGGCCGAAAAAAGACTTGAACTCCTGCTCAAGGATGATAAAGGAGACCGGTTGGCGCGGGATTTTGCCTTGGAGCCGGAGGACATTGATGAAAGCTGACCTGGACCTCGAGGCCTATTTGGAGGAAAAGATGCTCCTGGTCGAGGGAGCCCTCCAGGAGGCCTTGCCGCCCGCGGAGGACTTGTCCGGGAGAGTGGTCGAGGCCATGCGCTACAGCCTTTTTGCCGGCGGCAAGAGGTTGCGGCCCGTTTTGTGTCTGGCCGGGACCGAAGCCGTGGGCGGTTCGGCCGAGGCGGCCCTGCCGGCGGCCGTGGCGTTGGAGATGATTCACACTTACTCCTTGATTCACGACGATCTGCCCGCCATGGACGACGACGATTTCCGCCGGGGCCGGCCGACCAGTCACAAGGTTTTCGGCGAGGCCCTGGCCGTTCTGGCCGGGGACGGCCTGCTGACCTTGGGCCTGGCCCAACTGCCCCGGGCCGCGGCGGCCGGGCGTCTGGACCCGTGGCTGGCGGCGGCCGCCTTGGAGGTTATCGCCCGGGCCGCCGGTCATCAGGGTATGGTCGCCGGCCAGGCCGTGGACATTGAGTCGGAGGGTCGGGAGGTGGGCGCGGACGTGGTCGATTTTATCCATAACCACAAGACCGGGGCCCTGATCGCCGCCGCCGTGACTTCAGGGGCCATTATCGGCCGGGCTTCGGCCGACCAGTTGAGGCGGCTGGAGGAATACGGACGAAAGCTGGGACTGGCTTTTCAAATCGTGGATGATATTTTGGGCGTGGAAGGCGATGCCGCGACCTTGGGCAAGCCGGTGGGCGCGGACCAGCTCAAGGGCAAGGCCACTTATCCCAAAGTGGCCGGGTTGGACCGGGCGAAAGAGAAGGCTAAAACGATGACGGCCGAAGCTCGGCTGGCCTTGCAAGGCTTCGGTCCGGAAGCCGATCCCCTGAGGGCCGTGGCCGAATATGTCCTAGTTCGAAAAAAATAAAATGACCAGGCTTTTAGACCAGATAGACAGCCCGGCTGACTTGAGGCGCCTCAGGGTCGAGGACCTGCCGAGACTGGCTCAGGAAATCCGGGAAGAGATCATCAACACCGTTTCCCAAAGGGGCGGGCACCTGGCCCCGTCGCTGGGGGTGGTCGAACTGACCATCGCCCTTCATTATGTTTTCGACACTCCGCGGGACCGGATCATCTGGGACGTGGGCCACCAGTCATACGCCCACAAACTGCTGACCGGCCGCCGGGACCGGTTTTACACCCTGCGGACCAAGGGCGGACTGGCCGGCTTTCCCAAAAGGAGTGAGAGCGAGTACGACGTCTTCGACACCGGCCATTCCTCAACCTCCATCTCGGCGGGCCTGGGCCTCAGCGTGGGCCTGGAACTGAAGAAAGAGGAAGCCCGCGCCATCGCCGTGATCGGCGACGGGTCTCTGACCGGGGGCATGGCCTTCGAGGGTTTGAACCAGGCCGGAGAACAAGCTAAGAACCTCATCGTCATCCTCAACGACAATGAGATGTCCATCTCGCCCAACGTGGGAGCCTTGTCCTCGTTTCTCAGCCGGAAGATGACCACCAAGGGCTATATAGCCTTCAAACGCGAAGTCCAGGAGTTTTTAAAGACTGTTCCGGGGGTGGGGGAAAACATCATTCAATTGGTCAAACGCAGTGAAGGTTCCTTCCGGGGATTCTTTTCGCCGAGTCTCTTGTTTGAAGCTTTTAAATTCGAATACATCGGGCCGATCCGCGGGCACCGTTTCGACCGTTTGATCGAGGCCTTCACCAACAGCAAGAATCTCAGGGGCCCGGTTCTCATCCACATTGTGACCATCAAGGGCAAGGGTTACGAGCCGGCGGAAAAGAATCCGACTTACTATCACGGGGTAGGCGCTTTCGAAGTCGAGACGGGCAACTCGAAGAAATCGGGTGATTCGGCGCCGACCTATACGGAGGTTTTCGGCCGGGTTATCGTGGAAGCCGCCGAGCGGGACCCGCGGGTCGTGGCCATTACCGCGGCCATGCCCGAAGGCACCGGGTTGGCCGATTTCGCCCGGAAATTCCCGGAAAGATTCTTTGACGTGGGCATTGCCGAACAACACGCGGTCACTTTCGCCGCCGGTTTGGCCGCGGAAGGCTTCCGGCCGGTGGTGGCCATTTATTCGACCTTTATTCAACGGGCCTTTGATCAGATTGTTCACGACGTGTGCCTCCAGAATCTGCCCGTGTGTTTCGCCCTGGACCGCGGCGGTCTGGTCGGAGAGGACGGGCCGACCCATCACGGCGCCTTGGACCTTTCCTTCTTGCGGACCGCTCCCAACCTTTCTTTGATGACCCCCAAAGACGAAAATGAGCTCGGAAAGATGCTCCGGCTGGGTCTTCGGCACAGCGGTCCGACCGTGGTCCGCTATCCTCGAGGACGGGGCGTCGGCGTCCCCTTGGAGGACGAAGTCGAGCCGTTATCCATGGGCCGGGCGGAAGTGTTGAGGTCCGGCCGGGACATTCTGATTCTGGCCGTCGGTTCCACGGTTTATCCCGCCATCTCCGCCGCGGAAACATTGGCCGCCGAAGGCCTTGACGCCGGGGTGGTCAACGCCCGGTTCGTCAAACCCTTGGACGAAGAGCTGCTTCTGGACCTGGCCGAGGACACGGGTCGGATTCTATGCGTGGAGGAGAACAACATCGTCGGCGGATTCGGATCGGCCGTGGCCGAATTGCTGGGGGAGAAAAAAGGTTTCGGGGGCACCAGGATCAAACGGCTGGGTATCCCGGACGTCTTTGTCGAACATGGGACCCAGGAAGAATTGCGGGCGTCTCTGGGGCTCGATGCGGCCGGCATCGCCAGGGCGGCCCGGGCCCTGGTTCAAGAAGGATGAACAAATTCAGGGCCGACGCTCTTTTGGTCCAGGCCGGTCTGGCCGAGACCAGGTCCCAGGCCAGGGCCTTGATCATGGCCGGCCTGGTCCTGGCTGACGGGGCCAGGGTGGAAAAGGCCGGGCAGTTGCTTGCGGCGGACATCCGGCTCAACCTCAAGGAGCAAGCCACCGCTTACGCCAGCCGGGGCGGTCTTAAACTGGAAGGGGCCCTCCAGGATTTCAACCTGGCCGTGACCGGACTTCGCGTTTTGGACGTCGGCGCCTCGACTGGCGGGTTCACCGATTGCCTTATCCGTCATGGGGCCGGGCAGGTGACGGCCGTGGACGTGGGGTACGGGCTGCTCCATTGGCGTCTGCGGCAGGACCCCCGGGTGGTGCTTCTGGAAAGGACCAACGCCCGTTATCTGACGATGGACCAAGTGGGGGAACCCTTCGACCTGGCCGTGATCGACGTGTCCTTCATTTCCCTGGCCTTGATTCTGCCGCCCGTGGGGGAACTGGTATGGCCGGGCGGCCGGATACTGGCCCTGGTCAAACCCCAGTTCGAGGTCGGTCCGGAAAAAGTCGGTCGGGGGGGAGTGGTTCGGGACCCGACCTGGCAGGCCGAAGCGGTCAATGGGGTGGCCCGCTCGGCCGGTGAGTTGAATTTGATGATTCTTGGTTCCAAGCCGGCCAAAATTAAAGGCCCCAAGGGCAACCAGGAATACTTTCTGCTCCTGGAGCGCCCCCGATGATCGCCGCCCGGTTATTCCTCAAGCAGGCGTCTGAGGTGTTCCCTGATCATCTCGGCTTCTTTCTTCATTCGCCGGCTCTCATAAATAAACGATCCGACCAGGGCGGCCAGGCAGAATCCGGAAGCGGCCAGGTAAGACATTATTCTTCCCTCCAGGATGGTTTTTTGGTATAAATAAGCAAGAGCGATGCCAGGTTGCCCTAGACCTAACTATTTGAATGTATGTGAAATAATTTTTAAGTTTTCCAGGGGCCGGCCGGATTGTCGACGTCCCAGGAAAATATTTCCCAGCGGCGAGGTTTTATGATGATGGAAACAGCCAAACGGATGAAGCAGATCAAACCTTCAGCGACGTTGAGTTTGAACGCCAAGGCGGCGGCCATGCGGCGGGCCGGAAAAGATGTTCTCAGTTTCGCCGCCGGCGAACCAGACTTCGATACGCCCGAGCACATCAAGGCGGCCGGGATCAAGGCTATCGAAGAAAATTTCACCCGGTATACGGACGTGGGGGGCATCCCCGAATTGAAAGAGGCGATCATCGCCAAATTTCAGCGTGACAATGGTTTGACGTATGGCCCCGACCAGATCGTCGTTTCCTGTGGAGGCAAGCACACTTTGTATAATCTGGCTCAGGTCCTGTGGGGGGAAGGGGACCAGGTCATTATTCCGGCCCCTTACTGGGTCTCTTATCCGCCGATCGTCCTTCTGGCCGGGGCCGAGCCGGTCATGGTTTCCACCCAGGAAGCCAAGCAGTTCAAGATGACGCCGGAGGACCTCGAGCGGGCCGTCACCCCCCGGACCAAGGCCGTGATCATCAATTCACCGTCCAACCCCACGGGTTCGGTTTATTCCCGCAAGGAGCTGGCCGGTCTGGCCGAGGTGGTCTTGAAACACGACCTGACGGTTATCAGCGACGACATTTATGAAAAGATCATTTATGACGGCTTGGAATTCTGCAACATGGCCAGCCTGGGACCGGAACTCCAAGCCCGGACCATCATCGCCCACGGTGTGGCCAAGACTTACGCCATGACCGGGTGGCGGATCGGATACATGGCCGGTCCCAAGGAAGTGGCCGCGGCCGTGATCAAGGTCCAGAGCCAGTCCACATCCAACCCTTGTTCCATCGCCCAGAAAGCAGCCTGGGCGGCCCTTATGGGGGGGCATGACTTTTTATCCGAGATGGTGACGGCCTTTGACCAGCGGCGGTCCTATCTGGTCGAGACCCTGAACGGTCTGGAAGGGGCCTCTTGTTTCAAGCCCGGCGGGTCTTTTTATGTCTTCCCCAGTTTTTCAGGATATTACGGCCGGCGGGCCGGGGACAGGCTCATGGGCGGTTCGGCCGATCTGGCGGAGTACCTGCTGGAGGAAGCTCAGACGGCCCTGGTGCCCGGAGTGGAATTCGGCGAGGATGCCTGCCTGCGTTTGAGCTATGCCACCTCTTTTGAAAATATCAGGAAGGGAATGGATAGAATAATCGGTGCGTTAGCCAGATTGAAATAGAATCCCCCGTCCCGTCGGAACGGAAAACGGACAAGGTCTGATTTTGGATATAAAAATCCCGCGAAACGGTCCGGGTCAGGCAAAGACCCGACCCGGACCATATATTAAAACGGCGCCGTTTCGTTGGTCGGCGCCGGGAGACGACCTTGCGATGGGTCGAATCAGCGAGCGGCCCTTTTGGAAGCCTTGAGGGGATTTAGTTTGAACTCTTCGACTTTAGTCTCGGATTTCATATGGCTGGCCATATTACAGATGCCCCGCCGCCACTTGATCGCCGGCTCCGGAAAGCTGATACAGAAAATCCCGGTCGGAAAAGTTTTGGCTCGATCGCAACCGACGCAGGCCTCGACTATGGTGTGACAGGTCCCGCCGTTGAAATTGCATCCCTTTTTAGTCATGAAGGCGCAGTCGACGCCTGATTTCACCGTTGAACAAATCATGGAAATTACCTCCGCTCGACCGATTTTTCAGGTCCGGCCTGAAATACAGCAAAAGGCCTTATAATTACGAAATCCGACTTTGTCAATGTTTTTCGTCGGCCGCGCTGAAAAAAAACAAGGCCGACCTGTGCCAAATCACATTTAAAATATCATAAAACAGGGTCATTGCGAGCCCCGCCGATGGCGAGGCGATGAAGCAATCCCTTGACTTTAATAGAGATTGCTTCGATCCGGACGGCGCGGACCTCGCAATGACGACTTGGACGCTTGATTTTGTTTCAAATTAAAAAATGGTATTATTCGGATGTCGGCGATTGTTGGCTCGATCGGCCCCTCGAAATCGAGGCCGGACCAAAGAGGCCGGAATTTCCAGGGCGGACCGAGCGGGGGCGCTTGGGGAAGAGATTATTTTTACTTGACCGTATCATCTTTTATTTCTAAGATTTTATTGACCTTCATGGAAAATTCAATTTCGGAGCAATAACATGCCTGAATTCGTCTGGAAGGGTGTCAACAACAAGGGCACCAAGAAAAAAGGCAAGATGGAGGCCGACAACGAGCAACAGGTCGAGATGATGCTCAAGAAGCTTCGCATCTCGAACTATCAGATCAAGCCGGCCCCCAAGGACCTTTTCGCGAATATCAAGTTCATGCAGCCCAAGGTCAAGGAACGGGACGTGATGATCTTCACCCGGCAGTTCTCGACCATGATCGACGCCGGTCTGCCCCTGGTCAGTTGCCTGGAGATTCTGTCGAACCAGCAGGAGAACAAGACCTTCAAGACCATGTTGCGGGAGATCAACGCAGCGGTTCAGTCCGGGGCGACCCTGTCCGAGGCCATGAAGAAATATCCCAAGATATTTGACGATTTGTATACGAACCTGGTGGCTGCCGGTGAAGCGGGCGGTATTCTGGACACCATTCTGAAACGGCTGGCGGAATACATCGAAAAGGCGGCCAAGCTGAAGAGACAGATCAAGAGCGCCATGATGTATCCGATCATCGTCACCGCGGTGGCCATTCTGGTCATCGTCGTCATCATGGTCTTCGTCATCCCGGTTTTCCAGTCCATGTTCTCCGAGTTCGGCCAGGCCCTGCCAGTGCTGACTCAGATAGTCATCAACATAAGTAATTTCACCAAGAGCAACATCATTTATATGCTGGCGGCCGGGGGCGTCTTGGTTTACGCCTTGAAAAGGTTCCTCAATACGGAAAAAGGCCGAATTATTTTTGACCGGGCTTCTCTTCAGGCCCCGATCTTCGGAAATTTGGTCCGGAAGGTGGCCGTGGCCAAGTTCACCCGAACGCTATCCACGATGATGTCCTCGGGCGTGCCGATCATGAGCAGCCTGGACATCGTGGCCCGGACCGCGGGCAATAAGATAGTCGAGGAGGCCCTCCTGGACACCCGGGGGGCCATTGCCGAGGGCCGGTCCATCGCCGATCCTCTGACCGAGAGCGGGGTCTTCCCGTCCATGGTGGTCCAGATGATCTCCGTGGGGGAAGAGACCGGGGCCTTGGACTCGATGCTCAACAAGATCGCGGATTTTTACGATGACGAGGTGGACGCCGCGGTCGAGGCTTTAACCTCCATGATCGAGCCCTTGCTGATGCTCTTTCTGGGGGGATCGGTCGGCACGCTGGTCATCGCCATGTACCTGCCTATTTTCAAGATGGCTTCCATCGTCGGAGATTAAGGGGAAAAGTCGACGATTCAACTCCGCCCGGCGGTCGGCCAAGGCGGGCTTTGGGGACCAGGAAACCGCCCCATTCATGAGAGAAGACGATCAGAATATGACTTTGATCAGCCGGCTTCGCTGGCTGATGTTCTTTCGGGTGGTCACGACCACGGTTCTTCTGGGCACGACCATCATGGTCCAGCTCCGGCAGGCCATCCTGGTTCAGGACACCGCCCTGGTGGCCCTGTACGGGCTGATCGGATTCACCTATTTTCTTACCGTTGTTTACGCGACCATCCTGCCCCGCTTCACCCCCGCGAGCGCCCAGGCCTATATTCAGATCATCGGGGACATGGTCATCACCACGGTGGTTATATATCTGACCGGCGGTCTGGAGAGCATCTTTTCCTTCATGTACATCCTGGCCGTGATCAATGCCGGCATCTTGCTGAAAAAACGCGGCGGGGTGATCACCGCCTCGATGGCCATAATTTTTTACGGAACCCTGCTTGATTTACATTACTACGGCTATCTTCACCCCTATTACACCCGTTTGTATTCCCCGATGTTCTTCCGGCCGGTCGACGTGCTTTTCAAGATATTGATCAACGCCTGCGCCTTTTACCTGGTGGCCTTCCTGACCGGGTACCTTTCCCAGCAGGCCGAAGAGTCCCGGCTGAAACTCGAGGCCAAGCAGTCGGATTTGGAGCGCCTGGAGGACCTTAATGAAAGTATTATCCGGAGCATCGCCACCGGGCTGATGACGTTGGGGCCCGGCGGCGAGATTTTCTCCCTCAATCCGGCCGGGGAAAGAATTTTAGGCCTGGAGTTCGCCGCGGTCAAAGGGCGTAAGCATGCCTTGGCGGTGCCTCAGTTGGAGATTCCCCGGGAAAACGTGATCGGGACCGGTTTGGGGCGGCCCTGGAACAAGGCCTATGTCCGGGCCGACGGCGAAAAGCTGTATCTGGAACTGGCCTTGTTGAGTCTGCGGGACCGGGCCGGAGCGCCCTGGGGCAATCTTTTGGTTTTTCAGGATAAGACCCGAATACGGCAGATGGAGGAAGAGGTCAAGCGGGTCGAGAAACTGGCGGTGGTGGGTGAACTGGCCGCCGGGATAGCCCATGAAATCCGGAACCCCCTGGCCTCGCTCAGCGGGTCTTTTCAAATGTTGGAAGCTGATTTGAGGGATGATCCGTTTCAGAACCGGCTTATAACCATAATCCGGAGGGAAGTTGATCATTTAAGCCACATAGTCAACGACTTCCTTCTTTTTGCCCGGCCCAGGTCCAGTGTTTCCAGTTGGATTGACCTGTCCGGGACCATCGAGGAAAACCTCAGGATGTTTGAACACCAATTCGATTTCGACGGTCGCATCCTGGTGACCCGGGACCTTCAGCCCGGAGTCAAGGTCCTTTTCGATCCGCATCAACTGGAGCAAATCATGTGGAATCTGCTCCGCAACGCCGCCGAAGCCATGCCGGGCGGGGGTTCGATCACGGTCAAAGCCGGTCTGGAAACTTCGGACCAGACATGGGCCGTGGTCACCGTGGCTGACACCGGACAAGGAGTGGCTCCGGAAGACCTGCCTAAAATCTTCGACCCGTTTTTCACGACCAAGGCCCGGGGCAGCGGACTGGGACTTTCCATCGTGTCCAGAATATTGGAAGACGGGGGCGGCCGAATCAGGGTCACATCCCGGCCGGGCCGCGGGACCGTTTTTACCATCCATCTGCCCGTGGCCGGCGAAGGTTAACGAACCGGTTGAAGCGTTCGGCCCGATTCGGATAAGCCTTGGCCGAGGGTGGTTTCCTGCCCGGCTTTCAGGCCGGGCTTCTTTATGAGTGTCCCGAGATAATTAGACAATGCCTCCATTTACACCCGGACCCCTTGGGGCCTATACTCTGTTGGAGCTTGATTTCCGACGGCGATTGGCGCCGGGAATGATAATCTTACTTTATCCGGTATCTTACTCGGTCGGCCCGCCGATCTTCGGCCCTTATTGAACCGGTTGACTCTTGACTCTGGTCCGGAAATGGAATATTAATCAAAAACTTTAGTTATGACTTGGGAAATCGGTCGGCCGGAAACGGCAGTCAGGGAGTTGGCACTGTGGGTGAGACAATGGTGGACGAGGAACTCGGTCAAGTAATCAAACAACGGATCGAGAAAGCCATGGCCTTGAGGGAGGAAGGGGTGAACCTGTATCCTAATTCTTTTCGTCCTCGAATCGCCATCGGCGAGATGCGGGCCAGGTTCGGCCGGATTTCCGACGAGGAATTACCCGGTCAAGGCAATGATTTTATCGTGGCCGGCCGGATTATGGCCCGTCGTGATCACGGCAAGACCACTTTTTTCGATATCAAGGACCACAGCGGGCAAATTCAGGCCTATGTCCATAAGAATCACCTTCCGCCGGAAGAGTTTCAGCTTTTTAAAAAGTTGGACATCGGCGACGTAATCGGCCTCAAAGGGGGCTTTTTCCGAACCAAAACCGGCGAATTGACCATAAACGTCTCCGGGCTGGAACTCGTGACCAAATCGCTCCATCCCCTTCCGGAAAAGTATCATGAGATGAGCCAGGAGCTGAAATACCGCCAAAGGTACGTGGACCTGATCATGAACGACCGGACCAGGGAGGTCTTCCGAATCAGGACAAAAATTTTGGGGTTGTTCCGGCGTTTTTTGGACGAAAAGGGGTTTCTGGAAGTGGAAACGCCGATGATGCAACCCATTCCCGGCGGAGCCACGGCCCGGCCTTTTGATACTTACCATCAGGCCCTGAACACCAAATTATACCTGCGCATCGCTCCCGAGCTCTATCTCAAACGCCTCCTGGTGGGCGGATTCGACCGGGTCTATGAACTGAACCGCAATTTCAGGAACGAGGGTCTTTCCAAGCAGCACAACCCCGAGTTCACCATGCTCGAGTTTTATCAATCCTACGCTGTTTATAACGACTTGATGGACCTGAGCGAGGAGATGTTCGTTTTTTTGGCCCGGGAAATCACGGGGGGAATGCTTTTGACCTACCAGGGCCGGGAAATCAATCTGGCCCGGCCCTGGCGCAGGTTGAATTTTTTGGAATCGTTGATCGAAGTCGGCCAGGCCCCGGCTGAGATTATTCGAAATCGGGTCGAGGCTCTGGACTTCAGCCGGGAGATCGGGGCCGAGATACCCGACCATGAGGTTCACGGCAAGATTTTGGCCAAAATTTTTGATTTACTGGTTGAGCCCAAGCTGATCGATCCGACTTTCGTCGTCGGGTATCCCACCGATATCAGTCCGTTGGCCCGCAGAAGCGATGAGAACCCCCGATTGACCGACCGGTTCGAGTTGTTCATCGCCGGTCGAGAGATGGCCAACGGGTTTTCCGAACTGAACGACCCCCTGGACCAGAAGGAGCGGTTCCTGGCTCAAGTGGCGGAGCGGGAGGCCGGGGACGACGAGGCCCAATACATGGATGAGGATTATATCCAGGCCTTGATGTATGGGATGCCTCCGGCGGCCGGGGAAGGCGTGGGTGTGGATCGGGTGGTCATGCTTTTCGCCGATGTGCCGTCGATCAAGGACGTGATTCTGTTCCCCCAAATGCGTCCGGAACAGTGACAGGGGCGGCTTTAGGTGTCATTCGAGACCTTCATCGGCTGGCGTTATCTCAAGGCCAAACGGAAACAGACTTTTATTTCTCTGATAACGTTAATTTCCCTGGCCGGGGTGGCCCTGGGCGTGACAGCCTTGATCGTGGTCCTGGCCGTGATGAACGGGTTCCAGGAAGACGTCAAGAACAAGATACTTGGGGTCACCTCCCACCTGGTCGTCCTCCGCTATGGACAACCGATGGAAGATTACGAAAAGTTGATGCCGGTGATCGAGAAGATCGACGGAGTTGTTTCGGCCGAGCCTTTTATTTACAGTCAGGTCATGATCAACGCCATGGGCGGCCTTTCCGGGGCGATTCTGCGCGGCGCGGACCCCGAGCTCCCGGCCACGCGACACCGTTTGGAACGGATCATGAAATCAGGCCGGCTGACCGATTTGGCCGGTGTCGAGCCGGGCTCCGGCGAGCCGGCCCGAACGATCATTTTCGGGGTCGAACTGGCCCGTCAATTGGGGGTGATAGTCGGCGACACGGTCAGGCTGGTTTCGCCCATGGGCCAGATCACTCCCTTGGGCGGCCGGGCCCCCCGGGTGAGGGACTATAGGGTGGCGGGGATTTTTGAATCGGGTATGTACGAGTATGATTCGACCCTGGCTTATATCTCCTTGAGACAAGCCCAGGACTTCCTCAACCTCGGCCCGAGTGTGACCGGTCTGGAAGTCAAGGTCGAGGACATTTATAAAGCCGATAAAATCCGTGAAGCCGTCACCGAAGAATTGGGTCCTTCTTATTGGGCCAAGGATTGGATGCAGATGAACCGAAACCTTTTCAGCGCCCTCAAGCTCGAAAAGGTGGCCATGTTCATCATTTTGACCCTGACCGTCCTGGTGGCCGCCTTCAACATCATTTCCACCCTGATCATGGTGGTCATGGAAAAGACCAAGGACATCGCCATACTCAAATCAATGGGGGCCACCAGCCCGAGTATAATGAAAATTTTTGTTTTTCAAGGCTTGATCGTCGGCATGATCGGCACGTTGACCGGTCTGGCCGGCGGAGTTTTTTTATGCGAACTCCTGGCCAGGTATAAATTTATCCAGTTGCCCAGCGACGTATACTACATCACCACCCTGCCGGTGCGCATGGAAGCACTGGACGTGGCCTTGATCATTTTTTCCGCAATATTTATCAGTTTCCTGGCTACGTTATATCCGGCCTGGCAAGCATCCCGGCTCAACCCGGTCGAGGCCCTCCGTTATGAATGAGCAACGAGCGGGCGGAACCGATCCTTATATCCTGGTCGAAGAACTGACCAAGATTTTTTACATGGGGTCCACCCGGGTCGAGGTTTTATCAGGCCTGAATCTCATGGTTCGGCGGGGCGAGACCTTGGCCATAGTCGGGGCCTCGGGAGTGGGAAAGTCGACGCTGCTGCACATCCTGGGCGCTCTGGAAAAGCCCACCTCGGGCAGATTGTTTTTGAACGGAATGGAGATCGGCCGGTTGGACGATAGAAAACTGGCTCATCTCCGGAATCGGCGGATAGGGTTCGTTTTTCAATTTCATCATCTTCTGCCCGAGTTCGACGCCTTGGAAAACGCGGCCATGCCCGGGCTTATCCACCGGCTCCCCAAGCAGGAAGCATTGCTCAGGGCCGAAGCGATGTTAGTCAGGGTCGGTCTTGGTCACCGGCTGAAGCACCGGGTCGGCGAGCTGTCGGGGGGCGAACAACAAAGAGTGGCCGTGGCCAGGTCCCTGGTCATGGAACCCGAACTGCTTTTGGCCGACGAGCCCACGGGCAACCTGGACAGCCGAACCGGCCGGCGGGTAAACGAACTTCTGCTTGAAATTCATGAAGAGAAAGGCTTGACTACGATTGTGGTCACCCATAACCTGGAATTATCTCAGTTGATGTCTCGGCAGATCAGACTGGTCGATGGCCGGGCCGTCGAGGAAAGGTAAAGATGCTCAGAAAAGTCATATGTCTGCTGGGTCTGCTCCCGCTTATTTTTCCGGCGATCGGCCTGAGCGAGAAAATGATTCGCGTCGCGGTGGTCCCCTTCGCCGTTCACAGCCAGGAAGACCTGAGTTATCTAAGCCAGGGCCTTCAAGAAATGGTCGGCGATCAGTTGAGGCAGCAAGGCTTCGAAACAGCCTCTCCGGCCGAGATGTCCCAGGTATTGGGCGAAACGGCCCCGGCCGGAGCGGATGAGTCCCAAGCCAGGGAAATCGGCCGGCGTTTGAACGTGGACTTTGTTATCTTGGGCAGCTTGACCAAGCTGGGCCAAACCCTGTCCCTGGACCTGAAAATCGTCGATCCCCTGGCCGTGAAAAAGACGGCCGTTCTTTTTGTCCAAGGTGAAGGCCTGGAGAACCTGGCCGGTTTAGCGGATAAGATGGCCCAGGAGGTGACCGCCAGGATTTCCGGGCGTCAAAAGATAGCCAAAATAGATATTTCCGGCAACCAGCGCATCGAGGCCGATGCGATCAAGACCGTGTTGCACAGCCGAGAGGGGGACCTTTTTTCCGAGGCCAGGGTTTCGGCGGACCTTAAACGAATCTACGCCATGAATTTTTTTGAAGACGTGAAGGTTGACGTGGAGGACGCCCCGGGCGGCAAGATCGTCCATTTCATCGTTGAAGAGAAGCCGTCCATTCAGCGCATTGAATTTTCCGGAAACCGGATGATCGAAGATGACAACCTGCTGGCCGTGCTGGGGTACACCCTTTACTCCATCCTCGAGACAGGGAAGCTGGCGGAGAGTGTTGACCACCTGAAGGAATTATATAAGGAAAAAGGTTATTACCGGTCGGAGATCTCTTACAAAACGGAGGAGATCGGCCCCAAAAGGATCGGCGTGGTATACAACATCCATGAGGGGGACCGGGTCTATATCAAGCGGATCGAATTTCTGGGCAACGAAGCTTTTTCCGACGGAGACCTGAAGGACGAGATAGAAACCAAGAAAAAAGGCTGGCTGTCCTGGCTCTTTGACAGCGGCATCCTTAAACGTGATCAACTCAATAACGACCTGTCCAAAGTGGTTGAGTTTTATCACAATCATGGTTACATCAAAGCCCGGGTCGGCGATCCGGAGGTAAAAGTGGAAGAGGACGGCCTGGTGGTGACCATTCCCGTTGAAGAAGGATCTCAGTTCAAGGTGGGAAAGATCACTTTCAGCGGAGACAAGATCGTTACCGACGAGAAGCTGGACGAGACCGTTCAAATCAACAAGGAGAAAATTTTTAACCGGGAAGTCATCCGCAAGGACGTCCAGACCCTGACCTCCCTCTATGCCGATCAAGGCTACGCCTTTGCCGCGGTCACCCCGATGGTCAAGGAAAATACCGAGGACCTGACCGTGGACATTGACTTCAAGATGGAGAAGAAAAAGCTGGTTTATTTCGAGCGTATCTCCATAGTCGGCAACAACAAGAGCCGTGACAAGGTCATCCGCCGCGAACTGAAGGTCAAGGAGGGCGATCTGTTCTCGGCTGAAGGTCTGCGCAAGAGCCACATGAACCTTCAGCGCCTGGGCTACTTTGAAGAGATCAATATCGTGCACAGCGAGGGCAGTGAAGACCACCTGATGAACTTGAAGGTCGAGGTCAAGGAGCGGCCGACCGGGGCCTTCTCCGTCGGGGCCGGCTACAGTTCCTTCAACAAACTTTTCGGCCTGGTGCGGGTCAGCCAGAACAATCTTTTCGGGAAAGGACAACAGTTGTCCGTGGAAGGGTCCTTTGGCAGCCGGATAAACGAATATTCCCTGAGCTTCACCGAACCATGGTACAACGATACGCCTCTATCCGTGGGGTTTGATATTTACAACCGAACCACCGATTACGACGATTACGACAAGGACTCGATCGGTCTGGTCCTGCGGGCCGGGTACCCGATCAAGGAGTTTGTCCGGCTTTCGGGCCGTTATCTTTACGAAGAAATCGAGGTTTATAACATAACCCCGTGGGCTTCTTATTATATCAAGGAAATTTCGGGCCAATCATCGACCAGCAGCCTGGCGGCCATGATCCGCCGGGACACCCGAAACCGTTATTTCAATCCCACCGAAGGTTCGGACAACTCGTTCACCGTTGAATATGCCGGCGGATTTTTGGGGGGCAGCAACTTCTTCAACAGGTATATACTTGATTCCGGCTGGTTCTTCCCCATGCCCTGGAGAGAGCACGCTATTTTCGCCAGGGGGAAGATGGGGCTGGTCACCAAGCGGGAAGGAGGCGATTTGCCCGCGTACGAGAAATTTTATCTCGGCGGCCTCAATAGTCTGCGCGGCTACGAGTGGGGCTCGATCAGTCCCGTCGATCCGGCCACCGGTACAAGAATCGGCGGCGAGAAGATGGCCTTGATCAATTTGGAATACATCTTTCCCATAATTAAAGACGCCGGCTTGGTGGGAGTGGTATTCTATGATCAGGGCAACGTTTGGAGTGATGACGAGAACTGGGACTTCGGCAATCTGAGAAAAAGTTACGGGGGCGGCTTCCGTTATTACAGCCCCTTGGGTCCGATGCGGCTGGAATACGGCCGGGTCATCGATCCCCAAGTCGGGGAGTCGGAGGGAAACTGGGAATTCAGTATCGGGACCTTTTTCTAATTCCGGAGGACCTTTTCAGACCGGAGATAGTGGACGAAGCAAGTTCGAGTTTATTTATATCTCAAAGGATATAAGCAAAATTAAATGTGTTTTAGGAGGAGATGGATGATTAGAAAAATGACGACCGCCGGCGTCCTGATCGGATTGGCCTTAACTATGCTTCTGGCCGTCGGCCCGGCGCCGGCTTACGCGGCCGAATCGGTCAAAATCGGGATTATCGATCTTCAGAAGGCCCTCAATGAATCCAAAAAGGGCTCGGCGGCCAGGGACCAGTTAAAAAACAAGTTCGAAAAACTTCAGAGTAATCTCAAGACTCAGGAGGCTGAGATTGAGAAGATGAAGGAGGAACTCGAGCGGCAAACCACCATGCTCAGCCCCGAAGCCAAATTCGAAAAAGAGAGGGAACTCAAGCGAAAATTGAGGGATTTTCAGGATCAGCTTAATGATTACAACCAGATGATCAGGAAGGAAGAGCTCGAGGTCACCCAGCCCATCGTCCAGAGTCTTCTGGATGAAGCCAATAAACTTGGTAAAGAGCAAGGGTTCACCTTGATCATAGAAAGGCAGAAGGCCGGGGTGATTTATTATTCCGAAACCATGGACATCACCAGCCAGGTGATCAAGCGTTTCGACGCACTTTCCAAATGATGGCCGAAATGATTGCGGCTGGTCCGGATAAAGAACCGACCCTTGAAGGCGTAATCCTATCAATTATTGGTGGAGTAGATTCCCGCCTGCGCGGGAATGATGGCGGTAACTATACGTCATTTATCTGAATGTCTAAACTTAATGCGCATTTTTTATCTTCCCCGACACTCCACCCGTCACCCCTGCGCAAAGGGGTCCGGAAAAGGACCAGACCGAAGACCGGGTTCCCGCTTTCGCGGGAACGACGGTTTGGAGATTTCGGGCGGGAAAAACAACCACGCCTCATGTAATCGGACTTTCATTTCGCGGTTGTGCCTTAAAGGGCATGATGGTTCCTGCGAAATCATGAATCAACTCCCGTCGGTCCGGCTGAAAGAGGCGGAAAATGCCACCGTTCGCTGATAGGTTGCTTGAAGGCCCTCCGGTCCCACGAGGTGGATCGCGTTGAAACTGTTTCCGCCCCTGAGTCTGGCCGAATTGGCCGATTACGCCGGCCGACGGATCAGGAAGCGTCTGGCCGATTTAGGCAGCCCCGATATAAAATATGAAATCGAGGGGGGCGGAGACCAGGAAACGCTCATCGAGGCCGTGGCCCCGGTCGAGGCCCTGGAGCCGGGCTGTTTGACTTTTGCCGCCGACAAGGCCTATTTGGCCCGGGTCGAGGAATCCTCGGCCGCGGCGGTAATTCTTCCGCCGAAGTTGACCTCCGCGAGCAAGCCCTTTCTGCAGGCCCCCGAGCCGCGTCTGGTCTTTTCGGTGATCCTGGAACTGATGATGGAACCGCCTTCCCTGGTCCCGGCTGGTCCGGAAAAGGTCAGCTTCAAGGACCGGTCCAGGGTCGAGATGGGGGAGGACGTGATTGTCGGGGACTGGTGTTATATCGGGGCCGACGTCAAGATCGGCCGGGGCTGCCTGATTTATTCCCAGGTCTTCATCGACGATCAGGTGACCATCGGCGAAAACTGCGTCCTTTATCCGAAAGTCACCCTCTTTCGTCATACCACCTTGGGCCGTAACGTCATAATTCACGCCGGGTCAATAATCGGCGACGACGGCTTCGGCTTCAACCAACTGCCCGATCCGGCTCGAGGTCGGATTCACCATATGAAGAACGAGCATATCGGGGGGGTGATCATCGAAGACTTCGTCGAACTGGGCAGCATGGTCTGCGTGGATCGAGGGCTGGCCGGCATGACCGTGGTCGGGGCCGGAACGAAAACCGACAACCAGGTCCAGATCGGCCACAACGTGAAGATCGGTCGTGACTGCATCATCGTGGCCCAGTCGGCCCTGGCCGGATCAGCCCGGCTGGGCGATCAGGTTTTTTTATCGGGCCAGGTGGGGATCGGGCCGGGCATCACCGTGGGGGACGGAGCCCTGATCACGGCCAAATCCATGGTCGTGGACCATCTGCCGCCCGGGCGGACCCGCTGGGCCGGGCAACCGACCCAGAAAGCGGACCGGGAATGGCGGCAGCGAGCCCTGGCGCGCCGGGAATTGCCTAGACTTCGGGAGTTCTTTCGGTTGCTCAAGAAAGCGGCGTCTTTTGAAGAGCTGAAGGCCGAGTTTTTAAAAGAGGACATCAATCGGAAACTTGAGGAGACTTGAAGATGAGCCAGGAGCTGGACATCAATAAAATCGCCGCGTTATTGCCTCATCGCTATCCTTTTCTTCTTGTCGATCGGGTGACCGCCTACGAGCCGAACAAGACCATCTTGGCTTACAAGAACGTCACTTTCAACGAACACTTTTTCCAAGGCCATTTCCCCGGCCAGCCGGTCATGCCCGGGGTGCTGATTATCGAGGCCATGGCCCAGGCCGGGGGCATCCTGGGCGTTTTGTCGGTCGGTGAGGAGAAGGCCGGAAGAATCCTGTATTTTATGGCCATGGACAAAGTGAAGTTCCGTCGGCCGGTGGTGCCGGGCGACCGGCTGGACCTCAAGGTCGACGTCATCCAGTTAAGGGCCAAATATTGGAAACTTAAGGGCGAAGCTTTCGTCGGGGACAAAAAGGTGGCCGAAGCCGAGCTTATGGCCGGTCTCGGCCAGGCCTAGAACATATTTTTTGAAAATAATCCAGGCCCGGGCCGGCAGGCTCTGGGCCGTCTGTTATGAAAGGCTTGACATGAACATTCATCCCACGGCCGTTATTGATCCGAGCGCCGAAATCGGACCGGACGTCAGGATCGGACCCTATACGGTGATCAACCAAGGCGTGGTCATCGGGGAAGGGACCGAGGTCATGGCCCATGTTTTCGTGGATGCGCATACCCGGATAGGGGCGAATTGCGTGATATTTCCGATGGCGTCCCTGGGGACCGCCCCCCAGGACCTCAAATACCATGGAGAAAAAACCGAAGCGGTGATCGGAGACAACGTCCTCATCCGGGAATTCGTCACGGTCAACCGCGGCACCGCCTACGGCGGCGGACGGACCGGGATCGGCGACGGCTGCATGCTGATGGCGTACGTCCACGTGGCCCACGACTGTCAGGTCGGCCGGAATGTCGTTCTGGTCAACAATTTGGCCATGGCCGGGCACGTCATCATTGAAGACGAGGTTTACGTCGGGGGCATGGTCGGGATTCACCAGATGGTCCGCATCGGAACCCATGCCTTCATCGGGGGCTTCAGCCGGATCATCAAGGACATACCGCCTTACATGATCGGCCAGGGCGGGGATGATTTCCAGCTTCACGGCCCCAATAGCATCGGACTTAGGCGCAAGGGCTTCACCCGTGAGACCATTTCGGCCCTGAAGGAGGCCTTTCGGATGATTTTCCGCAGCCCGCGTTCCCAGCACGAAGTGCTCGAGGAGGTCTTGGCCGAGTTTGCCGAGGTGCCGGAGGTGAGGAATCTGGTCGATTTCATCAAGGCGTCCAAAAGAGGAGTGTATAAATAATATCCGAAGGTAAAATAGGCCTGCTGGCCGGCAGCCGGCAGTTCCCCCTGGTTTTCGCCAAGGCGGCCCGTGAAAACGGTGTCCGGGTCTATGCCGTGGCCCACGAAGGGGAAACCGATCCCGGTCTGGATGAATTGGCGGAAGAGGTCCTTTGGGTCAAGATCGGCCAGTTCAAGCGGACGGTCAATTTTTTCCGCCAGAATGGCATCGGGGATGTGGTCATGGCCGGCGGGATAACAAAGATAAACATCTTCAAACATTTCCGGCCCGACCTGAAAACCCTGTCCCTGATGGCCCGGGTGCGCGATTTAAACGACGATCGGGTCCTGCGGGCCTTGGCCGAGGAGTTCGCCAAGGAAGGCATAATCATCAGACCTTCGACCATTTATACCCCCCAGCTTTTGGCCCCGGAAGGAATTCCGACCAAACGAAAGCCGACCAAGGAAGAATCGACCGACATCGAATTCGGCTGGCCGATCGCCAAATCGCTGGGCCGTCTTGACGCGGGGCAGTGCGTGGTCGTCCGGAACCGGATCGTCCTGGCCCTCGAAGCAGTGGAAGGGACGGACGAGACCATCCGCCGGGGCGGACGGCTGGCCCGGGAAAAGGCGGTGGTCATCAAGGTCAGCAAGCCGGGTCAGGACATGCGCTTCGACGTCCCGACGGTGGGCCCGGAAACGGTCAGGGTGATGGCCGAGGTCCGGGCTTCGGTTTTGGCCGTGGAAGCCGGGCGGACCTTGATCTTTGACCGCAAGGAGATGATCCTGGCGGCCGACCGGGCCGGGATAACCATAGTGGCCAGGCCGGGGGAGGAAGAGTGCTGAAAGTCGGGGTCATTGGCGTGGGGCATCTCGGCCGATACCACGCCGATAAATACAAGGTCCTGCCGGGGGCGGACCTGATCGGCGTGGCCGACATTTCCCGTCGTCGCGCCGAAGTCAAGGCCGCCGAACTGGGAGTGCGGGCCTTTTACGATCATCGGGATATGATCGGCCTGGTCGACGCGGTCAACGTGGTCGTGCCCACCCAAGACCATTTCACGGTGGCCAGGGATTTTATAGAGGCCGGGGTTCATGTGCTGGTGGAAAAACCCATGACCCGGACCCTGGAAGAGGCGGACGGCATGATCGCCCTGGCCGACAAGCACAAGGTCGTTTTGCAGGTCGGCCACGTCGAGCGGTTCAATCCGGCCATAACGGCGGCCTCGTCCGTCATCGGCCGCCCTCTCTTTATCGAGGCCAACCGCATCAATCCTTTTCCCCAACGGGGGACCGATGTGGACGTGGTCCTGGACTTGATGATCCATGATATCGACATTTCCTTGATGTTGGTCCGGGAGGAGCCGGAGTCGGTCCGAGCGGTGGGCGTGCCTGTGGTTTCGTCGAAGGTGGACATCGCCAACGCCCGTTTGGAATTTCCCGGGGGATGCGTGGCCAACCTGACCGCCAGCAGGATTTCCGACAAGAGTTTGCGTAAAATACGGATATTCCAGCGGGACGCTTACCTGTCCGTCGACTATGCCCAACGTCAAGTCAACGTAATCCGCCAGGTTCCACGGGACCCCGCCGGTCTGCCCGGCGTTCAAGCCGAAGCCCTGTCGATCCCCCAAACCGACGCCTTGGAAGAGGAAATTAAGGCTTTTGTCAAGGCGGTGAATGAAAACGGCCTTCCGGCGGTGAGCGGTCAAGACGGCCGACGGGCCTTGGCCGTGGCCCTGCGGATTATGGCCGAAGTGACGGCCCGCCAGGGCGACTGGTTCGACAGCCAGGAAAGGGAGCCGCTCTGAACCTGATGGGGGTCCCTTACAACAGGGACGCCAGGGGGACCGACTTCTTGCGGGCTTCAGGCCGTCGATACCGGTCGGTCACCGTTTGATCAGATCCGGCGTGAAAAATCGAACCAACTTCTCTAACCAAATGAAACGGTTTTGATTATTGACCGGCGACGAAAAAAACTTTCTTGTTCCACCGAACCGGACCGGCGGCCGAAGGGCCGAGGAGAGGCGGCCTTGACCCGGATAATGATCGTGGCCGGCGAGGCCTCGGGCGATCTGCACGGGGCCAACCTGGTGAGCGAGGCTCGTAAATTGGACCCGGCCTTGAGTTTTTTCGGCATGGGCGGCCGGAGGCTTCGATCCGCCGGTGTGGAACTGATGGTGGACCTGGCGCATATGTCCCTCATGGGCATAACGGAAATATTTTCCGCCCTGGGGCACGTCCGGTCGGCTCTGAAAACCCTCAAGGAGGCCATGGCCCAAGAGCGTCCGGCGGCCTTGGTTTTGATCGACTACCCGGACTTCAATCTGTCCCTGGCCAAGGAGGCCCGCCGGCTCGGGATTCCGGTTTTCTATTATATTTGTCCTCAAATTTGGGCCTGGCGGACCGGGCGGGTGAAAAAGATGGCCAGGCTGGTGGACAGACTCCTGGTGGTTTTTCCTTTCGAGGTTGAATTTTACCGCGGACATGGATTGGAGGCCGAATTTATCGGTCACCCCTTGCTCGACGTGATGGCCTTGCCCAGGCCCAAATCCGAAGTCAAGGCCGAGCTTGGTTTTGATCCGGACAGACCTCTTTTGGTGCTGCTTCCGGGCAGCCGGCGGCCTCTGGTGGGCAAGCTCCTTCCGCCGATGCTCGAAGCGGCCCGGTTGATGCGAAACAAATGGCCCGAGCTTAATCTGGCGGTAGCTCAAGCCGAAACCTTAAACTCCGATTTCGTTGCCTCTTTTATCCAGGACCCCGCCCTGAAGGTTAAAATCATAGCCGGCCGGTCCCATACCCTCCAGAACGCCGCCGACGCCGTTCTGGCGGCTTCCGGAACAGCCACCCTCGAAACCGCCCTGATGCTCACCCCGATGGTGGTGGTTTACCGGACGAGTTTTTTGACTTATGTTTTGGGCAAGTCCATGCTCAAGACACAACACGTGTCCATAGTCAATCTCATCGCCGGTCGAAGGATTGTGCCCGAACTGTTGCAAAACGAGGTTCGCCCGGATAAAATTGGCGCTGAGTTGGAGCGGATACTGATGGACGACGGTGAAAAAGAAAGAATGATCGAGGACCTCAAGGCCGTGAGAGGCGCCCTGGGCCAACCGGGAGCCGGCCGGCGGGCCGCCGAATTGCTGCTGCAAACCGTCGGCCCCCAAAGGGAGCCGGCGGAGGGTCGCGAATAAAAATGGATGTTTATAAAAGACTTTTTGAACTGGTTAAACCTTATTGGTTTAAACTGGTGATCTCCATGTTTTGTATGGCCCTGGTGGCCGCTTCGACTTCCGCCATCGCCTATTTGATCAAGCCGCTTTTAGACGAGGTTTTCATCGCCCGGGACATGAACAAACTCCATTTCATCCCCAGTCTGGTGGTGGTGGTCTACCTTCTCAAGGCGGTGTTTTTTTTCGGCCAGGCCTATCTGATGAGTTTCGTGGGCATGTCCATCGTCAACAATCTGCGGGAAAGGCTTTATGCCCATATGCAGAGCCTCTCCCTGGCCTTTTTTCACAAAAACTCCACCGGGACGCTCATTTCCCGGATCACCAACGACGTGAACAACATCCAGGGCGCCGTCTCCAATGTGGTCACCGGGGCCGTCATGGACGCCTTCACCGTGCTCGGCCTGATCTTCGTCATCTTTTTCCGGGACTGGAAGCTGGCCATCTTCGGTATGCTGCTCATCCCCTTGGCCGCGTACCCCCTTTATTATTTCGGCCGCAAGCTTCGCACCCTATCCAGGGACAGCCAGATCAGCATGGCCACCTTGACGGGCATCATCCAGGAAACCTTCCAGGGGATGCGGATCGTCAAGGCCTTCAACATGGAAGATTACGAAAACAAAAGGTTCGTCCGTGAATGCCGGCGTCTCTTTGACCTGTTCATGGGCACGGTCTCGGTCCGGGCCGTTTCCTCGCCCATGATGGAAGTTTTGGGCGGTTTTTGCGTGGCCGGCATCATCTGGTACGGCGGTTACAACGTGATCGAGGGAAACTCGACGCCGGGTTCGTTCATTTCCTTTTTAACCGCCTTGCTTATGCTTTATGAGCCGATCAAGCGGATAACCCGGATGAACGTGACCATCCAGCAAGGCGTGGCCGCGGCCGAACGGGTTTTTTACATTCTTGACCTGACACCCGAGGTCACCAACAAGGAAGGGGCCCTGACCCTGCCGCCGGCGGCCGGGGAAATCGAGTTTCGCGAGGTGCGTTTCGGTTACGAAGAAGAGGAGGAAGTCCTCAAGGGGATCAACCTCAAGGTTTGGGCCGGCGAAGTGCTGGCCATCGTCGGGGTGTCCGGGGGAGGCAAAACCACCCTGGTCAACCTGATTCCCCGTTTTTACGATGTGTGGCGGGGGGCTGTATTGATCGACGGGTACGACGTCCGCGATGTGACCATGGAAAGTCTGAGGAACCAGATCGCCGTGGTCAGCCAGCACGTCATCCTGTTCAACGACACGGTCCGCAACAACATCGCCTATGGCAGCCTGCACTGTTCCCCTGAAGAGATCGAGGCGGCGGCCCGGGCCGCTTATGCCCATGATTTTATCATAGCCATGCCCCAGGGTTACGAGACCATCATCGGCGAGCAAGGGGTCCGGCTGTCCGGCGGCGAGCGTCAAAGGCTGGCCATGGCCAGGGCCCTGTTGAAAGACGCCCCGATTCTGATTTTGGACGAGGCCACTTCTTCCCTGGATACGGAATCGGAACAGGCTGTCCAGAAGGCCTTGGAAAATTTGATGCGGGGCCGGACGACCCTGGTTATCGCCCACCGGCTATCGACCGTTCGAAACTCCGACCGGATTATCGTTATCTCTCACGGCCGGATAGTGGAAGAGGGGAACCACGAGCAACTGATGGCTTTGGATGGGGAATACTGCCGTCTTTACGAGATGCAATTCCAAGACAAGGAGTCTCCCTCGCCCCCTAAACCCCTGGCCCTGGAAGAAGTCGAGGATCAGACGACCCTGGAAAGACAGGCCTGAGATGTCGGCCCGGAAAGGTTTGGGTTGCGGTGCGGTTTATTGGGCCGTCGGAGCCGTGGGGTTGGTCCTTTTGTTTTTCTATGATACGGAGCTGGCCCAAGTAATTAAATTTGACCCCGGTCAAGGCCGGGGGATCGTCCAAACCGGGTACTGGTTGGGACACGGTTTGGTTCAGTTTTGGGGCTTAACCGGGTTATGGCTGCTGGGCAGGTTTACGGCCAGGCCCAGGTGGAAAACAGCCGGGCTTCAAGCTCTGGTCGCCTTCGGTCTTTCCGGCGGCCTGGTCCAATTGTTCAAACATCTGATCGGCCGTCCCCGTCCCCGTCTTTGGATCGACGGCTTCACTCACTTCGGACCCTCCTTGGCCGACGGCCTGGATTCATTTCCCTCCGGCCACGCCGCCACCTCGATGGCGGTGGCCCTGGTTTTATCCTATCATTACCCGGCCGCCGCCCCGATGTTCATGTTCGGCGCCGCCTTGGTCGGCGCGACCCGGCTGCTGGGCGGCTCCCATTTCCCTCTGGATGTCCTGGCCGGAATAGTCCTGGGCTTGGCTTGCGGCTGGATTTCCCTGGCGCTTTTCAGCCGGAAGGGGCCGTCGCCCGCTCCCGTTCGGGGAGACTGATCATTGAACCAGGGCGCGATGAAACCTTCCGGGCCGGTTTGGTCCTGGCTCCTGCTCGCCCTCCTGGTCCTGTCCGTTTTTTTGATCGATCTAGGCCGGATGCCCTTCATCGACCGGGACGAAGGCGAATACGTCACCGTGGCCCGGGAGATGATCGAACGCTCCGATTATGTCATCCCCCACGTCAACGGCCGTCCTTATTATGAAAAACCGCCGCTGTTCTTTTGGCTGGTCGTGGCTTCATTCCAGGTCTTGGGAGAGAACGAAACGGCCGCCCGGCTTCCTTCGGCCTTGTCCGGCTTGGCCCTGGCGGCCCTGATGGGCTGGTTCGGCCGCCGTCACGGCGGCGAACGGCTGGGCCTGCTCAGCGCCCTCCTGACCGCGACTTCCTTCCTGATAGTCCTCCTGGCCAGAGCCGCCCTACTGGACATGCTGCTGGCCTTATGGACCACCCTGGCCTTGTTCCTGTTCTATCAGGGATACCGGTCACCCCCGGGATCGGACCGCTGGTATTTTCGCGGGGCTTGGGCGGCCATGGGCCTGGCCTTTTTGACCAAGGGACCGGTCGGCGTGGCCGTGCCGGTCCTGGCCATCCTGCCCTTTCTGTTTTTTAACCGCGCTTTTTGGTCCACCCTGCGCCGGATCGAATTGCCCTGGGGGCTGGCCGTCTTTCTGGCCGTGGCCGGACCCTGGTACCTTTTGGCCTTTCTCCGGGAGGGCCGAGCCTTTTGGCAGGGTTTTTTCATCAGCCAGAACGTCACCCGATATACCGAAGTCCTCCTGGGACACGGCGCTCCTCTTTGGTTTTATGTCCCGGTCTTGTCCCTATTGATTTGGCCCTGGTTTTTTTTCGCCCTGCCGGTTCTATGGCGGGGCCTGGTCCGGAGCAACCGCCTGTTGAGAGCGGCGCAGGCCGGGGCCGACCTGGATTTTTTTCTCTCCCTTTGGTTTTTGATCGGCTTCTTGTTTTTCTCCATCGCCGCCACCAAGCAGCCCAACTATATCCTGCCCGTGGTCCCGCCCTTGATTCTCCTGGCCGCCCGCTGGTGGGAAGGACTTACGGCCGCGAAGCGCACCGGAAAAAGAGAATTCCCGGCGGTTTTGATCCTAAACGGCCTGGTCGGCCTGGCCCTGTCCGTTTTTTTCATTCGATTGAACATATTGTTTAATGCGGCCCTGGAACGGGCCAGGCCCTTGATCAATCCGGATTCTTTTGAGTATGCTTTCCCTTGGAAGAACCTTGATATGGGGCGAGCGCCTGTTTTCTTGGGCATCTTGCTCGCCGTCGGTTCTCTGGCCCTGGTGGCGGGGGGATGGCGTCAGCGGAAATATTGGTCCGTGGGGGCAAGTCTTTTTAGTTCCCTGGTCCTGATCGGCGGGACCTGGCATTGGACCTTGCCTCAAGTGATGGATTATTTACAGACCCCGGCCAAGAATTTAGCCGGGCAGATCAGGACGGCCGCCCCGGCCGAAGGCTCGGTCGCCGCCTATGGCTTGTACAAGCCGACCCTCTGGTTTTACACCGGGCGTCGTATCGAACGGATTCGGGCCGGAGAAAACGGGAAGTTGACTGAAATTTTGTCCGGTCGATCCAAGGTCTATCTGCTGAGCCGGGTGAGCCTGCTGCCCGAGCTGGCCGTCCAGCCCGGTTTTCACCTCCTTGGACTTGAAGGGGGATACGTCCTGGGCGACAATCAAGGACCGACCGGACCCGGGGTGAGCCAAGCCGAGCCATGAAGCGGATCATTCCCCTCTACCTGATAAGAGAACTCCTGCCGGCCTTTTTTGTCAACCTGCTGGTCTTTACCTTTATTCTGCTTTTGGCCAAGGTTTTGGAGCTGACCGAACTGGTGGTGGTCAAAGGAGTTCAGCCAGTAACCATCGTCAAGCTGCTCGGCTACAGCATCCCGTTTCTCCTGTCCTTGACCATACCCATGTCCACCCTTTTGGCCGTGCTCCTGGCCTTTCTTCGCCTGTCGGGGGACAATGAAATCACCGTCCTCAAGTCCGCCGGCGTCGGACTTTATCGGCTTTTGCCGCCGGTGATCCTCTTCTGCCTTTGGACTTATCTTTTGACCAGTTACCTGACCATGACCGTGGTCCCGGCGGCCAACAGGTCCTTTCGCAACGAACTGCTGGACCTGGCCAAGGCCCGGGCCGACGTGAGCATCAAAGAGCGGGTCTTCAATGAAGATTTCAAAAAGATGATTCTTTTCGTCAATCATATTCCCTTGGGTTCGGGCCGGATGAAGGATATTTTTATCCAGGACCAGAGGGACGAAGAGAGGGTCAATGTCATTCTGGCCGCGCAGGGGCGCATCGCCACGGACCCCAACAGGAGAAACCTTATTTTACAACTGGAGGACGGAGTAATCGATCGGGTCAACCGGGACCTGACTTCGACTGAAACCATCGAGTTTAAGAATTACGATCTCAAGTTGGACCTGGAGAGCGAATTGGCCCAGGGGCGATTGATGGCCCCGGATCAATATGAAATGAACCTGGAGGAAATCTGGGCGGCCGCCGAGGAATTCAAGGAACGGAAAGACGAAACCCATGCCTATCTGTATCTGGTGGAGGCCCATAAAAGGTTTTCCTTGCCGTTTGCCTGCCTGGTCCTGGGTTTGGTGGCGGTGCCCTTGGGGGTGCAGTTCCGGGTCAAGGGCCGTAACTGGGGCATCACCATGGGGATGGCCGTTTTCCTGGTCTATTACGTTTTGCTTTCGGCCGGATGGAGTTTCGGCAAGCTGGGCCATTATTCCCCCACCCTGGCTAATTGGTTCCCCAATATTTTTGTCGGAGCCGCCGCCCTGTCCATGCTGCGCCGGGCCAACCGGGAATCGCCGATACTCCTGGTCGCCCTGATCGACCGTCTGCTGAAATGGTTCCGTTCGCCCGAGGAGCCTTCAGAGTCATGAGGATAATCTCCCGATATATTCTAAGCGAATTCAGCCGAGTCGTGATTTTCACCCTGACCAGCTTCGTCGTGGTCTTCCTGGTCGTGGACTTTTTGGAAAAAATAGATAATTTCCTCAATGTCGGCGTCCCGTTGACTCGGGCGGGTTATTATTTTCTGATGATCATCCCCGCCGCCATATTCCACCTGACCCCGGTTTCCATCCTGGTGGCCATTTTGATTTCCCTGGGACTTCTGGCCAGAAACAGCGAGATCATCGCCCTCAAGGCCAACGGCGTCAGTCTTTTTCGTCTGGCCGTGCCCATTGTTTTGGCCGCTAATTTGTTCAGCGTATTGATCTTCGTCCTCTCGGACACGGTGATTCCTTTTTCTTCGGCCGAGGCCAATACCATCTGGAAGGTCGAAGTGGAAAAGCAACAGGAAGCCTCGGCCGATCTGCACCGGGACGTCTGGCTCAGGAGCGGCAGCCTGGTTTTGAATCTGGGTCTTTATAATGAAGCCACGATGACCATCGAGAGGGTCAGTTTTTATCGACTGGATGAAAAATTCCGACTGGTGGAGAGAATCGAGGCCGAATCCGCCCGATGGATCGGCGATGCTTGGGAACTGCGGGAGGGATTGGTCAAGAACTATCTGTCCGACGGTCAGTTGAAGGTCAGGCATTTTAAAAAAGAAGCTTTCGACTTGCCCGAGCTGCCCAGGACTTTCGCCGTAACCCAGCGTTCGGCGGAAGAGATGAGTTTCGGCGAATTGGCCGGCTGGGTCAGGCAGATGGAGGCCGAAGGGTATGATCCCCTTAGGTATGAGGTCGATCTGCATATGAAAGTGTCTTTTCCTTTCATCTGCACCATCATGGCCCTGATCGGCCTGCCCATAGCCTTTTGGAAGGAAAGGGGCGGTGGCATAGCCCTGGGCATCGGGGTCGGTATAGGATTGTCTTTTGTTTATCTCGTTTTTTTGGGCCTTTCACGCTCACTGGGTTATTCGGGTTTGGTTCCCGCCGTGGTGGCCGCTTGGATGCCCAACCTGATCTTCAGCCTTTTGGGGCTGCTCCTCTTTACTCACGTCCGCCAATAAGAAGGGCTGGCCGCCGTCAGCCGGCTGAGTCCGTCCAGCCCAGGCTTGACTTAGGACCAGGGTTCTGATAGGTATTCGACAAACATAAGGGTAGTTTCCCTTGAAATGAGCAGGACTTTGTCAGAGGTGTGGTTGGAACTTGACCGGTTCCTTTTTTTATCGATTAATAAAGGCACCAGGAATCCCGTCTTCGATTGGCTCATGCCGCTGATATCGGAATGGAGCTATTACTGGATTCCGATGGCCCTTTTGCTGGCGGCGGCCCTTTGGAAAGGGGCGGCCCGGACCAGGTGGATGGTGCTGGGCCTGGTCGCGGTCATAGCCCTGGGCGACTCCATCACCACCTCCATTATCAAACCCTTTTTTGATCGGCCGCGGCCGTTCATCACCATGGATAATATATTCGTCTACAAGGCCGGCCAGTGGGCCGTTTCCAACCTGGTCGAAAACCATCAGACCATGTCTTTCCCCTCGAACCACGCGGTCAACACCGCTGGAGCGTCGGCCGTCCTGATCTATTTTTTCCCGCGCTGGTGGCCCTTGCCCGCGTTTTTAACCGCCTTGGTTTGCTATTCCCGGATTTATCTCGGGGTCCATTATCCGGCCGACGTCCTGGCCGGGATCATCGTCGGACTGGCCTGCGCCGGTTTTTGGCTGGCCCTGCAAACCGGTTTGGTCAGGACTTTTCCGGACCGCTTCTCCTGGCTGGCCAAGGAGGCCCCCAAGTGACCTACCTGTCGGTTGTGGTCCCGGTCTTCAACGAGGCCGAGAACCTGGAAGAATTGAACCGCCGCCTCCTGACTTCAGCCGCCGGCCTGGGCCGGTCCTTTGAAGTGATCTATGTGGACGACGGCAGCACGGATGCTTCCTGGTCCATCCTGGAAAAGCTCCATGAAGAGAACCGCGGTCTGGTCCGGCTGGTCGGGTTCAACCGCAACTATGGCCAGCACATGGCCGTCTTCGCCGGATTCGAGCGGGTCCGGGGCCAGGTCGTCGTGACCCTGGACGCCGACCTGCAAAATCCCCCCGAGGAGATTCCCAAGCTGGTCGGCAAACTAGAAGAAGGCTACGACGTGGTGGCCGGCTGGCGCGAACATCGCCGGGACTCCATCCTGAGGACCTGGCCTTCCCACATCATCAATAAAGTGGCTTCCCGGGTGGTCGGCGTCACTCAGCATGATTACGGCTGCATGCTCAGGGCCTACAGCCGGGAGGTGGTGGATCAGATCAACCAGTGCGAGGAAGCCTCGAGTTTCATTCCGGCCCTGGCCAACACCTTTGCCCGCCGCACCGCCGAAATCAAGGTCGGTCACGCCGACCGCTCCGGCGGACGCTCCAAGTACAACCTGTTCAAGCTCATCCGCCTCAATTTCGACCTGATGACCGGGTTTTCCCTCCTGCCCCTGCACGCGGTCAGCCTGATCGGCATCCTGATCGCCCTGATGGGACTGGGCTTCGGCGTCTTTCTCTTCATCCGCCGTTTGATCATCGGACCCGAGGTGGAAGGGGTCTTCACCCTTTTTTCCATCCTGTTCGTCTTCATCGGCCTGCAGATTCTGGTCATCGGGTTGCTGGGCGAGTATATCGGCCGCATCTATCATGAAGTGCGACGGCGGCCCAGATACTTCATCCGGCGGGTCCTGGAGTAGCGGGTCATGGGCGTGTTGGTTTTGGCCTACCAGGATATCGGCTACGTCGGCCTGGAGGCCCTGCTTCAAGCCGGGGCCGAGGTCGCGGCCGTTTTCACCCACGAGGACGACCCCGGTGAAGAGGTCTGGTTTCGCTCGGTGGCGGAACTGGCCCGAAGCCGCGGCCTGCCGGTCCATACGCCGGAAGACCCCAACCGTCCGGAAATGACGGACTTGGTTCGATCCCTGGCCCCTGACTTCATCTTTTCCTTTTATTACCGCCATCTTCTATCGGGAGAATTCCTGGCGGCCGCCCGCCGAGGCGCTTACAACCTGCACGGCTCCCTTCTGCCCAGCTACCGTGGACGGGCCCCGATCAACTGGGTCCTGGTCAACGGCGAAACCGAAACCGGCCTGACCCTTCACCGCATGACCGTCAGGCCGGACGCCGGGGACATCGCCGCCCAGGTCCGGGTGCCCATAGCCGAAGCCGACACCATTCGGGAGCTTTACGCCAAAATGACCGCGGCCGCCGCCCGCCTGATCACTGAAACCTGGCCGGAACTGGCCGCCGGCCGGATCGAGGAAGTCCCCCAGGATGAATCCCAGGCCAGCTATTTCGGCCGGCGCCGCCCCGAAGACGGCCGGATCGACTGGCAGGCCCCGGCCAAGAAGATTTACGACCTTTGCCGGGCGGTCACCCACCCCTATCCGGGGTGTTTCACTTTTTATCAAGGTAAAAAACTTTATATCTGGTCGGCCGGCTACGACGCGGACCCGGAAACCCGGCCCCCGGGCACGGTCCTGGGTCCGGACGGCGAAAAAGGCTTGGCCGTGGCCTGCGGCCGAGGCCGCCTCTGTGTCCGGTCGGCCCAGTGGGCGGGACGGGAGGAACTGGCCGGGCCGGAACTGGTCCGCATAGAACTGTCGGTGGGAGCGAGGTTGGGAAACAATTGAAAAATAACAACTTGAAGATACTGATCCTGGGCGTCAACGGATTCATCGGCAACGCCCTGGTCAAGAGGATTCTCCGGGAGACCCCCTGGGAGGTCTACGGCATGGACCTGGCCTTCAACAAGCTCGAGCATTCCCTGGACCATCCCCGGTTCCGTTTCGTGGAAGGCGACATCGCCATCAACAAGGAATGGATCGAATACCACATCAAGAAGGCCGACGTGGTTCTGCCCCTGGTGGCCATCGCCACGCCCATGGCCTACGTCAAGGACCCCCTGGGCGTCTTCACCCTCGACTTCGAGGAGAACCTGAACGTCATCCGCCAGTGCGTCAAGTACAAGAAACGGGTCATCTTCCCATCCTCGTCCGAAGTTTACGGCATGTGCCCGGACGAGGAATTTCTCGAGGATGAAAGCTGGTACGTCCTGGGGCCGATTCACAAGCAGCGCTGGATTTACTCGTGCTCCAAACAACTGATAGACCGGGTCATCTGGGCTTACGGCCAGAAGGGCCAGTTGCAGTTCACCCTGATCAGGCCCTTCAACTGGATCGGCCCCAAACTCGACGACATCGACGCGGCCAAGGAAGGCAGTTCCCGGGTGGTCACCCAGTTTATCATCAACCTGTATCGCCGCGAACCGATCCGGTTGGTCGACGGCGGCCGGCAGAGGCGCTGTTTCACCTGGGTCGAGGACGGCATCGACTGCCTGATGAAGATCATCGAGAATCCTGGCGGCGCGGCCGACGGCCAGATTTTCAACATCGGCAATCCCGACAACCAATGTTCCATTAGGGAGTTGGCCGACAAGCTCCGGGACCTTTTCATGAAGCATCCGGCCCGGGCCGGGGATGACTCTTTTTCTGAGATCGTGGAAACCGAGCACGAGGCTTACTACGGGCGGGGCTACCAGGACATTCTGCACCGGCGGCCTTCGATTGAAAAGGCCCGCCGCCTGCTGGGCTGGTCGCCCCGGACGGACCTGGACACGGCCCTGAGGGAAACCCTCAACTATTTCCTCGAGGAGATGGCCACGTGAAGGTCGGCCGAAAAAACTTGGCCGTTGACCCGAAACGGGTTTGGGGTGAAGTGCACCCGCCGCCGGGGCAACGGTCACGGACCTGATTGATGATCGGAACCCGGCTGGCCATAAAGGTTGATGTGGACACCTGGCTGGGGATCCGCGAAGGCCTCCCGCGCTTGAGGGACATTTTTGAAGCCAGGGGGATCAAGGCCTCCTTCTTTTTATCCCTAGGCCCGGATAATTCAGGGCGGGCCGCAGTCCGGGTTTTCACCCGGCCCGGTTTTCTATCCAAGATGATCAGGACCAAGGCCCCCGGCACGTACGGCTGGCGGACCCTTTTCTACGGCACCTTGCTGCCCGCCCCGATCATCGGCCAAGGACAGGGGGCCGTGGTGAGAGGCCTGATCGAGTCCGGACACGAAGTGGGCCTTCACGCCTGGGACCACGTGACCTGGCACGACCGGCTCTGGAAAATGACTCCCGGCCGGATCAGGGCCGAGTTGAAACGCGGTTTCGAGGCTTTTTATTCTTTAACCGGAACAAGGCCCCGAAGTTTCGCCGCGCCGGCCTGGCGGATCAACCTGCCGGCCGCCGCGGCCCTGGAAAAGGCCGGCCTGGTTTACATGTCGGCCACCAGGGGCCGCTGTCCCTTTCGGCCCTCTTTTTACGGCTGCGTCCTGAATATTTTGGAAATACCCACCACGCTGCCCACGGCCGATGAAGTCCTGGGGCGGAGCGGCTGGGGACCTGACAATCTGAGCGATTTTTTTCTGGGCCTGATCACCCGGCCCGGCCTGCATGTTCTGACCGTTCACGCCGAGATGGAAGGCCGCGGTTTGGCTCCGTCTTTCGAGAGACTCCTCGACCAATGCCTGGACCAAGGCCTGACCCTGGTCCGCCTGATCGATGTGGCCGGCGAAATGCTGGCCTGGCCGGAAGATATCCCCACGGCCGAAGTGATCCGGGCGGCTTTGCCCGGTCGGCCCGGCCGGGTCTCCTGCCAGGCCCCATGATGTTTCCTCTGTACACCCTGGCCTATACCGGCGCCTTGCTGGCCGCCGGACCTTTTTATCTACTGCGCGGCCGCCGGCAAGGCAAATATTTTTGGAACCTGTCCGAGCGCCTGGGACGAACCAGGCCGGACCTCGGGGCCAAGTCCGGGGACCGGGTCTGGCTGCACGCCTTGAGCCTGGGCGAAGTGATTTCCTCCGAGGAATTGACCAGGAGGCTCGGTGCCGAGGGCTGCCAGGTCTGTCTGTCCGCCACGACCAAAAGCGGATTTGAGACGGCCAAGGCCCGACCGAGCTTATCATGGCCCCCGGTCTGTTTCCCCTTGGATTGGCCCCCGGCCGTAACCAGGGTCCTCCAGGCGGTCCGTCCGGATCTTTTCGTCCTGGTCGAGACCGATATTTGGCCCAATTTCCTGGCCGGCCTGGCGGGTGGACACATCCCGGCCGTCCTGGTCAACGCCCGCCTCTCCCCCAGGTCCCTGGCCGGTTACCGAGCGGTCAAGTCCTGGTGGTCGCGGGTTCTGAACCTGTTTTTCAGCATCGGCTGCCAGACCGGTTTGGACCGGGAACGCTTCTTGTCCTTGGGCCTGTCTCCGGACCGCCTTGTGGTCACCGGCAATTTGAAGTACGATTTACCTCAGCCGGCCACCGGACCGGCGGTCAGAGCCGAATTCTCGGCCGAAACCGGCTTGCCTCAAGGACTCTGGCTGGTCGGCGGCAGCACCCATGAGGGAGAGGAAGACGTTCTTTTGGATATTTTTACGGAATTTCAGCCCCATTATCCGACGCTTAAACTGCTGTTGGCCCCACGGGACCGCCATCGCTTCGAAGCCGTCTGGCGGATGATTCTGGAACGAGGGCTGCCCGCGGCCCGGCGTTCCGAACCCCGGCCCCGGCCGGACCTTCAGGTTTTTCTCCTGGACACCCAGGGCGAACTGGCCCGCTTCTACGAACCGGCCGATCTGGTCTTCGTGGGTAAAAGCCTGGCCGGCCCGAGTGAAGGCGGCGGCCACAACCTGCTGGAACCGGCTCTGCGGGCCAAGCCGGTCCTTTTCGGTCCCCGAATGCACAATTTTACGGAAATGGCCGCCTTAATGGTCCAAGCCGGGGGAGGACGCCAAGTAACCGGACCCGCGGAACTCAAGGCGGCCGTGACCGAACTCCTGGCCGACCCGGCCGAACGCACCGCCATGGGTCTCCGGGCCGGGCGAGCCTTTCAGGCCCACCGGGGGGCCCTGGACAGGACCATGGCCTTGATTCACCAGGCCCTGGCCGCCCGAAAGGTCCGAGCCGCATGACCCCCGACCGCGGCCTCCATTCCCCCGAGCCGGTCCTTTGGCGACGGAGTCTGGCCCGTGTCTACGGCGCGGCGGTCGATTTTCGGCTTGGGCTGTATAATCGAGGGATTATCCCGTCCAAGTCCTTGCCGGCCAGGGTCATCAGCGTGGGCAACCTGACCGTGGGCGGGACGGGCAAGACGCCCGCGGCCGTATTTATCGCCCGCCAACTGCAAGCCAGGGGACGCCGGGTCGCGGTTCTAAGCCGGGGCTATCGCGGCCGGAGCCGGAAGCCGGTCAACGTGGTGGCGGATGGGCGGGATATCCTCCTGGGACCGGAACAGGCCGGAGATGAACCTTACCTCATGGCCCGGGCCCTGCCCGGTGTGCCGGTCCTGACCGGCCGGGACCGGTGGGTCATGGGACAGTACGCCTTGGATTGTTTTCAAACCGAAATATTCGTCCTGGACGACGGATTTCAGCACCTGAAACTGGTCAGGGACCTCAACCTTTTACTGCTGGATGCCGCCCAACCCTGGGGCAACGGCCGCCTGGTGCCGGCCGGGCCGCTGCGGGAGCGCCGAGACCAGGCGGCCCGGGCCGATGCTTTCGTGGTCACCCGGGTCGTTGATCGGCCCGCCGCTCTTCTTACCGAACTCGACCGGGCTTTCCCTGGACGGCCGGTCTTTCTGGCCCGTCACAATCCGGTTCGGGTCCACCGCCTGGACGATGGACAACCGGAAACCCTGGAAAACCTGGCCGGCCGCCGCATGCTGGCCTTCTGCGGCCTGGCCCGCCCGGAGAGTTTTCTGGATACCCTGACCGGCCTGAAGATCGAGGTGCCTCTTTTTATGGAATGGCCCGATCACTACCGCCCCAAGAACCGCGATTTAAGAAAAATCGAAAAAGCCGCCCAGATCGCCGAGGTTGGGGAAGCCGTCACCACGGCCAAGGATGCGGTCAAACTGCGGGGCCGTCCTCTGGGCCGTCAGGCCGGCCGGGACCTGGAGATCTGGGTCTTGGACGTCGACCTGGAGATCGTCGAAGGCCTGGACCGATTCCTGGACCTGCTGGAAGCGGACTGAAGGGAAGGCTGACGGTCGTGGACCTTAAATTCAAGGAAATCAAGAATATCCTGGTCCGCTCGACCAACTGGGTCGGCGACGCCCTGTTGACCACGCCCGCCCTGGGCTCGTTGAAGGATAACTTCCCCCAGGCCCGGATCACGGTCCTGGCCGCGAAGTGGGTGGCCCCGGTCTTTGCCGAGCATCCGGCCGTGGACGAGGTGCTGGTCTTCGAGCGGGAAGGCCGACACCGAGGCCTTCGGGGGCTTTTGCGTCTGGCCGGGGAGTTGCGTCGTCGTCGATTCGACCTGGCCGTGCTCTTTCAAAACGCCATTCAGGCCGCCTTGATCGCCCGGCTGGCTGGGATTCCTCTCCGCCTGGGCTACAACACCGACGGCCGGGGTTTTCTGCTGAGCCTCCCGATCCGCCTCGGACCGGAAGACAAAAAGGTTCACGAGACCGAATACTATCTGCGGATTCTGTCCAGGGCCGGCTTGAAGACCGCCAAGACCCGTCCGGTTTTCCATCTATCCCCGGACGTTCAGGCCCGGGCCTCGGAGCGCCTGGCCGCCCATGGTCTCGGTGGGACGTTTTTACTGGGACTGGCTCCGGGCGCGGCTTACGGTCCGGCCAAACAGTGGCCGGCCGGGCGTTTCGCCTCGGCGGCCGATATGATCCTGGCCGGGAAGAACGGCACGGTTCTGCTTTTCGGCAGCCAGAATGAGGCTCTGGTCACGGCCGAAGTCGGACGGAATCTGAAAACCCGGTGTCTCGATCTGGCCGGCCGGACCGACCTGGCCGAGGCCGCGGCCCTGATCAAAGGCTGCGGCCTTTTCCTGACCAACGATTCCGGACTGATGCACGTGGCCGCCGCCGTGGGCGCGCCACTGGTCGCCGTCTTCGGCTCGACCGACCCCAAGACCACCGCTCCGGCGGCCGAACGTTTCCGGCTGATTCGTCACCCGGCGCCCTGCGCGCCCTGCTTGAGACCGACCTGCAACCAGGAATCTCATCTGTGCATGGAGTCGGTCACGGCCGAGGAAGTGGCCGAAGCCGCTCTTGATTTGATCGAGGAGGCCGGACATGCCTGAACCTCGACCGGCGGTCTTTCTGGACCGGGACGGCACCATCAACGAACAGATGGGCTACATCAACCATCTGGACCGCTTCATCCTTCTGCCCGGCGTGGGCCGGGCCGTCGGCCGCCTCAACCGGGCCGGTCTGCCGGTCGTGGTGATCTCCAATCAGTCCGGGGTGGCCCGAGGCTATTTCCCCGAGGAACTGGTTCGGCTGGTCAACCGGAAAATGGTGGAACTCCTGGACCGGGCCGGGGCCGGGCTGGACGGGATTTATTACTGCCCCCATCACCCCAGGGCCGAAGTCGAGGCCTACCGGCGGGACTGCGGCTGCCGCAAGCCCAAGCCCGGCCTGCTTCTTAAGGCCGCGTCCGATCTGAACCTGGACCTGGCGCGCTCCTTCGTCATCGGTGATCGGGCCGAGGACCTGAAAACGGCCCGGACCGTGGGGGCCAAGGCCGTCCTGGTCCTGACCGGGTACGGTCGGGGCGAACTGGAGTACGTCTTGCCCCGGCGGGATGTTCGGCCGGATTTCATCGCCGCCTCCTTGACCGAGGCCGTGGACTGGCTGCTGGCCGAAATGGCCGCCGGCCGGGCCTGAAGAAACAAACTTGGTGGATATTTATGACCAGACGAACTAAAGCCGGGCGGCCGATCAAAATTCTCCACACGGAATGGTCCCGGGGCTGGGGCGGCCAGGAAATCCGCATCCTGGCCGAATCCGAGGCCTTCCGCCAGAGGGGCTATGAGGTGGGAATCGCCTGCAAGCCGGGCAGTCCCATCATGGCCGCCGCCCGCAGCCGGGGTCTGCCTACCAAGGCCGTCCCCTTCATCGCTTCGGTCGATCTCCGGACCGTCATCGCCCTGGCCGGCTATTTGAAAAGAAACAGGATTGACCTGGTCCACACCCATAGTTCGGTGGATAGCTGGTCGGCCTCGGCCTCGGCCCGTCTGGCCGGAGTGCCGGTGGTCCGGAGCCGGCACCTGTCCACCCCCATCAGCCGCTCCATATTTTCCCGATTCTTGTATATGGGGCTGGCCGACCGGGTCATTACCAGCGGCCAGGCCATCAAGGACGAAATGGTCCGGGTCAACCGCTTCAATCCCGATAAAATCGTCTCCATTCCCGCCGGGGTCGATGAGACCATGTTCCGGCCGGGCCTGGACCCCGGACCGGTCCGCCGGGAACTGGGATTGCATGAAAATGACTATGTCCTGGGCATTGTGGCCATTATCCGCAGTTGGAAAGGCCACCAGGTCTTGCTTGAAGCCGTCCAGCGCCTTGGCGACGAAATACCGGGCCTGAAGCTCCTCATCGTCGGCGACGGCCCGGCCCGCCGGGTGACCGAAGACCGGGCTTGTGAGCTTAATATTCAGGACCGGGTCATTTTCACCGGGTACCGCCGGGACGTGCCCGAGCTGCTGGCCGCCATGAACCAGTTCGTTCTGCCTTCGACCAAGAACGAGGCCACTTCCCAGGTCATCCCCCAGGCCATGCTTATGGGCGTCCCCGTGATCGCCAGCACGGCCGGCGGGTTGACCGAAGTGGTCGAACACGGCCGGACCGGCCTTCTGGTTCCGCCCCACGATCCCGAAGCCATCAAGGCCGCGGTCCTGGCCGGCTATCGGCAACCGGACCAGGCCCGGGCCATGGCCGCCGCGGCCCGCGAAGAGGCCCTGAAAAAATGGACCTTCAAAGTCATGATCGATCGGACCGAAGCCGTGTACCGGGACCTCCTGGATTCGGCCTGATTCGGCCGGAAACGCCGGCCGTTGATTTTGGAGCCGTTTTTGAACATTCTGATCGTCAAATTAAGCGCCGTGGGCGACGTGGTCCAGAGTCTGCCTTTTCTCGAAGCCTTGCGCCGGACCTATCCCCAGGCCCGATTGACCTGGCTGGTCGAAGAAGCCGCCGCGGATATCGTGATCGATCATCCCCGGCTTGATCGGGTCATAGTGCTCCGCCGAAAAAGTTGGCTGAAAGACTTGAAACATGGTCGGATTCTCCCGGCCCTCGAAGGATTCCGAAGTTTTCGGCGGGAGCTGCGGGCCGAGGAGTACGATCTGGTCGTTGACTTGCAAGGCCTTTTAAAGAGTGGTATTTTAGTTTACTTGAGTCGAAGTCGGCGGCGCCTGGGTTTTGACCGCACCCGGGAGTGCAGTTATCTTTTTCTTAATGAACGCCTGGCTCCTTACGACCCTGAGCGGCACGCCTTGCTCCGCTACCTGGATGTAGCCGCTTACCTGGGGGCCGATACCGGCGGGACGGTCAATTTTCATCTGCCGGTCCATCCCCGGTCCGCGACTGAAGCGGCTGCCCTTTTGGAGGGGACAAGGTCCCCTCTGGTGGCGGTCAATCCGGGGGCCAAGTGGCCGACCAAGCTGTGGCCGTCGGCTTCCTGGACGGAAGTTTGCCGCCGGCTGGTTCGCGAAGCCCGGGTGGAAGTGGTTCTGACCGGCGGTCCTGACGAAATTGCGGCCAATCGGGCCATTGCCGCCGGGGTGGACGGCCTGGTGGACCTGACCGGACGCACCAGCCTCAAGGTCCTGGCCGAGATACTCCGCGCCGCCGACTTGGTTCTCTGCCCGGATACCGGGCCGATGCACCTGGCCGCGGCCGTGGGCACCCCGGTCGTGGCCCTGTTCGGGCCGACCGCGCCCTGGCGCACCGGACCCTTCGGGCCGGATCACCTGGTTTTGCGGACGGGTATCGAGTGCAGCCCCTGTTTTCGGAAAAAGTGTCCCGACCCGCGCTGCCTGACCGCTTTGGAACCGGACCTGGTTTTTCGATCCGTGCTCGCCCGGCTGGACCGGCCCAAACATGGCGATTGATTTTTATTTATACTTATCCGAAAGCGGACATATAACGTGTTTTCTTGCCCTGACCCGAAGCTTCAACCGTCGCCCCTGCGCCAGCAGGGGTCCAGAAAAAGGTTACACGCAAGACTGGGTTCCCGCTTGCGCGGGAACGACGGTTTAGTTATTTCGGTTGGAGACAGCGATCAAGACTTATTTATCGGGACTTTTTACCCTGCGCCGTAAAAGAGGCGTGAGGGTTCCTAAACGGAGTATCCTATGGCCGTAAGTCAGGAATTGTTGGACATCCTGGTCTGTCCTAAATGCAAGGGCGACCTGCAATTGACCGCCAACCAGGACGGCCTGATCTGCCAGGCCTGCCGCTTGCTGTACGAAATCCGGGACGATATTCCCATCATGCTGATCGACGAGGCCCGGCCGCTTGATTGACCATGTCCTTCTGGAGCTTGATCGCCGTCCCGGCCTTGCTGGCCGCCCTGGGTCTCTCGGCCCGGTTCACCTTCTGGCGTCCCGATATGGACGGCGTGCCGATCCTGATGTATCACTACCTGACCGACGACCTGTCCGGGACCAGACACAAACAACTGCGGGTCAGTCCGGCGGCCTTTGCCCGGCAGATAGCTTTTTTGGCGGGTCGAGGATATCGGACCGTGGGGCTTGAAGATTTTTATCAATACGCCGCCAACGGGCGACCCTTGCCGGAAAAACCCGTAATCCTGACCTTTGATGACGGCGGGCGCGAGAGTGTTTTCCGGGCCCGGGAGATTCTGGCCCGACACGGCTTCACGGCCACGGTCTTGGTCGTCACCGACCAATTGGGGGGGACCAATGCCTGGGACCGGCCCAAGAAGGAGCCGGAGATCGACCTGGTGAATTTCGAGGATATCCGCGAGTTGATCGATTCGGGTTGGGAAGTCGGTTCCCACACCAAGACCCATGCGGATTTGACCGCTCTGACTGATGGGGAACTGACCGAGGAGCTGGCCGGTTCCAAGGCGGCGCTTGAATCGCGGCTGGACCGGGAGATAACCGCCGTGGCTTATCCCTATGGTTTGGCGGATCAGCGGGTCCGCCAGGCGGCCCGAGCCGCCGGGTACCGCCTGGGCCTGACCACCCGCTGGGGCAAGAACAGTCCGAACAGCGACCTGTTTGACCTCAAACGCATCTCGATCAAGCGCCGGGACATCGGCCTGGACTTGAGCCTCAAGCTGAAGAAGGGGCGGAGCACCGTCTAGGACAGGATTCATGGACTGGAGTGTCATCCAAAGAAGCCGGGACCTGGCCCGGGACCGTTTCCCGCGCATCTTGAAACTGCCCGTCGTCCCGGACCAGTTTACCCTGGTCCTGGCGGCGGCGGATTCGACCAGCCGGGTCCTGGACGTGGGGGCCAACACCCGCCGCCTGGAACAAAAGCTCAGGGAAAAAGTCCCGGACGTTTACTACCGGAGCCTCGACGTTGACCGGACCCATCCCCACGACTATTACGACCTTAAAGAGGTTCAGGAAACCTTCAGTCTGATCACCCTGATGGACGTGGTCGAACACCTCGCGGTCGAAGAGACCTTCCAATTGATCTCCGACCTCAATCCGCGCCTGGACCGGGGCGGCCTGATTTTCGTCTCCACGCCCAACGTCTGCCACCCCAACTTCTTCTGGCGGGACTGCACTCACCGGACGGCTTTTCGGTACAATGAACTGGCCGGCATTCTTTATCAGGCCGGGTTTCAAAACCTGGCCGTTTTCCGGGTCGGCCAACTGGATTTCAAGGGCCGACTCACCTTTTTAGTCTTCAAACCCTTGCTCAAGATGCTGGACCTGGACTACGCCACCAGTATCATGATCCGGGCCGCCAAATAAAAACCGGCCCCGACTGAAACCCCTATGGCCACCCTGTCCGCCGTCATCATCACCAGGAACGAGGAAGAGAACCTGACCGCCTGTCTGGACAGCGTGGTCTGGGCCGACGAGATTGTGATTGTGGATTCGGGCAGCACGGACCGGACTCTCGAGATCGCCCGGCGGTACACGGACAAGGTCTATTCGAGGTCCTGGACCGGGTACGCCGACCAGCGCAACGCGGCCCACGATCTGGCTTCGGGCGACTGGATTTTGAGCCTGGACGCGGACGAAAGGGTCAGTCCGGAACTGGCCGAGGAAATCAAGGAACTGCTGGGTCGGCCGGAAGAGGGGCTGGCCGGCTGTTATCTGCCCTATAAGGTCTATTACCGGGACAAGTGGCTCCGGCACGGCGGCTTTTATCCGGAAAGACATCTGCGGCTTTTCCGCCGGGGTCGGGGAAAATACGGCGACCGGGCCGTGCATGAGGCCCTCGATGTCGACGGCCCGACCCTGACCCTGACCCACCACCTCGACCATTACACCTACCGCTCGGTCGGGGACTATCTTGAACGGATGGAGCGTTACGCCGACCTGTCGGCCCGGGAATATTTCCGTCAAGGCCGGACCACCGGGCCCCTGCGCATGACCGGTCACGCCGCCTTCAACTTTATCAAGATGTATTTTTTTCAACTGGGTTTTTTAGACGGGTACGAGGGATTTCTGATGGCCGTCCTCTATAGTTTTTATACTTTCACCAAGTACGCCAAACTATGGGAACTGACTCGCGGCCGATGAACGCACCCACGGTTTTCCGCAATATCCTGATCGTCAAGCTCAAGCACCTGGGCGACGTCCTGACCACCAGCCCGGTGGTCGCCGGGATAAAAATGGTCTGGCCCGAGGCCAGGATAACTTACCTGGTCAATCCCGGCTGCGAGGACCTGGTCCGCTATCATCCGGACGTGGCCGAGGTCCTGACCGTGCCCCGGTCCGGCCGGAGTTGGGGTCCTCAGGTCCGCCTGATCCGTGAGCTCAGAAAACGGCGCTTCGACCTGGTCCTCGAACTGTCCGGCGGGGACCGGGGGGCCTTTTTGGCCTGGATTTCCTGCGCCCGCCGCCGGGTCGGGTACGATCCGGTCGGGGCGGGCTTTTTCAGCCGCCGGCGGTTGTTCACCGATCTGGTCAAGACTGTCGTGGACAGCAAGCACACCGTGGAATATCACCTGGACGCCCTGCGGGCCCTCGGGGTCGAACCCGAACCGCAGGCCCTGGCCGTGTATTGGCCCCCGGAGGCCGACCTCCGGATCAAAGGCCTTTTGCAGGCCGGCGGTCTGGAACCAGATTCGGCCTACGCCGTGGTTCACCCTGGGTCCCGCTGGATGTTCAAGGCCTGGCGGCCGGCCGGCAACGCCCAGGTCATTGATTACCTGACCGAACAACAAGGCTTGCCGGTGGTGGTCACTTCGGCCCCGGAACCGAAGGAACTGGCCTTTGTCCGTGAGGTTCTCGACCTGGTTCGGACCCGGCCCCTGGACCTGACCGGCCGCCTGGCCCTGACGGACCTGGCCGCCCTGATCGCCGGGGCCAGGCTGTTTTTCGGCGTGGACAGCCTGCCCATGCACCTGGCCGCCGCCGTGAACACCCCGGCGGTGGCCTTGTTCGGGCCGTCGGGGGACCACATGTGGGGGCCTTGGGGGCCGGGACACGCGGTGATCGCCAGGGACTGGGACTGCCGACCCTGCGGCCGGGACGGCTGTGACGGGTCCAAGGTCAGCCGCTGTCTGATGGAAATCGAGGCCGACGAAATCTACCCTGTGCTGAATCGTATCCTGGGGGCAAATCATCAGTGAACGGTGGAAAACCCCCTCACCCTCGCCCTCTCCCCCAAAATGGTGGAGAGGGGAAAATAGGGATGACCTAAATGTTTACTCTCCCGCTGGGCCAAAAGTTGCCAACAGCCCTTGCTCGCCCTGAGCCAAGCTTTGCCGTCAGCTCCCTCTCCCTCTGGGAGAGGGTTCGGGTGAGGGCTGAAATATCTCCTAAACTGTTTGCTGAGGGATTACTCCTGGGGAGACCGACTTGAAACTGGCCCTCATCCGTCAACGCTATACCGATTTCGGCGGGGCCGAACTCTACGTCAGCCGTCTGGCCGAGCTTCTGGTCGAACGCGGCCATCAGGTCCACGTTATCGCCAGGGAATGGAAAGCGGAACCCCAGGAGGGTCTCTTTTTTCATGCCGTAACCGCCGGCGGTCCGACCTTTGTCCGGCTGAAGACCTTCGCCCGGGCCGCCGCCCGGATCGTCCAAGAGGAAAATTTCGACCTGGTCCATAGCTTCGAACGGACCGACTGCCAGGACGTGTTCAGGGCCGGCGACGGCTGCCACCGGGAATGGTTGGAGCGGCGGGCCCGAGCCGGCGGACCCGGCCGCCGTTGGCTCGACCGCATCAATCCCCGGCACCGGGCCTTTCTGGAATTGGAAGCCAGGCTTTTTAGCAGCCCCCGGCTCAAAACGGTCATCGTCAACTCCAAGCTGGGCCGCGATGAAATCATCAGGCACTACGGACTCCCACCGGACAGGTTCCGGGTGATTTACAACGGCCTTGACCGCACCCGTTTCCATCCGGGCCTGCGGGCCGGGTTTCGGGAAGAAGTCCGGGCCGAACTGCAACTGGAGCCGGGCGAGCCGGTGGCCTTGTTCGTCGGTTCCGGATTCGCCCGGAAAGGCTTGGCCGAACTGATTCGGGCCTTGCCCCAAACCACGGTCAAGCTCCTGGTGGCCGGAAAAGACAAGATCGAGCCTTATCGGAATCTGGCCCGCCGACTGGGCCTGGCGGACCGGGTCTTGTTCCTGGGTCCGCGGGCCGACGTGGATCGGCTTTACGGGGCCGCCGATCTCTTTGTTTTGCCCAGCTGCTACGATCCTTTTGCCAACGCCTGTCTGGAAGCCCTGGCCGCCGGTCTCCCTGTGGTCACCACCGTCGAGACCGGGGCGGCCGAAGTCGTTCAGGAGGGCCTCAACGGTTACGGCCTGTCTTTCCCGGTCCGTCCGGACGAACTGGCCGAAAAAATCCACCTGGCCTTGAGCCTCGACCGGAACTCGGTTATAACCGCCAACCAAGGCCTATTGACGCCTTTTGACTGGACCGAAAACCTGACCCGGACCTTAAAGGTCTACGAGGAGATTCTCGGGCGGATATGATCAGCATCGTCATTCCCAATTTCAACGGGGCCGGCGTCCTAGTTCCATGTTTACAGGCCTTGGCCGGGCAGACCGAGACCGGGCTAGAAGTCATCCTCGTGGACAACGGCTCGAACGACGGCTCCATCGACCTGGCCCGCCGCCGGCGGCCGGATATCCGGATCATCCGTTTTTCAGAGAACCGCGGTTTTGCCGCCGCAGTCAACGCCGGGATCAAGGCCGCCCAGGGCCGGTACGTGGCCCTGCTCAACAACGACGTCGAGGTCGAGCCCGACTGGCTGGCCGAAATGAAAAAAGTCCTGGACCGCCGCCCCATGACCTTTGCCGTTGGCCCTAAACTGCTCCTCAACCCGGACCGCCACCGGCTCAACGTGGTCGGCATCAAGCTTAAATCCCACGGGGAATCGGGCAGCATCGGGGCCGGCCAGGTCGACCGGGGCCAGTTCGACCGGCCCGGCCGGGTCTTCGGCGTCTCGGCCGGGGCCGCCCTGTACCGCCGGGACCTCTTCGATGACGTCGGTTATTTTGACGAAGACTTTTTCGCCTATCTGGAAGACGTGGACCTGAGTTTCCGGGCCAGACTTCTGGGCTACGAATTTCGTTACGCGCCCACGGCCAGGGCCTATCACCTCAAGGGCTGGACCACCCGGCGCCGGATGTCCAGCGCCTTCGAGGTCCGGCTTAACTCGCGCAACATTTTGTTCTGCCAGGTGAAAAACCTTCCGGCCGGGACATGGCGCGCCAAACGGCCCCGCATCCTGCTCCGCCATCTGGAACTCTTTCTGCGTTACACCGTCCAGAGGATTCACACCGGCGAGACCGTCCCCTATCTGGCCGGCAAGCTGGATTTTCTCCGGCAGCGCCGCCTGGTCCTGGCTAAGAGGCGGGCCGTTCAGACCGCCAAGCGCGTCCCCGACCGGGCCATCACCTGGTGGTTCGGCCGGGAGGTCGTCCCTGACGAGGTCTCGCCCTGATGGACCGGGTGAAAATATTAATTCGTCAGTCATTGGTGGCCTGGATTCCTTCTTTAGCAGGAATGACGTATAGTTACTACCGTCGTTCCCGCGAAAGCGGGAACCCATTTTTGTCGGCCGGGTGGAAAGAGGCGGGGAATGCCAAAGTTTACTGATAGGTTGCTGAAAATCCTTTTTTTACTCGAAGGCCGCAACACCCCTTCCAGCCGTTTGCGGATTCTGAATTATCTGCCCTATCTGGACCAGGCCCGATACCAATGGGAAGTCTGGCCCATCCCCAACAGCATCTTCAGCCGGCCGGCCTTGTTTCGGGACGCGGCCCGAGCCGATCTGGTCGTCATTCAAAAAAAGCTCTTTCGTGGCTGGGAATTGCCCTTCCTGACCGGCCGCCTGGGGATGGTCTACGATTTCGACGACATGGTCATGCTGCCCGGCCGGGACAAGTTCGATCCGCGGCAACCGGTCTCCCAGGCCAGGCAGGGCCGCTTCGACCGGACCCTGGCCAAGGCCGGGGTGATCATCGCCGGCAGCGAGTACTTGCGGGGCCAGACCGGTTCGGCTCGGGACCGGACCATGGTCATCCCCACCACCGTGGACACCCAGGCCCAGCCGGTCAAGACGGTCCGGGAGACCGGCCAAGACCTGGTTCTGGGCTGGATCGGCACCAAGGGCAACCTGCGCTATCTTCAGGACCTGGCCCCTATTTTCCAAACCCTGGCCGGCCGCTATCCCGGCTTGACTCTGAAAATCGTCTGCGACGGCTTTATCGACCTCGAAGGAATCAATCTGGTTAAGAAAACCTGGCGGCTCGAAGATGAGCCCGCCGACCTGGTCAGCTTCGACCTGGGGCTGATGCCCTTGACCGACGACCCTTGGGCCAGAGGCAAATGCGGGTACAAGCTTCTCCAGTACATGGCCGCTGGTCTGCCCGCCGTGGCCTCGCCCGTGGGCGTGAACCGGGAAATCATAAAGGACGGCCTGAACGGGTTTTTAGCCGCCGACCCGGCCGATTGGCTGAATCGTTTGGACCGTCTGCTTGGTTCCCCCGCTCTTCGCCGCGAGATGGGCCGGGCCGGACGCCTCACCGTGGAAGACCGTTTCGATCTGCGCCGGCGGGCCCTGGATTTCACCAAGGCCCTGGAGGCCGCCGCCGGAGTCGCTCCCGGATGAACCGTCTGATTTCCGCCCTCCTAACCCTTTTCTTCAGGTTCCACGCCGCCCGGCGGGGCCGGGGTCCCGGCGTCCGACCCCGTCCGGACCGCATCCGTCGGATTCTTCTGGTCAGCACCACCGGCCTGGGCGATACGGTCCTGTCCCTGCCGGCCTTGGCCGCGGCCCGCCGGGTCTGGCCCCAGGCTGAAATATCCTTCCTGGTCCACCGCCGCTGGGCCGGACTGTTCGCCGCCGTCCCCGGCCTGCACCAGGTCATTTCTTATCCCGGCAAATACCGACGGGTCCGCTCCCTGCTCGCTTCCTTGCGTCGCCTGGCCCCTGACCTGGCCCTGATTCTCCACCACAACGATCCCGACCTTGTGCCTCTCCTCTATCTGGCCGACCCCGGCTTCCTCGTCTGCCGGGCCGGAACCAGGTTCAATTTTCTCCTGGACCTGGCCGTGCCCAATCCCGATCCCCAACGCCATATCGCCGAAAGGCGGATCGATCTGGTTCGGTCCGTGGCCGGACCGGTCCAAGCCGAACCTTTATGCTTGATGGTCCCGGAAGACCAAAAGGCCTGGGCCGAAAAATTCTGGCGCGACCAGGGTCTAAAGTCCGGAGAAAGACTGGCCGTCCTCAATCCCGGCGGCAGCCGCCAGGCCAAGCGTTGGCCCGAGGAACACTGGCGGGAGCTGATCCGCCGCCTCCGCTCCCAAACCGATTGGCGGCCGGCCCTTTTCGGATCGCCCGGCGAGAAACAAGAATTGGATCAACTCGCCGGCGCCTTGGGTTTCCCGGACCTCCCCGTGGTCACCCGCCCCGATCTCCTGGAAGCCGCCGCCCTCCTGGAGCGGGCCGCGGTCCTGATCGGTCCGGACAGCGGCCTGGGCCATCTGGCCGTGGCCCTGGGCCTTCCGGTCGTCATCCTTTTCGGCCCGGATAATCCCGCCCTGAGCGGACCTTATCGGCCCGCCGCCCCGGCCGCCGTGCTAATTTCCGAACGCTCGGTTTGCCCGGACCTGGCCGACTGCCACAAAAAAGAGTGCCGCCCCAACGCCTGCCTCTGGGCCGTCACCCCAGACCGCGTTTTGGCCGAAATGAAGAACAGACTGGGCTTTCCCCTGGATATTCGATTGGAAATGTAGTAAAAAACCCGTTATGCCTGTTGATTACGATATACCCCGTCTCTTGGCCGCGGTTGATCGTTTTCCCCGGGTCAAGGTCATAGTTGTCGGCGACGTGATGATGGACGTGTTCATTTGGGGCCGGGTCGAACGCATCTCGCCCGAAGCGCCGGTGCCGGTGGTCGATGTCCTGAAGGAAACCAGGCACCTGGGCGGGGCGGCCAATGTGGTCAACAATATCGTTTCGGCCGGGGGCCAAGCCCTTCCGGCCGGGGTGGTCGGAACCGACCGTCAGGCCCGGCAGGTCCTTAAGATGCTGGCCGATCTGGACGCGGATGCCTCGGGCCTGGTCCCGGACCCTGACCGGCCCACGACCACCAAGACCAGGGTCGTGGCCCATGCCCAGCAAGTGGTGCGATTCGACCGGGAAAAACGTGCGCCCCTCGGCCCGGAAATCACCGACAAGGTCTTGGCCTTACTGGACCAGGCCGCCGAGTCCGCCGACGCCTTCATCGTCTCCGATTACGGCAAGGGCGTGGTCACCCAGAAATTGATGAACGGGGTCCGGCGGATCGCCCAAACCAGGGGCCGGGTCGTGGCCGTGGACCCCAAGGTCAGTAATTTCAAGCTTTACGAAAAGGTGACGGTCATCACCCCCAACCACCATGAAGCCGCCTTGGGTTCCGGTCTGGTCATCGATTCCGACCGGACCTTGGAACGGGCCGGACGCAAGATCATCGAGGACCTGGACTGCGCTTCGGTCCTGATCACCCGGGGTGAACAGGGCATGAGCCTTTTCGAGAAGGACGGCCGCTCGACCCATATCCCCACCGTGGCCAGGGAGGTCTTTGACGTCACCGGGGCCGGCGACACCGTCATCGCCATTCTGACCCTGGGATTGGCCGCCGGCCTTTCCCTCCTGGAGGCGTCCGTGCTGGCCAATTTCGCCGCCGGCATTGTGGTCGGCCAAGTGGGCACCTCGGCGGTGACCGCCCAGGAACTCAAGGATTCCGTGGCCAACGGCGCCCGGCGCCTAAGGCCTTGACGCCGGTCCAGACCCCCGGCGGCTTTCCACGGGAGAAGCCCGGTCCGGCGTCTGGATAACGAAAAGCCGGCGATAAGTATCCGGGTCGTTTTTTTCCTTGCCCCGCCGACCAGGATAATCTTATAAATTCATTTAAAACGTTTGGCCGGAGCGAGGGGGGGCGCGCCGGAGGAACGCGATTATTGCCAATTGGCCCGACCAGGGCGGGTGAGGACGAAGGATGCAAATTTCCGTGATCGGCGTGGGTTATGTGGGTTTGGTCACCGGGACCTGTTTTGCCGAGTTCGGATTGGACGTTACTTGTGTAGACAAGGAAGAGAGCGTCATCCGAAGTCTCGAGCAGGGCCGGGTGCCGTTTTATGAGCCCGGTCTCGAAGAAATGGCGGCCAAAAACTTCCGGGACGGACGACTTCATTTTACCACCGATATAGAAAAGGCCATTCAGGACGCCCTGGTCATTTTTATCGCCGTGGGCACGCCTTCGGGGGCCCAGGGCGAGGCCGACCTCCAGTACGTCAAGGAAGTGGCCGCGACCATCGGCCGCTGCATGAACGGCTACAAGGTGGTGGTGACCAAAAGCACGGTGCCCGTGGGCACGGGCCGGTTGATAGCCCGGACCATCCGAGACAATCAAACCACAGCCTGTACCTTTGACGTGGCCGCCAATCCGGAATTCCTGCGGGAAGGGTCGGCCGTCGAGGATTTTATCAGGCCGAACCGGGTGGTTGTCGGAGCCGAAAGCGAACAGGCCCTGGCCATACTCAAGGACCTCTACCGCCCCCTCTATTTGATCGAGACGCCTTTTGTCGTCACCGACGTGGCCACGGCCGAAATGATCAAATATGCTTCCAACGCCTTTTTGGCCACCAAAATATCTTTTATCAACGAAATGGCCAATCTTTGCGATCTGACCGGGGTGGATGTGCACAAGGTGGCCAAAGCCATGGGTTTGGACCAGCGTATCGGCTCAAAGTTCCTTCACCCGGGACCAGGGTTCGGCGGGTCGTGTTTCCCTAAGGACACCAAGGCCTTGGATCGCTTGGCCCAGGAAAACGGTTATGAGTTTCAACTGGTCAAGGCCGTAATCAAGGTCAACGAGCGACAACGGGAACTCATGGTCGAAAAGATCGAAAAGACCGTCGGCGGCGTGAAGGGCAAACGAATCGGTTTCCTGGGCCTGACCTTCAAGCCCAATACGGACGACATAAGGGAATCGCCGGCCGTTTTTATCATCGATAAGCTCAAGGAAAAAGGGGCCCTCATCAAAGCCTTCGATCCGGCCGGCATGCCCAATACCAAAAAAGTGCTGCCGGATATAGAATATGGCCGGGACCTTTACGACACGGCCGCGGCCGCCCAGGCCCTGGTCATCACCACCGAATGGAACCAGTTTCGGAACATTGACTGGGGACGAATCAAAGGCTTGTTGAAGGAGCCCGTGGTCATTGATTTGAAAAACATATATGAACCCGACCGCCTGCGTGAGTTGGGCTTCACTTACGCCTGCGTGGGCCGGTGAATCTCCGTGAGTCGGCTCCGGTCGGCCCTTCCGGTCAAACCGCTGGCCGCTGTCTTTTCGGCTGAACGACCACTCATAACCTCGGCGGCCGAACGTTTGGAAGATATCCTCGGCTCCCTTGATTATGCCGGGGAAGAGTTCCTTTTTGATCACACCGCATATTATCGGGCGGAAATGGGTTGGCCTTTGTTCAAAAGGTTTTTTTCGGCTGAAGACCTGATCGACCCCACTGAATTGGTGAAAATAAAAATCAAAACCATGGCAGCGGAAGCCGAGTTCATGGTGGAAGGAAAAAGGAAAGTTAACATCGATCCGGGTTACATGTCGGCGGAACGGCTGGTTCTGGCCACCGGCAAGAATTATGTGCATCGCATCTATCTCGGGCAAGGGGTCTGGGCCGATCTGACCCTCCTCTTTGAAAAAGGCTGTTTCCGCCCCTTGCCCTGGACCTATCCCGACTATACGGCCGATCTGACCCTCAGGACCATGAGTGATATCCGGAAAAAATATCTCAATCAGCTTCGACAGCGGGGACAGGAGGACACATGATCCGGAGCATGACCGGATTTGGGCAGGCCTCCGGTCTGGTCTCGGGCCGGGAGGTCAACGTCGAGATGCGGGCGGTCAATCATCGCTTTCGAGACATCGTTTGTCGTCTGCCCAAGCGTTATGCCGCCCTCGAGGACCCGATCAAAAAAACGGTCGCCGCCCGGATTTCCCGAGGTCGAGTGGACGTTTCCCTCCAGGTTTCCGATCCGGCCGGCCGGGAAAACGCCCTGAAACTGGATATGAAACTGGCCCGAGTCTATTACGGGCTCATGATTAAACTCCGAGAGGAATTTCTGTTGAACGAGAGCATCTCCCTGTCGGATTTAATCGGGTTCAGGGATATCATCGCATTCGAAGAAGAAGAGATCGATTTTGAAACCTTCATGATCGAATTGAGACCCGTTTTGGACGAAACCCTGGACCGGCTTCTTGAAATGCGCCAAGCCGAGGGACAAGCCATTGCCAAAGATTTTAACGCGCGTCTCAACAAAATCGGCGGCTGGGTCGACCTGATCGTCGATCGACGGCAGACGGTGCTCGATGAGACCAGGACCAGGCTGGAAGAAAGGATCAAGGCCTTGGTGCAGGACCTCGAACTGGACCAGGGCCGTCTGCTGCAAGAAGTGGCCTACCTGGTTGACCGCAGCGACGTGACCGAGGAGACGGTTCGGATCAAAAGCCACACCAGCCAGTTCAGGTCCTTGTTACAAGGTGACGCCGAAACAGGCCGCCGCCTGGAGTTCCTCTTGCAGGAGATTAATCGTGAGGTCAATACCATCGGGTCCAAATCAGGGGACGTGACCATAACCAATCTGGTGGTCGATCTGAAGACGGAGTTGGAGAAACTTCGCGAACAAATCCAGAACATCGAGTAAAAACAGAGGGTAATTATGGTTTCGAAATTGATCAATGTCGGCTTTGGCAACACCGTCGTGTCCAATCGGATCGTGGCCATTGTCTCCCCCACCTCCTCCCCCATGAAACGCCTCAAGGACGAGGCCAAGGAGGCCGGCAGGCTGGTGGACGCCACCCAGGGCCGACGGACCAGGTCCATGATCATTACCGACAGCAACCATGTAATTCTCTCGGCCATCCAAGCCGAAACCATCGCCCTGCGCTTCAGCGCCGATGGGAACAAACCGGACCCGACTGAATAATGGGCCGACTTTTCGTAGTCTCCGGTCCGAGCGGCGCCGGCAAAAGCACCCTTTGCCGCCGCCTTTTGCAGCTAGTTCCCGACTTGGACTATTCGATTTCCTTCACGACCAGGTCTCCCAGGTCGGGTGAGGAAGACGGGCGGGACTACTTTTTCGTCAGTCGGGATCGTTTTCGGGAAATGATCGAAAACAGGGACTTGCTCGAATGGGCCGAAGTCTTCGGGCACTTATACGGCACCGGGCGGAAATGGGTGGAAAAAAGGTTGACCACGGGGCAGGACGTCCTGGTCGACATCGACATCGCCGGCGCCCGTCAGATCAAGAACAACTTCCCTTCAGCCCTCTTTATTTTTATCGTCCCGCCCACCTTCGAGGAATTGAGGTCCAGGCTTTTGCTCCGCCGCACCGAAACCGAGGAACAGATGAAGGAAAGACTGGAACGCGCCCGGGCCGAGGTAGAGGCCCGGGAGATGTACGATTTTCTTATCGTCAACCACGAAATTGAGCGGGCCGCGGCCGACTTGGCCGTCGTCATCCGAGCTGATCGTCTTCGGATGATCCGAATCAAAAAATTCTGGGCGGAGTTCCTCGCTTCCTCGAGATGAATCCGTCCGTTGGGGTTTTAAAAACCTTGACCGAACTCGTCGGGGGGATAAATCCTGTTTTAGAGGCCCTTCGAGCCGAAGGTCGGGCTGTCCAGCGCATTTATCTGGCCCCCGGCCGTTCCGGCGCGGCCGTGAACGAAATATTGACCCTGGCGGCCGACCGGAAAATCAAGGTCGAGCGGGTGGAGCGGTCCAGGCTGGACCGCCTTTTTCAAGGGCGCGGCCATCAGGGCGTGGTGGCCCTGGTCGGTCCGTATCAATATTTCCAAGTCGAAGAAATTTTTTCCAAAGCCGCAAGCGAGGAAGAACTGATCCTGATTCTGGACGGCATTCAGGACCCGATGAACTTGGGTTCGCTCCTCAGGTCGGCCGAAGCGGCCGGGGCCGGCGGTGTGATCATTCCCCGGGAAAGGGCCGCCCCGGTCAGCGCCGCCGCCCTCAAGGCCTCGTCCGGCGCGGCCGAGTACATGCCCGTGGCCCGGACGGTCAATCTGGCCAGGACCCTGGACCAGCTCAAGCAAAGGGGCTTTTGGATCGTCGGCGCCGAAGCCGGGACTGGGGCCAGCCTTTACGACCAGGAACTGCCCGGCAAAACAGGTTTGGTCATCGGGGGCGAAGGAAAAGGCCTCAGGCGTCTGGTGCGGGAAAAATGTGATCTGCTCGTATCCATACCCATGAAGGGCCGGGTCTCGTCTCTCAATGCCGCCGTGGCCGGAGCCCTGGCCATGTTCGAATTCGTCCGCCAGCGCCGCCGCCCGGAGGCCGAACCTTCGAAATTTATCGGTAAATAAACCGGGGACTGGAAAACGGGCTCACTTCCTGGCTCCGAAAATGGCCGTGCCGATGCGGACCAAAGTCGCTCCTTCCTCCACGGCCGTCTCAAAATCGCCCGACATGCCCATGGACAATTCGGTCAAGGGGGGGCCGATTTTCTCCTTCAGCCGGTGCAAAGCGATGAAGTAGGGCCGGGCCTTTTCGGGCTGGTCGAAGAAAGGCGGCATGGTCATCAGCCCCCTGACTTCGAGATGGGGCAGCACCATGATTCGATGGACCAGGTCGGCCGTCTCTTCGGAAGAAACGCCCCCTTTGGTCTCTTCACCCGAAAGGTTGACCTGGACCAGGACAGGTTGCCGGCGGGCTATCTGAGAGGCCCGTTTGTTCAGCTCCTCGGCCAGCTTCAAACTGTCCACCGAATGGATCAGGTCGAACAGCCGCACCGCGTATTTGGCCTTGTTGGTCTGGAGGCGTCCGATGAAATGCCACTGGACCCGGCGGCCGAGAGCTTCTATCTTGCCTTGGGCTTCCTGGATATAATTTTCCCCTATAATGTCCAGGCCGGCCTCGATCCCCGCTCGAATGATTTCCACCGGGACGGTCTTGCCGACCGCCACCAGCCGGACCTGGCCCGGGTCCCTCTCGGCTCGAAGGCAAGCCGCCGCCAGCCGATCCTCAACCCTTTGTAGTCTGGTTGCTAAATCAAGATCCATTCCCCTATTAAACCTCGAAGCAACTGGTCGGATCAATGTTGAAATTGTGCGGATCGACTATCTCTTGGATTTCGCGGTCGGCCATACTGGGATGGTTTAAATCCCAAGTTTTGTTTAGAGATTGAACTTGCTGTCCCCGGGCATTCAGGTAGAGTCGGACCTTGGGCCGCAAAAGGGAAGAGTGGTTCATGGCGCAAACCACGCCTATTTCCCCCGTGTTGAGTCTGATGGTGGTCCCGATGGGATAAATGCCCAGGCACTGGATAAAGCGGTCCACCCAGACGGGCGGGAAATGTTTGTCCCTCAGACTGAAGATCACCTTGAGAGCCTCATGGGGCAGCATGCCTTTGTGGTAGACCCGGTCGCTGGACAAAGCGTCGTACACGTCGGCCATCCCGCTGATAATTATATAAGGGGCGATATCGGCTCCGGCCAGACCGTCCGGATAACCGGTTCCGTCTATCCTCTCGTGGTGGTGTCTGACCACGTCCCGGGCCAGAGGGGTCACTTCCTGGTAATTATCCAATATTTCATCCCCCCGAACCGGATGGAGTTTCATGATCTTGAATTCCTCATCGGTCAACCGGTCGGGTTTGTTCAAAATTTCCGAAGGAATCTGGGTTTTGCCTATATCATGGAAAATGCCGCCCACCCCAAGTTGTAAAAGTTCCGAACGTTCCAGACCGACGGTTCGGCCGGCCGAAACAGCCAGCACGGCCACGTTCAGGGAGTGGGTGAAAGTATATTCGTCGTACTGCTTGAGCTTGAGGATGGCCAAAAGCCCGTCCCGGTTTCTGAAAACGCTGTCGATCAGGTTTTCGACATTTTCTTCCACCTGGTGGATGTCTATCTTTTTCCCCGTCCTGACGTCGTTTAAAAACTGATGGGTGAGCCCCAGGGCTTGGGTGTAAGCTTTCCGGGCCCGAGGAATCTCATCGTCCAGGGTGGTCGGTTCTTCGGATTTTTCCGGTCGAGGCTGTTTGCGTCTTTCCAACTCCTGAATTTTTTGGGGAGCCCGGGGTTTGCCCCCGGGTGGGCTGGACGGGGCGGCCATTTGGTCGGGAGCCAGCCCCTTGGCCAGATCAACGGTCACCTCGGAAATCCCATACTCCAGAAGGTGATGGATTTCATCGCTGTTGTCGATCATCTTGCCCCGGCTCCACCAAGGCCGGTGCAGCCAGTCTCGACCTACATCGTGGACGTACATCCCCACCTTCAGCTCTTTAGTCTGAATCCTTTTCAGGGTCTTGCTCTCGGTGCTCATATTCTTATCCTCAAGGCTTCCAAGGAATTCAAATATTGGGTGACTTTTTGGAGGTTCTCGGACGGACCATTGGACCAAGCCAACCCGTGAAGAAATTTGTCGTTTTGCTGTTCACAACTTCGGATTTCCGCAGACAGGTCGTATATCCAGCCTTGACCCGGCAGTTCAAAACTCAGATTAAAAATCGTTTTCCGGTCGAATTCTTCCGGGGATTCAATCAGACAGCCGCCGGAAGAAATGTTAAGCATCGTGCCTCGGGGATGTCCAGCCAGTCCCCCGGCCAACATTTTCATGGCGCAGACCGTCTCGATATTGACCGGATACCGGACCGAGTTCCTCAGTTTGGCCGATTCGATTTTTTCTGGAAAAGAAAGAAAGATCAAAGGAAAAGGATTCCGGATCACCCCCAGGACATGGGTCCGGAAACCAAAAGCGTTCCCTTCCCGGATAAACCGGACAATGCACTGGGTCTCCTCGGGGAAATAATTCAGGTCCGGCTTATCCGGAGGCTCCAAGATCAGATATTCCTGCTCTTTACAACCGCGCAGATAGGCCGTGAAACGCGTCGTGGCCGAATATGATGGTTGCAGAATAACCTGGAGGCCCGGTAAAAAAACTTCAGGTTCCGTCATAGTCAAATCTTTAGATCAAAGTCGTTTTCTGACTTCATGCCCTGGCCGAAAAACCTCATCCCTTCAGTCTCAGCCTGCGGTCAAGGGACATTCTATCTCAAGAAAGGTCCTGATTATTTTACCCCAAACGGGTCTAAAGATGTCCATCCGTCACCCCCTGGCAAAAGGCTCTCTCACAATCCGAAAAAATGATGGCGAAAATAAAATATCATTGAAAAATGAATAAAAAATCTAAAATATACAGTATTGAATTTATATGAAAATTAATTATGATTTGGCCTCGCAAGCGGGAATCCCGACCGTGCTCTAGGCTGGCTCAACATTCATGCTGGCCGCCGTCGATCCACACCCCTTGTTCGATCCGTCCCTACAGATCCGCGAATTATGCCCTGATCCAATTTTTATTAATCGAAACCTTTTAAATGTCAATCTTTTTTGGCTGTCAATCCAACTCGTCTCATTATTCCCGGAAAACGACAGGGTGCCTCCGCTCCCGTCCACGAGGAATCGGCGGGGCGCTGAAGCCCAAGAGGCCTGTCACTTCCTTGAGTCTTTTCCGCCTGGCTTGGCGGAAGGGAATTAAGGAAAGAGGGAAGCCGTCCGTTGCCCCGCGGTTCTCCAGGGGGATAGTCGGCTTTCCATGAGGGACTATAATCCTCTCGGCCGGGTGGCGTTTTTTTTACTTTTCCGGCAGATTTCTTTCCGGCGGTCCGGTGTATTTACATTCCGCCACTCTAAGTTTGATGCCCCGGCTTTCTTCGACCGCGTGGGCGATGATGCCGGGCATGAAGGACAAGGCCGCGATCCCGGCCATTTCCTTGGGCTGAAAACCCAACTCACTCAAGACACAGCCCATCATCCCGTCGATATTGATCGGCAGCGATTTTTTAATGGCCTGGGCGAACAGACGAACGATTTCTTCATATATTTCCCCTTTTTCCCCCCAGAGACCGTTGGCCACGGCCGTTTTTTTCAAGGCGATGGCCCGAGGGTCGCCCGTGGGATGAAGAGGATGGCCCAGCCCGGGCAGTCTTTTTTTCCGGCCGAGATACTCGTCGACCACTTTCCGGGCCGCTTCGGTCCGGCTCAGACCTTCATCGTTCTTGATCTTCAGACCGATTTCGATGACCTCTGCCGTGTCCTGGGGCGAAACGGTGACCGCACCGACGGTGAGCATGGCCCCGGCCACGCCCGGCATGATGCTTTCCGGCGCGGCCGAGGTAATGACCCGGGCGGCCAGGGCGGTGGGAGTGAAGAGCCCATGGTCGACGATGCCGCAAAGAACGGCGTCCATGACCTTGGTCTGGGCCGGCGTGGGCAGTTCGCCCCTGATGGTCAGAAAGATCACCTCGGTGAAAGTCAGCCGGCCGATGATCTGTTCCAGAGGATAGCCGCGAATATTGATTTTGTGAAAACCCACTTCGGAAACGGCCGATTCCCAAGGCGGGATGGCCGCGGAATAATCACCGCTCACGTTGAACCTCCAGTGACGATAGTATGTTCCCGATAGTCGACTTCGAAGACGACGTCAATTCAGGCTGAAAAGTTTTGACTTCAGGCCAGCCACCTTTTACGGCGGCGGTAGTGTTTAATTTGGTGGAAGTCCAGTTTGCTCTTGCCGCCCAGGTAAAATTCCTGGATATCCGGGTTTTCCTTGAGGACCTCCGGCGTTCCGTCCATGACGATCCGCCCGTTGTCGATCAGGTAGGCGTGATGAACGATTTCCAGGGCAACGACCGCGTTCTGTTCGACCAGCAGAATGCTGACGTTTTCTTCCACATTTATCCGGCGGATGTTCTCGAAGATTTCGGCCACCAGCATGGGGGCCAGACCCAGGCTGGGTTCGTCGAGCATCAGGAGTTTCGGTTCGGTCATCAAGGCCCGGCCGATGGCCAGCATCTGTTGTTCTCCGCCGGAAAGATAACCGGCCTTGCTCTGACGGCGGGTCTTAAGTTGGGGGAAATAGGCGTAAACCGAGTCGATCAATTGACCGGTCCGCTTTTTGTCCAGCCGGGACGAAGCAGCGGCGATGAGGTTTTCTTCCGGATTGAGGTGCTCGAAGACCCGGCGGCCCTCGAGCACCTGAGCGATGCCCATCCGCACCCGGACCGGCGGGAGAAGGCCGACGATGTTTCGACCCGAAAAAATCACTTCGCCTCTAGTGACCTCCCCCCGTTCCGGCCGGAGCAACCCGCTGACGCTCTTCAGGGTCGTGCTTTTACCCGCGCCGTTGGCCCCCAGGAGGGCGACCATATCACCCTCGGGCACTTCAATGGAGACGCCTTTGATGGCCAGGAAAACCTTATCGTAGATGACCTCTACGTTTTTAAGGAAAAGCAGCGCCATAATCTATTTGACCACTATACTCGGCTCTTTTAAGGGGTTCCCTTCGGCTTTGTACTTGGCCGCGCTCTCTCTGGCCACCTCTAAATATGTGTCCCGGAATCGGCTGACGTACCAATCGCTAATGGGCTCGAATTTCTGGCCATTCCACCGGGCCACCCGGGCCCCGCCCCCGCCTTCATGGTCTGTGGGGCTGGTCGTACAAGATGCGGTCGTGCCACCACAATTGAAATCCTTGATTTGCTCGAAGGCGGCCCGGGCCTTATCGGCGGTCAGGGGTTCCCCGTATTTCCTTATGGCAATTCTAATTACCTCTGATATGGCCGTTGAAAGTCCGGCGCCGACGTTATACAGACTCGTCCCGACGATTTTTTCATCGCCGGCCCCTTTCCCGGCGCTGTATACTTCCTTGAGGATCTCCTGGATAATGGCCGGTTCCCGTCCAGGGGCCACGCCCTCCACACGAACCGCCCCCTTGCCTTGTTCGGCGCCGATGAGATTCATATCGTGTTCCAGCAGCCAGTCGCAGGAGGTAATGCGGTCAATGGGAATACCGTTGCGCAAAGCCTCCTTGACCGACACCGATTGCCCGATGCCGGCACTCCACAAAATGACCCAATCCGGTTTAAAAAGACGGATCTGAGTCCAGATGGAAGACTGCTCGTTACCGGGGGGCGGGTATCCGAAGGGCCTTAGTTCGAAATCCAACTTTTGACTCAGCCTGGTCAAGACCGGCAACACCTCTCGGCCAAAGGCGGTGTCGATGTGAACATAAGCGATCTTCTTGCCTTTGAGGTTTTTTCCCTCCTGATTGTAAATATATTCCAATAAAACGATCGATTTAGATGTGTAAGTGGCCCCTAAGGGGAAGACCCAGGGGAAGACCTCGCCGATGACCGCGTCACCGCGACCGTGATAAGGAGTATAGAGAATAATTCCGTCCTTCATGCATCGGGGGAGCACGGCATGTGCCACGGGCGTGCTGACGGTATCAATAATGATGGCCCCTTTATTTTTGTACTGCTCATAAAGTTCTATCCCCCGTTGCGGCTCATTGGCGTGATCGCCGGTCAGTATTTCAAAGCGATAGCCTTCAACGCCACCCCGCAAGTTAACCAGGGTGATATAATCCCTGAAGGACTGTTCCCAAACCTTGGATAAAAAGGTGTAAATTTTGGTATAGTCCTGTGGCGCCGCATAATAAAAGACTTTATCCTGCGCCGAAGCGGGTTGTGGACCGTTCACCGAAGCACCGATCAACAAGGCCAAAAAAACCAAAAGAAAACGTTTTACCATGTCCCTATCTCCTTTCGTTTGGCAAAGGACCTGATTTTGGTTTTTAGAAATACTTTGGTAAAACCAGGTTGCTCGATCATTAATTTTTAATCCTCCCCTTTCACCCCCATGGTTTACTGTTATTGCCGTAAACTCCCCTGAATTTAGACCTGCGCTTAACAACTAATGAAAGAGGAGAGTTCATATTCCATAATAAGAATACAACTCCAAATTAATGATTAAATTTGCCTCTTTACATAACCGAAGGGCCAGACCAGAAAATAATTGCGCATGTTGTAATAGATCTTGGCCAGACCCAGCGGCTCGACTAAAAGAAAAATGATAATCAGCGCCCCGTAGGTCATAAGTTGGATATTGGTCAGCCAGGCCATCGCCAGAGAAATACCGATGGCGTTCGAAAACCAATTGAGCAAATTGTTAATGATGCTCGGGGCCAGGAGAATGAAGCCCGCGCCGAGGAAACTGCCGAGAATGTTGCCCAGTCCTCCGATGACGACCATGGCCAAGGCCTGGATGGAGATGTCGATACTGAACTGTTCCACGGTGACGGCTCGGTAATAGGTAAAGGCCAACACCGCCCCGGTGACCCCTCCTAAAAACGAACTGACCCAGAAGGCGATGGTTTTATAATAAAATGTATTGACGCCGATGACTTCAGCCGCGTAGTCCTTTTCCCTTAGGGCGATCAAGGCCCGGCCGAAGGCCGTTCTTCGCACGTTGACCATGAAAACGGTCACGAGAATGCACCAGGCCAGGGCCACGTAATAAGCGCCGGTATCTGATTTGACGGCCATAGTCAGAATTTTGATCGTAGGAGCCTGCACGGCGGCGGCGTGGCCCCCGCCGATGGCCGGGACGTGAACGATGATCCATTGGACCAGGAACTGCAGGGCCAGAGTGCTGACGGCCAAATAAAGCCCCTTGACCCTCAAGGCGGCCGCGCCGAAAACCAGGCCGATGAAGGCGCTGGCCAGGCCGCCGGCCAGCAGCGCCAGTTCAAAAGGAACTCCAATCTTCGCCAGGTGAATCGCCGTGTAAGCGCCGATGGCCATGACCGCGGCGTAGCCCAAATGAATCTGGCCGGCCCAGCCCATGAGCAGATTCAAGCTAAGTGCGGCCGTGCCCCAGATCATCCAGGGCAGGATATATCCCATGAGCCAGAGTTTGGACATCCAGAAAGGGGCGATTAGGACCAGCAGCAGGACCAGACCGACCTGAATCCGGTCGAAAGTGTAAATCAAAACGCGGCGGTCCGACCTATATTCGGTGTGGTAAATACCGCCCAATCGGTAGAACATATTTTCAGACCCTCTCGATGATTTCCTTGCCGAACAGTCCGTACGGTCTGATAATGATGGTCAACAGGATGATAAAGACGGCCACGACTTCCCGGCTCGAACCGACCAGGGGGTCCAGGTAGGCCGAAATGACGTTTTCTGCAATCCCTAGCAACATCCCGGCCAAAACAGCCCCGCCGATACTGTCCAGTCCGCCCAGGATGGCCACGGCCAAGGCCCGGATGAGCAATAGTGAAAGAGACCAATCCACTCCCTGAACGGAACCCCACAAGGCTCCACCCAGGGTGGCGATGGCCCCGGCCAAGGCCCAACTCACGCCTATGGCCCGCTCGACAAAGATGCCCACCGACCATGAGGCCACATAGTCATCCGAAACCGCTCGGAGCTTAATCCCGATCCGGGTCCGGAATAATAAAGAGCACAGGCCCATCAGGATCAGGACCAGGCATCCCCCGACCACATAAGCCTTGTTTATCAATATCGGGCCGATGATCAGCGGCGTTTCACTGATACCAAGGCGAAGCGGCCGCGGATCGATCCCCCAAATGGCCGGAGTCAGGCCCCGGATAAAGATTTCCAGGCCCAGGGTCATCATGATGATCATGATAATCGGCTGACCGACCATGGGCCGCAAGGCCAGACGTTCGACCCCCAACCCGAAAAAATACATGATCACCAAGCCGAGCGGCACCGCCGCCCATATCGGGGCGCCAACCTGACTGGCCATGGACCAGACGAGGAAGGCGCTGAGCATGACCATCGAGCCCTGGGCAAAGTTGATCACCGAGGAGGACTTGTAGATAAAGACGATGCCGATAGCCACCAGGGCGTACATCAGTCCGACCAAGGCCCCGTTTATAATCAGCTCGATGATTAAAAAAAGGTCCATTATTCCACTCCCCGGATGGCCAGGTTCCGCCGGATGACCCCGGTCTCGCCTGATTCGTAGGTGATCAGGGCCTCGATTTCCACCGAATCCCGGTCGTCATAGACGGCTTCGATCACCGGCTGGTACCTTTCCTCGATGACCTTCCGCCTCAGCTTTCGTGTTCTGGTCAACTCGCCGTCGTCCGGGTCGAATTCCTTATGCAGGTTGACGAACCTTTTGATCCGCAATCCTTCCGGAAAAACCTGGTTGATCTTTTGAAGGCCTTCTTTGATCAGGTCATATATTTGGGGTTTTTGGGACAGATCGGCGTAAGAGGTATAGGTGATGCCCCGGACCTCGGCCCAATGTCCGGCCGCTTCCAGGTCGATGCAGATCATGGCGCCTAAAAAGGGTTTCCCGGCGCCCAGAATCGCGGCGTCCTTGATGAACGGATTGAACTTGAGCTGGTTCTCGATAAAGTTGGGAACGTACCTTTCCCCCGCGGCCGTGTACACCACTTCCGCCGCCCGACCCAGGACGACCAGGTGTCCGTCCCCTTCAAAGTATCCGGCGTCTCCGGTGTGCAGCCAGCCATCCCTTATCGTTTTGGCCGTGGCCTCGGGATTTTTATAATAACCGTCAAAGACGTTTTCACCCCGGATACAGATTTCACCCTCCGGGGTAATTTTAATATCCACGCCGGGCAGCGGCTGGCCGACCGTGTGATAGCGCACATCTCCCTCCGCCATCGTCGTGCCCGCCACCGAGCTTTCGCTCAAGCCATAAATTTGCTTGAAATTGATGCCCAGGGAACGAAAAAAAAGAAAGATATTCTCGCCGACCGCCTCCCCGCCGGTAAAGGCGGTCCCGGCCCGCGAAAGGCCCAAATGGTCCTTGATCGGCCCCAAAATAATCAGTTCACCCAAGGTCTTCATCAACCTTCGCCAAGTCGAAATCGCCCGGCCTCCGGCCTTCAGTCGCTCCATCTCCAAGGCCTGAGCGATAAAATAATTATAGAGCCGGCGCTTTGTGGGCGTGGATTCCTCCATGCGCACCTGGATGGTGGTCAGCATGTTTTCCCAGATGCGCGGAGGACCACCGAAAAAGGTGGGCAGGATTTCCCGCATGTTTTGAATCAGTGTCTCCTGTCTCTCCGGAACATTAATGGTAAAGCCCAGGGAAATCCCGGCGGCGATGGTAAAGGCGAAATCGCCGATCCAGGCTATGGGCAGGTAGGCCATGCTTACTTCGCCTTCCCTGAAGGTGCCCGCCGCGTGGCTGCTTCTAATGGCGGACAAAAGATGCCGGTGTTTGAAGATCATGCCCTTGGGTTCACCCGTGGTCCCGGAACTGTGCAGAAAAATGACCGGATCGTCCGGGCCGGCTCGGTCGATCAGAGCTTGTTTAAGACCTTTTTCCGCCTGCAGACGTTTGGCGCCGGCTGATCGAACCTCGCGGTAATCCACCAGGCCTGGTTCCCCGTACAAGGACAGACCGCGCGGGTCCTTGTAAATAATGGTGTCCAAACCGCCGACTTGCTCACGAAGATCAAGGAGTTTATCAACCTGCTCCTGATCTTCGGCCAAAGCGAAACGGGCGCTGCACTCTTGGTAAGTATAAATAATCTCTTTGGGGGTGGCGTCTGGAAAAACCGGGGAAGGGAATCCTCTCAAGACGCCTGCGCCGAGCATGCCGAAATAGATTTGGGGTCGAGGGTCCCCCAAAGTAAGCAAGGCATCCCCCGCCTTGAAGTCCAACGTCTCGATGCCGGCGGCAAAGGCCAAAGTCTCGTTTAAGTAATCATTCCAGGTGTACTCGCGCCAGATGCCCAGGTCTTTTTCCCGCATGGCCACTTGATTCGGGAAGCGGGCGGCGTTTTGGACCATCAAGGATATTAATGTGGATTCGGGAGAGACAGGAGAGGTCTCGACCGGCCCGCCGCTGAAGATTTTTTCCCTTTCATCGGTCGGCATTCTCTAACGCCCTCCGGTGTAGGCCTTGACCACCTTGGGATCGGCCACCACCTCGTCGGGCGCTCCCTCGGCGATCTTTTCTCCATAGTGTAAAACGGCCAACCGGTCGCAGATGCCCATGACCACGTCCAACTGATGCTCGATCATGATCACCGCCACGTTGCGCTCCAGATGGACGTCCAAAACGAACCGGGCCATGTATTCTTTTTCTTCGATGTTCATTCCGGCCATGGGCTCGTCCAAAATCAACAGCCTGGGTTCGGCGGCCAGGGCTCGGGCCAGTTCGACCCGTTTTTGCAGGCCGATGGGCAGGACGTCCACGGGATCATGGCGGACGCTTTCCAATTGAAGAAAATCTATGATTTCTTCGACCACCCGGCGGTTGGCCGTTTCTTCTTTCAGGGATAGCCACCAATAAAGCGCCGTGCGCAGGGCCCCCGGCCGCATAAAAACATGACGACCCATCAGGATGTTGTCCAGGACGCTCATGCCCCGGAAAAGGGCCAGGTTCTGGAAGGTGCGGACAATGCCCAACGGACTGACCTTGTGGGGCCGCAACCCGGAGATATCCTTTTGGTCATAAATGATTCTCCCCTGCTGCGGAGGATAAAATCCGGTGATGGCGTTGACCAGGGTGGTCTTGCCGCTGCCGTTCGGGCCGACCAGGCCGAAGATTTCCCCGGTCATCACCTCCAGGGAGACATCATCCAAGGCCAGAACCCCCCCGAACCATCGCCGGACGTTTTGGCACACCAGAAAAGGCTTGGCCGCGGTGCCCGAAGACGACTTGTCCATAGGTAAACCTTACAAAGAAGTCCTGACGTTTAATTGCTCAGCTTCAACAGAATCACTATTTAAGGTTTTGGATTTTGAGGAAATCCATAGTTTTCGGGCCGATACTCCCCGATTATTCCAGCCGAACTATACTTATATTATATAAATAACAAAAAATTATAAAATAAACAAGCTAACTCTTTGAAGTATCGGCTGAAGGTCCAACGCCTCTATTGGGAACAGAACCGGCAAATACAGAACCGATATTAGTGGTGATCCTGTTTTAGGCTTTGATGGACATTCTTCGGCGCACCGAAGTAGTGAGTAAGTGAAATTTACCTGTTTTATTAATTAAATAGCAGATTCGAAATTAGTTTAGTAAATATCATTATATTTTGTCAAGGAAAAATTAGGCCCACCCGGTTTTAGCGTCCTTTTGAAAGGAAATAGACCAGGAGGTTGAGATTAGCTTTGGACTATAAGTTCTGCCGCTTTAAAATATCGGAAGAAATCGGTCGGTCCCTTTGGCCTTGACAAAAACCGTCGAGGAGCTGCACCTAGAGGCGTGGCCGCTGGTTACGGCCGACCAAGGTGATAGTTTCGACTTGAACCTGGACCACATTGAGTTGCATTTCCTTTTCAAGGGAAAAGCAAACCTGATTTAAATATTTTACAGAGATATAATTAATGAACCTGGCGCGGGTAATTTTCATCCTTTCCGTTGCGCTCAGCGTGTTCTGGGTTTCGGGATTGCTGGCCGAAGCCGTGACCTCGGCCGAACCGTCTGTTTGGTTGAATGGCGGGTTGGCCTTATCAGCGGGATTAGGGGCCGGGTGGCGGCTGTATAAATCCGGCCGTCAATTTTTGTTGCCCATGAAGGATCACAGTCCGTGGCCCTTCTATTTGGCCTTTTTAGGACCGGCTTATGTGGTCTCGGTTCCGGTTGGAGCCGGGATCGGTTATTTGTATCTTTGGCTGGCGCCTGGCGGGACTCCGGTTGAAACGGGAGAGTCCTCGATGCTCGTATGGCTTGCCGCCGTTTGGCTCCCCCTCTGGTGGTCGCCGGCGTTGGGCTTAAGTCTGGGTTGGCGGTTCTATCGAAGGAAAGTGGATGCTGGTTCGCCTCCCTAAAAATCGCCTGAGTTCCATCGTGCAGTTTCACTTAGAACGAGGTTGGCCATGGAGAATAGAAGGGGCGAGAAGATCGGATGGGTTGGGGGATGGCTGGGAGGCTTCATCTGGGTGCTCCTTATGTCCGTCATCTTCCTGGTCCAGGAGAAATTAATACAGGGTTTCTTGGGTCTGGTCTTATTCTGCCTGGCCGCGTGCCTGATTCTAATCAAGGCTCCATGGAAACACCCCGACACGCCGTACTGGAAACTGATGCTGCCGGTGTATGTGGTGTTCTTGGCCTCAGTCGCCTGGGTGGTTTGGTACGGTTTCGACTGGCGGACCACTTTTTGGATTCTACCGATTCTCATTCCCCTCGGAACCATGGGCCGGCGACGCTGGAATGATTTCGGCCCCCGGCCGCGACTTTGAGCAGGATGAGGCGGACGCTCCCGACGTCGGCAAATCGGTCGGGGCCGTTTATTCCCGAAAATATGAGGCCTGCATTTGGTCGACTTGACGTCCACGGCCCGCTGAAAACGACCCTCCCACTATTCCCCGGAAGGCCGGTCCATATCGGCCGCCAATTCCGGAGTCAACCAAGCCCGTGGTCGATGCCGGTCTCAAGCCGTGACCCGACCCGCCAGGGGTGGGAAAAACAAAAAACTTGACAAATCCGGCCAGATAAGTGAATATTACTCACATAACGGAAACGTTATAGGTTAATATAAAATATACTTTAAATTACTTGTAGTTAATATTCAGTTCCATTAAGTTAGTGAAAATTGCTAACTCTTTGGCCGGAACCGGCCTAGTTGTCTTGGGGGTGAGGAAGAGCCGATTTGGTTTATGTTTTTAAAAACTCGTGCCTCCCTATCGGGTGTAATCGTTAGGTGAACGTCGGCCCGGATTCCAACTTGCTCGGGAATGACGTTGATAACTATTTGTCATGCCTGTGAAAGCAGGAATCCATTTCCATCGGCCCGCCTGAAAGAGACGGAAAAAGCCCCTGTTCACTGAACGGTTACTATCGGGCAAATTAATTCCAAGGAGGTTTGAAACATGTCCAATTGGTTGACGGAGACGGAGAGTCTGGTTTACTCGGGTCGGATCAAGGTGCCGTATCAGTGGTGGGTGGGTGAGACGGGGAGTCGTTTTTTGGCGGCTCTTCGTGACGAGCGGAAGATTTTGGGCCGG
>Ga0209270_1000163_pt1 | contig 170453 bp, 151 predicted proteins | sample MTBAKSrepl1MetaG_FD_187456 | JGI IMG/M metagenome (GOLD analysis project Ga0209270, IMG submission 187456) | Enrichment culture microbial communities from Arthur Kill intertidal strait, New Jersey, USA, that are MTBE-degrading - MTBE-AKS1... | ecosystem: Environmental > Aquatic > Marine >... | reverse complement strand
ACCCCTGTCGGCCGGCGAATATCGCCTCTTCGTCTACGTCCTGGACAACAACGGCCACGCGGCCACGGCCAACATCCCTTTCCAGGTGCGCGCCTACTCCGAACAGGAAGCCAGGGAAGCCAGCGCGGCTTCGTCCCAGCCGACTCCTGGATAAGAACGAAACGATCCCCTATTTCTGGAAACGATCCCCTATTTCTGGGTCGCCATCCTCGGGCTGATGATCACGTCGATGCGACGGTTCTGGGCCCGGCCTTCCGCGGTTTCATTAGGAGCGATCGGCTTTGAAAAACCGTACCCGATGGCCATTATTTTTCTGCCCGGCAACGTGCCGTTGGCCACCAGATATTGGCGCACCGACTGGGCACGCTCTTCGGAAAGGACCTGATTGCTCTGTTTTGATCCAGTACTGTCGGTATGTCCTTCGACGATCACATCGGGCTGCCCGAAAGTGACAATCGCCTTCTGCACCTTGCTCAACAGATCGTAGTTGGCTGGCAGAATCACGGCCTGTCCTACCGGGAATTGCATGCCCTTGAGCCGGATCACCAGTTGGTTGAGCTGTTTGTAAACCTCGGCCTCATCGGGTGTGAAATAGCCCTGCACGGTGACGAATTGTTCGTTGAAGCGTTTCTCCTCGGCCAGTCGCTCCTTGTCGTATTTCACTCGCTGGGAAGTGCCTTCCAATTCTCCCAACCGGTCTCCAAGCCTCCGGATCAACTGGTTTTTCTCATCTACGCTGTTGGAGGCCGACGCGAACTCGCTCTGGAGGGCACCGATCGCGCCGAGGATACCGGTCTGCTGATCTTCGAAGGCCGCGTTGCGGCGATCGGTCAGATTCAGCTTGGTGTTGACTTCGGCCAACAACGATTCGATCCACAGGGCGGCCGCTTCGGGGGTCATCTCATCCAGACGACGGCCAGTCTCGGCGATGACCATCGCCCTTTCGGCCATGAAACGCGCATCGGCCGCCTTCTGCTTGATCCCCTGCTGATCATACCGGTTTTGGGCAATATGGACATCCGCCTGGGCGAACGCCTCTAGAGCGTCTCCGAAAGACTGAGGCGCGATGTCGTCGACGTCCATCTCCTTGGCCCTGGCCAGCATCTGCTGCACGTCACCGAGCGCCGTCTGGCGAATGGCCTGCAACTCCAGCTCACGGAACTGGTCGCTGACCCCTTTCTGGCGATCGCGGGCATACTGAAAATCATTGTCGTCCATGGCCCGGGTCAGCTTTAAAAAGTCGCTCTCCGCCTTGGCATATGCGTTTTCGAACCGTTGTGCATTGACCGCTTGGGCCGCCCGGCGGCTTTCGATGGCCTCGGCCAGTTGATCGCGTGACCGCAGGGTCACCACCCGTGCTTGTTGCAATTCGGCCCGTCCCTTGGCGATATGATTCAGGATGCCGCTTAATTCCGAGCCCTTGTCGAGACCCTGGCGGGCTGCGTTATGGGAAGCGGCGGCCCGCCCAAACCATGTGGGCGACAGCACATCCACCTGCTCACCCCTGGCATCCTGCAGATCTTGGCCCAATTGGGCGACCATATCGTTGGGGTTGCCGGTTCGTTCGACCGGTTCGACCTTCAGCGGTGCGCCGCCGCAAGCGGTGAGAAGCAGTGCGCAGAGAAAAAGGGAAACCCACATACCGGCGTTAAAGGTTTGTTTTTTCATACGGCACCTCCCTACCTGGATGGTTTGTTGGCTCTGTCGGATTTTCGGCCATCTGACAATGGCACTAGTTCACCACTTGCCGCCTCAATATGGTATCCTTTTGCCACCTTCGGTCGTCACGGCGAGGATACTCGATATTGTAGTGCAGGCCGCGGCTCTCCTTGCGGTGGCTGGCGCATTTGATGATCAATTCGGCTACCATGGCGATGTTGCGCAACTCGATCAGGTCGGGCACCACCTTGAAGTGCCAGTAGTAGTCCTGAATTTCGCTCTGAATAATGTCGATGCGACGGCGGGCTCGCTCGAGCCGCTTGACCGATCGCACGATCCCCACATAGTTCCACATCAACCGACGGATCTCGTCCCAATTGTGGGTGATCACGATCATCTCGTCGCTGTTGCTGGTTCCCACGTCGTCCCAAGCCGGTGGTTCGGGCAGCGGGCTGAAGTGGTTGGTCTGCAATTGGCGAATCACCTCCTTGGCGGCGGCATCGGCATAGACCAATGCTTCGAGCAGGGAATTGCTGGCCAGGCGGTTGGCGCCGTGCAACCCGGTGCAGGCGGTCTCCCCGACGGCATAAAGGTTGAGGATATCGGTGCGGCCGAAAATGTCGGTGACCACCCCGCCGCACATGTAGTGGGCGGCGGGCACCACCGGGATGGGATCGCGGGTCATGTCGATCCCCAGGCTCAGGCACTTGGCGTAAATATTGGGGAACCGCTCGCGGACCATGTCCGCCGGCTTGTGCGTGATATCCAGAAACACCGAATGGTCACCGCTCTTTTTCAATTCGGTATCGATGGCCCGGGCCACCACGTCGCGGCAGGCCAGATCCTTATGGGGATCGTAGTCGGCCATGAAGGCGCGCCCCTCCGAATCGATGAGAATGCCGCCCTCCCCCCGCACCGCCTCGGAAATCAGGAAATTCTTGGCATCCGGATGAAACAGGCACGTGGGATGAAACTGAACGAATTCCAGATTGGCGACCGTGGCGCCGGCCCGGTAGGCCATGGCGATGCCGTCACCGGTGGCGATGTCCGGGTTACTGGTGTAGAGGTAGACCTTGCCGGTGCCGCCGGTGGCCAGCAAGGTGATATGAGCCGCAAAGGTTTTCACCCGCTGGGTTTCTCGTTCGAGCACATAGGCACCGCAGCAGAAATCTTCATGAGTGGTCGTCACCAGGCCGCGTTTGATGCGGGTGGAGTGGGTGATCAGGTCGATGGCAACGTGATCCTCATAGAGTTGGATATTGGGGTGGTTGCGAACCAGATCCACCAACACCTGCTCGACCTCTTTCCCGGTCATGTCGTGGGCGTGCACGATGCGGTTCTTGCTGTGCCCGCCCTCGCGGCCCAGATCGAAAGCCGTACCGGCATCCTCGGCTGGGCCTTCATCGGGCCGCAAGTTGAAATGGACGCCCAAGGAAATCAATTCGTTGATCCGCTCGGGACCGGCCTTGACGACCATTTCCACCACATCCGGATTGCACAACCCATCTCCGGAATTCAGCGTGTCCTGAATATGCAGGTCGAAACTGTCCGTCGCACCGAAAACGGTGGCGATACCGCCCTGAGCGAGATTGGTATTGCTGTCCATGGCCGCTTTCTTGGTCACCAGGGCCACCGTGCCTTGCTCGGCCACCTTGAGGGCAAACATCAATCCGGCTACACCGCTGCCGATTACCAGGACATCGGTTTTTATATCGGTCATATCGTTGTTCTCGATTCTCGGTTCAAAAATTATGAAAGTAGGAAAGTGGGGGTTTTATCATGGCGGTAGAGGAAAGAAAAAAGTTTAAAGTGTTAAGTTAAAAGTTAAAAGTGGTGGTATTCTATCGATTATATTTGAAGATCTCACAACAATTCATTACAGGGCGGCGCCGTGAAAAATCAGGAATTACCATTTACCGTCATACCGGAGGAAACCGGGGTCCAACGATTTCGGTAGGTTCTATATGCTGTTTCAAGTCCTGCCCAAAACATAGACCAGAGTTCGGCACAACGCCCTTACGACTTCTTACGAATCCATCAATATGAAGGTTCCTTATAAATGGCCATCTTCCTTCACTTAAAACTTAAATCTTTAAACTTTAACTATCTGTTCCTACAACAACCCCGTCCGACGCTTGGGCTTTTTCAAAATGAATCCGACGACCATTCCCAAAAACACCAAACCACCGCCATAAAGCAGCCCTTCATAAATCTTATTGTTGGCCAATTTGTTGAATTCGCTCTCAAATTTCTCCGCCTTGGCGCGCGCCTCCTGAAGCTCCTTCACGTTTTTTTCATAGGTGGCTTTGAATTTGAGAAATTCGGCCGACTCACGCTTTAATGCATCGTAGGCATTCTGCACCTTGTTCAGTTCGTCCCGGGTCTGCTTGAGCTCATCTCCGACCGTGCGGTTTCCGGAGCTCAAATCGGCGATCTTCTGTTCGAGCGCTTTGTTCTGGGCGAGCACTTCGTCATGTTTGCGCTGCAGGCGCTCCAATCGAAGCGCCGCGGGAGGTGTCGGCGTCAGAAAGCGGTTCTGCACCCAACCCTCTTTGCCATTGGGCAACCGTATCTGGGACCATTCCTCGCCCTCGTCCAGCAGCTCCACCAGTGAGCCGGTGGGCACCAGGGCGATGATCTTGCGATCTGTGGCCGGTCCCGTGCGCAGGGTGATTTCAAACTCCTCAGACACATATCGGTTATCTGCAAAAACCAGAGATACGCTCAGCAACATGCAGAGCAGGACGCAAATGCCTGCTGTCATCGATCGATTCATTGGATCATACTCCCCTGGGGTTTTTTAGCCGCGGCTGGCATCCATGTTGCCCCTTTTCGGCTGGTGGTCGGCGAGGGCCGGAATGGTCCGTATTCTTTGATGAAAATTGAGCTTCTGTCAATAATTTCTTTGTTTAACGCCCATATTATGCTAATTTATTTTAAATTTCAGTATAAAAGGGAACCTGGATGATCGCCTACGATTTACAATGTTCGAACGGCCATCGTTTCGAAGGCTGGTTTGAAGACGCCAAAACCTTTGAAAAACAGAAGAAGCAGGCCTTGATCGCCTGCCCGATGTGCAACGATACGGTGGTCACCCGCCTGCCGTCGACCTTCGCCATCAAAGGCATTAAAAGCTCGCAACCAACGACCTTAAAACCCAAGACGCCAGCCGAGGCCGAAATCATCATGCGCGCCATTTCCGATTATGTGGAACAAAACTTCGACAATGTGGGCACCGATTTCGCGAAGGAGGCGCTCAAGATCCACTATGGCGTCACCGAGCCACGCAACATCCGCGGTGTCAGCACCAGTCAGGAAGAAGAAACATTGCGCCAGGAAGGTGTCCAGTTCTTTAAATTCCCGGCCGGCGAAGAAAAACCTGCACCCCCGTCATCTTCCGAATCAGAATCCGATTGAATTCCCCGTAGCGCCCAGCCGCCATGACAGAAGACTCTGCCGCCTGCGCGGCTGGTCAGCTTCGACGGCAACCCGCACGGCCTTGGGCGAACCGACCAGCACCACCATCTGCCGCGCCCGGGTCAGGGCGGTATAGAGAAGATTGCGCTGCAGCATGACATAATGCTGGGTCACCAGCGGCACCACGATGGCCGGATATTCAGAGCCTTGGGATTTGTGCACGGAGATGGCATAGGCCAGGGAGAGCTCATCCAGGTCGGTCTCATCGTAATCCACCTCGCGGCCGTCATATTCGACGGTCAACCGCTTCGCTTCCCCATCGATCCGGCAAATGGTGCCGATCTCGCCGTTGAACACCTCCTTCTGATAGTTGTTGCGCAGATGCATCACCTTGTCGCGCAGGTAGAAACGACCGCCCATGGGTTGCCCTTGGGCTGCGCCCGGATTGAGCGCCGCCTGTAGCAGCTGATTCAAATGCAAGGTGCCCGCCACGCCCTTGTGCATGGGGGTCAATACCTGCACCTGGCGTACGCCGTCCAGTCCGGCTTGGGACGGAATATGGCGGACGCACAAATCGACGATGGCCCGGGCGGTCTCCTCGGGTGTGCCTCTTTCGATAAAGGTAAACGCCTGGAGGGCCGCCACCGATGCCGCCGGGTCCCATCCGGGAATGCGGCCCTGGCGCACCTGGTGGGCGCCGGCGACGATCGGGCTTTCCGCGGACTGTCGGAAGACGCTTTTCAACTCATAGGTGGCGGCCGCCTGGGCCTGAATCAGGTCGGCCAGGACCGTTCCCGGCCCGACCGAAGGCAACTGGAACACATCCCCCACGAGGATGAGACGGGCCTGCAGGGGCAACGCCTTGAGCAGGTGCCCCATCAGAAGGGCGTCCACCATGGAGGCCTCATCGACGATCAGGGCCTGGGTGTCGAGGGGATCGTCTTGGTCGCGCTCGAATCTCCCCTCGCTCAAATTGAACCCGAGCAGTTTATGCAGGGTGACGGCAGGCCGTCCCGTCACCTCGGCCATGCGGCGCGCCGCCCGACCGGTGGGCGCGGCCAGGAGATAATCCCGGCCCACGGCTTCGAAAACCGCCGCGATGGCGCGTATCAACGTGGTTTTGCCGGTTCCCGGACCGCCGGTGATGATGACCACGGGCTGATTCATGACGCTTTGCAGCACGGACAACTGAGTGTCGGACAACTGGATGGCCATCCGCCGGACGACGGTCTCCATGATCTGGTCGGCATTCACGGGTGGCGGGGACACCGGTATGTCGCGCCTGGCCAGGATCCGGCGGGCGATCTGCACCTCGGCGTCATAAAGCGGGGCCAGGTACACCGGTTCATCCGGTGCGTCGGCGCAGACCACGAGGCGCTCGTCGGCCGCCAGATCGGTCAAAGCGGACACCACTGCGTGAAAATCGAGGTCGAAAGCGGTACAGCACCGTTCCACCAACGCCTGGCGCGGGACGAACATGTGGCCCTCTTCGGCGGCCTCCTCGATCAGAAAATTGAGACAGGCCCTGGCCCGCTCGGCTTCGTCCACCGGCAGATCGGAACCGCGCACGATGGCATCGGCGATGTAAAACCCGATGCGCGGCAAATCGGTGGCCAACCGGTAGGGTTCGGACTGCAGGATGGAGAGCGCCTCCTGGCCGTAGGTCTTGTAGATGCGGGCGCCGTAGGCCGGCCTGACGCCGTGGATTTGTAAAAATGCCATTAACGTCCGCACATGATGGTGGGCGCGCCAGGCCTCGCCGATACGGCGGGCGGTCTCCGGTCCGATGCCGCGCACCTCGACCAGTCGGTCGGGATCGTTTTCGATGACGGTCAGCGTATCGGCCTGGAAGTGGTTCAGCAGACGCTCCGCGGTCTTGGGGCCGATGCCCTGGATCAACCCGGATGATAGGTAGCGCCGTATCTCCTCGACCCCCGAAGGCAGCAGCACCTCGAATTGTGAGACGCTGAACTGCTCACCGTAACGCGGGTGGTGACGCCAGGTACCGGTGAGTCGCAGTGTTTCGCCCGGCCTGGGCTCGGGCAGGTGGCCCAGGATGGTCACCAGGTTGCCATGGTCCGAAGGACGAAACCGGGCGATCATGTAATGGGTATCGGGATTGCGGAAGGTGACGCGCTCGATCTGGCCTTCCAGATGGGTGGCGGTTGGGGTTGTCATGGTCATCGCCGACCGTCCGGCGAACCGGTATGGCAAAGAAGGTATCGGACCGCATCCAACAGATCGGCCGCCACCCGGTCCGGAAGGATATGCAGGTCGGCCAGCTCCTTTTCGGCCCGGATGCCATTGCCGGTGCGCACCAGAATGGTGGTGCCGCAGCCGGCATTGCGACCGCAAAGCACATCCTTGGCGCTGTCGCCGATCATGACGCTGTCGGCCGGGTCGATGCCGTATCGCCGGCAGGCCTGTTGAATCAGGCCTGGCGCGGGTTTGCGGCAATCACAACATTCATCGGGCCGGTGGGGACATAAAAAAATATCGAGAATGTCACCGCCCGCGGCGGCTACGGCGGCTTTCAGCTTCCGATGGGTCTCCTCCAGCACCGTCAGGGGCACCATGCCGCGACCGATGATCGATTGGTTGGTGATGATGATCAGGCGGAAACCGGCTTGGCTCAACAGGCGCAAGGCTTCGAGGCTCCCCGGCAGAAATTCGAACTCGTCCCAGTTTTTGATGTAGTCGGGCGAATCGCGGTTGATCACGCCGTCGCGGTCCAGGAAAACCACCTTTTTGAGCTGTGCGGCGATCGACAACCTCCTACTCCGCGACGATAAAGGTTTCGGGGTACCCGTTTTGCCGCAACAGCTGTTCGTATTGCTCGGCCTCGGCCAGCTCGGTGCTCAGACCCACCCGGACCCGGTAGAAGGTGCGCACACCATCGTCATAGGGCACCATGTGGGCGTTTTTGTAAATCTGGTCCAGCCGCTGGACCAGCCGTTCGGCGTTGGTCCGCTCGGCAAAGGCGCCCACCTGGAAGGTGAAATTGCCGGAATAGTAATCCATGGGCCGATAGGCGGTGGCTTGCCCCGAAGCTGACGATTCGACCGGCGCGCCCAGCGCCACGATCTTGACCGGCGCGGTTCCCGGCCCCACCACGCCGAGCTCGTTCGCGGCCGCATAAGAGAGATCGATGATGCGCCCGCGCACGAACGGCCCCCGGTCGTTGATGCGCACATCCAGGGTGCGATTGTTGTTCAGGTTGACAACGCGCACAAAAGTTCCCAGGGGCAAGGTCTTGTGCGCCGCCGTCATGGCGTGCATGTCGTAGATCTCGCCGTTGGATGTCTTGCGGCCATGGAACTCGTGGCCGTACCAGGAGGCCACCCCCTCCTGCTCGAAGCCGCGGGCATGGGAAAGTGGCTGGTACCATTCGCCGTAGACCCGATAAGGCTTGGGCTGGCCGGGCACCTCCGGTGGACGTCTCTGAGACGGCGACTGCAAAGTGGAACACGCCTGCAGCCCCAGAGAAAATATCAATGCCAGAATTAAAACGGCCCGACGCAATTGTATGTGAAATCGCGAATACACCTTACCCCATTCGACGTCACGCCGCTCAAAGCAACTCAAGTCATCCAATCGCTATCATTCCTTCACTTTAAACTTAAGACCTTACACTTAAAACTCTCTTTATGTCATTCTTCCAAAGCGATCTTGAGCACATCCATCATTTTCGACACAAAGTGGAAGGTGATGTCGTTTTTCACCTTCTCCGGTATATCCATCAGGTCTTTTTCGTTCTCCTTGCACATGATGATCGTCTTGATGCCGGCGCGGTGCGCGGCCAGCACCTTTTCCTTGATGCCGCCCACCGGCAGCACCTGGCCGCGCAGGGTGATCTCGCCGGTCATGGCCAGGTCCTTGCGGATCTTCCTGTTGGTGAGCAGAGAGACCAGGGCCGTCAGCATGGTGACGCCGGCCGAGGGGCCATCCTTGGGAATCGCACCGGCCGGCACGTGGATATGGATGTCATGGCTGTCAAAGAAATCTTCGTCGATCTTCAACTCCTTGGCCCGGGAGCGGATGAAGCTCAGTGCGGCCGTGGCCGACTCTTTCATGACATCCCCCAACTGGCCGGTCAGCGTGAGGCCCTTTTTGCCTTTCATGGCCGTGGCCTCTATAAAGAGCAGGTCGCCGCCGACCGGCGTCCAGGCCAGCCCCATGGCCACGCCGGGCGTACTCATGCGCGCCTTGACCTCGGAGGTGAATTTTACCGGCCCGAGGTATTCGGCCAGGTCCGACGCCTTGATCGAGGCTTTTTTGATGCTGCCTTCCGCCACCTTGGTGGCCACGCCCCGGCAGACCGTGCCGATTTCGCGCTCGAGGTTGCGAAGTCCCGCCTCCCGGGTGTATCCGGAGATGATGTTGCGGATCGCCCCCACGGCAAAGGTGACCTGGTTGGCCTTGAGCCCGTTCGCTTGGCGCTGGCGCGGGACCAGATAACGCTGGGCGATGTTGACCTTTTCATCCTCGGTGTAACCGACCAGTTGGATCACCTCCATGCGGTCGCGCAAGGCCGAAGGAATGGTATCGAGCACATTGGCCGTGCAGATGAACATTACCTTGGACAGATCGAAGGGCACATCCAGGTAGTGATCCGAAAAGGAGAAGTTCTGTTCCGGATCGAGCACCTCGAGCAGGGCCGAAGAGGGATCACCGCGAAAATCACTGCCCACCTTGTCGATTTCATCGAGCATGAAGATTGGGTTGTTGGAACCCACGCGCCGCAACCCTTGGATGATCCGCCCGGGCAGGGCACCCACATAGGTGCGCCGATGCCCTCGGATTTCGGCCTCGTCGCGCACGCCGCCTAAAGAGATGCGATGAAACTTGCGCCCCAGGGCCCTGGCGATGGACGCCCCCAGGGAGGTCTTGCCTGTTCCCGGAGGGCCGGTGAAGCAGAGGATGGGCCCCTTGGAGTCCGGCTTGAGCTTTCGCACCGCCAGATATTCGATGATGCGCCGCTTGGGTTTTTCCAGGCCGTAGTGATCGTCGTCGAGCACCTTGCGCGCCTTTTTGATATCCAGATTGTCTTCGGTGTTCGTGTTCCAGGGCAACTCGGTGAGCCAATCCAGATAGGTGGAAGAGACGGTATACTCGGCCGATGAGGGATGCATCTTGGCCAGACGGTCCAGTTCACGTTCCGCCTCTTTGACGGCGACCTCCGGCAGACCGCGCTCGTGGATCTTGGCTCGGTACTCCTCGACCTCCACGCCGCCCTCGTCGGTTTCCCCCAGCTCCTCTTTGATCGCCTTGAGTTGCTGACGCAGGTAATATTCGCGCTGGCGCTTGTCCATGTCGCCCTTGACCTGGGACTGGATCTTGTTTCCCAATTCCAGAATGTTCAGTTGGTGATTGACCAGCTTGGTCACCAGCTTGAGACGCCGGGTGGCGTCCTGCAGTTCGAGAACCCGCTGTTTTTCGTCGGCGGTGGCATTGATGGTCGAGGCGATCATGTCGGCCAATGTGCCCGGCTCTTTGATGGTGTTGGCCATCTGGGCGATTTCGGCCGGCAGACCCGGCGAGAGCTCCACGATTCGGGCGAACTGTTTCACCACGTTGGCCATGAGCGCCTGGGATTCATCGTCCTGGTGCTCGATGTCGTCGAAGTGCTCCACCTCGGCCTGCAGATAGACCTTATCTTTAATGTAGGATTTGATCCGGAAACGGCTCAGGCCCTGCACCAGCATCTGGGCGCGGTTGTCTTCGGTCTTGGCCATTTTCAGAATCAAGGCACTGCAGCCGATCCCGGCCAGGTCCTCCTCGCTATCGGGGCGGGCATTTTCCTTCTTGGCGGACACGACCAATCCGATGATCCGGTCGCGCGACATGGCCTCATCCACCAATTTGATCGATTCCCCCTGCATCACCACCAGCGGCAATACCATCTTGGGAAACAAGGCGGCATCGTAAAGTGGCAATATGGGCAAAGTTGTAGGTAGGTTATCTGCGCTATAATCAACGGGGGGCTTATTTTCGGCCATCAAAACCTCCTTATCGTCGGCTTGGGGTGCGCGTGCTTTCATATATTCACCTGCTTTCCGCTGGACATGGACCGAACCTGCCGGCCCTCCTTGCTATTGACAATTCGTTGTGGTCATCCATCGCTGATCGGAATTTTATGCGTCTTGTGCATTTGAAGCTTGAGCATGCGCACGTTCAGAAAACCGTTGGAGAAATGCGAAGAAACGACTTCGGTATCCACCGGGGAAGGCAGGTACAGGATGCGTTCGAATTTTCCATAACGAATTTCGGCGAGGCGATAGGCCCCGTCGGCCGGCTTGGCCAACTCCTTGCGCCGACCCGAGATGCGCACCGCCTTGCTGTTGACTTCCACCTCGAGATCCTCTTTTTCCACACCGGCCAATTCCGCCCAGATAAAGACCTCTTTCCCGGTTTCGTAGATATCCACCTGGGGTACCCAACCACAGTCTTTGCAGGCGAACATGGGGCCCACCGAGCGGGTCCTGAAGATATCCTGCAGCGTCCTTTCAAGCTGTGACCCGATGCGGTTGAACTCATCACCAAATCGGATTTTGACATAGTCCATGGTTGACTCCTTCCGTGAAAGGTACGGGTGTCGGCCGCGCCCGGCAGCGTGTTCACACGCCTTGGCTGCGGAGCGCGACCTGGTTGCTAAAGACTTAACGCTTCTAAATTTGATAGAACTGTAAAAAGTCGCAAAGGCGTCCTCCCGGCGAACGTCGGCATCCAGAACATATTGAAAATAATGGATCCCGGCGTTCGCCGGGATGACGGGAAAAACGAATTCCGGACTTTTTACGGTGCCGTCAAGTTTAGACAATCGACGAAAACGACCGTAAAATAACATCGCCGCGGTGTTTTGTAAAGGTAATCCCCCGAAATGACCGGTAGTTGCGCTGTCTCAGGGTCGTGTTGACAACCGGATCGATGTGATTAAAATGGACCCATGTTCAAGCCTTTGGCGATACAAACAAGGAGGTGTGATCATGACGGTGATACGGTGGGATCCTTTCAGAAACATTTCCACATTGCAAGATCGCATCAATCGGCTTTTCGAGGATGCCTTCCCCCAAAAGGCCGATCAGGAAGACCTGTCGGTCTGCGCCTGGAGGCCATTGGTGGATATTTTTGAAACCGACGATGGCGTTGCGATCCAGGTGGACCTGCCGGGCGTCAAAAAAGACGATGTGACCGTGGAGGTCAAAAACAACCTGCTCACCATCCAAGGCCTGAGGCAGGTCGAGCCGACGGTCAGCGAGGAAAAATATTATCGCCGTGAAAGAACCTGCGGCACCTTTCAGCGATCTTTCAACTTGCGCTATCCGGTGGCGCCGGAGAACATCAAAGCATCGTTCAAAAGCGGTGTATTGACCATTCAAATCCCCAAGCCCGAAGAAGAAAAATCAAAGAAAATCAGCGTCAGTATCGATTAATCGCCTAATCGCCTGATCGTCCGCCGCCGGGCACCTCTCCTCCAATGAAGGTGTCCGACGGTCCAGGTGGCGCCCATCCTGGGCACGGCCCGGTCTGATGACCTGCTTCACATGAAATCCCCATCCATCAAGCGTCCCTCGCGCCGGTGATCCGCTGTTGCACTTTCAGCTCGCTTTGCTTATCATGCGCCCCATGGAACAACACGGAAATGGCCGCGGGATACTGGCTTCCCAATACTTTTTATACTTCGGCACAATGGGCATGCACCTGCCCTTTTTCAATCTCTATTGCTACCAACTCGGTTTCAGCGGCTTTCAGATCGGAAGCCTTTCGGGCATGCGATCGGTCACCTTGATCATCTTCTCGCTATTCTGGAGCGTTCTGGCCGACCACCTCCATGCCCGACGCCGGATCTACATCGGGTGCAACTTCATCAGCGCCGCCGCATGGGGATTCTTTCTCATGACCACCGATTTCTGGTGGATGCTGGCCATCACGGTCCTTTACGGGATCTTCTACGCCCCCCTCATCGCCTTCCTCGAAGCGTTCGCCATGGATGTGCTGGGCCGCAACAAACAGCGTTACGGCCGAATGCGGATGTGGGGATCGATCGCCTTCATCATCATTGTCCTGATCCTCGGCAGGATCATCGACGAATATGGCGTCAAAATCATTCTCGCCTTGATCCTGGCCGGCTCCTGGCTGCAAGCCCTGGTCGCCCTGGGGTTTCCTAAAACCAAGGCAGAGCGGCTGCACCCGGGGGGAGGCAACTGGCGCCACCTGCTCAACCATCGCGTAGGGGTTTTTCTGGTCTGCGCCTTTTTGATGCTGCTCAGCCACGGCGCATACTACAATTTTTTCTCCATCCACCTGGCCGAATTGACCTACGACAGCTTCTTCATCGGCGTGGCCTGGGCGGTTGCAGTAGCGGCCGAAATTCTGGCCATGCTCTTCTCCGAACGCATTTTCAGACGTTTTCGCTACGAAACGGTGCTGCTCGTCTCTTTCGCCGCGGCGGTCATCCGGTGGTTCGGGTTGTGGGAAGCCGAATCGATGGTCGCCATTCTGGCCCTGCAACTGCTCCATGCCGTCACCTATGGCGCCTTTCACATGGCCAGCGTGCTCCATATCGACTCGCTCGCGCCCGACGATGCAAAGACGATGGGACAGGCGGTCAACAATGCCGTGACTTACGGCCTCGGCTTGATGGCGGGATTCTTTCTCAGTGGAGCCTTATACAAGACCCTCGGCGCCCAGGGTCTCTTTGCACTCAGCGGGGTGGCTGCTATGATGGGTGGTTTGATTTTCGCTGCATACGAGATATTCCGGCGCAGCCATCCCGATGGAGGGACACTTAAAAATCCGGACAGCCGTTGGTCATGATGTTCACCGACCCTTCTCTTCGCTCCCATGGGGTCGGGTGCAAAATGATCCGGGAGTATCCGGCGTTCGCCGGTGCAGTCATCCATCCCGCCGGGGGAACACCAAGTGGCGAAGCCAGCCGAAAAAGGTGTTGCCCTTGAGAACGGCCTGCTCCCATTTGACAAACTCGCGGGCCAGCCGGGCCGGGTCGGCGTACCAGTCCTGGCGTGTTTTAAACGTTTCGTTAGGGTCGAGAGTTTTGACCACCCGGGCCGGATTGCCCGCCGCCACGCTGTTGGGGGGAATGGAGGACACCACGATGGCGCCGGCCCCGACGATGCTGTTTTCGCCGATGGTCACGCCCTTGCAGACGATGGCGCTGTCGCCGATCCAGACATTCTTGCACAACCGCACCGGCTGGGCCGGACCCACCGTGACGCGGTCATAGATGCCGTGCCAGTCGCTGTCGGTCAAATAGGCGCCGCTGGCCAGCATGCAATTGTCCTCGATGATGATCTCCTGGGCGGCACTGATGCGCACGCCCGGGCAAATCAGCACATAATCGCCGATACGGATGTGACCCTGTTTGTCATAGCTTTCCGGCCAGACCGACAGCCGCACCTTTCGATCGGCCGTAGCGATGAAGGTCGAATAGGCCCCCACGTCAATCGGGCCCCCGAACAACTGCACATGCCACGGTCCGAGAAAAGCGAATCCCTTGCCCAGGGAATTGAACTGAGGTTCCAAAAAATGGTGAGTGTAGAATTTCTGAAACTTCAGCCATCCTTTTTTAAGGGCGTATGGTCGATAATCTTTGCGCACGGCGGCTAAGCATCCAGGTCGTGCCAGTGGTCGTGGGAGAAGAGCTCGGCACCGGGGGTCAAACGATAAAGCGCATCGGCGGCCATGATGACCACCGCATTGGTCCATGAGATTTTCTCTTCAGGCCAGATCACCATATCGGGGAAGGTGAACCCGCACCAGAAGGTGCCGTCGTCGAAGGTGTGGTCGCAAATCCAGCGAAACAGGATGTCGGCCTGTTGATGATTGCCCATGGCCTCGAGGGCCAGCACCAGTTCACAGGTTTCGGCGATGGTCACCCAGGGGCGGTCGGAGACGCAACGCACCCCTAAATCCTGGACTACGAATTTCTTCCAGTATTTGTCGACGCGCTGCTGGGCAGCCGGCCCGGTCAGCACGCCGCTGAGAATCGGATAGAACCAGTCCATGGAAAACCGGGCCTTGGTCGTATTGAAACGATGGGGCTTCTCTTTCAGGCACTGCAGCAGCAAATTCAGGGCCTTGCACCACTGGGGGTGATCGGCGCCCACCAGGCGGGCCAGGGTCAGCGCGCATTTGAGGCTGAAGTAAATGGAACTGCATCCGGTGACCAGCGCCATGCGATCGACTCGTCCCTCGGGGCTGATCGCCCAATAGATCTCGCCCGAAGGCATCTGGTAGTGCAGCACGAAGTCGATGGCCCGTCGAACCGTGGGCCACATCCGGCGCACGAAGTCGAGGTCGGCGGTGCACAAATAGTAATGATAGACGCCCACCGCGACATACGCGGCATGGTTGGTCTCGCGTGTGCGGTCCGAGGGATGGCCGTTGGTGTAGGCGGCGTACCAGCTCCCATCGGGCATCTGAGTGTTGCGCAGCCAATCGAAGGCCCGGCGCGAGGCGTCCAGTGCGCCGCAGATGGTCAACCCCATGGCCGACTCCACGTGATCCCAGGGATCGACTCTATCTCCGATCGACCAGGGAATAGCCCCATCAGGTTGCTGCAGCTGCAGGATGAGATCCAGGGGGGCAGAGAGATCGACGGCCAGTTCCTGCTGTTCGGCAACGTTGTGAAAGCGTGGTGTCACGAAAGGAGCACTCCTTGATAATTGAATCGGTCCGGTGATGGGATGCCTTCCATCAAACGATGGGCAACATACTGGAAATAAGGCATCCAACACAAGGCAAAAGTGCGCTATATGTTTCATCATTTGCGGGACAAAGAAAAGAGATGTCTCAATTCAGAGACAAAGGCAGCAGTTCTAACTGAATGTGATTCAGCCTGAAAGACCTCATTTCCAGGCGTTGTTTGAGATAAACACTCGCATGGCAACGGTTATGGCAGGCCAGGGTGGGGCAGATGGCCAGGGCCAGGTGAGCCTGCGGTCGCAGTGCCGGTTGAATGCAAACGGCGGACAAGCGGCCCAGACGGTTTGACCCCTGCGCAGGCCGGGGGAGTTTCCGGGCCGCCCGCCGTGCATGTTACCGGCACTTGACCGCTTGGCGTGTGGCATCGGCCACCTGTTCTACCCACGCCGGGTCTAATGAATGGCATTCAGTAAGAATCACTGAGACAAAGGTGGATCACTTGACAACGTCGGGCGATCTTTTTAACCTAGCCGCACCATCACCCGCCGACCTGCTGAACCCCAGCGTTACGGCACTTGATACAAGGAGCGTCCTGATCGTGGAAGAGTTGACCCGCCGCATCGAAGCGCAACATGCCTTGATCCATCAGATCCGCAATGAAATCGGCAAGGTCCTCATCGGCCAGCAGGCCTTGATCGAAGGCCTGCTGATCGGTCTGTTCACCAAGGGACACATCCTCATCGAAGGGGTGCCGGGGTTGGCCAAGACCAGCGCGGTCAAGGCCCTGGCCGATACGGTGCAGGCGGACTTCAAGCGTATCCAGTTCACCCCGGACCTGCTGCCGGCCGACCTGATCGGCACCGAGGTCTATCGCCCCAAAACCGGCGATTTCGTGATCAAAAAAGGCCCGTTGTTCAATAACATCATCCTGGCCGACGAAATCAACCGCGCGCCGTCCAAAGTGCAATCGGCCCTGCTCGAAGCCATGCAGGAACGCCAGGTGACCATCGGGGAGACCACCTTCAAGCTGGCCGATCCGTTCCTCGTGCTGGCCACCCAGAATCCCATAGAACAAGAGGGCACCTACCCCCTGCCCGAGGCCCAGGTGGACCGTTTCATGCTTAAGCTGCTCATCGACTACCCGGACCCGGCCGAGGAGAAACAGATCATGCAGCGGGTGGGCTTCGAATCGCCGGCCCAGGTATCTGCCGTGCTCACGCCCGACCAGATCGAACGCATCCGCCAATTGATCCTCGCCGTTTACATGGACGACAAACTACGCGACTACATCGTGGCCCTGGTATTTGCCACCCGCCAACCCGAACGGCTGGGAATCGATATCCAGTCCTACATCCAGTACGGCGCCTCTCCGCGGGCCACCATTTTCCTCAGCCTGGCCGCCCGCGCCTACGCCTTTCTGCACGGCCGCGCCTATGTCACCCCCCAGGATGTCAAAACCATCGCCCCTTCGGTGCTCCGGCACCGCATCATACCGACCTACGAGGCCGAAGCCGAGGACATCTCCACCGACCAGATCATCGCCCGAATCTTCGAGGCCGTGCCGGTACCGTAAGGCCGACCGGCGAGAACCCCGAAACCGCAATAACGGATCGACGACATGGTGCCAGCCGACATCATCAAAAAGATCAAAAAGGTTCACATCCGCACCGGGCGGACGGTCAATACCCTCATGGCCGGCCAGTACAAATCGGCCTTTCGCGGCGCGGGCATCGAATTCGAGGAGGTGCGCGAATACGCCCCCGGAGATGACGTCAAAAGCATCGACTGGAAAGTGTCGGCCCGGCTCGGGCGGCCGTTCGTCAAGCGTTACCGCGAAGAGCGGGAGATGATCGTCATGCTGCTGGTGGATCTGAGCGCCTCGGGCCGCTTCGGCACCCGGGCCAACCCCAAGCATGCGGTCGCAGCCGAAACGGCGGCCATCCTGGCGTTCAACGCCATCCGCAACAACGACAAAGTGGGGGCCATCCTGTTCACCGACCAGGTGGAGCGTTACATACCGCCCCAAAAGGGCAGCGGCCATGTGTGGCGGGTGATCAAGGAGATCTTCACCCACGCGCCGCAGCACGAGGGCACCGACATCTCGGGGGCGGTCGGCTTTCTGGGCCGTGTGTGCCGAAAGCGTTCGGTGGCCTTCGTGATCTCCGACTTTCTGCTCCCCGGCGGCAACGCGGTGGTGGACCGGCAGATGCGCTCGGTCAACCGCCGGCATGAGTTGATCCATATCCTGATCAGCGATCCGGGCGAATTCACCCTGCCGGAAGGCGGCATCGTGACGGTGCGAGAACTGGAGAGCGGCCGCCTGGTGCGCCTGGACGCTTCCCATAGCCCCACCCGCCGCAGATACGAAGAGCGGCGCGGAGAGGCCCATCGACACATCAAAAACGAATTCAAAGCCGCCAACATGGATTGCATCGACATCAGCACCGCGGCATCGACCGCCGATGTGCTGGCCCGCTATTTCCGTGTTCGGGAAAGACGCCGGCGATGAAGGATATTCACGACATCAAACCCGCCCTGGAGATGGGGCCGGATTGGCGCTGGTGGGTCTGGGGCCTGGTGGCGCTCGGCGCGGCGGCGGCCGTTCTGCTGGCATGGTGGTGGTGGCGCCGCCGGCGGAAAGCTGATGGGGCGCCGGATTCGGCACCGGCCATCTGTCCGGAAAAAGAGGCGCTGTCCGAATTGGACCGGCTCGCGGCCGAGATCGACATCGGCGGCAAGCTCTTTTATTTCAGGCTCTCGGCCATCGCGCGCCGCTACGTGGAACGCCGGTTCACCCTGCCGGCCGAGGAGATGACCCTCGAAGAGCTGCTGCCCGGCGTGGAGCGGCTGCCGGTGGACCGGGAACTGCGCGAAGGATTCAAGGCGCTGTGCCGGCGTTGCGAGCCGATCAAGTTTGCCGACGCGCCGGCCCAAGAAGACGGGATGGCGCGGGACCTGGCGTTTGCCAGGGAGTTCGTGGAGCGCACCACGACGGCGGCCGTGGAAGCGGCGCCAAACGAGAAAGCAGGGTAGAACGACCATGTTCCGTTTCGCAACCCCTTATGCATTCCTCCTGCTCGTCCTGATCCCCCTGGTGGCCGCATATCGCCGCAGGCACCCGGCACCAGCCCTGGGGCATTCGGGAGTGCATCCGGTGGGCGACCTGCGGCCCAGTGCCGGCCTGCGGGTGCATCGCCTGCTGCCCCTGCTCTTTTATCTGGTCCTGCTCCTGCTGATCGCCGCCTTGGCCCGCCCCCAATACGGCACCGAGCGCGCCACAGTCAATGAAACGGGCATTAATATCATCCTGGCCGTGGACCTGTCCGAGAGCATGGCCGCCCTCGACTTCAAGCAGGAGGGCCGCATCGTCAACCGCCTGGAAGCCGTCAAGCGCGTGGTCAACGATTTCATCGCCCGCCGCAACGGCGATCGCATCGGCCTGGTGGTGTTCGGCAGCCAGGCCTATACCCAGCTGCCGCTGACCCGCGACTACCAGACGATCACCGCCATGCTCGACCGACTGGAGATCGGGGCCGCCGGCCGCGCCACGGCCGTGGGCGATGCCATCGGCATCTCCATCAAGCGATTGGCCGATATCGAAAGCCGCACCCATATCATCATCCTGCTCACCGACGGCCGAAGCAACAGCGGCGAGCTGATGCCGCAGACCGCAGCCGACATCGCGCGCCAGAAGGGGATCAAAATCTACACCATCGGTGTCGGCGGCGAGGGGCGAGCCCCCTTCCTGGTCAACGATCCCATTTTCGGGCAGCGCTACGTCTATCAGAACGTAGATCTGGACGAAGAAACGCTCGTGCAGATCGCCGACGCCACCGGCGGCGCCTACTTTCGGGCCCAGAATACGGCGGCACTGGAAAAGATCTACGCCACCATCGACGCCCTGGAAAAAAGCGAGGCCAAGGTGGCGCGCTTCGCCGAATACAACGAGCTGTACCGCTATCTGCTTGTTGCGGCACTGGCTTTGATGGCACTGTGGATTGTGTTGAAAAATACGCGGTTTCTGGATATTCCCTAGTCGGGCGAGTGACACGATGACATTCACGCACATCGACATGCTGTTCCTGTTGTGGACCATCCCTTTGCTGCTGCTGGTCTATGCCTATGGCTGGCGACGGCGCAAACGGATCATGGCGCGTTTCGGCGACCCCGGCACGCTGCAGACCATCGTGCCCCGGGGCATGGGCCGACGGCGCCGGCTGCAGGCCGGATTGACAGTGACAGCCGCGCTGCTGCTGGTCCTGGCCATGGCCGGGCCCCAGTATGGCTTTCGCTGGCAGACGGTCGAACGCCGGGGCGTGGACCTGATCGTGGCCCTGGATTGTTCGCGCAGCATGCTGGCCCAGGACATTCAACCCACGCGACTGGACCGGGCCAAGCGGGAAATCATCGATCTGCTCGCCATGCTCGGCGGCGACCGCGTGGGGCTGGTGGCCTTCGGCGGGACCGCCTTTCTGCAGTGCCCGCTCACCCTGGACTATGCTGCCTTCGATCTGTTCCTCGATGTTCTGACCCCCGACTACCTGCCCGTGGGCGGCACCGACTTGGCCGCGGCCATCCAGGCCGCCCTCGACGGCTTTGATCCCCAAGACCCGGCCGATAAGGCCGTTATCCTCATCACCGACGGCGAACATACGGGCCGGACCGATCCCGAGGCCGCGGCCCTGGCGGCCCAGAAGGCGGGTATCAAGCTGTTCTGTATCGGCGTGGGGGCCGGTTCTGGCGTTCCGGTACCGGCCGCCAAGGGCGGTTTCCAGAAGGACCCGGCCGGCAGCATCGTCATGTCCCGCCTGGACGAGGCGCTGCTCAGCCGCCTGGCCCTGGCCACCGGCGGCGCCTACGTCCGTTCGGTGGCGGGCGATATGGACCTGGATCGCATCTACCGCGATCAAATTCGCGGCACTATGGCCAATGCCGCGCTGGAAAGCGGACGCAAGCAGGTGTGGGCCGACCGGTTCCAGTGGCCCCTCTCGCTGGCGTTGATCCTGCTGCTGGCCGCCTGGGCCATCCCCGAAGCCAGAACCGGGGCGGCCGCGCTATGCGCCGCATTGATCGTCCTCGGTGCAGCCCCTGGTCCGGCGGCGGCCGGCCCCCTGCAAAAGGGGTATGACGCCTACCGGCAAGGACAATTCGATCAGGCCCTCGAACAGTTTCTGCGAGGGCAGGTCCATCGCCCGGACGATCCCCGGGTGCTGTACAACATCGGCAATGCCTATTACAAAACCGGCGATTACGATGCCGCCGAAGCCTATTACAACCGGGCCCTCTCCCAGGCCCCGCCGGAACTGCAGGCCAAGTTGCGCTACAACCTGGGCAACACGGCCTACCGCCGCCAGGCCCTGGAGGAATCCGTCGCCCATTACCAGGCCGCGCTGGCCATCGACCCCAACGACGAACAGGCCCGGGCCAACCTGGACTTCGTCCGCGAACAGATGAAACAGCAGCCACCGCCAAAATCGGACGGTGGAGAGGGCGCCGAGAAGAAGCAGGAGAAACCAGCGACCTCGGCCGCGCAGGGCGGCACACCGCCCCCTGAAAAAAAAACCGGATCGGACGGAAAGACAGCCCATGGCAACCCATTGTCCGACGACCCGGCCCAACAGAAGGATGGATCCCAACATGGGTCCCAGACGGCGGAAGCCGGCGAGGGATCGCCCCCGGCAGATGTGCAATCTTTTCCCGGTAACAGCACGGCATCCGAAGGCCAGACCCAGCAACCCGGCGCCCCGGCCACCTTGCAGATGCTCAACCGGCTCAAGGACGAACCGGGCCGGGCCATGATGCCCCGGTATCAACCCCGGCAGGTGGAAAAGGATTGGTGATGGAACGCCGGCGATGGATCATAGGTCTGCTGTGGCTGTTGATATCGGTGGCCCCGGCCATTGCCGGCGAACCGGCCGCCCGGGAGGCGTGGGTGACGGCGACCGTTTCCAACCCAAACCCATATGCAGGTCAACAGATCACCTACCGCTTCGCGCTCTTCCAATCGGTCCGGGTGACCGACGCCACATTCCAACCGCCGGCGTTTGACGGTTTTTCAGCCAAGGAGATCAAAGACCGCGCCTCGCGGCGTGAAACCATCGACGGCCGGGAGTACGTGGTCACCGAGGTCTATTATGTACTGGTGCCCCTGGCGTCCGGCACCCACACCATCGGCGCGGCCACCCTCCAGTTGGGGATCGTGAGACCGGACCGGCAGCGACGCCGCACCCCCTTTGACGACTTCTTCGACGATCCCTTTATTCTTCGCGGCCGCGTGGAGCCCCTGGTGCTGGAAAGCCAGCCCCTGGCCGTGACGGTCCGTCCCCTGCCGTCCTGGGACGGCCCGCCGCCGTTCTCGGGGCTGATCGGTGAGTTCGACTTGACGGCCGCCATCGACAACACACGGCTCAAGGTGGGCGATTCCACGACCCTGACCCTTTCCATCCAGGGCCGGGGCAACATCGCCGATGCGGCGCCCCCGCCGATCACCATGCCGGAATCGGTTAAAACCTATGCCGACGAACCCGACGAACAGATCGAACTGACCGCCGACGGGTACCAGGGCAAAAAGAGCTTCCGCACGGCGCTGGTGCCGGTGCAGGCCGGCAACGTCCCATTGCCCGGGGCGCAACTGGTCTATTTCGACGTGGCCCGGGAGGCCTATCGCACCCTGACCGCACCCCTGCCCGTCCTGTCCGTGGCGCCGGGTGAAACCGCACCGGCCCTTCCCCCAGCCGCCGGCCCGGCGGCCGCGCAGCCCAAAAAAACGGCGGTGACCTTTACCGGCCGGGACATTCTGCCGCCCAGGGAGGGCCTGACCGCCCTGACGCCGCATCGCCCCCTCACCTGGCCCATGCTTCTGCTGGGCCTGCTGCTGCCGGCCGCGGGCTTCGGGGCCACCGTCCTGATCCAGCGGGCCCGGCGCATGGACCGCCACCCGGTCGCGCGCATGCGCAACCGAACCCGCCAGGCCATGAAAACCGCCCGCGCCCAGATCGCCGCCGATGCCTCGGCCTTTTTGACCGCCCTGTACAAGGCCCTCACCTCGGCCATCTTCGCCCGCATCGGCCGCAGCGGCGAAGCCCTGGCATGGAAGGAGGCCGAAACGCTGCTGTGCGATCACGGCGTGGATCCGGAACTGTCCCGGCAGGCCGCCGAACTGCTCACCCGAATCGAATCGAGCAAATTCAGCGGCGCCCGGATATCCCGGGAGGAACGCGAGCGGCTGCTCGTCGATACCCGTCAGATGGTCCGGAGGTTGATTTTATGAGCCGATCGATTCGCATCCTCGCCTGGACGGCTGCCGCCCTGGCCCTGTGGTGGGCGGCATCGGCCGCATCGACTTTGGCCCGGCCGTTTCTGGCGGGCCTGGAAGCCTACCAGGCCGGGCGCTACGGGCAGGCCATCGACCAGTGGGAGGACATCGTCCGCAGCGGCGTCGTCAACGCGGAGCTCTTTTACAACCTGGGCAACGCCTGCCTGAAGGCCGACCGGCTGGGTCCGGCCATTCTCTGGTATGAGCGGGCCGCCCGGCTGCGACCCAACGATCCGGACCTGCGGTTCAACCTCGATTATGCCCGATCCCTGACCCGGGACCGCCCGGAAGAGGCGGCGGTATCCCTGGCCCGTATCCTCTTTTTCTGGAACTACCAGCTGAGCCGACGTGTCGTCGCCGTCACGGCACTGGCCGGCAACCTGACCTTCTGGTTGCTCATGATCGCCTGGCGGGTGACCCGGCGAAGAGGGTTTTTCCGGGCCGCCGTCCTCGTGGCCGTCCCCACCCTCGTTCTCATCCTGACCGCCGCGTACAACCTCCACGACGACGGCCGGCGGCGACAGGCCGTCATCCTGCCCGAAGCCGTATCGGTGCGTTCCGGCCACCAGCCGACCGATACCGAGCTGTTCGTGCTGCATGCCGGTGCAAAGGTACGCGTGGTCAAGCAACAAAAAAATCATTATCAAATTCGATATTCGGCCGATAAGATCGGATGGATCGAACAACAGGCGGTGGGCCTGATCGATACGATAAAATAGAGACGATTGCGTGGTGACCTGAGCGGGATAGCGGCCGTGTACATGTTGAAACGAAAATGTCGGTTCTATCGCGATGCCTTCGGCATCGCCGCCCGCAACTTCGTGTGGGATGACTGTTTGACCGTCTCGGCCTCGATCTCGTTCGTTTTCCTGCTCTCGATCATTCCCTTTTCGGCGCTGTTCCTCTTTCTGCTCAACTTTTTCAAGGATCTCTTTCTGCCGGGCATGTTGCCGGCCAACATGGTGGACATCCTCGTGGAGGATATCACCCAGGTCATCCCATTCGTCTCCCGGAGCTGGATTCAAACCCACCTGATCGAATCGGTCGGGCTGGGCTCGTTCACCACGATCAACCTGCTGATGCTGCCCATTGTCAGCGGCCTGTTGTTCAAATCCCTGGAGGAGGCTTTCCGCCGGATTTTTCACCTGGAGCGGCGCCATCTGCTCAGGGGCCACATCGCCTATGCCGCCATGAGCATTTTTACGATCCTGCTCTTCTTCATGGCCAACCTGATCTGGACCCTGGCCGCCGACACGGTCCAGCCGCTGCAGCACTATCTGGCCCAGGACCCCTACATTCACGATATTTACGCAACGGCCATCGACTACGTCACCTTCAACCAGTACAACATCGTGTCCGCCCTGATCCTGATCCTCTTTTTCCTCGCCACGGCCCGGCTGTTCCTGTCGACGCCCATCAAAATGCATCACCGCGTGGCCGCGGCCGCCCTCTTCGCCGGGTCATGGATTCTGGCGCGCGTGATTTTCGGCTTCTATATCCAGCATGTCACCCGCATCAACGTCCTTTTCGGCTCGCTCAGTTCGGTGTGCATCATTTTGCTCTGGGTGTTCTACTCATCGATTGCCTTGCTCTATTCCGTGGAATACATGTATGTTCTGCACGGCGGCCCCTACAAGGTGTGGGACGACCGGTCGCGTGCCAGGCGATCGAGCCGCTAGCGCATCCGAGATCCGAGAATATAGAGAGCCCCATGGCAACCCTCAGCCCAAGCCGGCGCCGATCCTTTTACGAAGGCATGCGCGACACGCTGCCGCTGATCATCGGCGCCATCCCGTTCGGCATCATCTTCGGCACCTTGTCGGGCGGCGCCGGCCTTTCCGCGGCCGGCGCCCTGGGCATGTCCCTGTTCGTGTTCGCCGGGTCGGCCCAGTTCGTGGCCCTAGGCATGCTGGCCAACAGCGCGGCCTGGCCGTTGATCGCCCTCACCACCCTGGTGGTCAATTTCCGTCACCTGCTCTACACCGCCACCCTGCTGCCCTACCTGCAGCGCCTGCCCCGTAGATGGCAGGCCGCGCTGGCCTTCGGCCTGACCGACGAAACCTTTGCCGTGGCGGTGCGGCGCTGGCAGGCGCCCGGGACCCGACCGGACGACCACTGGTACCAGCTGGGCTCCATGCTCTTCATGTACGTCAATTGGAATCTGTGCACGATCGTGGGATTGGTGGCCGGGCGGCTCCTGGCCGGTATCGCCGACTGGGGGCTCGATTTCGCCATGCTGGCGGCCTTCATCGGCATGCTGATCCCCTACCTGAAGGACCGCCCCAATTACGCGGCCATGCTGGCGGCCGGGGCGAGCGCCATCGTCTTTCAAGGCCTGCCGCATAAATTGGGATTGCTGGCCGCTTCGCTGATCGGGGTGGGGGCCGGCCTGCTGGCCGAACGGTGGGTTTCGACCACGGATGACACCCCGAGCCCGGAGGCGTGACGTGGAGACGTTCTATCTGGTGGGCGCAATGGCGCTGGTCACTTTTCTCATTCGCTACCTGCTGCTGCCGCTTTCCGGGCGCGTCGAGTTGTCCGACGGCCTTCGGCGGGCGCTGCGTTACGTGCCGCCGGCCGTTCTCACGGCCATCGTGGTCCCCTTTGCCCTGTTTCCCGACGGCCAGCACCTGCAATTTTCCCTTGCCAACCCCTATCTGGTCGGCGCCGGCGCGACCTTTGCCATCGGCTGGCTGAGCCGGCACCTGCTGCTCACCATCGTGGGCGGCATGGCCTGTTTCTGGGCATGGCGGGCCGCGCTGGCCATGGGCTGGATTTAAGCGTCCCGCTGAAACTGGTGATAGGCCGCCACCTTGGACAGGGCCGTCACGGCCCGGTCCAGCCCGTGGTAGAACGGCACGCCGGCGTCGCGAAAGATCTTTTCCAGTCGCATCCGCGTCTGTTGAATCGCCGCCTGGGGCTGATACTGGCGCCACACCACGACCAGGGGTTTACCGTTGGTGTGCCGGCGCGCCTCCCCGGCGATGTAATGGCCGATGCGTTCGACATGCGCGCCCTGCTCCAGGCCGAAGAGCCAGTCCAGGTGCAGGGAGATGACGAACAGGTTCAGGTTCGGCTTGGCCGCCAGGTGCCCGAGGGTGGGCCCGAGCAGATCGAGATCAGTCAGCAGAAGGTGGGCGTCGATGGGATTGCGGATCATGTTGCCGGCCGGCGGGATGATCTCCCTGAGCCGGGCCATGAGGTCCGGCGTCAGACCCGGCATCTCCAGCCCCGCCTTGGCGCAACTGTCGGCCGCCGCCACGCCGATGCCGCCGCCGGTGCCCAGGATCGCCAGGCCGCGGCCCTGCCAGGGCGGCAAGTGGCGCAGGGCCAGGACCACATCGGCCATCTCTTCCAGCGAGTCGGCCTGGATGGCGCCGGTCTGCTTGAAAAAGGCCTGCCAGATCTTGACCCCGCCGGCCAGGGAGCCGGTGTGGGAGGCCACGGTGCGGGCGCCGGATTCGGTCACGCCGCCTTTTACCATCACCACCGGCTTGACCCGGTTGATCCTGCGCACCTGACCGAGCAGCCGGCGGCCGTTTTTCACGCCCTCCAGGTACATGGCGATGATGCGGGTGTCCGCGTCATCGGCCAAATAGGCCAGAAAATCGGTGCTGTCCAGCACCACGGCATTGCCGTAACTGAACACCTTGCTGAAATGAAGGCCGTAGGTATCGGCCGTGTAATTGGTGAAATCCTGGGCATTGCCGCCGCTCTGGCTCACCATGGCCACCGGCCCGCTGGACGCGGGGGCCGACACCCAGGTAACCAGGCGCGAGGCCGGCACATAGAGTCCCATGCAGTTGGGGCCGATGAGATTCAAGCCGCCTGCTTCGGCGATCTGCTGCACCTCGGCCTGCAGGCGGATGCCTTCGGGTTCATCGGTCTCCTTGAATCCCGAAGAGAAGATGTGGACGTTCCGGCAGCCCGCGGCGATGCAATCCTTAAGGGCCGCCGGCACGGCCGGGGCCGGCACGGAGATCACCACCAGGTCCGCGGGTTCGGGCAAGGCGGTCAGCGTGGGATAGGCCTTGATGCCTTCGATCTCGTCGGCCCGGGGATTGATGGGATAGAGCCGCCCCTCGAAGCCGAAATTGCGGATGCAGCGGTAAATGCCGGGAAATCCCCCGATCTGGGTGCGCGCCACCCCAACCACGGCAATGGAGCGGGGATGGGCCATCACCTCCAGGGCGGCATTGAGACGGGCGACCCGCTCGTCGTCCTCGGCCGCATCGAGGGACGGAGCATGGGCCGCGGCGTCCGGATCGGTCAATACCACCAGGGCATCCACCGCCGTGACCGTGCCGTCGGCGGAGACGATCAGGGGATTGATGTCCACCTCCGCGATCTGCGGATATGCCATCCCGAGTCTGGAAAGTCCCGCCAGGGCGGCGGCCAGCGCCATCCGGTCGGCGGCCGCCTCGCCCCGGAAATCCCCCAGGAGCGCACGCGCGGCCAGCTCGTCCATCATGGCCAGGGCCTGCCGTTCATCGATGGGCGCGATGCGAAAGACCACATCGCCGAGCGCCTCGGCAAAAACGCCGCCCAGGCCGAACATCACCACGGGCCCGAACTGGGGATCGCGGGTCAACCCAGCGACGAACTCGCGCCGGCCGGCGATCATGGGCTGCACGAGGCACCCCTCCCAGGCGTCCCCGGCGGCCGACCGGATGTCGTCAAAGGCGGACCGGAGCTGATCCGGCGTCCGCAGGTTGATCTTGACGAGGCCCAACTCGGTCTTGTGGGTCAACTTGCTGCCCAGGCCTTTCAGCACCACGGGGTACCCCATGGATTGGGCGGCGGACACGAGCTGGGTGTCACTGGTGACGATCACCTCCGGCACCACGGGAATTCCGTAATGGCCGAGAATCTGTTTGGATTCCGCCTCATCGAGAGAGCGTCGGTTTTCGTTACGGCAACGGGCAATCCATTCTGAAGGTTCCAAAGCATCTGCCTTTCGAGGATTTGGTCACCCCTGACCTCCCCTGCCGACGAAACGGCGCGCGCAACCAACAGGAGAGACGACCGGCGATTGATCCAACGGGTGGTTTGAACCGGTTGCGGGGTTATCTTTTGAACGGTGTTCAGTGATAGAATTTACCAGTTCGGCGGGAGGGCGTCAACGCATAAAAACGAACGTTCGTTCTATTACAGCGCCGCCGTTACGCACCGGCGGACGCTCACCGGGAGCCTTGGCGTTTCAGAACGAGCTTTTTCAAAAACGCACTGATCCGCCTTCCGATGGGTCGGGTGATCACATAGACATTGCCAGCCACCATCACATGTACGATGGCCGATCCCACCGCGCCCACATCCGGCGTCAGGATCCGGGGGGTGACGATCACCGCGGTGATGAAGGCAATGAGGATCTGCCAGGTGTCCGGCAAAAAAATCAGATAAAAAAACAGGTATCCGGGTGTCAAAGGTCTCTTTTGCAAGGCGTTCACTTTCATCCAAGGCGGATCTGCGATCCACCTGCACGGTTCGTGTCGGTCTGTTTCCGCAGAAATCATTTCCGGCCTCACACTTGCCGGGCGGTTCGCGCACTATAAAAGGCAACCCGAATGGAGATCAACCCCTATTTTTGACCCGACCGCCATCTCCGGCCGGCCTGTCCCGTCATTCGATAAATTTTCCCAGATCACTGTACTGCAGCTTGATTTCATTGATCAGACGATCATAGCGCACCATCATGATCATCGAGCGGATGATCAGGTAACCACTGAAAACGACCAGGGCCGCGCACAAGGCACCCAAGGGAATGAGCAAATGCAGAACGTGCAGCACATCGTAATATTTCGAGGTGGCAATCAGCACACTCATCACCGACAGCGGAAGCGCCAAAACCGCTATGCCTGTGCGCATGACCGCCAGAGAGGTGCGCTTTTCAGCCAGAACGAGCTGCACCTCGTTGATGATGATCGCATTCTTTTCGTCTGTTTCGCTGTTCATATCTGCCGGAATCGCAAAAAAGTCAGGATTCCCTTTTACCGTCACCCCGGTGTAGCCATCTTCAGCCCGACGATCCCTGCAATGATCAACCCAACGCTGATCAGCCGGGCGGCATTGGCAGCTTCACCCAGCAGAACGATCCCCAGCAAGACGGTGCCCACAGCGCCCACGCCGACCCAAACGGCATAAGCGGTGCCCAGCGGCAACGACTTCATGGCCAGGCCCAGCAACCATAGACTGATCATCATCGCCACGACGGTCCAGACCGTGGGCCACAGCCGGGTAAATCCGTCGGTGTACTTCAACCCGATCGCCCAGCCGGTCTCAAACAGCCCCGCAACAACCAGAATGACCCAAGCCATATGTTTCCCTTAGACAAAGGTATTCAGCGGACGAATGGTCCTCTCTCCCCGCTGAAAACCCATGTTGACGAACCTCATTTTCCAATATCTTGCAGTATTTTGATCACATGCATCGCGACTATAGCTCAGATAGACCATATCATCCCGCTTCATAAATCACCTTAAGTTCCCTGAAAATACGTTCCTTCAAGTATGGGCTGATAAGGCCTTCTGTTAGTAGATCCACCCTTTTCCCTATTGCTTCTGAAAGATTTCGTTCGAGTTTCACTAATGAAAGAATGCTCTTAGGTTCTGATAGCTTTACCAGCAGATCTAAATCACTTGATTCTGTGTCCTCACCCCTGGCCGTTGACCCAAAAACCCCAATCATAGAAACATCGTTTTTACGACATATATTGATTATTTTTTCCTGGTCGGATTTATTCATTGATTCTCTCTGAAAGCGGTTAGGGGTTCGTCGGAGAGTTCCTTTATATTTCTGTGTTTACAATTTAGTTCCACAATATAAACGGGCTAATGAAAAAATTGAAGGGGGTCCCTATGTCCCTACTGCGGCGATGGTGTTTGCGACCGCACAAGTGAGTTGCTATGTTTCTGCAAGTAAGATTTCCTCCACAGCTTTCAATGACCGCCCCTGCTCGTCAATCCAGCTTTGCGGGCCTGATCTGCTGGTGCCGGCAACTATAACCGCAGCGTATGATGAAGAACTGAGAATGCTGTCTTTGGTCAATCGATAGTTATCTCCCTCGGATTGCAGCGTGCCATCAGCGATCCACTTTTCCCGGATCGCAAGTGTTTTACCAGGCATACTCTTGCTGGTTTTACCGGAAACATCGGAGCCCTTGAAGAGAACAAAACCGTCATCCGTTTGCTGCCCCGTAGCATGAAGGCCACGAATAGAAAATCTAAATATAAACTCTGAAAGATTAGGTTTCGAAGTGGCATCGGTGACCTGCTGTTTGACGATTTTCACGGGATCGAGAACTCTGTGTCCGAGAGTGCCTAAAACAATTCTCAAATTGTGGATAAATTCTTCCATTGCGTCTTTATCTGCGCGTGGAAGGATTGACTCTGTCGGAGTATTGCCGTTTTCAATTTTGTAACGATCAGCTGCAATACTTATGCTGGTCAGGCGCGATTCAAGATATTTTATATGGCCCTTGGTCAGATTTTCGTCCTTGCTAGTGAAGATGATAACTTCGTTCCAAAAATCCTGATTCTTATCCTGTTGACTGATGCGTTTTACAACATTTTCTGATTCTCCGATATAAGCCCGATCCCCCATTTCTGCAGTTTGTTTTTCGAGCAAAAAGTAGACGCCAGGACGTTGGGCTTCAGCCCAATCCTTGAGCTCGTTAAGACGACTTCTCGGACTGGCAATTGCTTGCCCAGATCAGTTCGCAATCTCAACGTGCCTTATTCCAGAAGGTTCTCCATCCGAGAGATAGATTGGTAACTTGCGACCAAATGCCATCGTTTACCTCATTTTTTTAAACACAAAATAGCCTTCAGCCTTGAGCGAAGCGGGTCGGACTGAGAGGCATGCTTGGGCTCGCCATTAATATTACCCGCTCACTGACGGTGAATCGGGATTCACTGCAATATTCACATGGTGGTACTTCACTTTGTTATTTAAAAAATCTTTTGACAGCACAATATGCTTTTTTGAGAATAAAACAATATACTTTGTAGATGACAATTGAAAACCAGCCTGCGAATTAGCAAAATAAAAATTTGGCATTTATCAAGGCAATAGGCGCACATGAGCACATGTTCATGCCGTAAAATTCACAGTGATTGCATTATGAGCGGGTACAGTTTGCCAAATTAGCGCCACCGTTTTGTTATGTCAAAGTGATAAGTGAAACAAATGTCTCATCCATTCCTGTGACCGCAGGCGTCTCAGCGAACTCGACAAAAATCAAATCTTGTTGTGGTCCGGTAGGGGAAGGGTGACTAGGCCCGGGTGGGGCAGGTGGCCAGGGCCACGTCAGCCATGCGGGTTAGTGTCGCTTTAATGCAAACGGCGGACGATGGGCCCAGACTGTTTGACCCCGGCGCATGCCGGGGGAGTTTCTGGCCCGCCCGCCGTGCATTTTAGCGACACTTGACCGCTTGGCGTGTGGCATCGGCCGCCTGTCCCACCCGGGCCGGGTTCAATGAACAACATTCAGTCAGAATTGCCGACACCCGCAATATGGGTTTTACATCGCTTTGAAAAGGGGTATATTCTGCGTTTGTGATGCCGCAATTCCAAAAACAATCGTTTCTTTTATTTGCCAATCGTGGAGGTTAGCTGCGTTGAAGAAAAAAACGATCCCCCAAGAGATAAGAGGCACCATCCCATGGGGATGGTTGATTGGCCTGGCCCTCTTGATCGTGGCGGCCGGGGTCACCTTGCTGCTGCTGCCCAAGCCGACGCCCCACACGGCTCCTCCGCCCATCGTGAGGGCCAAGATACCGCCGGCGCCGGAGACCCCGCCGCAGCCGACGGCCGATGAGACGGCAGGAGATTCGGGTCAGGCCACAGCGCCCGGCCAGGACAAGAGCGATGCCGTTGCCGATTCGGCCAATTCGGATGGAAAAGACGAGACTTCGCCCCCCCCGGCCGCCGCCCCCTCGACACCCTCCGAATCTGAAACATCAACGGATGCCCCGGCTACACCGTCCACATCCGAGAGCGCAGCACTGAACGAAGCCGCAACGGCGGCCGAAGAGTCCAGCCCGTTCCAGGAGCGCCCGGCGGTATCGTCAGGCGATACTACCCAGGCCGGCGAGGAGAACGGAGCCGAACCCGCAGCGGCCGCCCCTGCCGAAACAGACGAAAAGGCGCCGGTTCAAACCCAAGTATCCACTTTCCAGGGATATACCATCCAAGTGGGGGCCTATCGGAACAAGGAGAATGCCGACGCCAAAATGGCCGACCTGCAGCAGCGGGGCTATGCGGCCTATCTGTTTGAGGTGACCGATGCGCGCAAGCGATCGTTTTACATGGTGCGGTTCGGGCAGTTCGACGGCCACCAGGAGGCCTCCGAAACGCTGGCCGATTTCAAGGAAAAGGAAAATATGCAGGCCGTCATCGTCCGCGCCGGCTCCATGTAGCCTCGAGGAATTCTATTGGCAGGGCTGGCTGGGCGCGGCCTCATATCACGATGCGCCAGCAGCGGTGAATGCGCTTGCGTTTGTGAAGGTAGTCTTCGGGAATGGTGCGGGCGGTGATCTCCTCGACCTCGGTCGCTTGCAACAGCGCCAGTTGATCGGTAAAACTCTGGTGGTTCGTGGAAAAAAAGATCGTGCCGCCTGGCCGCATGAGCGCCGCGGCATCGGTTAGCAACCTCAGGTGATCCGCCACGATGTCGAAAGATTCGCCTTCCTTTTCGATCGTGTAAAAAGAGGGGGGATCGACCACGGCCAGGTCGAAGCGCTGGGGTTTGCCCCTGGCCGCCGATAGAAACTCGAAGGCGTGGGCCTGGATCAACCGGTTCTCCTTTTCCGGCACCCCGTTGAGGGCGAAATTCCGGCGGGCCCACTGAATGGCGCTCTTGGATCGATCCACGGACACGGTCGAACGGGCGCCCCCCCGGGCCGCATAGCAGGAGAAGGTGCCGGTGTAGCAAAACAGGTTCAGGAATTCCTTGCCGGCGGCCATCTCGCGAACCATCTGACGCGTGTTGCGATGGTCGCCGAAGAGCCCGGTATCCACGTAATCCCAGGGATTGACAATAAATTTGAAGTCTCGTTCCGAAACGGCGATCGTTCGGTCGGTGTGGTCGATACGCTCGTATCGCCGTCCTTCGGCTTTGCCGTAGTAGCGCGTTTTCAGGTGGATGTTTTCGGGCGGCACACCCAGGGCCTCGCCGACGGCCGCCCCCATCATCGGCAACCAATCCGGTGTGGATTGCTTGCGGGTGTACTCGCCGATCACCAGATGCCCGGCATACCAGTCCACCACCGCCCGGATCTCGGGAATGTCCCAGTCGTAAAGCCTGAAAACCTCGATGTGCTCCCGTTCGAAACGCTTGCGCAGGTGACGATAGCGTTTCCTGACCTTGTTGGCCAGCATCTCGGACTGCTCGCGATAGTGATCCTTCTGCGCTTCTGACATGGGACCGCCGTGGTTGGGTGTGGATTACATCGACTGGACGTACTGTATCATCTTTTTGCGCTCGGTTGAATCGGGTATTCGGCCGAAATTGGCGCCCATGTTGTCCTTCATGTGATGGGTTTTGGATGTGGCCGGTATGATGCAGGTGACCGCCGGATGGGCCAGGATGAATTTCAGGAAAAACTGACCCCAGCTGCGGGCATCGAATTCACCGGCCCATTCGGGCAATGCCTTCCCCTTGACCCTGGCGAAGAGCCCACCGCGCTGAAACGGACGGTTGATCAGGGTGGCAATCCCCCGGTCGGCCGCCAGCGGCAACAGCTGCTCCTCGACGGTGCGGTCCTCGATATTGTAGGAAAACTGCACGAAATCGAGCCGTTCGGTTCGCATGATCTCTTCCAGCTCCCGGTGATCGCGGCCGTGCGAGGTGGTGATGCCGATGTAACGGATTTTCCCCTCGGAGCGCCACTGCCGCAAGGTCTCCAGATGGGTCCGCCAATCGCGCAGATTGTGAATCTGCATCAGGTCCATCACCTCGACGCCCATCAGCCGCATGGATTGACCCATCTGGTCCTCGCCGGCCTGGCGGCCGTCGGTCCACACCTTGGTGGCGGCAAATAGCCCATCCGGGTTCAGGTGATTCAGCAAGCGGCCCATCACCATCTCCGCAGAACCGTACATGGGCGATGAATCAATGACCGTGCCGCCCTGTTGGAAAAAGATCGATAGCACGTCGGCCAGCCGCTCTATCTCGTCCGGATGGCTGCCCACATTGAAGGTGCGCGAGGTGCCCATTCCGATGACCGGAATCTTTTCACCGCTGGACGGGATGGCGCGTTTGAGGGGTTCGGTAACCATCCCCAGGACATCACTGGGGGTAAAAGCCACGCCGAGGGTCATCAAGCCCAATGAGCCCATAAAGGCGCGGCGGCTCAACCTGATCGGCTTTGTTATGGTTGTCGTCATAAAATCCTTCATTCTAAACCAACGGGTACCCATCCACAATGGCCAATTGTCCCGATATCTGCGTTATGCTCAAAATTTTATCCTCGGAATATTCCACCTATGCCTGCGGTAACATTTTTCGCATGCCTTGATCTCAACCCAATTTGCCTATTTGTGGATGGGCACCGAAAAAAGGCCTCCCCCTTCGTCCGCCGCCGGTTCGGCCTGCCGACGGCCCAGGCGATCGATGATGCGGCCGGTCAAAAAGAGTTGAAGGGTCAGCGCGTTGACCGCGAAATCGATGCCGGCGAACAGGGCGGTGCGGACGGCCGGATCATCGAACCGATCCCGGATGATGTGCGCCTGTTGAAAATAGAGAAAAGTCGCCAGCGAGGAGAAAAGAAATATCATCAAGCAGATGCCGGACAGATAGGTGGAAGTGAAAACCAGCCGTATGCCGGCCAGCACCCCGCCGCCGATGGCCGCATCTTTGCCTGCATCTTTGGCCGAATCGTTCCCCAAACCAACAGATCGGTCCGCTTCCCGGGGGCCATGAGCATCGCCGCGGCCGGCCCCAAAGGAACCCTCTCTCTCCTTGTCCCTCGCATGGCGCCAGGCCACCAGGCGCTGGACGCACAGGGTCGCCACCGTCAAAAAAAAGGCCGAGACCAGCAGCAGGTTCGTCGGGCCTGTATGGATCACCAGCACCGCTGTCAGGGCCGGGCCGGTCAGCGCACCGGCCGTCCCGCCGGCGGCGATGATGCCGAAAAGGCGTTTGGCCTGCTCGGCATTGAAGATATCGGTCATGAAGCTCCAGAACACCGAGACGATGAACAGGTTGAAGACGCTGCTCCAGATGAAGAAGATGCGGGCCACATGGACATCGGATAGCGCCGACTTGAAGAGAACGAAGAAAATCAGAAGATTGGAGATGAAAAAAGCGTAGACGAAGATCAGGAACCGGCGGGGTGCGTATCGTCGGGTGAGCCAGCCGAACAGGGGAACCGCCGCAAGCATGGCGGCAAACGTCCCGCTGAAGAGCCATTGCAGTTTATCCACACCGCCGGCGATGCCCATCTCGTCTCTCATGGGCCGGATGATGTAATAGTCGCATAACAGAGAGAAAAAATAGAGGAATGACCAGATCAGCGCCGCGGCCTCGCCCTGTTTCAGGGCCAGCATCCGTTTTATCCACTGGATGCCTCCGGATGCGCGCCACCCTCTCGATTCCGCGACAAGGATCGATTTTGGGGTCGGGTTGTGGGTCGGACCGCCGGTTATCCTGTCGGCAATTGCCCTGTTTTGGGTCTGTTTTTAAGCTGCGGCTCCCCTCCTGGTGGGTGTGGGGAAGAAAAAAGTGGCGGAGAGCGAATCTCCGCCACGATGGATGATCACTTTAGAATCTCATGGACGACCGTCCCATCAGATACGGCCGCCGAGGCCCCCCGGTGGGTCGTTGCGTCTGAATGTCCAGGAAGGACTCTTTTCTGCCGGAGAACTGTAGGCCATGCCCGATTTATCGATGGTGCGCTGGCGTTCGTGCTCGCCTTCGAAAACACGGTCCCGGCATTCACCTTCACACTTTCCACTGGTATCTCTTGATGGCATCTTTTTCATGATGGATCTCCTTTTATACCTGTCGCCGTCGCCTCGATTCGATGGGCGCCTGTTCGGCGCGGGCGATACCCGCCGCCACAGTCCCGATCCCATCGGCGATCAGCTGCATTCGTTGAAACAATTGCGCTCGCGGGTTTTGCAAATGGCCGCGCCGCCTTCCTCCTCGACGCAGCGCACCCACTCCAATGCACAAACCTCTTCACAGCGCATATCTTCTGGGATGTCGTAAGTCGATGAACTCATGATGCCTCCTCTCTGAATCTGATCGTCGGACCATTATGCGCGTGTCACGCCTTGCAACGCACGGCACCTATGCAACGCCGCATCGTTTCGCCTGAAAAAATCACGCGGGGCTGGCCTGGCGGACCTGGATGGAAGAAGCGGAAGTCAGAACGGGGAACGTGGTGCCGATGTTCAGGGCGGCCCCTTTTCAGGCGCCGTGTCGTCTTTAGGAAAACTCTAGTGGTTCGGCGGTATTTGTCAAGGCGCCCCCCCTCCCCTTGCCAGTCCGGACGCAGATGCGCTATAGGCATTGAAAAACCACCGGGGAAACCTAATTCCCGGCGCGGACAAGGAGGCACCCTTGCAACTGGACAAGCAACTGCATGCATTCATATGGCGCTCCATGTCGGTCAACAACTGCAACACCTATCTGATCGACCGATCCAGGCGCATCCTCATCGATCCAGGCTACAACGCCTATTTCGACCATGTGGAGAGCGGATTACGGGAATTGGACCTGACCGTCGCCGATATCGACGTGGTCCTGTGCACCCATGCCCATCCGGATCACATCGAGGCCGTGCAGCGATTCAAAAACGCCGGCGCCCTGTTCGGGCTGCACGCGGCGGACTGGGAACTGGTCCGCCGTATGGCGCCGCATCTCCAGGCGGCCGGCGGATTCTCGCTCGACGCTCTGACGCCCGACCTGCTGCTCCAGGAGGGCGAGTTGAACATCGGCGATACCCAGTTGATGGTCTATCACACCCCCGGTCATTCGCCTGGTTCGGTCTGTTTTTATTGGCCCCTAGAGAAAGTCCTGGTGACCGGGGACCTGGTTTTCAAGGCGGGGGTCGGTCGGACGGATCTACCGGGCGGCGACGGCCGGCAGTTGAAAAACAGCATCCAGAGGGTGGCGGGTCTTGAGGTGGACCACCTCCTGCCCGGGCATGGCGACACGATCTCCGGCGCGCAGGAGGTCCAACGCAATTTTCAGCGCCTGGACAGCGCCTACCTGAGCTATCTATAGCCGCTGTTTCTCCTTTTCCAGCTTCATGGTGAACAATTCATGCATGGTGGCGGCTTCGTCCTGCCACTTGGGGTCGCTCTCCAGGTTGGGGGTGACCGCCGATCCCCAAACCTCCCGCTGCGTCTTCAAGAATCCGGCGAGCTCCCGGCGACGGTCATCCGCCCGCTGGGTCATTTCGGCCTGATATTCCCTGGCCAGGACCCTCAATGGCTCGATATTGCAGCCGAATACCCGTTCGAGCACGTCGAGCAGCGGCGCCTGGAGCGTTTCCAGGTGAAGACGATCGAGAACCACGTCGCGAAGCACACCCGCATCGTCGAGATCGTGTTTGCGGGCGACATCGGCCAGCCCCTCCTGCAACGCTTCGAGCGTCAACTCCTGGTCCAGGTGCTTCTGCAACAGGCCGTTGAAGATCTTCTGAGCCTCCTCGAGCCGTGCAGCGCGCTTCTCTTCGGCGCTGAAGGTCAGGTTACGGGTCTTTTCCATTACCAGATCCAACGTGCTTTTGATCTCGGCCACAGCGTCACCCTCGATGCCATTTTTGTCGTTTTAAATTTGTTTTTTACAGTATTGTATTTAATTCACCAGCGACTGTCGGTCGCAAATCAAGCTTTTGAACTGTTATCACAAACGCTTAAAGAACACCACCCGATCCGGCACGCGTTTTGATAGTCTATTCAACTGGGTCTGTGGGAAACAAACGGCCTGTTTCCGGCAGACGACCGATAACACGCTTAACACACTGCTCACGGCAGTCACCGACACAAACGAGGTCTAACGAAATGATCGCGACACACACCATCAATTGGCAAGGTAAACTCTTGCGCAAGATACTCAACAGCGTGGCCAAAAAATACGACTGCGGCGTTCGCTTCTCCGTCGAGGGGAATCACCTGGCATGGGAGGGCGACCGGGCCTGCGCCATCGAGATCTTCAATGAGACCATGATGCTCCTGGGTGCAAAGGGCCGGGTCAAGCAGGGCTGAAAACGTCTGTACCCTGGTTGCATTCAAGGGACGTCATGTTTTATAAAGAATGTTAGTGGATGCGGCGTTCCATCGCCGCTTCCTTTTTTGAGCAACCCGGGAACGGACTGACATTGCGAATCGTTCTAACCAATGACGACGGCTACGGCGAACCAGGGCTGGAAACCCTGAGCGACGTGATCCGGCCCATGGGCCGGCCCGCGGTCGTGGCGCCTTCCGCCCCCCAATCCGGGCTGGGCCACCAGGTCAACATGAAAACGCCGATCCGGGTGACCAGGGGCCGGCGCGAGGGGCATTACGTGGTTCACGGGGCGCCGGCCGATTGCACCCGTCTGGCCCTGAAGGAACTGGTACCGGATGCGGACTGGGTTCTGGCCGGCATCAATCCCGGGGCCAACTTGGGATCGGACGTCTACCAGTCCGGCACCATCGCCGCGGTCCGCGAAGCCGCCATTCTGGGCGTCAGGGCCATCGCCATCTCCCAGTACATCGCACCCGGCTGGGCCGTGGACTGGCCGGCGGCCGCCCGCCAACTGGCCGAAATCCTGCCCATGGTCATGGGCGAACCGCTGAGGCGGGGACAGTTCTGGAACATCAACCTGCCCAGCCCCATCGCGATGGATTCCCCGGTCGCGCACGGCTACGGCCCGCTGGACAAAAACCCGCACAAGTACCGTTACCGCCAGGAAGGGGACGCCTACCACTACGAGGGCGTCATCCACGACCGGCCGCGAGCACCGGGCAGCGACGTGGATATCTGTTTCGGCGGCCGGATTTCGATCACACGCATGGAGATATGACCGATGAATTTCTGCCCCTACTGTGGCGCCCCACTGGTGCTCCAAATCCCCGAAGGGGACGACCGGCCGAGATACCGCTGCAGTGCCTGCGGCCGCGTTCATTATGAAAATCCCAAGGTCGTGGTGGGCTGCATCCCACTATGGGAGGACAAGATCCTGCTTTGCCGTCGAAACATCGAACCGCAGAAGGGATTGTGGACATTGCCGGCCGGCTACCTGGAAAACGGGGAAACGGTCAAGGAGGGGGCCATTCGTGAAACCCTGGAAGAGTCCGGGGCCGTGGTCAATTCACTGCACACCTATCTGCTCCTCGATATCGTTCACATCTGTCAGATCTACTTGATGTTTCTGGGGCAATTGGAATCCCCCAATTTCCATCCCACCCACGAAAGCTCGGAGGTGGCCCTGTTCGCCGAAAAGGACGTGCCCTGGGACGCCGTCGCTTTCCGCGCCATCGAAAAGACGCTGCGGTGCTACTTCCAGGATCGTGCCGAAGGCCGTTTCCCTTTCCGCAACCGGCAAATCCCTCGCAGTTCCCACGACGCTTCCTACGCCAAATACGATACCGACCCACCGGGTCGGCGCTAAACCCCTCAGGAACGGCCGCCGAAACCGACGGTCACATCCCCGCCCTGCACGATGACCGGCACCTTGCGTTGCCCTTTGGAGAGCTTGAGCATCTCTTCCATCTTGCCGGAATCCAGCTTCACATCGACATAGTCGTGATCCTTGAACGCCTCACGGGCTTGAGACGTGTAGGGTCACCCGGCCTTTCCGTAAATGACGACCTTTCCCGCCATGATGCACCTCCCGATGTTGGAATTGGTTTTCCCATTACTCGGTGTCCGTCCAGAAAAAGGCCAATTGGCCATTTATGGATGGGCACTACTTAACCCGAGTCGATGGCGACACGTCAAGCTTTAACCGGGTCGGCACGTCGGGCAGATCGTGCAGGTCCCGGATCAATTGATCCAGATTGACGAGGTAGCCCAATGCCTCGGCGCCGGCCCGCAGGTTCTGCCGGGCTTTTTCCGCCAGGCCGCGGGCCGCATCGGGTTTGCCGCGAAAGAAATGGACAAAGGCCCCGGCGGCCTGGATCCACCCCTTCAGGGCGGTGTGTTCGGGCTCCCTGGCCTTTGGCCAGATGGTCTCCAGTAGTTCGTGCAGTTCGAACAGCAGGCCTGCGTTCCACAAGAGGACCGCCTGGTGTCTCGGGTCGGTGTAGCCGCTCTTTTCGATGTCCTCGATCATCCTGAGATAGGCCGCCTGGCGCTCTTTCAGGTAGTTGGCATAAACCGGCGCCAGGTCCCGGGCCTGCCATCGGCCGACCTCCAGGGCCAGGGCGTCCGGGTTTTCCCCGGTCAACTGGGCGACGAAAGCCGTGGAGAGGTAGTTGCGCAGATCCCGCGCGAGACGGTCGCCGAACGGATCAAAGTCCATCTGAGTACTCCTTCAATTGATCTTGCATGGGACGGTCACAGCCCCATCTTTTTGAGCTGATGCTTTAAAATCTTGCCGGTGGGATTTCGAGGAAAGGCGTCCATGAAATCCACCCGTTCTGGAATTTTGTATTTGGCCAGCTTGTCCTGGAGATAGACGCGCACATCGTCGGCGCTCATGCTGCCCGGCTCCTTGAGGATGATGCAGGCCCGCACCCGTTCGCCCAGGGCCGGGTCGGGCATGCCGACCACGGCCACTTCGGCCACATTGGGGTGATGTTCCAAGGGGATCTCGATCTCCCTCGGATAGATGTTTTCGCCGCCCCGGTTGATCATCTCCTTGATGCGGCCCGAGATGAAGAGATAGCCCTCCTCATCCATGTATCCCATGTCGCCGGTGTGCAGCCAGCCCTCTTTCAGGCTTTCGGCCGTGGCTTCGGGTTTGTTGAGGTAGCCGAGCATGACCGCATCGCCGCGCACGCAGATCTCTCCCTTTTCGCCGTAGGGCAGGATACGGTTTTCGGCATCCATGATCTCGATCTCCAGTCCGGGAAAAGGGGTGCCGATAGTGCCGGGTTTGGGCGGCAGGCTGGTGCTGGTGGACGAGACGCCGCACGCCTCGGTCAGGCCGTAACCGTCGATGACCTCCACATTGAACTTCTCCTTGAAGGCCTGAACCAGGTTGACGGGCATGGGGGCGGCCCCGGAATAGGCCAGGCGGAGCCTCAGCCGGTCGTAATCGATGGTGGCCGGGTCGGCGGCCCGGTAGATATAGTCGTACATGGCCGGCACCCCCTGCACCGTGGTGATACCGTAGCGCAGGATCGAGGGCCAGAAGTCGCTGGGCGAAAAGCTCTTGCGGATGCACAACGACGACCCTATGTAGATCGTTGGATAGGTCCATACGCACAGGGGATTGGTGTGAAACATGGGCAGGATGATCATCATCACGTCCCCGGGCCGGCTCACGCCCAGGACGGCCTTGCCTTTGCAGATGGACAGCTCGCTGCTGTTGGAAAGCAAGATGCCCTTGGGCATGCCGGTGGTGCCCGACGAGTAAAGCAGCATGACCGGGTGGTCCGGCCCGGTGGGGACCAGGCATTCGTCGGCCGGGTATTTTGCCAGGACCTGGGCCAGGGTGCATGCGGCGATGTCGGCCTGATGGGCCACCTCGGTCACCACCTCGACGACGACCGGCCGGTGCGCGGCCATCTCGACGCCCCTGGCAAATTCGTCCATGAAGTCGCTGCCCACGAAAGCGACTTTGGGCTTGGAGTCGTCGAGCACATAGGCGATCTCCGGACCCTTGAGCATGTAGTTGATGGCGCCGGCCACGGCCCCCAATTTCTGGGTGCCGAACATGGTGTAGTAGATCTCCGGCGAGTTGAGTACCATAGTGGAGACGATGTCGCCCCGGCCGACCCCCTTTTCCTCGAGAAAGTGGGCCACCCGGTTGGCCCGGCGGTTGACCTGGGCGTAAGTCACCACCTCGTCATAAAAGTACACCATCGGAATATCGGGCGATTCGGAGGCGCGCACCGCCACCATTTCGGCGATACCGTCGAATTCGATGCGCCGGCCCGCCAGGACGTCCAGCTTTTCCAGCGGCACCAACATGCGTTGATAGCGTTTGCTTCGATCGATCATGAAGATCTCCCTTCCCATGCGAACAGCAAAACCGTTCAGCGATTGAAACGTTCCGAACACACCAGGTAGAGCAGCGATCCAAGTGCGGCGGCCAGCAGCGCGACCCCGCCGGACAAGATGCCCAGGCGGCCGACCAGAAAAAGCAGTATCATAGCGTTGAGCGCCAGGAAGGTCAATTGGGAGCCGAGGGCCACCAGGGCCGCGCCGGCGCCCTTGCTCGACAGATACCAGGCCTTTACCTGCACATGAAACTGAACGGCACTGAACAGAACCAGGCAAACGAACAACGGTCCCGACAGCGGATAACCATACAACCACATGGCGAATCGACCAACGATGACGGAGAGGACCATGGTGACCGGATATTGCAGCAGGCTGAGCCGCCCCACGCTGCGCCGCCATCCGCCGCTGTCATCCCGACAAAAGAGGGGAAAAAGATAGGTGAGCACAATAGCCAGCAGGGCGCTGACGATACCGAAGGTGGCCATGAAGTGGGCCTGGTACAACCCCACGCTCTCCGGACCGAGGCGCATGTGGAGGATGATGCGGTCCAGGCTGTAGGTAGACAGGGTCACCAGGCCGGTGAGCAGCATGAACCCGCCGTGACGCAAGATCGGTTGGATGTGGGTCAGCACCGCGCCAAGGCGGACGGCCCTGGCCATGAATCCGACCGCACCCAGGCCGGCCAGCGCATAGGCGGCCCAGAAGGCGGCGAGCACGGAGAAAAGGCCGGCGCGATCTCCCCAGACCAGGGCAAGCACAACGACCAGGAGACTCACGGAGAGGATCATCTCGACGGCCAGGTAGGTCCGCCACGCCTGGAAAGCCTGGGCGATCTGCCGTGCCAGAACCCACCAGGCGTAGAGCAACGTGGTGGCGATGGTCCAGTGCACGAGACGCAGGTCGAGGCTCAACCAGATGACCAGGAAGCGGCGCAGGACGATCAATAGACCGCACACCAGAACACACAGGACGAGTGAAACGATCAGCAGGGAATTGAGCGCGGCCAGACGGGACTTGGGTTCGGTTTCCTGGGCGGCGATGCGGGTGAAGGCCAATCCCCAGCCGCCGACGATGGGAACGGCGAAATATCCGGCGAGCAGCAGCACCACGGTCAGCTGGCCGTAACCGGCCGGCCCCAGGACCCGTCCCACGAAAACCTGGGCGCCCGCCGAAACGAGTTTGACAGCCACCATGCCGATGGCGAAGAGCAGAAATCGCTCGATATGCCCCAATGCCGCCTCCGGAGCAGGTTCACGAAAAACCAGATGCCACAGGTGGGAAAGGGTCTGGCGCACCGCGCGGGTGATCGAGTGGGGCATCGGAATTGAAAGCCGCCTTTCTTAAGGCCTGATGGTCCGCAAAGCGCCGCCGCGCATCATATCCCGGCCTGACGTTCGATCACGGTGTGGGCCAGGGGTTCGTCCGGGTAGTTCGGAAAATGGCGGATGAAGTGATGATCGAGCAGTTGGGTCGACAAGATGGCCACCAAGGCCATATTCTCCCGCTCGCTGGCCAGGCGCCCCTCCTGCTGCCGGCACTTGGCCGTCAGGCGCTGGACTTTTTGCGCATCGAAAAAACCGGCCGCCTTGATGCCGTTTTCCGACAGCAGGTCGGAGACATACTCGGGCGGATTGTCGCCCATGAAACATCGGCTGATGGGCGCGCGATAGGGCTGCTTGGCCCGGTCGATGAGTTCGGCCGGCACCTGCTGCCGGGCGATCTGCTTGAGCAGGTACTTCTCGGTCAAGCCGTTGAGACGCAGCTTGGCCGGCATGCGGGCGGCCAGTTCGACCACGCGGTGGTCGAGAAACGGAAAGCGGCCCTCCACCGAGTGGGCCATGGCCATGCGATCGCCCTGGGAGGAGAGAAGGTAGTTGGACAGAAACAACGTGCTTTCCAAATATTGGGCCTTGGATAGCGGCGGCCAGCGGTCGAAACCTTCGGGTAGGCGGTCGGTGATGCGCGCCACGAAGGCGGAGAGCTCTTTTGCCTGTTCGGGCAGCCGGCCGGGCATGAAAAAATTTTTCAACTGGCTGGTGTTGAGCCAGCGCACCATGTGGGAATAGACCGGGGATGCCACGTCGGTCAGGTTCTTTTTGAAGAATCCGAAGAGAAAGGCGTTGGGCTGACCGGTGTCGGCGTTGAAAATGTAAGGATAGAGCTTGCGGAGCAGATGGGGCCGGCAGGCCGAATCCGGGTGGCGCGCCCAGAAGCGGCGGATCTTGGCCTCCTTGAAGATGTTGTAGCCGCCGAAAATCTCGTCGGCCCCTTCACCGGTGAGCACCACCTTGAAGTCGCTCTGCCGCACCAGCCCGGCGAGCATCATCAGCGGCGCCGGCGCGGTACGGATCATGGGCACCTCGGCGTGCCAGACCACCTTGGGAAAAAGTTGGCCGATATCCCGATCCGAACACTGGATGGCACGATGCCGGGTCTGAATGGCCGACAGGGCGGCCTGTTGAAAACGCGATTCATCGAAGCGGGCGTCGGCGAACTGCACCGAAAAGGTGTTGAGCGTGTTGTTGAAGTTGTTGCGCACCAGGGTGCTGATATAGGTGGAATCGATGCCGCCGCTCAGGTAGGCGCCTACCGGCACGTCGGCCCGCAGGCGGATGCGGGCCGCGTCGAGCAGCAGCGCCTTCATCTCTTCGGCCCAGTCCGCCTCGGGACGCGCATCGGGATCGCCATCGTCAAACCGCAACTGCCAGTAACGCCGGATCTTCAGGCCGTCGGCATCGAACAGGGCCAGATGGCCCGGCGGCAGCTGATACACTTTCTCGAAAGCGGTGAGGGGGTCCACCGGGGTCCAGCAGGTGAAGATGTCCGACAGGGTCTGGGGGTCGAGACGGCGCGGAGTGCGGGGATCGGCCAGCAAGGCCTTGATTTCCGAGGCAAATATCAGCCGGTGGCCCTGCTGGTGGTAAAACAGCGGCCGGATGCCCATGCGATCGCGGCCGAGCAGCAGGCATCGGCGGCGCTGGTCCCACAGGGCAATGGCAAACTGGCCGTTGAGATGGTAAAAAAGATCGGCGCCGTACTCTTCGTAGAGATGGACGATGGTTTCCGTGTCGCTCTGGGTGTAGAAGCGGTGCCCCTTCTTGAGCAGAGCTTCGCGCAGCTCGGGGTAGTTGAAAATCTCTCCGTTGAAAATCACCCAGACGGTGCGGTCCTCGTTATGGATCGGCTGGTACCCGCCGCTCAAGTCGATGATGCTCAGGCGCGCATGCCCCAGACCGATATCGTCGGCCAGATAGAGACCGGTGGCGTCCGGCCCCCGGTGGGACATGGACCGCAGCATGCGATCGAGAATGGGCGCCTGATCTTCGCGCGCTTTTAAATTGACGATGCCGGCAATGCCGCACATGAATCACCTCTGGACGATGTCGATCACAACCCCCATTTGAGTAACAATTACAGGGTAAGGTGCCATTTTTCCCAGTCAAACGCAATATGGGAATGGGAAGAACAGGGACCTAACTGAATACGATTCATTAAACCCGGCGCGGGAGAGGCAGGCGGCCGATGCCACACGCCCCTCCCACGCCTGCCAAGATGGGACACTTTCAGTCCGAGTTACAGTGGCAACTGGAGCCGTCGAAGCGTTTCGGAGTCTCCGAAATGAAAGGCCGGGCCGGCACGATGCCGGACCCGGCCAGTAATTTCACGGGTGCCAACCGAAACTTTCGGCGGCGGCACTATATGTCGAAGTAGAGTGCGAACTCGTGGGGATGCGGGCGCAGTTTGACCGGGTTGACCTCTTTCTCGGTCTTGTACTTGACCCACATGTCCAGAGCGTCCTCGGTGAAGACGTCGCCCTTGGTCAGGAACTCCTTGTCCTCGGCCAGGGACTGCAGGGCCTCTTCCAGGGAGCCGGGGGCGTTGGGAATCAGGGCCAGCTCCTCGGGCGGCAGGCCGTAGATGTCCTTGTCCAGCGGATCGCCCGGATCGATCTTGTTCTCGATGCCGTCGATCACCGCCATCAACAGGGCCGAGAAGGCCAGGTAGCCATTGCACGAGGGATCCGGGGTGCGGAACTCGAGGCGTTTGGCCTTGGGCGAAGAGGAGTACATGGGGATGCGCACGGCCGCGCTGCGGTTGCGGCTGGAGTAAGCCAGGTTCACCGGCGCCTCGAAGCCGGGCACGAGCCGTTTGTAGGAGTTGGTGGTCGGGTTGCTGAAGGCGCAGATCGCCCGGGCGTGTTTGAGGATGCCGCCGATGGCGTGCAGGCCCATCTCGCTTAACCCGGCATACTTGTCGCCGGCGAACAGGGGGTTTCCGTCCCTCCAGATGCTGATGTGGGTGTGCATGCCGGTGCCGTTGTCCTCGAAGAGCGGCTTGGGCATGAAGGTGACGGTGTGGCCGTTGCGATAGGCGACGTTCTTGAGCACATACTTGAACCACTGCAGCTGGTCGGCCATCTGCAGCAGGGGCTTGAAGCGCATGTCGATTTCGCACTGGCCGGCGGTGGCCACCTCGTGATGCTGGGCCTCGATGTCGATGCCCAGGTCGATCAGGGTCAGGGCCATTTCGGCACGCAGATCCTGGAACTTGTCCATGGGCGGCACCGGGAAGTAGCCCTCTTTCTGTCGCGGCTTGTAGCCCAGGTTGGGGCACTCGTCGCGGCCGGTATTCCAGACGCCCTCTATGGAATCGATTTCGTAGAAGGCGTGGTTGCGTCCCGAATCGAAACGAATGTCATCGAAGATGAAGAATTCGGCTTCCGGGCCGATGAAGGCGGTGTCGCCGATGCCGCTGCTCTTCAGATACGCCTCGGCCTTGGCGGCGATGTGGCGCGGATCGCGGCTGTAGGGCTCGCGGGTGATGGGATCGGCGATATTACAGATCATCACCAGGGTCGGATCCTTGAAAAAAGGGTCCATCTTGGCGGTTTCCGGCACCGGGATCACCAGCATGTCGCTGGCGTTGATCGGTTGCCAGCCACGGATACTGGAACCGTCGAAGCCGAAGCCCTCTTCGAAGCTGCCTTCGTCCAGTTGTGAAGATGGCACCGAAAAATGCTGCCACAACCCGGGGAAATCCATAAAGCGCATATCGATCATCTTCGCGCCGGTGTCCTTGACCATCTTAAGTACGTCTTTGGGTGTCATGATTGCTCCTTTCACATCACATTCAAGTCGTTATCCAATAAAAAAACGGTTCGTTCCTCGGCCGCTGAAACACTTCTGACTGCCGCTGATATCGGCCCCGCGGCGGCATCCACGGGTTTTGCTTCGATGCCGGACCTACAGGGCGTCGTTGCCGGTTTCGCCGGTACGCACACGAATCGCCTGCTCGACCGGGAAGACGAAGATTTTTCCGTCGCCCAGTTTTCCGGTGTGCGCCGAGGACTTGATGGTCTCGACCACCTTGTCCACCCAGCCGGATTCGACCACGATCTCCAACTTGATCTTGGGGATGAAATCCACCACGTACTCGGCACCGCGGTAGATCTCCTTATGACCCTTCTGGCGCCCGTAACCCTTGACTTCCGAAATGGTCATGCCCTGGATGCCGATCTCGTTCAACGCTTCCTTGACGTCATCCAGTTTGAACGGTTTGATAATGGCTTCGATCTTTTTCATATGCTCCTCCTATAATAATCCGTTGTTCGGCGCCGCAGCCGGTCACTGAATCTCGAACCCGCGTTCACCGTGAAATGCGCCATCCAGCCCCACAATCTCACTTTCGGGGTCGATCCTCAAGGGGCCTGTGACCAGCCGCGTCAGACCGATCACGATCAAGGTGGCCACGGCCGAAAAGGCGGCCGTGCCGATGATGGAGACGAACTGGATCCACAACTGCCTGGGGTTGCCGTAGATCAATCCAGTTCCCAGGGCATTGACCGACGGGTTGGCGAAGATGCCGGTGGCCAGGGCGCCCCAGATGCCGCAAATGCCGTGCACGCCAAAGGCATCCAGCGAATCGTCATAACCGAACCGACGTTTGAGTTTGGCGACGAACACGAACCCCAGCACACCGGCCCCGATGCCAATGATCAAGGCCGCGCCCAGACCTACGAAACCCGCCGCCGGGGTGATGCCCACCAGTCCGGCCACGGCCCCCGAGGCCATACCCAGCAGGGTCGGTTTCTTTTCCATGGACCACTCGGCGAGCATCCAGGCAAGGGCCCCCACGGCCGCAGAGGTATTGGTGACCAGGAAAGCCGAACCGGCCAGACCGTCGGCCGCAAGCTGACTGCCGGCGTTGAACCCGAACCAGCCAAACCAGAGCAGCGCCGCGCCCAGTGCGGTGAGGGTCACGCTGGAGGGAAACATGGCCTCCTTGCCGTAACCGATGCGCTTGCCCAGGACCAGGGCCAGCACCAGTCCGGCCACACCGGCATTGATGTGCACCACCGTGCCGCCGGCGAAATCGAGAGCCCCCATTTTGGCCATCCAGCCGCCGCCCCAGGCCCAGTGGGCCACCGGGCAGTAGACCAGGGTGACCCATAACACGGAGAAGACGATCCAGGCGGAAAATCGCAAGCGGTCCACGATGGAGCCGATGACCAGGGCCAGGGTGATGCCGGCGAAGGTCATCTGGAACACGATGAAGACATATTGGGGAATCGATCCCGACAGAGAGTCGACGCCGATGCCGGAGAGCAGAAAATAGTCCCATCCGCCGACCATCCCGGCCTTGTCCGGGCCGAAGGCCAGGCTGTATCCCCACACCACCCACACCACGCTGGCCAGGCAGTATGCCGCAAAGGTCATGGCATAGGTGTTGAGCAAATTTTTATAACGGGACATCCCGCCGTAAAACAGGGCCAGACCGGCTGGGGTCATCATCATCACCAGGGCCGTGGAGACGATCATCCAGGCCGTGTTGCCGGTGTCCAGCGCGTCGGATGCAAATGCGGGCGCCGCCATGAAAAGCGTCAAGGGAATGAAAAACTGCAGCAATTTTGGTAACATGAGCCTACTCCTCCTTCAATCCTCGCGTTGGTCGTACGGTTTGCACAATGTCAGCCGGCGCTATTGCAAGATCGCGCCGATGGTCTCACGGATATGGGATTCCTCTTCGGGAGAATCCACCTTCTCGCCATCGAAACTCCGGACGTAAAAAACATCCACCACCTGATCCACCTGGTTGGCGATCTTGGCCACCCAGATATCGAGCCGGCACCTGAAGATCGCGTCGGTGACGCGGTAGAGCAATCCCGGAAAATCCCAGGCAATCACTTCGATAATGGTAAAGAAACTGGAGGTTTCGTTATCGATGATCACTTTCTGGGGACGCTTCTTGGTCATCTCCTTGGCCTGAAGGGTGCGAAACCCGCCTTGCTTGCTGGCCAGTTCGGAAGAGAGGTCCAGTTCGTCGTTCAAAGCCGCCAGCAGGTGGCGTTCGACGCGCTGCCAGCGCTCGTCCTCGAAAATCAGGTCCGGCGGCGCCTGCACGTCGAAAATATCCAGGGCCACGTTGTTGCGCCAGGTAAAGATCCGGAAATCCAGGATATTGATGCTGTTCAGGGTCAACACGCCGGCCACGCGAGACAGCAAGCCCGGCCGGTCCTTGGCGCACAGGGTGATGGTGCGCCTCTTGCCGTCGGCCGTTTTGTCGATACGCCACACGAAGGGATGCTCTCCGAGCCGGTCGAACAGCTCGATATGCTGCGGAATCTCCTGCGACGGGGTGTGCAGCAGGTAGCGCGGCGACATGAACTCCATCAGCCGCAGGTTGTCCTCGCGCTCCTGGGCCGATCGGGAAGCGACGAGAATGCGCTCCTTCTTCTCCGCGATGACGCGAAGGGCTTTTTTGGAGACCAGCTCACCCTTTTCCATGACATTCAAGGTTCTCAAAAAAAGGGATCGCATCAGCGAGGCGGTCCAGTCGTTCCAGGCCTTGGGACCGGTGGCCATGGCATCGGCCACGCTGAGCAGGTAGAGCATTTTCAACCGCTCGGGCTTGACGATACGCCGCGCCACATAGAGCGCCGTCTCTTCGTCGTTGATATCCCTGCGGGTGGCGGTTTCAAAAAGGGTGAGATGCTCGCGCACCAGAAAGGCCATGGTTTCCACATCGCTTTCCGCGATGCCCCGATCGGTGAGCATGCGGGCCGCCATCTCGGCGCCCCGTTCCGAATGGCCGCCGGCCGCCTCGGCCTTGCCGATATCGTGCAGCAGGGTCGCCCACAGCAACGCTTTTTTATGCCGGATCTCCTGGTAGATTTTGGGTCCCAGGGGATCGCCCGATCCGTCTCCCCTGGCCGTGACGATGTTCTTCAGGTGGCGGACGCTGAGCAGCAGGTGACGGGCCACCGGGTAAAGATGATATTGATCGAATTGAATCCGGTTGGTCACCCCTTTGAATTCGGGGATGAAATGCGCCAGAAAGCCGGTTTCCAGCATATCGTTGAGGACATTGAAGCCGGACACGGGACGGGCCAGCACCCGTTCGAAGGCCTCCACAACCTCGGGGGATTGCCGGAACCCGGGTTCATCGACCATGTCGCCGAACTCCTTGATCAGACGGCGGGCTTCTGCGCTCAAGGGTGCCTTGTGCACCGCGCTCTCGACAAAAATGTAGATCAACAGCAGCGGGTTTTTTAAAATCGCCTCGGGCGACACGAAATTGAGCAGCCCCCGGTTGAATTTGAGACCCGGAACGAGCGTCTCCTTGAGGGCCTTGTTCTTGCGTTTGAGACGCTTGCGCTGGTCCAGTTCATAGATGAACATCCGGTAGCACTGCTTGATGAACTCCATGTGGCCGTGAAGGTCGCCCATCAACATCTCCACCGGCAGGTGACCGTTGACCGGGGCCACATTCATCACCTCGGCCAGCCGGGTCTGGTGCTCCAGGTGGAGTTGGTCGAGCTTGCGCCCCATAAACAGGTGAAGCTGGTTGCGCACCGACCAGACGAAGGACAGCGAGCGCTGCAGCTCGGTATACTCGTCGTTGGAGAGGTATCCGTAATACTCCAGATCTCGGGACGACTTCGCATCCGACTGAATGCGGGCCACCCAGAGCATGGTGTGGTAGTCGCGCAGACCGCCCTGGCCCTCCTTGAGGTTGGGTTCCAGCAGATAGGCACTGTCGCCGAAACGCTCGTGGCGCCGCTGGTTGGATTCCACCAGCGCAGCGATCAGCTTGGCCGGGTTGACGCTGATCAATTTGTGGCGCAGCCGTTCCATCAGGCGGTGAAACAGCGGCGACATGCCGCAGATGAACCGGCCGTCCAGCAGCGCGGTCAGCACCTCGAGGTCCTGGCGGGCCAACTGGATGCACTCTTTGATCGATCGGGTGGCATGCCCCACCTCGAGGCCCATGTCCCAGAGCGGATAGATGATCTCCTGCACCAGGGCCTCGGCCTCGGCCGGCACCTTGTTCTCGAAGAGAAAAAGCAGGTCGATATCCGAATAGACGCATTGTTCGCCGCGACCGTACCCGCCAAGGGCGATCAAGGCGTAGGGGTTGCTCATGATGCCCATCTGGGGCCCCACGGCACTCTGGGCGAAACTGGATCGAAAGTATTCATCCACCGCCGCCGCATGGGATTCGAGAAACTCCCGGGCATCGACGGTTTTGACGGTCTCGAGCAATTGCGCGCGGCGCGCTTGAAATGCCCGGGTCGGTTCGCTGACTGCTTTCGTATCGGGTAACGGTATCGTTGCCATGGGATTCCTTTGGGCCGGCTGTCGGGCGGCATGCCCGGATCTGGACCAGCGGCGCTTTGGATATCGGATAAACGCAACAGGTGTGCCAGACATTTTAAAGTGAATTTTTATCAATATATACAAATATATTCTAAAATAGAACGATTTTTTTATTTCATGTCGTTACTTACATTTTTGTACGATATGCCCCCCTGCCAAATACAATCTTGTCATAAATTCTATCCGGATGCCCCGGCCCGCGATCGTTGTCGCATGCCCTTCCGGCGTATAAAAAATCGGCCGGAAGGGGCCCGCGCCGCCTTCCGGCTTTCGGTTTGATTCACGCATGGATCCGAACGGTCAGGGTCAAGCCACCGCCCGGACATCTACTCCTGGTTCACCGGTATCCCGACCCGCACGGCGCCGGGCGTCATCGATCCACCTGCCAACGGGGCGATGCCCCCATGGGTGGAGGCCACGCCGAAGTCGGGATAGGCCACGCCGCCATGCTCGGTCAGATCCAATCCTTCCAGCTCCTCTTCCGGGGAGACACGCAATCCCACAATTTTGTCGATCAACTTGAACATGGTGAAAGCCAGCGTGAAGGTCCACACGAAGCAGGCGGCCATGCCCAACAGCTGCACGCCGATGATGGCCATGCTCGTGCCGCCCATGTTGAACAGGCCGGCGGCCAGCGTGCCCCAGGCCCCGCAGACGCCGTGCACCGACACCGCGCCCACCGGATCATCCACCCGGATTCTATCGAAGAAGACCACCGAAAGCACCACCAGCACACCGGCTATGGCGCCGATGATGATCGAACTGCCGGGCGATACGTTGGCACATCCGGCCGTGATGCCCACCAATCCGGCCAGGGCGCCGTTCAGACTCATGCCCACTTCCGGTTTGCCGAACTTGATCCACGAGGTAAACATGGCCATGATACAGCCGGCGGCCGCGGCCAGGTTGGTGTTGACGAAAATCATGGCGATGCTCTTGTCCGCCGTTGTGGTGGACCCGGGGTTGAAGCCGAACCATCCCAGCCAGAGGATGAAAACGCCGAGAGCCGCCAGGGTCATGCTGTGCCCCATGATCGGCTTGATCGATCCATCTTTACCGTACTTGCCCATACGGGGTCCCAGAACGATGGCACCGGCCAGGGCCGCCCAGCCCCCCACGGAGTGCACCACCGTCGACCCGGCGAAATCGATGAAGCCCAAACCTTCCAGCCAGCCGCCGCCATTGAACAGGCCGCCCCAGGCCCAACTGCCGAAGATGGGATAGATCACGGCGCTGACGATGACGCTGTAGACCAAGTAGCCGACGAATTTGGTCCTTTCGGCCATGGCGCCGGAGACGATCGTGGCGGCCGTGGCCGCGAAAACCACCTGGAACATCCAGAAGGCCAGGACCCACGGATCGCCGTCCGGTGAAAAATCACTGAAAAAGAACCCCGATGTGCCGAACCACCCGGTTTTGGTGGCGCCGAACATCAGGCCGAAACCGACGGCCCAGAAGGCAATACTGCCCATGGAGAAGTCCATCAGGTTCTTCATCATGATGTTGATGGCGTTCTTGGCCCGTGTAAACCCCGTTTCGACCATGGCGAAACCGGCCTGCATGAAAAACACCAGACACGCCGCCACAAGGGTCCACATGTAGTTCGCATGGGTCTGCACCAGATCGATGGCCTCCTTGTTGCTCATCGGCGTGGGCTCGTCTGCCCATGCGGCGGCCAGACCGCCAAGCAAAAACACCAACCCCAATCCTATGATTCGCATTGATTTCATCTTTCCCGCTCCTTTCGATATGTCCACATTTCGATTAAAATGGCATTTGATCAAATGGCATCCTTGCCCGATTCCCCGGTTCTAATACGCACCGCCTGCTCCAGCGGCAGGACGAAAATCTTGCCGTCACCCACCTTCTGGGTGTTGGCGTTTTCGGCGATCGTCGCGACGACCTTGTCGACCATCTCCGTGGCGACGACGATTTCGATTTTCACTTTGGGCACGAAGTCAACCTGGTATTCGGTGCCGCGATAGACCTCTTTGTGACCCCGCTGGCGCCCGAACCCCTTGACTTCGCTGATGGTCATACCGGAGACCCCCAGCCGGTTCAGGGCGTCTTTAACCTCATCCAGGCGAAACGGCTTGATGACTGCTTCGATTTTTTTCATCTGCATACTCCTCAACGTGATTGGATGTTTACCGTTCGAGCTCGTTGTCAACGTATTCAGCAAGGGGTATGCCAGAAAGCCGGTTATGATATAAGTAATTGTTATTTAATTATATTTTGGATATATAGTAAATCCGTATTTCGAATTTTTATTACATTTTTGTTTGCTCAATACTATTTTAATACTAATTTGTATTTTTAACGGCGCCCTCCTGTCGCGGCGTGACGCTCAGCCGCGAGAGAGCGAAGACCCACCGCGATGCATTCGAAGCCAATACTCAGGCGCTTCTGCCTCTTCGGCCGCTTGGGGCCCCATCAACGGCAAGAGATTTTGACAGACTCGCCAAAAGGCCTGAATTCGCGATTACCGTCATCTCGGCGAACGCCGGGATGACCCTTCTGCTACTTTTTACAGGTTCATCAATTTTGAAGATTTCCTATAAAGGCGTTGACGGAAGGCGCAGTGAAAGCACCGCATATCGAGGGAATGGCTTAGGAAAAGGTGATTTCCGGAGGAGAGAGAAAGCGGTTCCAGACGCCGATAATGAAACGGCGCGACCGCTCGAACCGATCCCGGCCGACCCTGGCCGATTCCTGCCGCAGATTGAGCCGATGGGCCATGGCCCTGTATATAAGGTAGGCGCGACGCAAACGGAAGGCGGTCTCGTCGTCCAGGATGCCCGCCTCGTTGAGCGCCTGGAGCAACCGCACGTTATCGGTCCAGCGGATGATCTCGGGGTGGCGGTGGGCGTTGGCCAATATGAGATACTGCACCAGAAACTCGATATCGATGATGCCCCCCGGGTCCTGTTTGATATCGAACTCCGTGATTTTCCGGTCATGCTGCTCGCGCCGCAGACGCGCCCGCATATCGGACACCTCGTGCCTGAGTCGTTCCGGGTCCCTGGGTCGCGTCAGGATATCCCGACGGATGACCTCGAAGTGCTCCCGCAAGGCCTGATCCCCCGAAATGAAGCGGGCGCGGATGAGCGCCTGGTGCTCCCAGGTCCAGGCATCGTCCCGCTGGTAGGCGGCAAACCCGTCGACATGGCTGACCAGCATCCCCGAATCGCCGCTGGGCCGCAAGCGCATATCGGCGTCGTACAAGGTTCCCGCACCGGTGTGGGTGGTAAACATGTGCAGCACGCGCTGGCCCAGCCGGGTGAAGAACTGCGCATTGTCCAGGGTTCGTTCCTTGCCCTGGGTTTCGCCGGGCTCGGCGGCGTGAAGAAAGACCAGGTCCAGATCCGACCCATAACCAAGCTCCAGGCCGCCCAGCTTCCCATAGGCGACCACCGCGAAACCGCGTTCGCAACGGCCCTCTTCGATGCGGCAGACCGGCTGCCCGTACCTGGCCTTAAGCCGCTCGAAGCACAGATGCACCACCTGGTCGACCACCACCTCGGCAATGTCCGAAAGATGATCGCTCACCTTCATCAAGGGCAGCACATGCATGATGTCCGAGGCGGCCACGCGCAGCACGTTGACCTGCTTGAAGACGCGCAGCACCTCCATCTGGTATTCCAGGTCCTCGGCATCCACACCGGCCAGCCGCTGCCGCAACTCCTGCTCGAGTTCGGCCCGGCGCGGCGGCCGGTAAAGGGTCCTGGCGTCGAGCAGCTCGTCGAGCAGTACCGGATGGCGCCCGAGAAACGAAGCGATCCAGGGGCTGGCGCCGGCCAGCTCGACCAGATGGGTGATGGCCGAGGGGTTTTCGTTAAGCAAGGCCAAGTATGAGGTGCGGCGTTGAATGCTGCGGATCAGTTCCAACACCCGCCCCAGCACCAGGTCGGGTTGTTCGGCCTGCCCCACTGCCTGGAGGACCATAGGCAGCAGCCGATTCAGCCGTTCGCGCCCCACCCGGCTCAATGTCTGAAGCACGCGATCCTGCTTCAAATCCTGGAGATGCCGGAGCGCCGCCTTGGGGTCTTGATATCCCAGACGGCCAAGCAGCTCGGCGCCTTGGGATTCATCGCCCACCCCCTGCCACAGGGCGGACAATTTTGACAGGTCTTCTTTCCCAGGGTCTGCGGCGGCATGCTCCGCGCCGTTGGATGCCAGCAATTCATTGAAATGGGCGTGAACCCGGTGACGATGGCCGTCGAGCGCCAACTTGAACGCGTTCCAATCCGCAAACCCCATGGCGGCCGCCAGGCGCACTCTTCCCGCGTTATCGGTCGGAAGGGCATGCACCTGCTGATCGGCCCACTGCTGCAATCGATTTTCCACCTTACGCAAAAACAGATAGGCGCTGTCCATCACCTCTGCAACCGATTCGGGAATATACTGCTTGCCCACCAAAACGGTCAGCACCTTTCGGATCGGACGAATCTGCAGGGGCAGCTCGACCCCCCCGCGAATCAGCTGAAACATCTGGCCGAAAAATTCGATCTCACGGATGCCGCCCGGTCCCAGCTTGATGTTGTCCTGGAGCCCTTTGCTGCGCACCTCCATGGCGATGCGCCCCTTCATGTCACGCAAACTGTCGAAGGCCCCGTAGTCCAGGTAACGCCGGAAGACAAAAGGCTTGAGTCGTTCGAGCAGACGCCGGCCGGCGGTCTGATCGCCGGCCACCACGCGCGCCTTGATCATGGCGTACCGCTCCCACTCACGCCCTTGCCCCTGATAATAGTCCTCCAGGCGATCGAAAGTCATGGCCAGTGGTCCCGACTCACCATAGGGGCGCAGACGGGTGTCCACCCGGAAGACGAAACCGTCTGCGGTGGCCGCGCCGATGGCCTGGATCAGCGCCCGGCACAGACGGGTAAAAAACGCTTCGTGAGTGTCACTGCCCTTTTCGCCCCCGGCGGTGCGTCCTTCCGAAGCGTAGGCGAACATCAGGTCCACATCGGATGAAAAATTCAGCTCGTTGGCCCCCAACTTGCCCAGGCCGATCACCACCAACTGAACGGGCCGACCGTCCATATCCCCGGGCGCCCCCCAATGAACACACTCATGGCGATAAAGAGCCGCCAGGGCAGCCCCCACGGTGGCGTCGGCCAATGCCGAAAGGTCGGCCATGGTCTCCTCCAGCTCGGACCAGCCGCAGATATCACGCAACGCGATGCGCACCATCTCACGCCGCCGGAAACCGCGCAGAAAATGCATGAGCGCATCACTGGAGACAGTCGGGGATGCCACCGGCAAGATCTCCCCATCATCGGACAGCGCAAGCGACTGCGAAAACCGCTGTTGCCACATGCGTTCCAGACGCGCCTGCATGCCCTGGGGACCGTAAACGGCATGCAAATCGCCGCTGGAAAACAAGTCGGGCAACAATCGAGGGTTGCGTATGAGCTGTTTGGTGATAAAATCAGAAAAAACCAGCGCCGCCGCGACGACCCTGTTCGTTTCCGCCCAGACGGACGGATCGATCCCCTCTCGTGTCATGGCTTCCAATACGGCGTGCCATCTCGATGTGGTATCGGCCTTCAGTTCAGACGGCAGGAGAAACATGGAGGTCCTTTTTGGCGTGTTCTGTGAGTGATAGCTTATATTAAAGGTCGTTGCCGAACGGTGTCGTCATGATTGGCATGTTTTATGAATTAGTTGCCCGTGCGTGCCGTCGACTGCTCTCTTTGATATCAGAAAACACAAGACAGGCCAAGAGATCGGACCAGCAGCGGTTTATTTCGCGATTCGGTCGACTTGGAGGATATGGTCAGAAGCCATGAAAGCCGATGGAAAAACGCGTCGCTTCGGCAGTTCACAGCAAAAAACAAAACATTTTTGTCGTTTTTGGATCCAAAAAAATACATAAATGTTGTTTATGCGACCAGGAAGGAAAGGTACACCATGTGTCGTTTATTTGCCATCACCAGCAAGACCCCATTGTCGCCCATGATCGCCATGGAGGCCATGGATGTGATGCGCGAAGGGCATGACGGCTCAGGGGTCGGTCTCTTTTTGCGGGATTTGGCCGGTCCCTTTGAGGAGATGAAAGACGCCCCGATCCTGTCGGGGATCTTCACCGATGCCGGCATCAAACGCCTGGACCGCTTCATGATGGATCTGGGTTTCATGACCAAATACAAGATCTCGATCAAGGTGCCAAAGGTCAAACTGCCCGGCACGCCCAAACGCGATGTCTACTTGATTCGAGCCTATGAATATCCCGAAGAGTGGGAAGCGCTCCCCAAACAGGAGATCGACAACCGCCTGGTGAGCATCCGCCTCCAGCTGCGGGCCATGGGCGAGGAGGAGCAGGACATGATCGTCTTCTCCTTCTGGCCCGATGTGATCATGATCAAGGAGATCGGCGATCCCATGCAGGTGGCCCGGCACTTGAATTTCGGCCGCCAGGAGCTCAATGCCCGCGTGATCATGGCACAGGGGCGCCAGAACACCAACTACGCCATCAACCTTTACGCCTGCCATCCATTTTTTATCCAGGGGTATGCCACGATGACCAACGGCGAAAACACGGCGTTCGTGCCCATCCGGGAGTATCTCCTGTCGCGACAGGTCCTCGGCTATACCGGCTATCAGTCGGACTCCGAGGTCTTCACCCATATCCTGCACTACACGATCCACCATCTGGGGCTGGGGTTGGAGACCTACAAGCACATCATCACCCCGTTGCAGAACGAAGCCCTGGAAAAGCATCCCAGCGGCGCGTTCCTCAAGCAGCTCAAACACAGCTGCCGCCAGTTGACCATCGACGGCCCCAACTGTGTCATCGGCTGTCTGCCCGACCATTCGCTCTTCATGGTGCAGGACCGTAAAAAACTGCGCCCCGGCGTGGTGGGCGGAAAGCCCGGCTGCTGGGCCTTTTCATCGGAAATCTGCGGCCTGGATGCCGCCATTCCGGACCGCGACAAAAGCAAGGACTTTCAACCCATGCATCTGGACACGACCATCGTCGGTCCGGATCGCCAGGAGATCGCTATATGCTCCCAGACCGACCCATTACCCCTTCCAGCCTGAGTGTCAAGGACCTGCCCTGGCAGGTCCTGTGGGACAAAGACAAATGCACGCTGTGCGGCCGCTGCGCTGCGGTGTGCCCGGTCAACGCCATCGAACTGGGTGTCTTTCGCAAACGCGAATTCACCGCGTCGCTGGAACCGGAACGGCCATCCGCCAACGTATACAAGGTCTATCACGGCATCCGCCAGAAGACCGATCCGGCCTATGCCTGTGTGGGCTGCGCCATGTGCAACCAGGTGTGTCCCAACGATGCCATCATTCCCATGCGTTCGGACGAGGCCGACAAACTGCGCTTTCACATCAACCGCGGCGGCCAGCCGCGCAGCCGGGGCGGCCGGCGCAATGTGCCCGGCGGGCTGCTGGATCAGATCAAATTCATCCGCATCTCCATGCTGACCGACCCGGCCCTCGACGCCGGCCGGCATGAATTCGAGCTGCGCACCCTGCTGGGACGCATGCTGCCGCCCGAGGACAACATCCGATTCTACAAGGAAAACGGATGGATACCGCCGGTACGCGAAATCTATCCGCTGATCATCGGCAGCATGTCCTTCGGGGCACTGTCGCCCAACATGTGGGAAGGACTTCAACTCGGCGTGGCCTACCTCAACGAAGAGTTGGGCATGCCCGTACGCATGTGCACGGGCGAAGGCGGATGTCCGCCCCGCCTGCTGCGCAGCCGCTTCCTGAAATACACGATCCTGCAGATCGCCAGCGGCTACTTCGGTTGGGACGAAATCATCCACGCCCTGCCCGACATGCAGGAGGATCCTTGCGCCGTGGAGATCAAGTACGGCCAGGGCGCCAAGCCGGGGGACGGCGGATTGCTCATGTGGCACAAGGTCAACAAACTGATCGCCGCCATCCGGGGCGTACCGGTGGGCGTGAGCCTTCCCAGCCCGCCAACCCATCAGACCAAGTACTCCATCGAGGAGGCGGTGGCCAAGATGATCCAGTCCATGTACATGGCCTGGGGCTTCCGCGTGCCGGTCTACCCCAAGATATCGGGCACCTCGACGGCCATGGCGGTGCTCAACAACCTGACCCGCAACCCCTATGCGGCCGGCCTGGCCATCGACGGGGAAGACGGCGGCACAGGGGCGGCCTACAACGTCTCCATGAACCACATGGGACACCCCATCGCCACCAATATCCGGGACGCCTACATCAACCTGACCAAGCTGGGCAAGCAGAACGAGATCCCCCTGTTCGCCGGAGGCGGGGTGGGCAAAAACGGTAACCTGGCGGCCAACGCCGCGGCCCTGATCATGCTGGGCGCCAGCGGCGTGCAGATCGGCAAATACATCATGCAGGCGGCGGCCGGCTGTCTGGGATCGGAAGGCGACCGCTGCAACATCTGCAACATCGGCCGCTGTCCCAAGGGCATCACCTCCCAGGACCCGAGACTCTACCGCCGCCTGGACGTGGATATGGTGGCCGAACGGGTGGTGGATGCTTTCCTGGCCTTCGACATGGAATTGAAAAAAATCGTGGCGCCCCTGGGCCGCTCGACCACCCTGCCCATCGGCATGTCCGACGCCCTGGGCATCGGGGACTATCATGCGGCGGAGAGATTGGGGATCAAGTATGTCGTATAATCGGGATCGGGCCTGCCATTTGTCCAAGTTCCGACTGGTGGGCACGCGTCAAAAAAAGGGAAAGTTTAAAGGTGGAAGTTTAAAGTTTAAAGCGAAGGAAATCCTCATTTAAAAAAAGACAACATACCGCCACTTAAAACTTAACACTTTAAACTTAAAACTGATTTCACAGGATATGCGCAATGAACACCAACATTAAAAATTATCATATCATCCCCGGCCGCGACGCCAACGGCAACCGCATCGAATCGCGGGTGCTGGAGGAGAACATCCAGGCGGCCGTTGCCCAGGGACAGACCCGTTTGAGGGTGGACGCTTACGGCCAGCACGGGATCGGCGGCCGGTTGTGGCGGGCCGGGGACCAGAAGGTGCACGTCCACATCGAAGGCCCGGCCGGTCAGCGGGTCGGCTCGATGGGATCGGCCAACACCCGCATCGACGTCATGGGGCCTGCCTCGGATGATGTGGCCTGGCTAAACGCCGGTGCCGAAATCGTGGTTCACGGCAATGCCGGCAACGGCGTGGCCAATGCCATGGCCCAGGGCAAAGTCTATGTCGCCGGCAACATCGGCGCGCGCGGCATGACCATGACCAAGCAGAACCCGCGTTTCGAACCCCCCGAGTTGTGGGTCCTTGGCTCGGTGGGGGACTACTTCGGAGAATTCATGGCCGGCGGCGTGGCGGTCGTTTGCGGCCACAACGCCCAGAATCCCAAAAACGTGCTGGGTTACCGGCCGTTGGTGGGCATGGTGGGGGGCAAGGTCTTCTTCAGGGGACCCCACATGGGCTTCAGCCAGACCGACGCCCGGCTCGCCCCTATTGATGCCGAGGAGTGGCAATGGCTGGTGCAGGGGCTGCGACGGTTTCTCGAAGCCATCGGGCAGCATGAATTCTTATATACCTTGATGTCGGAAAAGGACCGCTGGCAGTGCCTCAAGGCCCGTACGCCCCAGGAACGCATCGCCCGGACCAAGCGCCCCATGCAGGCGTTCCACAAAGAGGTTTGGGACAAGGAACTGGGCAAGGGCGGATTGGTGGGCGACCTCACCAGCCTGGACCGCAGCCCCATACCGCTGATCACTCGGGGCGATCTGCGCCGCTTCGTTCCGGTGTGGGAAAACTATAAATACAAGGCCCCCTGCGAAGCCAGCTGCCCCACTGGTATTCCGGTCCAGGAGCGCTGGCGGCTGGTGCGTGAAGGGCGGATCGACGAGGCGGTGGACATGGCCCTGGCCTATACGCCCTTTCCGGCCACGGTGTGCGGCTATCTGTGCCCCCACCTGTGCATGCAGTCGTGCACCAAAAACGCCGCCTTCATGACACCGGTGGACGTGACCCAGCTGGGCAAGGCCAGCGTGGCCGCCCGCACGCCTGAATTGCCGCCCCCGTCCGGCAAACGCGTGGCCGTGGTCGGCGGCGGCCCGGCGGGTCTCTCGGTGGCCTGGCAGTTGCGTCTCAAGGGACATGAAGCAGTGGTCTATGACACGGCCGAACGGCTCGGCGGCAAAATCAGCGCTTCGATTCCCGACAGTCGGATTCCCAAAGATGTGCTGGAAAAAGAGATCGACCGCATGGCCGAAATCATTCCCCACGTCCATCTGCAGCAGCGTCTGAGAAAGGCGGACACCGATCAACTGATCGCCGATTACGATTTTGTCGTTATCGCCGCCGGCGCCCAGAAGCCGCGCACCCTGCCCATTCCGGGCAACGAACGGCTGACCACGGCGCTCGATTTCCTCCAGGCGACCAAGAAAGGCAAGGCGCGGGTGGGCAAGCGGGTGGTGATCATCGGTGCCGGCAACGTGGGTTGCGATGTGGCCACCGAAGCCGCCCGACTGGGCGCCGAACAGATCCTGCTCCTCGACGTGCAGGAGCCGGCCTCTTTCGGCAAGGAGCGTGAGGAGGCCGAACGGGTCGGGGCCAAATTCCGCTGGCCGGTCTTCACCAAGGCCATCACCAGGAAGGGGGTAGAGCTGGATACCGGCGAGGTGATTCCGGCGGACTCGGTCTTCATCTCCATCGGCGATGCCCCGGACCTGGAATTTCTGCCAGACGACATTGCCGTCGAGCGCGGTTTCGTCAAGGTCGACGAAAACTACCAGACCTCCAATCGAAAGGTCTTTGCCATCGGCGATGTGGTGCGTCCGGGGCTGCTTACCGATGCCATCGGCGCCGGCCGCCGGGCGGCGCGGATCATCGATGATGTGGCGGCCGGCCGAAGACCGACCGCCGACCCGCGCACGGTTATCGACGTCCAGCGGGTCAGCCTGGAGTATTACGACCCACGCATCGTCACCTATGAGAACATGAACCACTGTGGCAGCCAGTGCGCCTCCTGCGGCCAATGCCGGGACTGCGGAATCTGCGTGGCCGTCTGCCCGGAAAGCGCCATCAGCCGGGTTCAGACCCCGGACGGCAAATTCGAATACACGGTGGCCGCCGATCGTTGCATCGGATGCGGCTTCTGCGCAGGGGCCTGTCCTTGCGGCATATGGAATCTGATCGAAAACGCGCCCCTGGAGTAGCACGAGGGTCCCATCCCGACAAAAAGGGGGCTCTCGGGTTGCATGCCTTCCGTCCGTATGCATATCTTGAGTTGCTTTTTGATGCCCGAATAGGATATTGGGCGCAGTTCAGAAAAGGGTTTGAGGCATATGAGAGCGATTTTGGCTTTGGAAGACGGCCGAACCTTCGATTGCCGTTCGTTCACCGGTCCCGGTGAAACCGGCGGAGAAGTGGTCTTCAATACCGCCATGAGCGGCTACCAGGAGGTGCTGACCGATCCCTCCTACAGCGGCCAACTGGTCACCATGACCTATCCGCTAATCGGCAACTACGGCGTCAACCGGGAGGATGTGGAATCCGACCGGGTGCAGGTGGCGGGCTTTATCGTCCGCGAGTATCAATCCGAATACAGCAACTACCGGGCCGACGCCAGCCTGGCCGATTATCTGACCCAAAACGGCGTGATGGGGGTCGAGGCCCTGGACACCCGCGCCCTGACCCGCCATATCCGCAACACCGGGGCCATGCGGGCGGTGATCTCCACCGCTGTGTCGGACCGGGAGGCCCTGTTGACAAAAGCCCGTGCATTGCCCAGCATGGCGGGGCTCGACCTGGCCGGAACAGTCACCGGGAAGCATCCCTATCGATGGACCGAGGGCCGACCCACCCCCATCGACACCCGGCGGGAACCTCTGGACGACCGCATCTGGCGTCTCCGCGACACCCGGCGATCCGTGGTGGCCATCGATTTCGGCATCAAGTACAATATCTTGCGCTGCCTGGCGGCCCACGATCTGGAGATCGTGGTGGTGCCCGCCTTCACCGATGCGGAGACCATCCAGACCATGGCGCCGGACGGCATCTTTCTTTCCAATGGCCCGGGGGATCCGGAGCCAGTGGCTTACGGCATCCGAACCGCGCGGACGCTCATGGGCTATCGCCCCATGTTCGGCATCTGCCTGGGCCACCAGATTCTGGGTCTGGCCGTGGGCGCCAGGACCTACAAGCTGAAGTTCGGGCACCGGGGCATCAACCATCCGGTCAAGAACCTGCTCACCGGCAAGGTGGAGATCACCTCCCAAAACCACGGATTCGCAGTCGACAGCCGAACTCTGGACCCGGACCTGATCGAGGTGACCCACATCAACCTGAACGACAACACGCTGGAAGGTTTCCGCCACCGGAAATTGCCCATGCTGGCCGTGCAGTACCATCCCGAAGCCTCTCCCGGACCCCACGATGCGCGCTACCTGTTCGCCGAATTCAGCCGCATGATGGAGCAGGTGCGGCAGATCCCAGCGGTGCCCCGAGCCAACTGATGCGAGCCCACTGATCCGGACCAACGAACCCGAGCCAACTGAAACCATAGGATCATTTAGCGACACGACATGCCCAAACGCACCGACATCCATAAGATTCTGATCATCGGGGCCGGCCCCATCATCATCGGCCAGGCCTGCGAATTCGACTATTCCGGCACCCAGGCCTGCAAGGCCTTGAAAGAAGAGGGATACGAGGTCATCCTGGTCAACTCCAACCCGGCCACCATCATGACCGATCCGGAGACGGCCGACCGTACCTACGTCGAACCAGTGACGCAGGAGACCGTGGCCAAGATCATCGCCGTCGAGCGTCCCGACGCCCTGCTGCCCACCCTGGGCGGCCAGACCGGCCTGAACACGGCCGTCAAGGTGGCCGAAATGGGGGTTTTGGAACAATATGGCGTGGAGCTCATCGGCGCCTCCCTGGAGGCCATCAAAAAAGCCGAAAGCCGCGACCAATTCCGCCGGGCCATGGAACGCATCGGCCTGCGGCTTCCGGAGAGCGGTTTCGCCACCACCATGGAAGAGGCGCGCGCCATCGCCGAGCAGATCGGCTATCCGCTGATCATCCGCCCCAGCTTCACCCTGGGCGGTACCGGCGGAGGCGTGGCCTACAACCCCGAGGACCTCGAGGTGGTGGCCAAATCGGGCATGGATGCCAGCCTGATCCACCAGGTGATGCTCGAACAATCCGTGCTGGGATGGAAAGAGTACGAACTGGAGGTGATGCGCGACCACAACGACAATGTGGTCATCATCTGCTCCATCGAAAACTTCGATCCAATGGGGGTGCATACCGGCGACAGCATCACCGTGGCGCCGGCCCAGACCCTGAGCGATCGCGAATACCAGACCATGCGCAACGCATCCCTGGCCATCATGCGCGAGATAGGGGTGGACACCGGCGGCTCCAACGTGCAGTTCGCCGTGGACCCCAAGAGCGGCGAGATGATCGTCGTGGAGATGAACCCGCGGGTCTCCAGATCGAGCGCCCTGGCCTCCAAGGCCACCGGTTTTCCCATCGCCAAGATTGCCGCCAAGCTGGCAGTGGGGTACACCCTGGACGAGATCCCCAACGACATCACCGGCGAGACCCTGGCGTCGTTCGAGCCCACCCTCGACTACTGCGTCGTCAAGATTCCGCGCTGGACCTTTGAAAAATTCCCCGAAACGCCAGACTTACTCACCACGGCCATGAAATCGGTGGGCGAGACCATGGCCATCGGCCGCACGTTCAAGGAGGCCCTGCAAAAGGGGCTGCGCTCGCTGGAGATCGGCCGCCACGGCCTGGGCGCCGATGGCAAGGACCCGCAGGACGTGGATGAGGCCACCCCATCTGCAGAAGAGATCGACCACAAATTGGCCACGCCCAACTCCCGGCGCATCTTCTACCTGCGCTACGCCCTGCAGGCAGGCCGCAGCATCGAGGACATTTATCAACTCACCGGCATCGACCCGTGGTTCCTCTATCAACTCAAGCAGATCGTTGACATGGAGCGGAGCCTGGCCGAACTGGGACAATCGCGGATCGACGGCGAAGGCGGCAAGAAGGTGCTCGAAGCCGTCATCACCCGCGAACAGCTGTGGCAGGCCAAGGCCAACGGCTTCTCCGACGTCCAGCTGGCCCACCTGCTGCACGACGACGCCGATCGCATCGCCAGATTCCGCAAGACCAACGACATCCGGCCGGCCTACAAGCTGGTGGATACCTGCGCCGCCGAGTTCCGCGCCGCGACCCCCTATTACTATTCGACCTACGAGGTGGAGTGCGAGGCGCGGGTATCGGACCGCAAGAAGGTGATGATCCTGGGCGGCGGTCCCAACCGCATCGGCCAGGGCATCGAGTTCGACTACTGCTGCGTGCACGCCTCTTTCGCTCTGCGCGAAGAGGGGGTGGAGAGCATCATGGTCAACTCCAACCCCGAAACCGTGTCCACCGATTACGACACCTCGGACAAGCTCTACTTCGAGCCGCTGACCTTGGAGGACGTGCTCCACATCGTGGAAAAGGAGCGGCCCTTTGGCGTCATCGTGCAGTTCGGCGGCCAGACGCCCCTCAACCTGGCCACCCCCCTGGCCCGGGCCAGCGTCCCCATTCTGGGCACACTGCCCGAGAGCATCGACCGGGCCGAGGACCGCGAACAATTCCAGGCCATGCTGCACAAGCTGGGGCTGGTGCAACCGGCCAACGGCATTGCCCTGAGTTTTGCAGAGGCGCGCCGCATTGCCGCCGAGATCGGCTATCCGGTCATCGTGCGCCCCTCGTTCGTACTGGGCGGCCGGGCCATGAAGATCGTCTACACCGAACCGGAATTGGAGAACTTCACGCGGCTGGCCATCCAGGCTTCGCCCGGCCATCCGGTACTGATCGACAAGTTCCTTGAGAATGCGGTGGAGGTGGATGTCGACGCCATCAGCGACGGCCGCACCACCGTGATCGGCGGCGTCATGGAGCACATCGAGGCAGCCGGCGTCCACTCGGGCGACTCGGCCTGCGTCCTGCCGCCGTACAGCATTCCCGACGAATTGATCGCCGAGATCACGGCGGCGACCAAGGCCATGGCCGCCGAATTGAACGTCGTCGGCCTGATGAACGTACAGTACGCCATCCGTCAAAACCGGCTCTATGTCATCGAGGTCAACCCGCGCGCCTCGCGAACCGTCCCCTTTGTCAGCAAGGCAACGGGCGTACCCCTGGCCAAACTGGCCACAAAAATCATGCTGGGGAGAACGCTTCAGGAACTGGGCTTGACCGAACAGGTCGTCCCCAGACATCTATCGGTCAAGGAGGCTGTGCTCCCGTTCGATCGCTTTCCGTTGGTGGACACCCTGCTGGGACCCGAAATGAAGTCCACCGGCGAAGTGATGGGGATCGACAACGATTTCGGATCGGCCTACGCCAAGGCCCAATTAGGCGCCGGCCAGAAACTGCCGACCCAGGGAACGGTGTTCATCAGCGTCCAGGACGAGGACAAGCCGGCCGTCGCCGACGTGGCCAAGGCGTTCGTCCGGATGGGCTACAGCATCCTGGCCACCAGCGGCACGTGCGGCTATCTCAACGGCCTGGGGATCGCCGCCCAGCCGGTCAATAAACTCAAACAGGGGCGGCCCCATGTGGAAGACGCTATCAAAAACAACCAGATCGACCTGGTGATCAATACCGGTTCGGGGAACACATCGAGCAAGGACGGCTATGTGATCCGGCGGGCCGCCTTGAAATATGCCATCCCCTATGTGACCACCGCCGCCGGCGCGCTGGCGATGAGCAAGGCCCTGGCCGCGATCAAATCCCAGGCGTTGGGTGTGCGCTGCCTGCAGGCCTACCACACTCCGGAGAATTGCTGATGCCAACCAAATTCGAAAGGCGTTCACCCTGCCCAACCGACGGCAAACCGCTGGATATCATGGAAGAGGACCATCCCCGCGAGGCGTGCGGCATTTTCGGCGTATATGGACACCCGGAAGCGGCCAAACTCTGTTACTTCGGGCTCTATGCCCTGCAGCACCGCGGCCAGGAGAGTGCGGGGATCTGTGCCGTAGACAACGGTGTGCTCAACGAACACCGTGACATGGGTCTGGTATCCGATGTGTTCGGCAAAGAACAATTCGACCAATTGCCGGGTCCCAGCGCTATCGGACATGTGCGCTACTCCACCACGGGCAGTTCCATATTGGTCAATGCCCAGCCCTTTGTCGTGCGCCACCGCCACAAGGCCTATGCCGTGGGCCACAACGGCAACATCGTCAACGCCCACGCCCTCAAGGAAGAATTGGAAGAGAGCGGTTCCATCTTTCAATCCACGATGGACAGCGAAATCTTCCTGCACCTGCTGGTGCGCAACCTGCACCTGGGTTTCGACGAAGCCCTGCGGGCCTCCGCCGCGCGATTGGAGGGTGCATTTTCCATGGTCGTGTTGACCAGCCGGGGGGAAGTGATCGGGCTCAAGGATCCCTATGGATTTCGGCCCCTGTGCCTGGGTCGGCTCAACGGCCACTGGGTGCTCGCCTCCGAAACCTGCGCCCTGGACCTGGTACAGGCCGAATTCATAAGGGAGCTCGACCCTGGTGAGATCGTCATCATCGACGAAAAGGGACCACGCAGTCTCTATCTTCCCAAAGCGCCGCGCCACGCGTTTTGTATTTTCGAGTTCATCTATTTCGCCCGCCCGGACAGCACGATTATGGGGCACAACGTCTATCAGATGCGCAAGGCCCATGGACGGCGGCTGGCCGAGGAGAGGCCGGTGCAGGCCGATCTGGTCATGCCCTTTCCCGATTCGGGCACTTATGCGGCCTTGGGCTACTCCGAAGCCTCAGGCATACCCTTTGAAATGGGCATGATCCGCAATCACTACGTGGGACGCACCTTCATCCAGCCGACCCAGAGCATGCGCGACTTCGGGGTGCGGGTCAAACTCAACCCCATCAAGGAGCTGCTCAGGGGCAAGGATATCATCATCATCGAAGATTCCATCATCCGCGGTACGACCGCCCGAACCCGCGTCCGGGCGTTGCGCGAGATGGGCGTCAAGAAAGTTCACCTGCGAGTGGCCGGACCGCCACACCGATTCCCCTGCCATTACGGCATCGATTTTTCGACCAAGGGCGAACTGATCGCCGCCCGCATGTCGGTTCAGGAATTGGAACAATATCTGGGCCTGGATTCCCTTCACTACCTGAGCCTGGAAGGCCTGCTCGCCGCCACGGGTGTCAAGGACCCGGGCGAGCATTTCTGCAAGGCCTGTTTCGATGGGTGCTATCCGGTCACCTTCGATACCGGTCTGTCCAAGGACTGCCTGGAACTCGACCGACACTAATGATTCGGGCCAGCCAAATCAAATATTGCTGGTGTTTGATAAAAAATTCGCATGACATCGGCCACCTGTTCCATCCACGCCGTGTTTATTGAATGGCATTCAGTTAGAATCCCTGGGCAATTGACTTTGGGCTTGCCTTTTGGTGCAGCCGGGGTCTACAATGCACTCGGCGATTTTGTCACAACCGCCGCAGGAGCGCATCGATGATCGAGTCCAAGTATCTCAAGGAGAATATCGAAAATATCCAACGCCTGATGTCGATCCAGGCCTTGAAACATTTCGAAACCCGCAACCTGGGCAAGCTGTTGCGCCTTAGCAAAATCAGACAATACGAAGACGGCGAACAGATCATCCAGGAAGGGGACATGGACCCCTGGCTCTATTTTCTCTTATCCGGAAAGATCCGGATCACCAAGGAGGGGGAAGAGATCGGCGTTCTATCCCGAAAAGGCGAAATTTTCGGTGAGATGCGCATTATCGACGACCAAAGCCGATCGGCCTCCGTATACGCAGTCGGGCAAACCGTGTGCCTGGCCGTGGACACCTCGGCCGGCAATCGGCTCACCACTTCGGATGAAAAAGAGGCCCGCCTCGACTTCCTTTTACTGCTCTACCGCATTTTTGCGGAATACATCACCGTTCGCCTGCGCCTGACCAATGAAGAGCTGGTCAAGGCCAAACGGGACGCCAAAAAGAGCTTCACATCCGTAGAAATGCCCGAGGAAGAAGAAACACCGAAAACACCCGATCATAAGCGCCACATCGAAAAATTCTGATGTCCCCGACCGTCCGCTTTGCCAGAAACGCCGCCAATGTCTTTTTTCATATCCTGACCCAGTGCAATCTGAAGTGCCGGCACTGCTATATCAACCCCGAGCAGCACGGCCGGCAGACCCTCAGCCTTGACACGATCCGGTGCTGGCTCGAGACCCTGGCCCGACGCACCCCCATGGCCGATCTGATTTTTTTGGGTGGGGAACCGACCCTGCACCCGGACCTGGCCGAAGCCATTCACACCGCCCGCCGGTTGGGCTATCGCTCGATCACCATCGACACCAATGGATATCTCTTCCATGACATCCTCGACCGCATCACGCCTGAAGCGGTCAATTTTATCAGCTTTAGCCTGGACGGCGCATCTCCAGCGACCAATGATCCCATCCGTGGCAAGGGCTCGTTCGAGGCCTGCACGGCCGGCATCCGTAAAGCCATCCAGAAGGGATTCCCAACAAGCCTGATCTACACGGTCAGCAGCCTCAACCTTCACGAACTCAGTTCCGTGCCATCCCTTTTAGGCCAATTGAAGATCAATCGGTTTTTCATTCAAGTTATCGGCCTCCGGGGTCAATCGGCCACTTGCGCCGAGCGTCCCGTGGAAAATCTTCAGGTCACCCGCGACCAGTGGCAGCGCCACGTCCTGCCCGTGGCGCGGCAAGTGGCGGATCGAGGCATTCGCGTCACCTATCCGAAGGTATTCCTGACTCCGGACGAGCCGTTCGAATGTGCCGGGCGGGTGGCCGACAACTATTTCATCTTTCCCAACGGTCGCGTCTATCGCTGCCCCCTGTGCGAAGATTTTCCCTTGCACAGCCTCGCCTTCGAAAATGACCGGTTGATCGATATGGCCCCCATCAATGAAGCGGACCTGTTCAAACTCGACATACCCGAAGGATGTGTCATGAACAAGCTGATCCAACCGCACAACATCACCTACCTGCCGGACGGCTCGCCGGCCAACAAAATCGCCTGCTGTCTACTAAAAGAAGAATTGGTTTAAACTACAAATAGTTGTGCTCACTATCGCCTGCTTCACAGCAATAAATCGGAATTCTCAATTCCTGTTTCCAAGAAACCGGAACGGCCTTTTCCTGTTTAGTTCTATAACTATTTCAATGAATTAAAAAATTCCCGCCACCCGGGGAACCGATTTTTACTGCGTACATGGTCCCTCACAGTATCTCTTCGGAATTTTATCTATCTGAAATATATAATAATCCATAATGTATCCGACATTGGCATAACGATTGCTGATAAACCCGGAAAATGCCTGAAGACGGCCCGAATTGGCCGAGGAATATTCGAAACATCGTTAAATCAAGGAGATTTCTATGAATCAAGCAAGACGGTACGGGCGGACCGCGATGATGGTCATCATAACCCTGCTGGCCCTCTTCGTGGGCCAAGCGCTGGCTGGGGAAAAAACCCTGGTCGGAGAGATCAATGACAACTATCAGTTGATCGTCGGAGACCAGACCTACGATATCGCCGATACGGCCGAAGGAAACGAGTTGGCCGAAAACCACATCAGCGAGAAGGTGCAAGTCGTGGGGACCGTAGAAGAAAGAGACGATATCAAAATCATTACCATCATCTCGTACAAGGTTTTGAGCGAATAGGGAGTCGATATTGCCAAAACATCGAAAAGTCTTCCCGATGCAAACTGCAAGACCGATAGATTTGTCAAAGGTCGTTGCCCTTCACGATAGTCACGCCGCAGGCATTGAGGAGATAACCTATGCCTAAGAAAAAGACGCCGGTATCCAACGAGACCCTCGTCGGCATCATCACGCCGGTCGAGTGGGATGTTGATGATCGCATCACCGCCGTCGCCTTGAGCGCCACGGATGATGAGGCCTACCTGATCGAAAACGGGGACAAATTCATTGATCTGGTGCAAAAATGCATCGAAGCCAGCGGCCAGATCAAGCGTGATCGGAAAAGCAGTCGAAGTATCACCATCAAGCGTTTTAACATCATCGACAACCCTTAACGCCTGACCGGCCGAACGCAAAGGCATAACGCGGTCCCAAGCGACATCCCCTTATCCGTCAAGAGGCAGTAGACACATGGAAATTTTACTCCCCGAAGATAAGGTATACTTTAAGGAGCTCCTGACTCGGCAATTGGACGAGTTGCTCAATACGGCGGAAAAGACCGTCGGTTCCCTGGTTCTTTGTGATACGCAGGCCGCGGACCCTTTGGATCAAGCCTCCCTGGACAATGATCGCAATTACACACTTCGCATTCGGGACAGGGAAAGCCACCTGATCAAAAAAATTAAAACCGCTTTGGCCAAACTCGAAGACGGATCGTTCGGCATCTGCGATCGATGCGGCGAAGAGATAACGATTGCGCGCTTGAAGGCGCGGCCGGTCACCTCGTATTGCATTCGCTGCAAGACGCAGATGGAGGCTTTTGAAAAGGTTTCCGGTTTCTGACAGCAGGCTGTACATCACCCAATGACACCCAAAATGGGAAGGAGCGGAGGAAAAGAATGAACAAAAGCGATCTGATCAATGAAATGGCCAACGCCCTGGAGAGCAAAAAGGTGGCCGAGGCAACTTTGGACAGTCTTCTCGATGCCATCACCCAGGGATTGAAAAAAAACGGCAAGGTGACCCTCACCGGATTCGGTACCTTTAAGGTATCCAAGCGCAAAGCACGCACCGGCCGAAATCCGAGGACCGGTGAAGCAATTAAAATCAAGGCCCGCAAAGTCCCTCAATTCACGCCGGGAAAGAATTTGAAGACAGCGGTCGCCTAACAGAACGCTGTATGCATGGCATGGGTATCAAGACGTTCGTATCAATCTCGTTTACTTAGGGCGTTAAGGTTTCCATACGGGCGGGGATAAACTCCGCCCGTACGACCCCGTTTTATGGCAACCACTTGTATTCCCTACCAAATATCAATAGGGGCGGGCTGTACGCCCGCTCGCAACATCCGCTTTTGTGAATGACATAGACCTTCGTATTACAAACGATACTGCGCAATCTGACGACTGATGGCAATCAGCTCCCCGGCCTCATCCCAAATTTCACCATCTTCCTCCAACAACCCGCAGGTAATGAATCGGGAATGGAAGAAACACTTCAACCATCGGGACGAGGGTATCTTGCGGATATTGACGGAGAGCTCGATGGTCGGCACCCATGCGCCCAACCCGAGACTGGCATACGCCGGCGGCGGAAAACAATCGGCCGCCAGCAGCAGCGCCAAGGCGTCGTAGGGCCGGCCATCCCTGAACTGAATCCAACCCTTATGCTCCGATCGATCCGCCAACTGCCCGGTGGTCATCCATCCGGCACAGGCTGGGTCCAATCGCACCTCCACTTGGTCAAAAAGCGTGAAATTGGGCATTGTGGGGATGGACACACATTGATCCAACGGCGCCAGGGCCGGCACACCGGCCTCGTAACGATCCACCCGGCACACCATCTGATCATCCATGAAAGTGGCAATCGCCGCTACCGCCACCCGGTCTTCCTGCAACAGCCGCGCGCCGAAACGTTCGAACTGGGCTGTCTCGGATATTCGTTCCAACGAGAGCCGGACAGGCCCCGGAGCCGTTCTCTGAATATAGTTGGCCGTCATGATGGCCATCCGTTTTTTGTTTCTCTTCTGCTCGATGGCCCTGGCCAGGAGCGCCATGAGATACCCCCCGTTGGGAAGCCCGTTGATGGCCCAGTTGGGAGAAATCTCGGCCACAAAATCGAAAGGCGACCCGGCTATCGGTCGACTCTCGATATCCCGATCGAATGGATGCATCTGATATTCCCTTCCTACAAAGAACGTTGATTTTCGTTGTCTTTTTTTAAAAAATGCCCTTTTATCACACAGGGCTTGGAATTTCATCCGTATTCAGCCGGGAAACTGCAGGGCACGGCATCCCCATCACCAATTCAGAGGCAAAAAGATGTTTACAGAACACGGCACGGGGAAAAAACGGCATATGCTCGACGGCATCGACATGACCACGCTCACATGGGGTGAAAAGACCATCATGGTCCGGTTCGATCTTCAAAAAGGCAGCCAATTGCCGTCCCATCACCATGTCTATGAACAGACTGGTTATCTGGTATCGGGTCACATTCGCTTGACCATCGCCGATCAAACAGTCGAAGCCCATGCCGGTGACAGCTGGTGCATTCCACCGGATGCACCCCACGAGGCGATTGCCCTGGAAGATAGCGTCGCCCTGGAAGTGTTTTCGCCTTTGCGTCGGGACTATTTGCCCTGACCGCCATCTCCCCACCGTCGGGTCGACCGCCCTCCGGATCGAAGCGGGCGGTCGGCCCCATCGTCCCGTGCGCAATTTTTGTACCCCTCACGCCGCAAGATTGCACCGCCCGAGACCGTTATTGTTTCTTTAGCTAATTAATTTCCCCTTTATTTTCAAGGACATTTGTTTTGGCACGTGGATTGCTCATAGATTGGGCAATCGCCGGTGGGATCTCAAAACTTCGGGGGAAGGGAGGCCACCCGGTGGAAACCAGTTACACTATAGAGGGAGGAAAGAGAAATGAAGCGTAATCGTATGAGTATGAGATGGATCGCCGTCATGCTGGTCATTGGCTTCTTGACCGCTGCCGTCGCCATTGCCGGTGAACAGAGCATTACGGGTACGGTGGAGAAAACAAAACAGGGCATCATCATTTCAGCAGACGATGGCGTCACCTACATGGTCCAGGGAAAAGACCTGTCCAAAATGGTCGGTAAGACGGTCAAAGCCACCGGCACGCTGGCCGAAGGAAAATCCGGCAAGACCCTGACGGTCATCAGCATCGAACCGGTTAACGAATAAGCCCCAACCCTGCCGACCCGGCGCTTCCGGTTCACCCCAAATGCTTGCCGGATAAGACGGGTCGGCAGATCCCAACCCTCCGTGGCCGTCGGGACACTCCTTTCTTGGAGCCCGTTCCCGTCCACAAAGAGCTTCCACCCCTTCGTGACGCCCGGTGCACCGTCGACGCTCGTTGGCGGTGCACCGGTTTTTTTAGCGCTCCTCTTTGCTGTGCTCCTCGAAGGATTGGACCTGGTAGGTTTCGACATGCAAGTCCCCCCGCCGCCAGGCGTCGGGAGACAATCCGGCCTTCATGCACAAGTGTGAGAGAAACGCCTCGGGTAGCGGCAACTGATCCCATACCTGGGGCAGAAAGGTGGCTTGGGCGAACCCTTTACGGATGGTCACCCCATCGACATGGGGTCTGAGCCTGGCAAGCAGATCATCGGCATCGGTGTAGGAAAGGGGTTGGGGTTCCGTCAGCACGCTGATCTCTATGTCCACCTTCTCCAGTTCGGTTCGGCTCAGGGGCTTGAACCGCGGGTCGTGAAACGCGGATTGAATCGCATGATGGCGAACCCCTTCGACAATGGACTCACCTCCCACCAGACTTCCGATACAGCCTCTCAGTTGGCCGCCGATCTTAAGTGTGACGAATGTGCCGCTGTGCCGCTGCATGGCAGGAGCGGACAACTCATCGTCCTGTTGGACCCCATCCAGGTCCGGATCTTTTCCAGTCAGCCTGGCCGCCAGCGTTCTGCGCGCCAGGCGCACCAGCGCTTGCCCCTGGTCGTGGTCGAGTTCAGGCATTTGGATTGACATGTTCTATTCTCCATTGAGAGAGGATAGCATCAAAACCAATGGCCATGCCTCAAAACAGCTGCAGCTGTTTGAGGTAGGCCTCGATGACCACCGCCGGATCGTCTGTGATCACCAGATGATCGTTGATCCAGGCCGGTGCCCGATGGTGCTGGACCATGGTGGCGATCTGGCGACGCATGCTGTTCCAAAAATCACGCTCGCCTTCGGTGTCGAACAGGATAATGGGGACCCGCTCCATGATCGACAACTTCATGTTGCACAGGGTGATGCCCAGTTCCTCCAATGTACCCAGGCCTCCCACGTTGAAAATGGGAAACGAGGCGATCTCGAACCATTTCTGCCGGCTGTGACGGCAGGTGGCCTGAAATACCTGGCAAAAGTCCACGTCCGTGGTCATGGCCTGGTCGGTGATATCCAAAAAATTGGCACCTGAAAGGATGCCGCGCTGTCGAGCCATGGTATTGGCCGCCTCCATCACCCCACTGCCGCCGCCGGTCACGATACCGATACTCTTCCCCCAAAATGCGACCAGTGCATCCATCAGCTTCCCGAGCCGTTCTGTGGCGACCGGGGAGAGAGGCAACGTTGAGCCATAAAATGCAAAAAGCATGGACTTATGAAAATCGGCCAACCGATCCGTGGAGACGAAATAGCCTTTCCCGTCACGCATGGTATGGACCATCAACCGTTGGTTCAAGCTGCAGATCCAGTACACATCCACCCCAAAGGCGTGGTACTCTTGCAAGCGGGAGTGGTCCTCCTGGGATAGAAACGGTCCGAATTCACATGATGCCTCGAAAAAATAGAGGGCACGGACCTGCTCTCTGGCCACCAAGTTGATGATGTCGCGATGCTCGACCAGGTTGGGAAAATACTTCAGCACCAGGGCTCCGGCGGTCTGCTGAGAGTCCGGACGGATGCGCGAAGTTGCATATTGGTGACAGCACCGGCTCCGCGCGGAAAAATCGACCCTTGCCGTCGAGCATTGCGCCTTTGAGACCGGGCATTTCTCCTTAGGACCGTTGGCGAAGAATTCGACCTTTTTCAATCCCTGGGAAGGATCGACCATGGCCACGGAACGATCCGTAAAATAACAGGTCCCTTTCGGACGCGCGTTCAGTTGCGCTTGCAACCGCTTCAACTCGGCCAGACTCAAGCCCTTGTGAGTCGAAAGGGGTGTCCTGCGTCGTTCTCCGGTCCTTTTTTGAGGGGTGCCGTATACCCGGGCGCTGATCAGGGGATTCACGATCGTATGGCGCGTCCCGTTGATGATTTCCAGGTAGATGCATATCCCCCGAGTCTTGATCGGATCGAGAACCGTGGCCGGCAAGTTGCGCCCCAGTGAAAATCCACTCTGCAAAACGACATAATGCTCGTTCAGGTACATGGAGCAAGTCGTGATCACCCCTTCGCCTGGAGGAATCACCAGGTGTGGCACCTTTTTCTGAAGCTGATAGCGGTTGAGCATTTCACGGCCATCTTCGCGCAGCAAGATCCTGCCGAAGGTTTCCTGGTCCACATCCTCGCGCAGCGTGCACACCACGCGGTGGGGGGCGATCACGATACTGCCGTCGCTGGAGATGGCAGCAGAGGCCGGCAGCTTGAGCTCGGCACGGTCGACCGCGGCCAGTACCTCCTCGGATGTGAGTAAGGCGTCGGGATCGCAAAACACCATGCGTCCAACCGGAAGACCTTCGTCGAAGAACATGCCCAACTGGTCCAGCCCCGGATAGCCCGGAATGGCGGCCGATGCGGTCTGGGTCAACACCAGCAGGTCGCCGTCCAGATGGTCTATGCACGGCGGATCGGAGGTGATCTGCACCCCCAGCCGCGCGATGCGGGAACGTTCGCTGAAGACGATATGCTCCGGGTTTTCCTTGAGTTGCCGGATCATGTGCTGGGACAAGCCGAATGCGCTCTGGAAGGTGATACGCCGGCCATCGTTGGACAACACCTTGATAATGCAACCATCGTCAGACTGTAAAATTCCCCTGAAGGATCGATTGTCTCTAATCATATGGATCTGTCGGATACTCCCCCTGCGACTTGCCTGTTAAAATATTGAAAGCCTTTTGCCACGAATTGTCACATTCAAGCCCCTGCCGCGTCCCCCTTTTCTGCCGGGTGAACATCGCGTGACGTGGTCAACCCGCGGCCTGCACTATTTTACTATGATGATTTCCAAACCTGATTTCAACATTTTATTGACGGCATGGTTTTTGCTTTAATTCTCTTTTGATGAAATTTCATCGGACTGCAACCGCCATGAACGAGGCCCAAGATGAGATGTCCTAAATGCGGATACGAGCGACAGCCCAACGACAACAAGTTAGCACCGGCGACGGAGTGCCCCGCCTGCGGCGTGGTTTACGCTAAATCAGCCCCCGGCGAGACGGTATCACCCACTAATCCAGGGCCTGTAAAGAAAACCAGCCCGGTTCACGAAGCATCCCTCAAGCGGGCTCGCGAGCGCGCTGAAAAGCGACTGCGGCAACGGATGGAAAGCGGTCGTCAAAAAGATGAACGAACCGAAAAAACCCTGCAGCGGGCCCGGCGTCTGGCCGCCGAAGGCGTACGCCAGCGGCAGGCGGACTGGAAGCGTCGTCAGATGGAGGAAAAGAAGGAACCGGACGACCGGACCATGGCCGAAGCGGCCATCCGGGTCAAAGATCCGACGATTGACCTCGACGGCTTCAAAAATGGAAGTCTGACGATGTTCGGGGTCGTTCGTACCGAAATGGGCGGAGATATCGCGGAACATGCCCCGGACAAACAACGGCTTGCCGGTCGGAAGAACCAAACGACCGTTTCAGTGACCGACGCGCTTGCAACAATGGCCCCCGGTGACAACCTGTTTTCGGAAAAACAACCCAAAAAGGATACCCCGCCGACGACGCAAGAGGACCAACTGCCACTGGCAGCCGCCAAACTCGAACAACCCGATTTAAAGACGATCGAACCACCGGCAGAGCCAGAGGTGCACGATATGGCTTCACAAAGAATGACGGAGAACGATGGCGGCAGCATGCACCGGGACCTGCCTGAATTGACCGCCTACGCGGCTCAAAAGGCCTATCTCCAGCCCGGCAGTTCGCTGATGCGCCTGCTGCCAGGCGCCGCGTGGCTCGTGTTGATCGTGGGCCTGACAGGGGCCGTACTGTCCTGGATCACCCTCAACGATGTTCATGCCGATGTAGGGGCGGCCATCACCACCAGCAACGGACCGGTTCCCATCGCCCTGCTGCTCGGCTTCGCCTATTTGGCCACCGGCATCCTGGGATTCGCTTTTTTCTGGGTAAGCGCCACCATCGGTGGCCAACTCAAGCAGATCCAACAGGAGTTGCAAACGAAAATGCCTTGCCAGGATGATAGGGAAAATTTTCAGAAGTAGCTGCCGTGCCTGCGAAAGCCTAACTGTCTCCCTTCTGCCCTCCCCCCCTCTGGGCACGTGCCCCTGTTTGCACCCGGTGTGAGTGCCCCTGCGCTTCAAAGGTCTTGACCACGGCCGTCGATGGTGCAAAATTAGGCATGACGATCATCAATCGAAAATCCACATTTTAAAGTATTGCACCTCTTCAACGGATCGGCCGTAACGTCGTGATGGATACAACCCGCCACGGCCGGAGGTCTGAGATGGATAAGCCAATCATTGCATTGGGTCTTTGTATGGGCGCATCCTCGGTCTCCCTGGTTCGCCTTGGACTCGATCGAACGACCGAGTCTTCCCGAAATAAAAATGGGCACCCGGTCATCATCGACCACATCGTGCGGCCGCACGATGGCGACCCAAAGCAGACCCTGGTGAAACTGATGGGAGCGATGGATTGGGACGGCATCGACCGGGTGGCGGCGACCGGCCGCAAATTCCGCCATTTTCTCAATCTCTCCTCCATTCCCGAACCCCAGGCGGTGGAATATGCCTATGACCACCTCAAGCCCGCCGATGTCAATTGCCCGGCGGTGATCTCCGCCGGCGGCGAAACCTTCATGGTCTACCAGCTCAACCCGGCGGGCCGGATCACCAATGTGCTCACCGGCAACAAATGCGCCGCCGGCACGGGCGAATTCTTTCTGCAGCAACTGCGCCGCATGAATGTGACCCTGGAAGAGGCGGGGCAATGGGCCGAAACCACGGAGCCGTACCATGTCTCCGGGCGCTGCTCGGTCTTTTGCAAATCCGATTGTACCCACGCAACCAACAAGGGCGTTCCCAAGGCACGCGTCACGGCGGGACTCGGCCAGATGATGGCCAATAAGATCTTGGAATTGCTCAAAAAAGTGTACCGTCGCGATCTCATGCTCGTGGGCGGCACGGCCCGCAACCAGATGATGGTGCGTTATCTGCGCGACGCCATTCCCGGGTTGATCATCCCCGACGAAGCCCCCTATTTCGAGGCACTGGGCGCTGCGCTGTGGGCGCTGGAGAATCAGCCCCAGCCCTTCCCGGGCGTGGATCGGCTCTTTGTCCAACAGCAGAGCCGTTTCGATATCCTGCCGCCCCTGGCGCAGTTTCAAGATCAAGTCATCTTCAAGCACCTGACCCATGACACGGTGCGCGATGGAGATGTCTGCCTGCTCGGCCTGGACGTGGGCTCCACGACCACCAAGGCCGTGCTCCTGCGCCAGAAGGACCATGCCCTACTGGCATCGGTCTATCTGAGGACCAACGGCGATCCGGTGGGCGCTTCTCGTCATTGCTACCGCGCCATTCTCGAACAGGTCCAAAGCCGGGTCGATCCCGATCAGATCGAGATTATCGGTCTGGGGGTGTGCGGATCCGGACGCCAGATCGCCGGCCTGCACGCCATGACCGATGGCGTCATCAACGAAATCATCGCCCATGCCACGGCATCGGTCTATTTCGACCGGGACGTGGATACCATATTCGAAATCGGCGGCCAGGACGCCAAATACACCTACATCACCAACGGTGTGCCGTCCGACTATGCCATGAACGAGGCCTGCTCGGCAGGCACCGGATCGTTTTTGGAAGAATCGGCCCTGGAGACCCTGGGCGTGCCCATGGACCAAATCGCACCGGTGGCGCTGGGGGCGCAGCGGCCGCCCAATTTCAATGATCAATGTGCCGCATTCATCTCGTCAGACATCAAAAACGCCATCCATGACGGCATTGCCCACGAAGATATTCTGGCCGGCCTGGTCTATTCGATCTGCATGAACTACAACAACCGGGTCAAGGGCAATCGCCCCATGGGCAGAAAGATCTTCATGCAGGGGGGCGTCTGCTACAACCAGGCCGTTCCCCTGGCCATGGCCGCCTTGACCGGCAAACCCATCATCGTTCCCCCGGAACCCGGCCTGATGGGCGCCTTCGGGGCCGCTCTGGAAGTTCAAAAACGCATCGCCAATGGATTGATGAAACCAGGCCGTTTCGACCTGGCCGTGTTGGCCGATCGCGAAGCCCAATACGGAAAATCATTTATCTGCAAGGGTGGCGCCGAAAAATGCGATCGCCGCTGTGAAATCGCCCGCATTGTTATCGAAGGCAAAGTCTATCCATTTGGCGGCGCCTGCAACCGCTACGACAACCTGCGCCGCAATCAACGGTTCGATTTGGCCAAACTCGATCTGGTCCGCGTGCGCCAACAGCTCGTCTTCGGCAAGTACGCGCCCGTTCCGCCCGACCCGTCATCGCCCCAATACCGCGGCCGGATCGGATTGAACCGCAGCTTCCTGGTCAACACCTATTATCCTCTGTACGCCCACTTTTTCAGCCGCCTGGGCTTCACTCCCGTGCTGCCCGACACGGTCGATCCGGTCGGCATCGACCAGCGCAACGCGCCGTTTTGCTACCCGTCCGAGCTGGCCCATGGATTTTTCCACGATCTGTTGACCCGCCATCAACCGCTGACGGCTATCTTCCTGCCCCATTTCAAATCGGTGCCGAGCCTCGATGATACGCTCAACTCCCAGGTCTGCCCCCTGGTCCAGGGTGAGACGTTTTACCTGCAGTCAACTTTCAAACCGCTTCTCCAATGCCTTGAATCCGAGGGCACACGAATTTTCGCGCCTCTGATCGAACTGGGCAAGAGCCTGGAGGGGGCCCGCAAGCCGCTGGTAGATACGGCGACGGCCATGGGAATATCTAAACCCATAGCGGAACAGGCATTTGAAAAGGCCCTGGCCGTCATGGAGACCTGTCAGGCGGAAATGGAGGATATCGGTCGCCAGGCCCTGGCGGACCTCGCCAAAGACCCGCAAAAAATCGGCGTGGTCATTTTCGCACGGCCCTACAACGGTTTTGTGGAAGAGGCCCACAAAGGCATCCCCCACAAATTCGCCAGCCGCGGCATCATGTCATTGCCGCTCGATTTTCTCGATCTGTCCGGCCGACCGACCAAACGTCACATGTACTGGGGCATGGGGCAACGCATCATGGCCGGTGCCCGACTGGTCAAATCCCATCCCCAGCTCTTTGCCACCTACATCACCAATTTTTCCTGCGGCCCCGATTCGTTTCTGGTCGGCTATTTCAGAAACCTGATGGGTCGTAAGCCCTCGTTGACCCTCGAACTGGACAGCCACACGGCCGACGCCGGGCTGGAGACGCGCATCGAGGCCTTTCTCGATATCGTACAGGCCTATCGCCAACTGGAGGCGTCGGCACCCGATCGACCATCGGACACCGAAAACTATCGACCGGCCCGCACCGTGGTCCACGATGGCGTTTTCAGCGTCATCGACGCACAGGGCCGTACGCTGCCCTACACCGACCCCAGGGTGACGCTGCTCTTTCCATCCATGGGCGACCTGGCCACCCGCGCCATCGCCGCCGTCTTCGCCGGCAGTGGTTTTCACACCCACGCCCACGCGCCGAGCAACGAGGCGATCCTCAAGCTGGGCCGCGGCAACACCACCTGCAAGGAGTGCCTGCCGCTGATTCTCACCACAGGCACCCTCCTCGATTACCTGCACCACCAGAAACAGCCGGACGAGGTGGTGCTCTACTTCATGCCCACCGGCTCGGGGCCATGCCGTTTCGGACAGTATTACATCTTCATGGAAGATCTGGTGCGAAAACTCAAAATCCCCGATGTGGCCATGTTCTCCCTCTCCTCGGACGACGGCTACGAAGGATTGCCCACCAGTCTGCACCGCAAGGGATGGTGGGCGGTGGTGATCTCCGATATCTTCGAGGATATCCGTGCCATGCTGCTGGCCAACGCCCGGGCCAAGGATACGGCCATACCCCTATTCGAGCGGCAATACGCCCTCGTACTGGAAGCCCTCCGCAAGGGGCGATTCGAGGTCCTGGAGCGTACCCTGGCCGAGGTGGCCGCCCGATTGGCGCGCATTCCGCTGAAGCGGCCGGTGGAAGAGGTCCCGGTGATCTCTTTGATGGGAGAGATATTCGTGCGCCGAGACGGTCTCTCCCGGCAACATCTTACCGAACAACTGGCAGACAAAGGGTTTGCCGCTATATGCGCACCGGTGGCCGAATGGGTGCACTATTCGAACTACATGGTCAACAAGGGATTGAGTGATCGGGGGCCCTTAGGCTGGCGCAACAAAATCGGCGCCCGTATCAAGCAGCACTTCATGCACAAGGACGAACGGCGGATCAGGACGATTCTGGCCTCCTCCGGTCTGGTGGCATCCCATTCAGCCGACATCGATGACATCATGGATGCCGCCAGGCCTTATATTTCGCCCCACCTGGCCGGTGAAGCCATCCTTACCGTGGGCAGTTCCCTGAAAGAGGTGGCTTCGGTTTCCTGCGGGGTCATCGCCATCGGCCCGTTCGGCTGCATGCCCAATCGCCTGGCCGAATCGATTTTGAACGAGGCCATGAAAGGGGAAGACAAACTGGCTTCCGAACCCCATAATGAAGAACTCATGGCCGCCTTGACCGATGTGCACGATTTGCCGTTTCTGGCCATCGAGAGCGATGGATCACCTTTCCCACAGCTGATCCATGCCAAGCTCGAAGCCTTTTGCCTGCGGGCGGAACGCATGCATTTGCGGATGCTGTCAGCCAAACTGCGAAATTGATTTAGCTGTTTTCCGCGTCCACCTTGCGGCGATCCGGGCGCTTGCGCCGATCATTCCGGGTGGAGAGCGTCACCACGACGCCATCCCGGACGCTCTGGCGGCGATCGATCCGGTTCTGGCGGCGATCCCGCTGCCGGATCGCTTTGGAAGGCTGAGGTTGGCGCCTCTTTTCCTGTTGGTTCGGGTCATTGTGCACCGGTGCCACCGTGCCTACGATGATATCCACCATAACGAGTCACCTCCTGATCACTTCATCGGCACCTGTTACGCGATACTTTAGCAAATGAACCGTACGCTATTGCAATCAGCAGCAACCTGTCCAATATTAGTGTCACTTTAGGCAGATAAACAGCATGCCATTGCATTTTCAAGACACGGTAAAGAGCGACAATTCGATCGACAGGCGCAGGGAGAGACGACCTCATGGAAAAAATCAAGATTGCCATCATCGGTGTTGGCAATTGTTGCAGCGCCCTGGTGCAGGGCCTGGCCTATTATCGGAATAGATCGTCCGAACAGGCCATTGGCCTCATGCATTGGGATATGGGCGGTTACACCCCCCACGACATCGACATCGTGGCGGCCTTTGACGTGGATCGCCGCAAGGTCGGCAAGGATGTGAGCGAAGCCATCTTTGCCCAGCCCAACTGCACCGCCACATTTTGTAAGGATGTCCCGGCCAGCGGCACCATCGTGCAGATGGGACGCGTCCTGGACGGCATCTCCGACCACATGCGCGAATTTGAAGCGCAACGCACCTTTCTCGAAGCTGCCCTGCCCCAACCGGACAAGGCCGACATCGTAAGGACACTCGTCGAGAGCGGCGCCGAAGTTCTACTCAACTACCTGCCGGTGGGTTCCGAACAGGCCTCCCGATTCTACGCCGAGTGCGCTCTTGCCGCCGGCACGGCATTCATCAACAATATTCCGGTGTTCATTGCCAGCGACCCGCTGTGGTCCGGTCGATTCAAGGAAAAGGGGCTGCCCATCATCGGTGACGACATCAAATCTCAACTCGGCGCGACGATCACCCACCGCGTCCTCACCGATCTGTTTAAAAAGCGGGGGGTAAAACTCGAACGGACCTATCAACTCAATACCGGTGGCAATACCGACTTTTTGAACATGCTCAACCGAGAACGACTCTCGTCCAAGAAAAAGTCGAAAACAGAAGCGGTGCAGTCGGTGACCGCCGAACGGTTGACCGATGAAAATATCCACGTGGGACCAAGCGATTATGTGGCTTGGCAGAAGGACAACAAGGTTTGCTTTATCCGCATGGAAGGCCGCCTGTTCGGCGATGTCCCCATGAATCTGGAACTGCGCCTGTCGGTCGAAGACTCACCCAACTCGGCCGGCGTCACCATCGATGCCATCCGATGCGCCAAAATGGCCCTGGATCGGGGCGAAGGAGGCGTTCTGGAAGGCCCTTCGGCTTATTTTTGCAAACATCCCCCACGGCAGGTGAACGACGATGAGGCCTATCGACTGATCGAAGCCTTTATCCGCCAGCATTCAACCCAGGTCGAAGTCCGGCGAATCAAACCGTTGCGTGCTGCACTCAGCGGCAGCTGACTCTCGTTGCAGATATCCCTCATGTCAAGCGAATCATGCGTTGGCCAGGGATTCTAACTGAACTTGATTGATTAAACCCGGCGTGGGTGGGGCCCTGTATTAGGCGTCGCGACGGCGGATGGTGTACCGCACGGTCACTTTGCCCTGGCCGGGGGAATCGCTGGCCAAACGCACGCCCGTTTTGGTCACCACCGATGCGTCGACCTGGCCCGATGCGGTGAGCCGATCCAGTTTCACCTTCTCGGTGTAGAGAGTGCTGATCTGCTCGAGAAGCCCCTTGGTGCCGATGGCAAACAAGCGATTCGGCGTGACCGAGACGCTTTCGAGAATCAAACCGTCCGGCAAGGCGCCGACCCAATCCACCTGGACCGGCAGCTCCTTCCTGGTGGGAACATCCAATGCCACCTGCACCTCAGGAGGCTCGATGCGGTTCAACCGCACCCCGGGCGGCAGCGTGATGTTGTCCTTGGAGAGACTGAAAAGGTTCAGTCCATTGACCGCCGTGCTCAGATCCAGCTTGGCCTTGACCTGGTCGGCACGCAACGAGCCGATCAAGGCGCTCGAACCGCTCAAATGCAGCCGCACAGTATTGACCGATGTGGAGATGATCTGCATTGCCGAATCACGGTTGGAATACTCCAGCGGCACCTCGACACTGGTCAATGTCTCCATGCCCTTGGCAATGCTGAACCAGACCCCGGCCATGCACAAAAAGCATATCGCTGCGGCCACAACCAGTTCACGGCGCTCGCGCTGAATTCCCTGGTTATTGGCGCCTGCCGCGCCCACATGTGCCGCCAGGGTCTTCTTGAGGGACAAGTTGTCATAAATCGGAACGAAAGTCTGTCCCTTGGCCGCTACCACCTGCCCCCGCTCTTCGGATACCACGATGACCAGGGCGTCGGACTGTTCGGCCAGTCCAACCGCCGCCCGGTGACGGGTCCCATAGTATTGGGGCAAGTCATCCCTCAAGCTCAAGGGCAAGATGGCCCCCACTCGGGTCACCCGGTTGTTCTCGAGGATGGCGGCGCCATCGTGGACGGGATTGCCGTTGTAAAAAATCGAAAGGAGCATCTCCTTGGAGATGAGGCCGCCCCATGTGACACCGCCCTGGATGATCTCGTCCAGATCATCCTTGCCCGGAATCACGATAAGCGCACCGGTGCGGGTTCTGGCCAATTCATAGACCCCTTCCACAATGCTGTCGATGGGGGTCCGCACGGCTTTGTGGGGAAAATCCCACAGCAGGGCCTTCAAATTCTTAGCCTGGAGGACGTTCCGGATCTCGTTGCGAAAAACGATCACGATGATCAGCGCCGCACCCGCTATGATGCCTTGCATGGCCCAACTGGTCACGATCAAACCCAGGGTCACGGCGATCCGCTGGAATATCCACAGAAGGGCGATGCCGACCAACACACGCATGACGTTGGTGCCCCGAAACAGCACATAGAGACGAAACAGAATGTATCCGTTCAAAAGGATATCGACAATATCCTGCCACCGGATGGAATGGAAGAAAGCAAAGAGGAAGTTCATAGCATGGCAACCAGAAAACGCTCGGTTCAATCAACGACGCTGAATCGCAATGTCTGGATCAGTTCGTCCTCGGCATCCAGGATCTCGACGCGCCAGGGCCCCTTGTCGTCATCACGCAATTGAACGCTGCTGTAAGTCGCCCAACTGGGAGGCTTGAGCGTCAGTCGCTTGGCAGTGACCAGTTCATCACGCCGAAACCATTTATGCTGAACATAGGTGGTTTGAGCAACGCCCGCAAAAGCGCTGTAACAGGAAATTCTTCCGACATTGATGGAAAAAGCCGCGGCAACGTGTTTCGGTTCGTAGCCCTCGATCGATTCGCACATGACGGCCCGCACGAGTCGAAACGGTTTCGCCTGGGCGGCAAAATCATCGTCGGCCGCAAAAGCCCCCGAAAACCAGGAGAAAAGGAAAACCAAAACGATCCAGCAACCAATATATCTGCGTTTCATCGCGATTTATCTTCAGGTCCTGTTTTTTAAAAGTTTAAAAATTCCTTCTAACTGAATTGCCGACTTTTGCAAGGGAAAAGCACCCCGCGATCCATTTCAGGCTAAAAACCATCAGGCTTTCGGGATGTCGGGAAAAAGGAAAAATGCGGGGGAGGGGAGAGGCAGGCGGCAAGACTGAGAAGACACACCTCCGTGGGGTTAGGGCCGCCGCAACAGATCGGCCAGCGCCTTTTCCACAATCACCTCTTTGTTGTCGCTTTTCTCGTGGATCATCTGGATTATGGCCTTGTCAACGACCCATCCAAAACCAAGCTCGTCAAAAAAAATGATCTCTTTCTTTTTCACGGCAAACCCCTCCTGTGGGTACGGTCCATCCCTCTCCGCAACACGATGGGAACACAGCTTCGGGCGCGGTGCGGTACCTTTAGTATCGTCAGGCGTCGATACGAGCTTTAGCCGTTTTTGAATGCCCCGCGGCCATCGGCCACCTGTCCCACCCGGGCCGGATTTAATGAATGGCATTCAGTTAGAATCGCTGGGCACCGCCGCTATCGCTTGTGGCGCCAGGGGGTGGCGTGCTAATATCGCCCTCTGGTTTTGCCCTCCACGATTACCAGTCGCGCGTGACCAACGACGACCGCTCGTTCCACCATGATACGGATATGTGCTCAAGGAGAAACAGTATGAATAAACCGCAGCGCGGCCGAAACCAGGACCAGCATGAAAAACGGACGATATGGGGATGGGCGATTTACGACTGGGCTAATTCCGCCTTTGCCACCACAGTGATGGGGGTCTTTTTCCCCGGTTTTTTCAAACAAGTGTGGAGCCAGGGGGTCGATGTTAATCTCAGCACCGCACGCCTTGGATTGGGCAGTGCAGCGGCCAGCCTGCTGGTGGCGCTCATGGCCCCTATTTTGGGCGCCATAGCCGACCGCAGCGGTCGACGCAAACGCTTTATGATCGGATTCACCTACCTGGGCGTAGCACTGACCGCAGGTTTGGCCCTTATTCCCCAGGGCCAATGGACCCTGGCGTTGGCGTGCTACGCCCTGGCCTATATCGGTTTTGCCGGGGCCATCGTCTTCTACGATGCCTTGCTGCCCCAAATTGCACCGGCCCAACGCCTCGACCAGGTTTCCAGCCTGGGGTACGCACTGGGCTATCTGGGCGGCGGCCTGCTGCTGGTGTTGAACGTCATCATGGCCACGAAGCCCGAACTTTTCGGCATCGCCGATCCGGCCCTCGCCGTACGCCTCTCGTTCGCCAGCGTGGCCATCTGGTGGGGCCTGTTCGCCCTGATCACCTTTGCCTGGATACCGGATGACCCGACCGGGCTTCGCCCGCCACTGGCCCAACAGATCACCTCTGGCTGGCGGCAGTTGGCCGTCACCTTCAAAAAGATCCGCCAATTGAAAACCGCCTTTCTTTTCCTGCTGGCCTACTGGTGCTACATCGACGGCGTGGATACGATCATCAAAATGGCCGTGGACTTCGGTATGTCCCTCGGATTTGAATTCAAAGACTTGATCGGCGCGTTCCTCGTGACCCAATTCATCGCCTTTCCATCGGCCTTGCTCTTCGGACAGCTGGGACGCTACTGGGGCGTACGCCGCTCGATCTATCTGGCCCTGGGAGTCTATGTGCTGGTCACCATCTGGGGCGCCAACATGACCCGGGTATCTGAATTCTATGTCTTGGCCGCGGCCATCGGTCTGGTGCAGGGCGGCATCCAGGCCCTCAGCCGATCCTATTACGCCCGTTTCATCCCCCAACGCCAGAGCGCCGAATTTTTTGGCTTTTATAATATGCTGGGCAAGTTTGCGGCCATCATGGGTCCGGCGCTCATGGGATTCACCGGCCTGGCCGTCAAACGCTTTTTGCTGCCGGCCAACGCCACCATAGAGCAGGTGGCCCATACGAGCCTGCTGGCCACCCGCACCAGCATCATTGCCGTGCTGGTGCTGTTTCTGCTGGGCGCGGTCCTGCTCTATTTCGTGGACGAGGAGAAAGGAAAATTAGACGCCGCCCGTTTTGACATCCCCTGAACCGGTCAGTCCGGCCCGCCCTTTTTGCCGAAATATATTAATCCTTTTCGCATTTGGGTCGATATTACACGATGATCCCTATGTCCGACCCTTGCGTGCAGGGATCGTCGGTGCAAGTACAAGAAATCGTTAAGGCGGGCACCCGCATCGGGCCCCGCGCGGTGTGGCAATACAGTAGGGTGGCATGATGGAAGAAGAGAGAGACATCGAGCTGGACCCGGAGGCCCAGCAATTGTTTGAACAATTCGGCGGGCTGCAGGCGCACCAGAAATTCGGGTCCCCGACGGGCATGGATGATCTGGCGCACAGTCTGCTGGCTGAACAAAAACGGCACGATGCCGTGCGCATCCTGATGATCCAGGCGACCTACCTGCTCAGCCGGTACCTGGTCAATGAGGATTTTTCCACCGACCACCACCAAGAGGGCAAGGTGTTCGAACAGCTGTCGGCGGTCCTGGACAAAATGGGCCGACTGCCCGGGCACCTGGGATGCATGCTGATTCGCTATCGAGGCGCCCCGCCCCAAAGTGATATTCCGGACAAATTCGACTATGAAGTGGTCTTCGGCCATCATGTGGTCGACAGCGCCATCGCTCCGAACGTGGCCCGCCGCAACAGCCCCAAGTGGTCCAAATTGCCTGACCAACTGCTCGAAGCATCCACCCTGTTGGCCGACTACGGGGTCAACAATATCTTCATCCGCCTCTCCAATCGCCTCACCGGCGATCTGCCCGACTACCGGTTGTGCCTGAAGATTCTGTCCGGGTTCCGCCAGTCGCGGCAGACCGGCCAACCCATCGGCGTCGAGGAACATGGACAACGCCTAAGGGTCCCCATCATTAACGACGAGAACCTCTATCCAGACCCCAATCTGACGCTGATGGCCGGCCTGAACCGCCTCAGCGCCAAATCCATGGAGCGTCTGGTGGACAAGGTGGATCAATGGATGCGGCAACAGGTCGCCTCTGCAAAAGTCAGGCGCTATACCGGCGTCTACAACGCGGCCCTGGAACTGCCCAAAGTGCGGGCTCAGGTCAAATCTCCGCCCATCGAACTGAACAATATCAAATGGCTGCTCGGCGAATCCGAGAGTCAGATCGTTTCACCCGAAAAACTCCGTATCGCCCAGTTGGCGCTGGAACTGGCCGGTGCGTCGCCGCAAAAAGTGGCCAAGATGATTAAAAGCGTCTATGCCGACGATTTTGCCAAGATCAACACCTTCCTGCTGGGAGAGCGTCTCCACCTTTCGTCGGATCTGCTTCATGCCGCCGGGCAGGGAAACAAGGAGCCCCAACTGACCCAGGAGCTTCTCGGAAACCTGCAGGTGCGCCTCGATCAGGTCAAGGACCATGTCATCGACGACATCCATGTGGTCGAGGACACGGGGACCGAACGTTCGGCCGGTAAGACACCGCCCCGGGAGGCGGTGGACAGCCGGATCTATCGTATGGTCTCTTTTTACAAAGGGCGTTCGGCCACGCGTAAAAAAATGGTCGGTATGGTGCACCACCCGATCCAGTTCACGGACCAGGATTTTCAGATTCTGGCCAAGGATTTCCGCATTGCCCGGGAGGAAGCCGAGGCGCTTGTGGTAAAATTAAAAGGGTGCTTCAGCATCGAGGGGCGCTTCAAAAAGAGCGCTTTTGCCGAAGCGGTGCCCCTGTTCCGCCAATACGAACAGAAAATCTTTCAATTCCTGTGGCACCATATGAAAGACGTGGTCGTACCCCAGGATCGAAGCGCCTTTCTCAATGCCTTGCAGGGGCTGACCACCCAGATGAATCAACCCAAACGCGCCTTGAAAATTCTCCTGGAAGACCTGAGCGGCGATCCGGCCACCGTCCAATTCTCGGACAACAAGGCGATCATGCTGGCCAACCTTATCCTGCACAGCGACAAGTCTCTGACCGACTATGACATCACCCCCGAGGATATTGTGCTGAGCCGCCACAAGATCGACACCCTGATGGCCGAGTACGCCGCCTGGCGGATCGAGAAGGACCATGAAGCGTTTTCCACCAAAATCCAAACGATCCACAAAAAATTGATGGAAGCGCTTCAACTCGGCGAGACCAGCGGCCAGCGCATACCGGCCGCCATGCTGCTCAATCTGGAAAGAGAGCTCTATATCTTTCTCTCACTGGTGGGCGGCGACACCAGCATGGCGATCCTGCGCTCGGCCGCCTTCGAGTACGGCGATCCCCGGTCCGAAATCTTCGGGCACAAGGAGAGCCCCAATTGCATGGGTCCCCTGTTGCAAAACCTGCGGGTCGCGTTGCGGGGGGTGGGCAGCTTGGGCACCATGGAGGATGTACCGCTGATAGAATCGATCAAGACCCAGGAAGAGACTTTCGGACGCCTGAAGAACGACCGCCAGCACCGCGCCCAGGTTCGCCACATCACCGAATGGGTGGATGAAGCGGTCAAAATGATCAAGTTCCGCAGATAGTGCCCACTACAAATGCCCAATTTGCCTATTTGTGGACGGGCCACCAACAAGTGGTTTACTTTTCCTCCCCTGCGCGTATCCGGGCGATCATTTCACGCTGCTCCTGCAGGCGTTTGGTAAGTTTCGGGAACCGGTTCAAATCCGTGTGGGGCAAAAACAGGGCCGCGTAGTAATGGTCCATGTAAGAGTGGGTTTCTGAAAGTTCGAAGCTGGTCATCATGTTGGTCACGCTGACCACCTCCTGACGCACACTGTTGGTCAGCGCGCTCATGCGCGCACCGAGCAGCGAACTGTTGCCCACATAGACCACCTTCTCGGGTTCGACCTCGGGCAGCAGGCCGATCACCATGGCGCGCCCGAGATCCACATAGCTGCCGAATCCGCCGGCCAGAATGATCTGCTCCACGTTGTCGAAATCCACGCCGACTTCACTCAGCAACGTCATGCAACCACTGAAGATGGCGCCCTTGGCGCGAATCAGGTTTTCGATATCGATCTCGTTGATCACGATGTCGCGATCGATCTGGGTGCTCTCCTGGTAGGCCAGCACATATTCATAGACATTGTTGTTCTCACGGATACGACCGGTTTTCAGATCACGATCGAACTTACCCTGGTTGTCGATCACCCCGTTTTCAAACAAGGTGGCCACGATGGTTATCAGGCCCGATCCGCAGATGCCCTTGGGCCGGACGTTGCCGATGGTGGCGATCATGGGTTCGAGGGTCTCGGGGTTGATGGAAAAATCTTCTATTGCGCCCTTGGCGGCCCGCATGCCGAATTCGATGCCGCCCCCTTCGAAGGCCGGACCGGCACTGCAGGCCGCGCAGGCCATCCAATCCTTGTTACCGATGACCACTTCGGCATTGGTGCCGATATCCATGAACAGTGTCATTTTTTCGGTGCGATACATGCCGCAACCCATCACGCCGGCCACGATGTCGCCGCCCACGTAACTCGACACCTGGGGGTAGACCAGGGCCGTCACATGCGAATCCAGATCGATATCCAGATCGGTGGCGCGGATGGGCGGATAGATGGTGGCGGTGGGTACATAGGGTGATCGCCGGATATAACGCGGCTCCACGGCCAGGAGCAACTGGGTCATGGTGGTATTGCCGGCCAGGGTGATCAGGGAGATGTCCTCGCGCGTCACCTTCGACTGCTTGATGATCTTTGCGATCACCTTATTGGCGGTGTCGATGACCACGCGATGCAGCGTCTGCAAGCCGTCCGGCCCTTTTTCGGCAAACATGATGCGCGTGATCACATCCTCGCCATAGCTGATCTGGCCGTTGAATTCGCCATGCTCGCCAAGAACCTCACCAGTGTTCAGATCCACCAGTTGACCATAGATGGTCGTCGTGCCGATATCCATGGCCACCGCATAATGCTGGCCGGTGGTGTCGCCGGCTTGCACATTGATGATCTGGGTCTTTCCCGATTCACGCACCGGGCGGGCCAGTGTCACGGTCACCTTGAAATCCTGCTCCCGGAACACCGACGGGATCTTTCGAATCACCGGCAGCTCGACTTCGAGGCCATGCTCATCGTGATGTATACGCAGATGATTGACCAGACGGGTGACGTCGGGCAGGTGATCCTGCGCGTCCGGCGGGGTCAGTTCCAGGTAGCGTTTTTCGACGGCCGGCACGAAAAGACCCTGCTCCTTGATCTCGTTGAATCCGATCTGTCGAACGGTTGCGGTCTGACGGGGCGACTTGCGCAACAAGGCCGATATGTCGACGGCCGATTCCACCGGTACCCGCACCCGGACATCGCCGGTGACACGGGTCTTACACGCCAGCCGATAGCCGCGGGCACGATCTTCCGTGGAGATTTTTTCCGTGGGCTCGCTCTCGGTCGATCCTTCTTCGATGATCACCCGACATTTCCCGCATATGCCTTCACCTCCGCAGGAGGCATTGATATGGACACCGGCGGCCATGGCGGCCCGCAGCAAAATTTCTCCATGTGGGACCTCGATGGTGATGTCGTTGGGCAAGAATGTGACGCGAACGTTGCTCATGACAGGCTCCTTCTGATTGATCACCGGGCAGACCGCCCGAAGAGGTATTCTTTTTTAACGTCTCTTCACCATAGCGAATAATTCCTGGAGTTAAAACTACATTTTTATGGACAACGGTGCCATAGAGCTTAGATTAGTAGCCGTGTTCCAAGGGGAAACAGAGGATATAGAAAAATGAAGTGGACTCCCGAGGCAGAAGCGGCCATTCAGAAAGTGCCCTTCTTCGTAAGAAAACGCGTTCGTGCGCGTGTGGCGGAAGAGGCGCGCCAAACCGGCAAATCCATTGTCAGTCTGGCCGACGTAAAGGCCAGCCAGAAGCGTTTTCTGACCAGCATGGCCGCCGAAGTCAAAGGATACCAGTTCGACGTCTGCTTCGGACCGTCGGGGTGCCCGCACCAGATCGGGGCGTCCGACGCCCTGGCCGAGCGCATCGAGCAGGTGCTGAAATCGGCCGATCTGCTCGCCTTTTTGAAATCCAAAGGCATCGCGGATCTCAAGTTCCACCATGAACTGCGTGTGACCATGGCCCACTGTCCCAACGCCTGTTCCCAACCCCAGATCAAGGATATCGGCATCATCGCGGCCTCCCTGCCCGCCATCGGAGACGAGGCTTGCAGCGAATGCGAAGCGTGCGTCACCGCATGCCGCGAGGCGGCCATTCGTCTGGTGCCGGGCCGCGCCCAACCCGTCCTGTCGGCCGACCGCTGCGTGGCCTGCGGCCAATGCATCGCGGTCTGCCCCACCGGCACCCTGATCGAGGCCGCCAGGGGATACCGTGTGCAATTGGGCGGCAAACTGGGCCGTCATCCCCGGTTGGCCATGGAGTTGCCCGGCATCTACCCCGAAACGACCGTCATCGACATCGTCGCCGACTGCATCGACATATACAAAGCCAGGTCCCGGCGTGGCGAACGCTTCGGCGAATTGATCACGACCCAGGATATAGAGCAACTGGCCCGACGTTATGAGAATGTCAACCTGGCACCGGGAAAAAGATTCGGACGGTGAGCCGTGGATGCCGTCACCCGGATGCGCGCATCGGCTTGCTCCAGCGGGTATTGAAGCCCATCTCTATCAATACCCGTACACCTTCCTCCAGATGCAATCCCACGGTGGCCACCCCATGGGAGTCGTCGCCCGGCACCACCGGAATCCGCAGGTAAAATGCCTGGTTGAGAATCGGCCGGCTGAGGTAGGGTTCGAACGCACCTTTTTTCAAGGCCGCGACATCGTAATCGAGAATCAGCCCCAGGTCGCGGATCAATTCCAGGTTGCGCTTGATGCGCTTCAGCACTTCCGGATACATCAGGTTGCGCCGATAAATTGGATCGAAAAGACGAATCAGATCAAAGTGCCCTACCACCTGGGGTTTCAGCCGCTCGATGAGTTCGTGTTGCCGATCGAAGTAGGCGCAGTAAAGTGCTTCGATGCCGCCGAGCGCCTCGACCGCCCGCCGGTATTCGGCTTCGTTGTAATCGAAGGGAATGCCCTCCACATGGTGAACGCTGCCGACGATGTAATCCGGCGCATACTGCCCGATCAGTTGCTTGGCCAGTGTGATCGCGCCGGGAGTGGCCTCTGTCTCAAAACCGACCAGAATTTCGATGCGATCGGCATAAAGCCGTTGCAGGCGCCGGGCCTCGTCCATATATCGGCCAAAGCGCTCGCTCATGGCCGCCGCCGTCAACCCGGCCTGCCGCTCCTCGGGATAAAGATAGGCATCGGCGCTCGGCGGCATGTGCTCGGTCAATCCCACCCACGCGAACCCCTGGTCGGCATAGGCCTGGACCACCTCCTCCAGCCGGTCTTGGGCGTGGTTGCAGAACTCGCCGCTATGCCCCCCGTGTATGGATACCCGTTCAATCGTTGCCATGATGTTCGCCCTTTCAGCGCTGGTATTTTACGGCGCCATGACGGATCACATGTCCGCATCGCCCGCAGTGGCTCGCAAATGCGGCATCTGTGCTCGATTTGCATCAGCAGGCACCATAGAGCCGAGCGGGTTGCTTGTCAATTTCATCCGCTCGATGTCGGGGATTCGGATAGATGACACGACAGCAGTTCTAACTGAATGTGATTCACCCTGACGGACGTGCTTCCCAAAAGTTTTTTAAAAACAATTCGCATGGCAACGGAGATGGCAGGCGTGGGTAGGACAGGTGGCCAGGGCCACGTGAGCCACACGGGGTAGTGCCGCTCGAATGCAAGCGACGGACAAGCGGCCCGGACTGTTTGACCCCGGCGCAGGCCGGGGGAGTTTCTGGGCCGCCCGCCGTGCATGTTACCGGCACTTGACCGCTTGGCGTGTGGCATCGGCCGCCTGCCCCACCCGGGCCGGGTTAAATGAATAGCATTCGGTTAGAGTCCCTGACCACGCGACAGGGTGCTTGCCACCCCTGCCTCGCCCTGTTATACTTTGTTCACGAAATCAACTCTCCATGGTCCACCCGAAAGGCAAGCAACAGGATTTCACTCCGCAGACACCGACGCGAGGATGCCATGGCATTGGAGGCTTCCTTTTCAGGCTACCAGAACTTGGTGGAACGACTGAACCGGTTCCCCCAGGGCGCTCCGCCTTCCGAGCAGCTTTTCCGTATCCTCAAACTGCTCTTCAGCGAAGAAGATGCACGGTTGGTCGCCCTGTTGCCCATCCGGGTCTTCACGGCCGAGCAGGCCGCGCGCGCCTGGGGTCTGGATGATGCCACCACCCGGAAAAAGCTCGGCGACCTGTGCGATCGGGCCCTGCTCGTGGATTTTGAGGAGGCGGGGCGAACCACCTACTGTCTGCCGCCGCCAATGGCCGGCTTCTTTGAATTCTCGATGATGCGGGTACGCGGCGATATCGACCAGAAGGCGTTGGCTGAATTGCTCTATCGCTACATCAACGTCGAGGAGGATTTTGCCAAGGCCCTGTTTGCCCAGGGGCAAACGCAGTTGGGTCGCGTATTTGTCGATGAGGGTCAACTGCCCGATGCCTTCACTCTCGAAGTGCTCGATTACGAACGCTTGTCGCGCGTGATCGACACGGCATCGCACATCGGCGTGAGTTTGTGCTACTGCCGGCATAAAATGGCCTACCTCGGCCATGCGTGCGATGCCCCCAGGGAGATTTGCCTGACTTTCAACCTGGTGGCCGCGTCCCTCATCCGACACGGTAACGCGCGGCCGGTGGACGCGATCGAGGCAAAGGATCTGGTGCAGCGCGCCCAGGCCCACCACCTCGTTCAGTTCGGCGAAAACGTCCGCGAAAACGTCTGCTTCGTCTGCAACTGCTGCAAATGCTGCTGTGAAGGCATGATCGCAGCTCGCCGCTTCGCCATGTTTCATCCGGTCCAAACGACCAACTACCTGTCCGCCATCGATGCCGGGCAATGTACCGGCTGCGGCCAATGCACGCAATGGTGTCCGGTGGAGGCCATCGTCCTGACCCCGGACGAGGCTGGCAACTGCAAACGGCGCAAAGCGGTGCTCAACAGCGACATCTGTCTCGGATGCGGTGTCTGTGCCCGGGTCTGCCCGTCCGACGCCATCACGATGACGGCCCGGGCCCGGCGCGTGGTGACGCCGGTCAACACCGCCCACCGGGTGCTGCTCATGGCCATCGAACGCAACACCCTGCCCCATGTCCTGATCAGCAACCAGGTGATGCGAAGCTATCGATACCTGGCCGCATTTCTGGGCGCCATCTTCAGTCTGCCGCCGGCCAAGCGCCTCCTGGCCGGCAGACAACTCCGGTCCCGCTACCTGGCCGCCATGATCGAAAAGCTCCATTGGCAGCCGTCCATCCCAACACCAAAGGATTCAACCCAAGACCCAAAGGAAGGAAATCCGAAATGCTCGACTTTCGCCTGACCTCCGAACAAGAAGAACTTCGCGATACGGCCCGCCGGTTTGCCCGGGAAGAGGTGCTGCCGGTGGCCGCCTATTACGACGACATCGATGAAACGCCCTTGCCCGTGATTCAAAAAGCCTATGACGCCGGCATCATCAATCTGGACATCCCAAAGCAGTACGGTGGACAGGGACTTGGACTGCTCGAGGCCACACTGGTGGTCGAAGAGATCGCCGCCGCCTGCGCCGGTACGGCCACGTCTCTCTTCGACAACTCCCTGGGCATGGAGCCGCTGCTGCTCTCGGACAACGAGGCCCTCAAGGATAAATACCTGCCCCGGGTGGCCCATGAATTCAAAAAAATCTGTTTTGCCACATCCGAGCCCACCATGGGGTCGGACGTCTCCGGTATCCGCTGCCGGGCCGAGGAAGATGGAGACGACTATATTCTCAACGGCACCAAATACTGGATCACCAACGGCGGCCTGGCCGACTACGCATCGGTGTTCGCAACGATTGACCCCAAATCCAAACACAAAGGCATCTGCGCCTTCCTGGTGGAGATGGACTGGCCCGGGGTGACCGTGGGCCGTCCCATTCCCAAAATGGGGCAACGCTGTTCCAACACCGTGGGCATCCACTTCAAGGACGTGCGCGTGCCCAAAGCCAACGTGCTGGCCCCCCCGGGCAAGGGGTTCGTGCTGGCCATGAAAACCTTCGCCCGCACCCGTCCCACCATCGGTGCTTTCGGCGTGGGCGCCGCCCGGTCGGCCATGGAGCACGCCATCGACTATGCCAAGCGGCGCCAAGCCTTCGGCATGCCCATCAGCGGTTTTCAGGGCATCCAGTTCAAGCTGGCCGAGATGTACCAGAAAGTCGAAACCGCCCGGCTGCTCACCTGGCGATCGGCCTGGGAGTCGGACCAGGGGCTGGACGCCAACATCAGCGCTTCGATCGCCAAGATGTACGCCACCGAATCGGCCCTGGAAGTGGCCGACGAAGCCTTGCAGGTGTTTGCCGGCTACGGCTACACCAAGATGTTCCCGGTGGAAAAAATCCTCAGGGACGTCCGCCTGCTGCGTATTTACGAAGGCACCAGCGAGGTCCAGCGGGTGGTACTGGCCGGTTATCTGCTCGGGAGCTATGAACCGATCATGCCGGCCTTGGAGGACCTGCCCATTCATCGCGAACAGAATCCACTGGAAGCCGAAGAGGGCCGGAAGGCCTGGCGCTGCCGCATGTGCGGGTATGTCCATTACGGAGATGAAGCCCCGGAAGCATGCCCCTACTGCTTCTTCCCTCAGTCGGCCTTCAAAGAGGTCGGCGCCGCGAACCATTGACTTTGAAATTTCGCCTGTTTCGTTGTATGTATCCGGCCTGTTGATCAAAATAAACTACGCAAAGGTCATGCATATGGATATTCAGGAAATCGCCCGGCAAGCCAAGGCGGCCGCCATCGGTATGGCGGCGCTCGACGTAACGGTCAAGAACAAGGCACTCAAGGCCATCGTCGAGGCGTTGGCGGCACATCGCGCCGCCATTATCGCCGCCAACCAGGAAGATGTGGATCAGGCCGAGAAGGAGGGGCTGGCCGCACCGCTGCTCAAGCGATTGCGTTTTGGTGAAGATAAAATTAAAGAGGCCTGCATCGGTCTGGAGAGCCTGATCCAACTGGAGGATCCGGTGGGCATCACGCTCAGCGCCCTCGAACTGGATGAAGGGCTGGAACTCTACAAGGTCAGCCGGCCCATCGGCGTTATCGGTGTCATCTTCGAATCCAGGCCCGATGCCCTGGTGCAGATCTCGTCCCTCTGCCTCAAGAGTGGCAACTCTGTGTTGCTCAAAGGGGGCAGCGAAGCGGCCCGCACCAATCGCATCCTGGCCGACACCATCAGCGCGGCCGCCGCGGAGGCCGGTCTGCCGGCCGGCTGGCTGGGTCTTTTGGAAACCCGCGCCGAGGTCACCGACATGCTGGCCCTGGATGATTTTATCGACCTGATCATCCCTCGAGGCAGCAACGCCTTCGTGCGCCACATCATGGACAACACGCATATCCCGGTACTCGGACATGCGGACGGCATCTGCCACGTTTACATCGACCGGGAGGCTGACCTGCAGCAGGCGATCCGCATCACCGTGGACAGCAAATGCCAATATGTGGCCGTCTGCAATGCGGCCGAAACGATCCTGATCCACAAGGCCGTGGCCGAACAGGTGCTGCCGGCCCTACAAAAAGCCTTGGAGGCGAAAAATGTCGAAATCCGTGGTTGCGACGCCACCCGCCGCATCATCGACGTCAAAGCGGCCAACGAGGCAGACTGGGCCACGGAATACCTGGACCTGATCGTCTCCGTCCGGATTGTGCCCAGCCTGAATGCAGGGGTCGAGCACATCAACCGCTATGGATCGGGACACACGGATGTCATCGTCACCCGCAACCGGCAACGTGCGGTGTGGTTCATGGACCACGTAGACTCGGCCGATGTCTTCTGGAACGCCAGCAGTCGTTTCAGCGACGGTTACCGCTTCGGCCTGGGCGCCGAAGTGGGCATCAGCACCAACAAGATTCACGCACGCGGCCCCATGGGCATGGAAGGCCTGCTGATCTATCAGTGGCGGCTCATGGGCGACGGTCACATCGTCGCCGATTATGCCGGTGACAACCCGAAACCCTTCACCCACAGGAAATTGCAAAAACGTTTCAACCGTTGAGAAATCCGTCGCCCGGCGTGCCATCGCCAACTGTATATTCAACGCCGCCGGCCGGGGGAACACACGATACGCCTATGCCGATCCAACGTCTCAAATCCGCCAAAAGGGTGGTCGTCAAAGTGGGCAGCAATGTCCTGACTGCCGCCGACGGCCTCAACATGGCGGCCGTCGCATCCCTTTCCTCTCAAATCAGCGCCCTCATCGACCGGGGCTTGGAGGTGCTGTTTGTCTCCTCCGGCGCCATGGCCTCGGGGTTGCGCAAACTGGGGCTCACCAAGCGGCCCGATGAGATCCCCAAGCGCCAGGCCATCGCCGCAGTGGGACAGAGCGGCCTGATGAACGCCTATGAGAACGCCTTTGCCGAACACGCCAAACGAGTGGCGCAGATCCTGCTGACCAGCGACGACCTGAGCAATCGCAAACGCTATCTCAATGCGCGCAACACCCTCAACACCCTGCTCGAATGGAAGGTGGTCCCCATCATCAACGAAAACGACACCATCATGGTCGAGGAGATCAAGCTGGGGGACAACGACAACCTGGCCGCCATGATCGCCCTGTTGATGGACGCCGATTTTCTCATTAGCCTCACCGATATCGACGGCCTCTACACCAAGGACCCGCGCACCCAACCCGATGCCCGCCTCATCCCGCATGTGTCGGTCTACAACAAAGAGATCGAATTGTATGCCAGCGACATCCCCGGCGCCTTGGGCCGAGGCGGCATGCTGAGTAAAATCAAGGCGGCCAAGAAGGTCAACGCGGCCGGCGTGCCCATGATCATCGCCAAGGGCGATAAACCCGATATCCTGCTGAAGCTCTTTTCGGGCGAGGCGCACGGCACCTATTTCGAGCCGCGCCGAAAAAAGTTGAACCGCCGCAAATGCTGGATCGCCTACACCCTCACGCCCAAAGGCGCGCTCACCATCGATAGCGGGGCCGAACAGGCCGTGCATCGTCGCGGCAAGAGCCTGCTGCCCAGCGGCATCGTCTCGGTCACGGGGGATTTCCGGGAGGGTGCGCCGGTGGCGATCAAGAATTCAAGCGATCAGACCATCGGCGTTGGATTGGTCAATTACAGTGCGGCCGACATTCGGGCCATCCAGGGCATGAAGACCCAACAGGTCAAGGCCCGCCTCGGCGGAAAGCCATACGACGAGGTCATCCACCGGAACAACCTGGTGATCACGGCCGGCGACGAATAGGCGATATGCACGTCGTCACAGGGCTGCTTGTGGCAGCAGCCGTCCGTTTTCCATGACCATCACCCGATCGGCGATCCGCCGCACCTGCTCCAGGTAGTGAGAAACCATCACCATCGTACACGATTCCTTCAAGTGGGCCAAAAGCGACTCAATCACTTCACATGCCCGTCGGTCCAGGGAAGAGGTCGGCTCATCGAGCAGCAGCAGCTCGGGTCTCAAAATCAACGACCTGGCGATGCACAGCCGTTGCTGCTGGCCCCCAGAAAGCTCACGGGCGTCCTTGTCCAGACGATCCTTGACTTCGTCCCACAAGAAGGCCTGCCGCAACGCCGCCTGCACCCGCTCCTCCATCCGATGATCCCGGTTTTCTCCGGCCAGCTTCAAGGGAAAAGCCACGTTCTTGTAAATACTCATCGGCAGGGGATTGGGGCTTTGAAACACCATTCCCACGCGGCGACGCAGCCAGGTCAGGTCGTATCGATCCTGATAGATGTCCACCATGCCCCCATTCAAATGGATGCGGACCGTTCCAGCCAATCTTCCAACGGTTGGGCGCTCCTCCTGCCACAAACGATTGAGCGTCATCAAGAGGGTCGTCTTGCCCTGGCCGGATGGCCCGACAACCGCAGTAATGCAGTGAGCGGGAAAATCGGCGGTCACACCGTTCAGAATCGGTGCGCTGCCATAGTCGAACCGCACGTTTCTCAATTCGACTTTTGCAGCAGGCGCCTCGTTCATCTTCATACTCGCTCGAACATGCGTTGGGACAATCTGTGTTGCAGCCAAAAAGAGATACCGAATAAAAAGGCGCACAACAACAGCAAAATAATGGCGGCACCATATCCGCGCGTCAGCTCGCCGGCGTCGGTGTATTGCGCGGATACATAATAGATATAAAAGGGCAAGGCTTCGAAATTGCCCCAGATCGATTTCGGAATACCGGCCGAAACCACCACACCGGTGAGCATGATCACGGCGGTATCTTCTGCGCAGCGACCGATAGCCAGAAGAATTCCCGATAAAATGCTTTTCAAGGAATGGGGCACCAAGACATGGAAAATATTTTGAAATCGTGTCGCCCCCAGCGAGGGGCCGATCAATCGCAAATCGACGGGAATCGCCTCCAAGGCAGCCTGGGTGGTTCGGATCAGATAAGGCAGCACCAAAACCGCCAGCGACAACGCCGATATGAACAGACAGGGGTAAATTTTACCTGAAAAGCGATGGTGCAGGAAAATGGTGATGGAAAAACCGAACAGTCCCACGACAATGGAAGGCATGCCGGCCAGGATGTCGAAAAACAGGCTCAGGAGGGAACTCAAGCGGCCCGTGGCGTATTCTGCCAGATAGATCCCGGTCGCCAGTCCCACCGGCAGGGCCATACCCACCGAAAGCATTACCAGCGCCAGTGTGCCAACCATGGCCGGGAAAAGGCCGTCGAAGACCGGGCGTTGAAGCATCAGCGCGGCCAGCACAGGTGTCTCGCCAAAAACGAGCTCCTGGCCGATACCTGCCCACCCCCGAACCAACAGAAATCCGATGACCGTACCCGTTGCAGCCAAAAGAAGGAATGTGCTGCCCCAAACCCAGACATGAAAAAGTTTAAAAGCATGCCGCATCATGGCCGCCTCCCCGGCAGCCGCATGGTGAGGCGTACGCCCAGGACCAGCAACGTGGTCAGGACATAAAGGGTCAAGCCGCATAGAAAAAGGGTCCGGAATTCTGGGCTGTCGAAATCGGCGGCGATGATCAAGGCGATGTGCGCCGTAAGCGTGCGTGCCGAATCGAACAAATGATCTGGAAAGGCGACCGCATTGCCGGCCAGCATCAGGGCGATCATGGTGTCGCCGAGCGCGCGCCCCAGGCCGAGAAGTACACCAGCCAGAATACCGTTCCGGGCCTGAGGCAGCACGACATAAAGAAACTGCTGGGCTGTGGTGGCCCCCAACGCGGCGGCCGCCTGTCGATAGCTATGGGTTACACGTCTAAAACTGTCGCAAAAAAGCAGGATCATGGTGGGGGACACCAACAGCGCCAGCATGAGGGCGGCCGTCAGCAGCGAAAACCCGGATCCGCGTCCGAAAACCTCGCGCATCAGGGGGACGAGCACAAAGATGCCCACGAAACCATAAACGACCGTGGGGATACCCGTCATCATGCGAACCACGGCGTGCAGGAACCGCCCGACCAGTCCTGGGGCCGCATCGCTGACCAGGGCGGCACATCCCAAGCACACGGGAAACGCTGCGGCGACCGCCAGGATGGCAAGGATGAACGTGCCGGTGATCATCGGCAGGATGCCGTAACTCTGGAGTGTAGGTTGCCATGCGCCGAGCAGGGCGGCGAACAACCGGCCGCTGGTCAGTATGGGGTATCCCAGAAGGGCCATGAAGATGAAAATGGCCAGCGTCACGGCCGCGCTGATGATAGCCGCGGCCATGAACCCGTGCTTGGCCAGAAATTCGCTCCGCGTCATTTCACGGGAATGAATCCACTGTCACGGACAATGGCCTGCCCCGCAGGGCTGAAGAGATAATCTAAAAAAGCTTGGGTCAATGGATCGGGATCGCCCTTGGTGTTGCTGAAAAGTCCACGCGCGACCGGATAGAAGCCCTTCACGACACTCTCCAGCGTGGGCACCACCCCGTCCAGCGCCACCGCCCTCACGCTGTCATCGATATGCCCCACGGACACGTAGCCGATGCCGTAGGGATCGTTGGAAATGGCCGCTTTCATGGCACCGTTGGAAACCACGACATTGGCTTTATCGGTAACTTCTCCCTTGTCCAACGCCTTTTTCCAGAAAACGTCACGGGTCCCGCTGGCGGCGTCACGGTCGTAGAGGTTGATCGCCTTGTCCGGTCCGCCGAGACGCTGCCAATTGGAGATCTTACCGCTGAATATCTCCTTGAGCTGCGCCTGTGTCAACGCTGTAACGCCGTTTTTGGGATGCACCACCACGGCGACCCCATCGATGGCCCATTTGAACATCTTGAGACCGTACTTGCTTACCTCACCCTCGGTGGGTTGGCGTCCTGAGTTGCCGATATCGACCAACCCTTCGCCCACCTGCTTGATCCCCACCCCCGAACCGCCGCCGGCAATGCTGATGCGGACCTCAGGATTCGCGGTCATGATCGCCTTGGCCGCCGCCTTCATCACCGGGATGTGGGCCGTGCCGCCGGAAATCTTGATCTCGCCCTTCATGCCCTCAAAAGCCGCCAGCGGATCCGCATGGCTTGTCGGCATGGATGCGAATAACAATAAGGGAATTAAAAGAAACAAAATCAATAACATCTTCAAAGAGTTGTGCAACATCGCAGTCCTCCGGTTCATTTAATGGCTTTGTTGAATTTTATGGGTTTGCGGGGGTTATACGGAACAATGGCCAGCAGCTACCACAGGGGGTGAGAGAAATCTAATGGAAAGGTCCGATAATAAATCAGGGCTGCAATAGAAAATTTCGATATATGACGGTTTTCAATAGCGCAGGCGATAGTACATCAGTCCCAGCCACTCGTGCAGGGCGGCCGATGTGCCCGCCAGTGCGGTCGCGCTGGGCAGCCAGTGATACCAGCTGTAGACCTTTCCCGGGTAGGTGGTCAACGCACAGGGGAAGGGCGTGACCTCCAGACCGACCTTTTCAAAGGCGAGCTGAGCGCGTTTCAGATGATAGCCACTGGTGACCACCAGCGGTTTTTTAAAACCGTGCCGCTCGCAAAGCTGCTTGCTGTAGAGCGCATTTTCATAGGTATCCCGGCTTCGATCTTCCAGTAGAATATGCGCCAGCGGCACCCCCAGGTCCACCAGGAAGCGTTTTGTTAAAAGCGCGATCGAATCGGCCTCGGAAAAGACCCGGCCGCCCGAAACGATGATGGGAACCTGCAACCGGCGATAGAGGCGCGCCGCCGTGACCATGCGCTCCATGGTACCGGGGCCCGGGGCGCCTCTGCCGGAGAGGTCGGCCACATTCTGGTAGGCGGCGCCGCCCAGCATAACGATGACGTCCGCCCGGATCTCTTTGGGAAAGGCCGCCTCCTGCTCCAGTCCCCCCACCAGCAGATCCACTGTGGGAGGTACGGACAGGCCCCAGATCAGGACCCCTATCATAAAAGATATCCATGTCCCGGCCCAGGATCTTCGGCGAATACACCACAGGCCGGCCACCACGAGAAGCAGGACGAACAGACCCGGTGGCAGCAGAAAGGGCGTCACCCATTTCTTTACCAGAAACATGGGAGGATCACACCGTCACCCCGCCGTCCACGACCAGCACCTGCCCGGTCATGAAGGACGAGGCCCTGGAGGCTAAAAAAAGCGCGACACCGGCAATATCGATCGGTTCGCCGATGCGCCTGAGGGGGGTCGCCGCCAGGCGTTTGTTGAGAAATTCGGGATTTTCCCACAATGCCCGCGCGAAGTCCGTCTTGATCAGGCCCGGTGCGATGGCGTTGGCCCGTATGTTGTGCGGACCGTACTCCAGGGCGATATTGCGCACCAGGGCGATTTCACCGGCTTTGCTGATGCCGTAAGTGCCCAGCGCCTCCGAACCGCGCAGGCCGGCGATGGAGGAGACGACGATGATCGACCCGTCGCGGCGCTGGACCATGCCCGGCAGCACCATGTGGCAAAGCCAGTGGGTGGATTTCAGGTTGGTGTCGATGATTTTGGAAAAGGCCTCATCGGGGATGGTGGCCGAAGGGCCGTGATGGACATTGCTGGCCGCGTTGCAGACCAGGATATCGATCTGCCCCATGAGTTCGATGCTTTGATCGACCAGGGCCTGCAGCTGATCCTTGTGGGCGATATTGCAGGCCACTGGAAACCCCCGCCCCGCGCCGCCGGCGGTCGCTTGGTTGATCTGGTCGGCCACCTGCGCGCACGCATCGGACTTGCGGCTGGAGACCACCACCTCGGCCCCCTGCAGGGCCATCTGCTCGGCGATGGCCCGGCCGATGCCGCGCGTGGCGCCGGTGATCACTGCCTTTTTCCCTTTCAAATCGAACATCTCCTGCTCCTTTCGACACCTGTCTATAGACCATACGATTTGCTGTCAAGGTAGTCGGCACTGAAAAAATTGTCCAGTGGGAAAAATTGGAAAACACTTATGGAGGTGTGATGACGACATCAAAGGTGTAAATATGTCAGCGAATGGAGATAACGAGGGATTCAGGCGGGGCCGGTGTCGACATGGGAAGAAAATCGCGCCGCTGCGAAAAGGTGCCGGTATGCATTGATATCAAAACCGGCACGATTCCTTCAATCGACACATCACGAAAAATTCACGCGGAGCATATGCTTCCTGCTACGGAAAATATTCGCCGTTACTTTGCGGCCTTGGCTTTTTTGGATTTTTTCAGGCGGCACTTGCCGGTCGTTCCACGCCAGACCTTGCCACGTTTCGTACGACGATCTCCCTTGCCCATTCGACCACCTCCTCAGTGCGTTTTTTAAAAATGGTTTTAATAGCATGCTCTTGAACGGCTGCCAAGTACAAATCAAGTGCGCCACGGCGCCGCCTATCCCCGGGTAAAGGCAAGGAAAGGGCCAGCAGCTTTAACTGAATGCGATTCATTTTATCCGGCATGGGTGAACCAGGTGGCCGATGCCACACGCCAAGCGGTCAAGTGCCGCTGGCTCACGTGGCCCTGGCCACCTGCTCCACCCATGCCTATCACTAAGTGGTCGCGGGCAAAAATACAGTGACGCAACGAAAGGGTCGAGGCGCCTGTCCCGCAAGGCGCGAGAAGCGAGAATAGCGGGCCTATTCGAGCGCCGAGCAACGCATCCGGCACGGAATGCATCGGCCATCGAATGAGGCTGTATTTATGCCTGCGAACACTAAGGTAAAGGCAACGAAAGGGCGAAGATGGCCGTGTTGCCGAGCACATGGATGGTCAAGGGTACCATCAGGTTGCGACTGGTTTCATAGGCCAGGGCGAATACGATGCCCCCGACCACCTGGGTGACAGGCAGGCCGTGAACGGAATGCAGGGCCACGAAGATGGCGGTGCTGACGATCAGAGCCACCCAGACGCCCCACCTGCGGAAGAAGGTGTACAGCACGCCCCGGAAACAGATCTCCTCGGCCAGGGGGGCTACCCATCCACCGACCAGGAAGAACAGGGCCGTTTCCATATGGCTGGCGGGTAAAGGGGTATGCAACGGGGCAAACGGATCGTTTCCGGTCAGGGAAATCACGGCCATGCCCAAAGCCGCCGCGAGCGCAAACCCCAGGGACCACCAGGCTCCCTTTATCAATCCCGCGCCCCACGAGGCCGTGCCCCAGCCGATGGCCGCCAACCCGCCTTCCAGACGAACAATTAGAATAAGTAAAAGAACGATCTGGCACAGCCGGGTCAAGCCGAGCATCGCCAGGGGAGACACCTCAACATGCTGAAGGAGCCATCCCGCCGCCGCTTCCGTGGCGATTAAGACCGCCAGGGTGGCGACCAGGGTCAGGGGCCTGATGTGGATCGGGTCTGACGCCATCCCAGCCTCCTCATCGCACGATAGCCGTACCACTGGATATACCAATGGTCCGACTGCACCATTTGCTCTTCAATGGCCTTGGCCGCGGTCCGTTGGCCGCGCTGTCCCAAGGCGTAGTAGGCCTGACATACGACGTTGGGATGCGGATCCTGCGTCAAACGCAATAAATCCGGGTAGGTGGATGGATGACGACTCGATCCCAAGGCCCTGGCCAGCCAATAGCGTTCGACCACCCAGGGGCTTTCCAGCAGGCGCCGATACTGGGAATAGCGGGCGATATCCATGCGTTGATCTTCAATGCGCCGGAGGGCGGCCACCCGCCGCGGCCACGAGTCCGCGAACAAGGCCTGGCCGATCTGATCCTCGGGCACCGCCTGGGCGCGGCTTATCAGAAGCGGTATCAACAGCAGCACCCCGATGGCCAGGCAGGCGGATGACCGTATCCACACCACGGCGTCGGCGCTCGCCATCAGACCGGCCAAGCGTCCGATTCCCCCGTCCACCAAAATAAAAAGCAAGATCGGAAATCCGACCAAAAGGCCTATGAGGGCCATTCTCCGGAAGGGGCCATAGCGGTCCGCCGCTTTTGAAAAGCGTCTCAGCCACGGGCGTGGATCCTGGCGGAAAGCGTTTTGATCCGCCTCGACAGCTGCCCCGTTGGGCGAGGCGAGTCGCAATTGCCCGTCTTGAAAATGAAGTCTCACATCCGCAAAAACGGCTGCCGGTACCGGCAGCACATCGTGCCGGGCCAGCAGATCGACCCAGGCGGCCGTTGCATGGGGATCCAGATCAGAATCCAGGTGGCATGTTCTCAACGTCTTCTGTGCGAAAGATTTGAAGGCCTGCGCCGCAAACAGCGTGTACCGGTAGTAAAAATCGTTCACCTGTCGTCCTGCGGCATTGGAGAGCAACAGATGATCCCGAATGGCGGTAAACAATTCTCGATTGAGCTGCGTGGACCACAGAAGAACCAACAGGAACAAGGTGATCACCGGCAGATACCATCGCCTGGGAGACGACGGCGGCCCGGCCGGATGCGATCGCCACTGCACGGCGGCCAGGGCGGTGGCCAGGGGCGTACAGCCGACGAACAGGGTCGGAACGAGCGTCGGGCCGTCCAGATTGACGGCAATGAGAGCTGCGGCCCAGATCAATGCCCCTGTGAACGACCACCAACGGCCGCCATGACATCGCCGCCGAAGAAATAAAAAGGCCACCGTGGCCAGAGTCAGGCCGGTTCCCACGCTGAGGGTAAAAAACAATCCGCCCCAGAAAGCCGCGCCGAATGTCTTGAGCGCAGCGGCCGCAGGCCCCGATGGGATGGCCAGCCAACCCGCGGCTTGAAGGACTTGGACCCGGTCGGCCAGCACCAGGTTGGCGTGCCACACAAAAAAGAAGGCGATGGTCTGGGCCGTGGCCAGGCCTGCTGTCATGGGAAGCAAACATCGGTTGCGAATCACAAGGGTTTTCAAAAACGAAACATCGTCCTTTCGTCGGATGCCATGGCGCGACCGGCAAATCGCTGGTTGGCGATTGGAAATCGAGATATAGCCCAAATAGCGTGACAGGTCAAAAGCGGCCGCATGAATACAGCGATTCTAACTGAATGCCATTCATTTGACCCGGCCCGGTCGGGGCAGGTGGCCGATGACATGCGAATTTTTTTATCAACAACTTCTGGAAATCTTGACCTTCAGCGGTAATCACATTCATTTAGAACTGCTGGCATGGATAGATTTCAGAAACATTGCGCATGGTTTACAACGTCGGCCGCCGTGTGGTAAAAACAGCTTCTTCCATTCAGCCAGGCGTTCCTTATAAGAGTTGCGCACCGTAAAGGAGTGGTACCCATGATCACACCCGTCATCTTGGCCGGCGGTTCGGGAACGCGCTTGTGGCCCTTGTCCCGCAAGCTCTATCCCAAACAGTTCATGCAGTTGGTGGACGATCATACGCTGCTGCAAAACACCCTTCTGCGGCTCAGCGCCCTGGCTGAGGTTCAACCCCCTATCATTCTGTGCAACGAGGCCCATCGCTTCATCGTGGCCGAACAGCTGCGCCAGATCGACATGACACCGGCGGCCATCGTCCTGGAACCCGTCGGTCGCAACACCGCACCGGCTCTGGCCGTGGCCGCGATCATGGCCGAGGCCCGGCAAAAGGAGAGCACATTGCTGGCCCTGCCGGCCGACCACCACATCGAAAACACGGAAGGACTTCTGGCCACGGTGCGAAAAGGGGCCGTCTATGCCGATCGCGGCCATCTGGTCACCTTCGGCATCGAACCGGACGCTGTGGAAACCGGCTATGGCTATATCCGCAAAGGCAAAACCTTGGAAACGGAGGACCCAGCAGCTAAAGGGCCATGTGCCGGCGTCTGGGCCATCGACCGGTTCGTTGAAAAGCCGGACCGCGACACCGCTCGCCGGTATGTGGAATCCGGTGAATACTGCTGGAATAGCGGCATGTTCATGTTCAAAGCCGGCAAAGTGCTTGAGGAGCTGGAATCCTTTGCGCCCGACATCGTGTCCGGATGCCGGCAGGCCGTGGAGAAAGGCCGCACCGATCTGGATTTCTTCCGTCTGGACAAGCAGGCCTTCGGCCGATGCCCCTCGGACTCCATCGACTACGCTGTCATGGAAAGGACCCAGGCGGGCGTGATGATCGCCCTTTGCAGCCCGTGGAACGATCTGGGATCCTGGGAAGCACTCTGGCAGGCCGGCGAAAAGGATACCGACCAGAATGTGATTCACGGGGATGTCTGCCTGCAGAACGTGGAGCGCTCGTTCATCCACGCATCGAGCCGGTTGGTGACGGCCGTGGGGCTGATCGATCATGTGGTGGTCGAAACCAAGGATGCGGTGTTCGTCGCCCCCCGCCACCAGGTGCAACAGGTCAAGGCCCTGGTCGACCAGTTGACCCGCATGGAACGGCCTGAGACAGTCACCCAGAAATTGGTCTACCGCCCCTGGGGTGCCTATGAGGATGTGGACATCTCCGAGCGTTTTCTGGTCAAGCGCATCACCGTCAAACCCAAGGCCAAACTCTCTCTGCAGAAGCATTTTCACCGGGCCGAGCACTGGGTGGTAGTCAAGGGGACGGCCCTGGTGACCCGCGGCGAAGAACAATTCATCCTCAAGGAAGATGAGTCCACCTATATTCCCCTGGGAACCCTGCACCGCCTGGAGAACCCGGGCAAGATCCCCTTGGAACTGATCGAAATCCAGTCGGGCAGCTATCTGGCCGAGGACGATGTGGTGCGCCTCGACGACGTTTACGGACGCCACAACGATGGGGACAATTAAGGAAAACACGATGCAGACGATTCTGGTGACCGGTGGCGCCGGGTTTATCGGCTCCAACTTCATCCGGCACATGCTCGCCATCCGGCCCGAATGGCGAGTGGTCAATCTCGACGCCCTGACTTACGCGGGCAATGCGGCCAACCTGGCGGATCTTGAAACCGATCTACAAGAACGCTATCGATTTGTTCATGGCGACATCAACGAAAGCGAACGAGTCGGCCGGATCCTGGCGGAAGAACAGCCGACGGGCGTCGTCCACTTTGCGGCCGAATCCCATGTAGACCGGTCGATCCACGGGCCGCTGGCCTTTGTGCAGACCAATGTGACCGGCTCGGCCCGCCTCCTGATGGCCTGCCAGCAGATGTGGGAAGAGGCCGGCCGTCCGGCGGCATTTCGCTTCTTGCATGTCTCCACCGACGAAGTGTACGGCAGCCTGGGACCCACCGGACATTTTACCGAAGAGACGGCCTATGATCCCTCCAGCCCCTACTCGGCCTCCAAGGCGGCATCCGACCACCTGGTGCGCTCCTGGCATCGCACCTATGGCTTTCCGGCCATCGTGACCAACTGTTCCAACAACTACGGTCCCTACCAATTCCCGGAAAAACTCATCCCGTTGATGATCCTCAATATTATCGAGGAAAAAGAGCTGCCGGTTTACGGAGACGGCCGCAATATCCGCGACTGGCTCTATGTCATCGACCATTGCGAGGCCCTGGCCACGGTGCTCGAAAAAGGGTGTCCGGGCGAAACCTATAATATCGGCGGCGGCGCCGAACGGGCCAACATCGATGTGGTTCAACAGCTCTGTGCCCTTCTCGACAAACGCCTCGGACGCAGGGGGGCAACCCGCAGCGAGCGGTTGATCCGCTTTGTCACCGACCGGCCTGGACACGACCGACGCTACGCCATCGACGCCGGCAAAATCGGGCGGGAATTGGGATGGCGGCCGCGTTTCCAATTCGAAGCGGCCCTGGCCGAAACCGTGGAGTGGTATCTGTCCCACCGACAGTGGATCGATTTCGTGCGCAGCGGCGAATACCTGCGCTGGATCGAAACCCACTACGGCGCGACAGGTGGAACAGCGAAACGATGAACATCATCCCGACCCAGATTCCCGGGGTGCTGATCGTCGAACCCCAGGTTTTCGTTGACCCGCGCGGCTATTTTCTCGAGACCTATCAGGGAAAAAAATATGAAGCCGCCGGTATGGCTGACACGTTCGTCCAGGACAATGTCTCCTTTTCCCGCCGCGGCACCCTGCGCGGCCTGCACTTCCAGCATCCCCAGGAACAGGCCAAGCTGGTCCAGGTGCTCTCCGGCGACATCTTCGACGTGGCCGTGGATGTGCGACGCGGGTCGCCCACTTTCGGACGCTGGGTCGGCGTCCACTTGAGCGCCGGGCAGCCCCGGCAAGTCTATGTGCCCAGGGGATTTGCCCACGGCTTCTGCGTGTTGAGCGATACGGCCCTGTTCATGTATAAATGCAGCGATTACTACGCCCCGGCGCATGAGGCGGGGTTCTGCTGGGACGATCCGGACGTGGGCATCGCCTGGCCGGTCGAAAAGCCGCTGCTCTCCGACCGTGACTGCGCCTTCCCGCGGCTCAGGGATGTGGATCCCGAACGCCTGCCAATGTATGAGGGCTGAATGCGACTACTGATTGTGGGCAGCAACGGCCAGCTCGGCCATGACCTGATGGCGCAGGCCCGACAACGCGGTTGGTTTGCCACCGGCGCAGACATGCCCGTTTGCGATATCACCGACCGGCAAAGCGTCGAAAGGGCCATCGAATCCGCCGGGCGGGCCGACGTACCAGTCGACATATTGATCAATGCCGCCGCTTACACGGCCGTGGACAAAGCCGAAAGCGAACCGGAGATCGCGTTCGCCGTCAATCGAGACGGCGCCGATGTGCTTGCTCGGGCCTGCCATGATCATCGGATCCCCCTGATTCACGTCTCCACCGACTATGTGTTCGACGGGCGCCAGACCCATCCCTATCGGCCGACCGACCCCGTCAACCCCCAGGGGGTTTACGGCAAAAGCAAGGCCGAAGGCGAAGCGCGCATACGGCAGATATGGGAAAGGCATGTCATCGTGCGGACGTCCTGGCTCTTCGGGCGGCAAGGCGCCAATTTCGTCAAGACCATGATTCGACTGGGAAAGGAACGCGACACCCTGCGGGTGGTCGACGACCAGGTGGGCTGCCCGACCTATGCCGGGGACCTGGCCGGCGCGCTTCTGGATGCCGCCGCCGATATTACCGCGAACACCGCCGGTTGGGGCACCTATCATTATTGCAACGAGGGGGCCGTCACATGGTATGCCTTTACGCGCCGTATCCTGACCTTGGCCGGGCGCTATGAGCGGATGCGTGTCCGGCAGGTCCTGCCCATACTGACCTCCCAATATCCCCTTCCGGCGCCACGGCCCTACTACTCGGTCCTCGATTGCAGCAGCTTCGAGGCCCGCTTCGGTGTGACGCGCCGTCCCTGGGAAACCGCCCTGCGGGAAATGCTGGCCGGTATTTACGAGAACATGTCTTGATACCGTCAGGCTCCATGTGGAGAAATAAGAATTGATGGCTATGTAAAGGTCGGTGCCGGACGGCGTTACACCTCAACGGCGCAATGGGGCCCGACGAGCAGCATGTTGTTGGGCATCCATGCCTGGATCTTTTCCGTTTTGCTTCCAAAAAGCAGCACCTTGATCAATCCATGACTGTATGCGCCCAGGACCAGCAGCGTATCGTGGGCCACTGCATAAAAGGCCTCCTCGAAGCTGCCCCGATCGATTTTGTGCCACGTGCTTACCCGATCCCGCATATCGTCCCATAGCCCGGCCTGGCGCAGCTTTTCGTCGAAGTAGGCCGTTTTGTGTCTTTCCATGAAGGTAAACAGTTCGACGGGCATGCCTGAATTGCGCCCGAGATGCAATCCCCATCGCAGTGCCTTGTTGGCGTTGTTCGAGCCGGTGTAGCAGACCGTAATGCTCGTCCAGGGCTTGTAGACCCTGCCGGTCATAAAAACGGGAAAGGTGGAGGACTTGGCAATACGCCACACCTTGGGCCCCACATAGCCCAGACCGATTTTGGCCGACAAATCACTGATGCTTTGCGGACAGCACATGTAGGTATAGTGGGTGGGAATGTCGGGCAACTGGGTGGTCGTATAATTCTTTGGTACGAGAAAGGTGACATGAACATTAAAAAGGTCGGCCAGTTGCCGGGCATGGTCGACGGCACTCTCCGGTGACCACAGATAGGATCGATCGAGGTCCACCTGCACCATGTCATGATCGAAATACATCAGAAACTGTTTGGATTCGGGCACATAGATGTGTAGATCGACCCCCAGGGTCTTGCAAAAATGAAGGGACTGCAGCAATGACTCCCGTCCCAGGGGCGTGTTTTGAAATACGTGCAACAGGCGTTCGGTCACGATAGAATCCTTCACTGCGCCGTCCGGCAACGACTTTTTGCGAATCCATCAATCTTGATGGCTATGTCAAAAGTCGCAGAGGCGCCATGCCGGCGAACTCCGGCATCCAGAATATATTAAAAATGCTGGAGCATCAGTTTCCGGCCTGTACGATCAGCTCCTTGCGGTAATGATCCAAGAGCGTGGACTTGGACAGCAGCCCGACAAAACGGCGATTATCGACCACTGGCAAGGCCTCCAAATCCACATGCTCCATGAGCGAGAGCACCTCGGAGAGCTCGTCATCCGGCGCCACGGTAGGGACGTTCGACTCCATGAGTTGTTCGATCATCAGGACGCCGGACATCTGGCGATCGAACAGGAATGGCCGGATGCGATCCACAAAAATCATGCCCAGATACGCCCCGCTGTGCGGGTCCACCACCGGAAACAGGTGTTCCTTTGACTGCTCGAGAATGGTCAGAAATTCACGCAGCAACATATCGCTGCGCAGGAGCGTCGGCACCTCTTTGACCAATTCGCGTACGGTCAGATCGGATAGTACCCGGGCATCGGTGCCCGGACGGAGAAACTGGCCCCTCTCGATCAGGTCCCGCAGATAGTATGACGCGGGTTCGATATAGTAGCAAAAGGTGGAGGTCAATGCCGAAACGATGATCAGGGGCAAGATCACATCATACCCACCGGTGATTTCCACCACCAGAAAAATGCCGGTCAACGGCGCCTGCAACATGCCGCTCAACAGACCGGCCATTCCCAGCAGGGCGAAACAGCCTTCGTTGCTGAGGATCGCCGTGGGCATGATCCAGCTCAGAAAACGGTGGTAAACCAGGCCCACCAGGCTGCCGATCATCAGACTGGGGGCGAAAATACCTCCCGATCCACCCCAACCTAAAGTCAAGGCTGTGGCCAGCATCTTGGCCGCCATTACCAGGGTGGCCAGCAGGAGCCCCTGGGAAAAAGTGCCCTGGATCATCTGCTGCACCGAAAGATAGCCCTCGCCGAGCACAAATGGCAGATAGATCCCGAGCAGGCCCACGGCCAGCCCGCCGACAGCCGGACGAACCAATGGCGGAATGGGCGTTCGCATGGCCACACCATGCATGCCCTTGAGCATTCTTCCCAGCACAACGGAAACCACGGTGGCTACTATCACCACGCCGAAACTGGCGGCGATATCGGGCAACCCGATGGTGTAGTGCTGACGAGGGAAAACGATTTGATTCCCCTGGAGCAACCGGCTCACTTCTGTCCCCGCCACCGCGGCGATGGCGATGGGAATGATATTGAACGACCGCCATTCACCGAGAATCACCTCGACCGTGAAGACCAGTCCGGTAATCGGCGCATTGAAAATCGAAGCGATGGCGCCTGCCGCCCCGCATCCCACCAGCGTGATGCGTTGCCGCTCTTTGAGTGAAAAAAATTTGGCAATATTGGAGCCCAGGGCCGCCCCGCTGATCACGACCGGCGCTTCCGGCCCTGCCGAACCGCCGCTCCCAATGGTCAGGCAACTGGACACCAGGCGCGAATAGCTGGATCGAAACCGCAGCAGACCGCCATAGCGCGATACCGCATAGACCACCTCCGGGACCCCATGACCGGCGCGTTCTTTCATCAGAACATTGAGAAAGATCGCCGACAGGGTAGCGCCAACGGCCGGCAGGACGACGCCCCACCAGTGATGATGGAACGTGTGCAGCGTTGTGCCCATGAAATGGAGGGAGCGATTCAAGGCGACCGCCGCCAGGCCACTGCAGGCGCCCACCAGACCGGCCATGGCAATGACAATCAAACGGTCATCGGATCTAAAAACGGCCCATTTGCGCCTGGCCGCTTTCAGCATGCCGCGCTCGCTCATTTTGAATCACATACCCTTTTGTACGCTGTGGTTTGAACGATGGGTCATTGCATCTCGGCCAACTTATCCAAGAGCGCCTCGGCAGGCGGCGCGGTCAGCAAATAATCCCGGAGCGAACGGTTGCGAAGGTAAAAAGAGATCTTGGACAAAAGGGTCAGATGCAGCTTGGTCGACCCGCTGAGCAGCACCATCATCACGGAAACCGGCTGGCCATCGATGGCATCGTATGGGATCGGTTTGGCGAAAAAACAGGTGCTGATCTGTGGCAGCATCAGACCGATTCCCGGATTGGCCCTGGGATGGGGCAGCGCGATACCATGACCGATGCCTGTGGAAGCCAGTTGTTCCCGTTCGATCAATTTTTCGAAAACGATTTTGCGATCGATCCGCTCCAGGTTGGGGATGTTGGCCACTGCGGCTTGCAAGGCCGCATCTTTGCTGTCCCCAGTCAGGCCATAAAAGATGCCCCCCCGTTGCATGGCCGGCAATACGCCGTCGAAGGCCGCCTCCTCGCTGGGCTGCACCGCACCCGCTGTCGCGTGGATATTGAGTTTGTGCTCGTCTGCCCATCGCTCGAACATCTCTTGCCGGATCACATACTCACCCCGGTTGCGCTGCATGGGAATTTTCCCCTGGCGCACCCAGCGGTGAAGCGTTTCCATGGGGATGCTCAGGCGCGTTGCGACTTCTTTTATGGTGAGCTCCACTGGCATGCGTTCTTTCCCGTTGATGATGGACGACACCGTAAAAAGCCCAATATCTGCGTTGCGCTCATCCCGTGGTCCTTGCGGCGTGCGACAAGTGCGCCTCAGGAAATGGAACCTCACGCGCCTTGATCTTGAACTTTTTACGGCGCCGTCCGAAAATGATTTTTTGCGGCTTCACACTGATTAAAGCGCAAAAAGGCTAACCCAATACATTTTGCCCAAAAAGTCAATCCCATATCGCCGGCAGGGCAGGCGAATTCAATCCCCGGAATCGTGGTAAACGGGCCGGGCTAACGCAGTCGTGCCCATCCTCAAACGGGGGCCCATGACCGCGCTGCGGCGATCGCCCCCCTCATAGCGTCCGGGAGCCAACGTCGAGCGCCGAACCGGCCGTGCCGTTTCAGGATGGGCACGAAAGAAAAGCCCACCTCTCAGGAGTTTCAAATTGACGCTATCGTTGCAATGCGCCTACCATCCCCTGGCGTTGATGATACTTTTCAGTTTCGTCTCCATCTGTTTTTCGACCAACACCATCTTTTCGGCCCTGGCCTGGTGAATCTTCTCGGTCAGCGCGTCGATATCCGCAGGTTTTTCCACGAAATCCATGGCCCCCAGCTTCATGGCCTCGACACCCTTTTCCAGGGTGGCGTGCCCGGAAAGCAAAATCACCTGCAGTTCCGGTCTCTTGCGCTTGATCGCCTTCAGGGTTTCCAATCCGTCCATGCCGGGCATCATCAAATCGAGCACAATGGCATCAAAGCCACCTTTTTCGACCTGATCCAGGGCCTCCAGGGCCGATTCTGCCGTGGTCACCTCCATACCGCGGGCACTCATGCGTTCGGACATGACTTCAAGGAAATCGGTTTCATCATCGACGAGTAAAATTTTTTCTGCCATATGGCGCCTCCTTTCGGCCACTTATCCATCTTCCCCTCATAGGGGCAGACAGAAAATCAACGATTCGACAGGTTCACGATAAGCATCGCCGCATCTGGATCGATGTGGCACGCGGCATTCAGCGAATTCAGCAAAGCAATTTCGGCATCTCCTGGAAATCCCCCTTTTTCCGCCCCCTGCAGTCCGGAAAGCGGCGAAAAAAGAATTCGTGCCCCCTCTTTCACCTTTTCGACCTGCAGGCGCAATATCTTATCCGGACCCAACGCCTTTAAACTAAATGTCATACAATGTCCCAAAAAGGTCAACAGCCAAAATGGCGCCGTCTTTACCGTCATCGGTGATTCCCCCATCGACAACTGCAACGTCGCCTGCTTCATGGCCACTTCCCGCTGGGTCAGCGCGGCCAGCAGAGATACGGCTTCATTCAGGTCGACCGTTGCCAGCGGCTCGTCGATGCTGTGACCGAAGCGATTGAGAAATTTGATCAGCGTGTCGGCCCGGCGGGTCTGTTGGTCGATGCGGTCTGCCACAATTTTGAGACGTTCAGGTTTAAACGGCGTGCCCTTTTCGGCCATCAATAGGTAATCGTTCAACAAGCCGGCGTTTTCCTTGATAATCGCCAGCGCATTTTTCAAATCGTGGGACACCGATGCCGTCGTGCGCCCGAAAAACTGCAACCCGGTCCAGCCGGTCAGTTCCGTGGTGATGGTCATTGATCGCCTCCGCTTTGCCCCAGCAAATCCTTCATCCGCTTTAAAAGATCCTCGATATCCACGGGCTTGACCATATAGCAGGTCTCGCCCTCTTGGCATTTGACCTTATTGAAGTCCATCTCCGATCCGTAACCGGTCACAAAGATGAACTTCATGCGGGGATGGCGTTCGTGCAGGCGCTGCCTGAGTTCCAAGCCACCGATCTTGGGCATTTTTACGTCCAGTATGGCCAGATCGTAATCGACCGCTTCGGCTTTATCGAGGGCTGCGTGGGCCGTGGTCACCCAATCGGCCTTGATACCACGCAAATCAAGTCTTTCCGCCAGAGCAGAGGCCAAATCCACTTCGTCATCAACCAGCAGCACGCGCATCGTTTTGTCCTTTCCGGGGGGGCATGGTCATCGGCAGTTGTATTTCAAAGGTGGTGCCCACGCCGACCTCACTGGAAACCGCGATCTGACCGCCGATCTCATGGACCAGACTATAGGTGATCGAGAGCCCCAGCCCCGTGCCCCCCTGCCCGGTCTTGGTGGAGAAAAACGGTTCGAAAATCCGATTCAGATCCTCCTTGGGGATACCACAACCATCATCGCTGATGCGCACGGTCACGCCCCCGGCGCCGGCCGAAGGGAAAACCTGTACGTTGATGTGACCCCCGTTGGGCACCGCCGCACAGGCGTTGTTGACGATGTTGAGAAAAATCTGTTGCAGTTTGCCCCGATCGCTTTGGATGGTCGCAGCTTGGGGAGACACCTCTATTTTGATCTGGACTTCCCGCACCTGGGCCTGTTTTTCGATAAAGCTGAACACCTCATAAACTACTTCTCCGACATTGATCTCTTCAACCGTGGCCTCCAGGTTGCGGGCAAAAGTCAACAGCCGCTTGGTGATCCGACCGGCCCGTTTGACCGAGGCCGAGATGGCATCGACCAGGCCGATCAGCTTCTCATCGGCCGAATAGGTTTTCTTGAATGTGAACAGGTCCTTGATCAAGCCCGCCTTTTCACCAATGATGGCCAGCGGGTTGTTGATCTCGTGGGCCACGCTGGCCGCCATACGACCAATGGAAGCCATTTTATTGGCATACTCCACATGATGCAGACTGACGAGGCGCTTTTCGTCGGCCACGTACATGTTGTTGACCATATAGGTGGCCGTGCCGAGGATCACCCCTAGAATCAAGGTCACGCTGATGACCAGAAACAGAATCAGTCCCAAACGGGTACGGTGCCAGGAACGCATCAGGTCCTGCTTCTTTTTGACGATCATGAGGATGAACGGGGTGTCTTGAATGAAACGATAGCCGATCAGCAGCTTTTCCCCTTCGGGATTGACCGCATCGACCAGCTTGGTGGCCGAACTGAATTCCGGAATGGGCAAGTCCAATGGATCGAGCACCTGGCCGTGATAACGTGAATTGGTCTGCAGGATGCCGCCTCGGTTAATGATGAAGGCATCACCGAGGCCGCCCAATTCCAAATTGGCGAGCAGGTCCTCGAACGGTCCAATGCCCACCGAGGCCCTTAAAATTTGAAAGGCCCCGTTGGACATGGATTGCTTGACGGCAATGACCAGATGCGGCACTTGTCGGAATCCGAGGAAGATGTCGCTGACGTAGACACCACGATCGACCACCTGTTGAAACCAGGGTTGCTCGTGGTAATCTTTGTCATACAACTCGAATTCCCCCACGTAGGCCTCCTGCTCGCCGCTGGATCCGATCACGCCCAAATCGACGAATCCGCCCCCGAAACTCTTCTGCAAGGCATCGAGAATAAACGCCAGACGGATTGGATCGCTGAGATCTTCCGGTGGATTGTCGCGCACGATGAAATCGAGGGCCGCACGCCGCTCGATGAGGAAAAAACCGATGGCCCGCTGGGTGTTGGCCACCACCCGGGCCGTGGTGGACCGAAACTCGGATTCAAAGGCCTGTTCGGTCATCTTGTAATCGACCAGGGTGATAAAGATCAACGGGACCAAGGCCACCACGCTGGTCAGCAGGACCGACCATTTCCAGATGCGGCGATAGTTGAACAGGTATCTGGAGGTCTCTGCTAGGGGCTCGGGGACGTTCCAGAAACCCGGTATGAGTTTGCGTACCGGCATGGGATTCTTCTCATCTTTGCCGGCCGTAATGACGCCACGGAAAACTCGGGCGATGATTACCGCCGGTTACTTCAAATGCTTGCTTTGAATCTTCTCGTTGGCCCGCTTGATGGTTGCGCTGAGTTCTTCCACATCCACCGGTTTTTGCAGATAGGCGAAAGCCCCCAGCTGCATGCAGGTTTCCCGGTCGGCGTCGGAACCGTGGCCGGTCAGGATGATCACCTCGATCTCGGGCTGCGTCTCCTTGACCCGGCGCAGTACCTCTATACCATCGATGCCCGGCATTTTTAAGTCAAGGATCATCACGTCCGGTTCATCCTCGCGCACCACCTCCAGGGCCGACTCGCCATCATAGGCCACGGCGGACCCCAAGTCACGCATGAGCAGGCGCTCGGACAGGGTTTGGACGAACTCACGCTCATCATCGACCAAAAGAATTCTTGAAGGCATGTTAAAATCCTGTTTTCGGTAGATGTCGGCCTGGTAAAAGCCAGGACCGACCTTGGTAATCACATCCTTAACATTGGGCACCTTGCCGGCAATGGTTTTCAGTTCGTTTTCCAGTCGACTGAGCATCAACACGTGCTTGTTGATGGTCAAGGTCACGACACCGTCCTTGGCGCTTACGATTACCTGATGTCCTTGTTTGACCAAAGCCACCTCCACTTCGGCGGCCAGCAGGAAATCGGTCCCGGCTGCAGTGCTCCGCGCCGTGCGGCGAACGACGTCCGAGGTCGCGTTTTTGGCGATATCGCGGGCGATCTCCTCAGGGGCCAGTTTGTCCGTGGGCAGCACCATGTCATACAGATCCGGTGACCAGGGATCGGAAATCTCCCGAAGGCTTTGAACCCATGCGGCCCGATCTTCATCCTGTTTATGGATCAGTTTGACGGCCTCCGGTTCCGGCACGTTCATGGTCGTCATGGCCTTGACCAGCCGGGATTTCAGATCGGCGATGAGACAGACGCGCAACACATGACTGATTCTGGAGGGGATCAGATGACCGGCGAATCCGCTGACGATCAACTGGTCTTCGCCGATGGCCTGGGCGGTCACCAGCCGCAAATAGGCAACAGCCCGCTCACGATCATGGGTAAATTTATTGAACACCGAGGGTTGTGCCGCAAATGCGCGCTCGACCTTGGCCTCGGATATGCCGGCGAGCTGGCCGGCCCGGGCAATCAGGTCCACATCGCCGATCAGACGATAGCCGGTCTGTTCGGCAAGGGTGCGCAACACGATCTCTTCGTCACAGAAACTGCCGCTGAATAATGAAATGATGGACATGGTCTTCTCCCATTCACAGTCATTAATTTTCTACCAGATGACAAACAGTCAACAAAGGACAAGTCGGCTCACTACTCTCTTTATGGGCTTGGGGATGCACTGCGGCAATGGCCTTTTCCATGGTCGGGAACAAATGGTCCTCGCCTATCTTTTCGGGTAAATGGGTGTTGCGCAGCACCTTGATCACGGCCTCGTTCACGCCGCTCAACGAAATATCCACGCCGGCACTGCGCAAACGGTCGATCAACAGCGACAGCGTCTCCTCACCGGAGGCATCGATATCGTTGATGCCGTTGGCCACGAGAATGATGTGCCGCAATTTCTTCTTGTTCCGCAGGATTTCCATCATCTTGTCTTCCAGGTAGCTGGAATTGGCGAAAAAGAGCGGGCCGTCGAAGCGCACCATCGCGATGTATTCACACTCTTTCAAGCCATGGGTGCTGGCGCAGCGCAATGCATCGTCCGCCGCCCGCGCGAGAGATGCCACCTTGGGGCGCATGCTGTTGTACAAGAAGACACCCAGTGACAATACCACACCGATCATGATGCCTTTGTCCAGATGGGGGGCGAACACCAGGGTCGCCAGAAACGAGATAATGGAAATCACGCCGTCATACCATTTGGCATGCCAGGCATGCACGAAACCGGAAACGTTCACCAGGCCGATCACCGCCATCATGATGACGGCGGCCAGCACGGACTGGGGCAGATGATACAATAACGGGGTGAAAAATAACAGTACGATCACCACGGTCATACTGGTGAACACGCTGGAGAGCCCCGTTACCGCGCCGGCCTGCAGGTTGACCGCCGAACGTGAAAATGATCCGGAGGTCGGGTAACTCTTGCCTATAGCGCCCAGGATATTGGCCAGTCCCTGTCCGATCAATTCCTGATTGGGATCGAGGCGCTGTCCGGTCTTGGCGGCCATGGCCTTGGCAATGGAGATGGCTTCCATGAAACCGAGCAGTGAAATGATGACTGCGAAGGGAAAAAGGTGTCCCACGACCGTCCACTGGATCTTGGGAATGGAGAGGGTGGGCACCCCTTTGGGGATGGTGCCGACCACCGCACCGCCGCCCATCATGGTGATGGCATCCGTCGGTATGGCGGCATTACCCACCTTGATGTGCCAACGGCGGCCGTCGGTTTGGGCCCCGGCCGGCACGGCTTCCGATGGAAAGAACCGCAACCCCTGATCGCCCTGGGAAACGCCTTTAAAAAGGATGTAGCGCATCCGCTCCCGGGCGACATGGGACTCCTCCTTGAGGCGGTTGATCTTTGCATTGATGATGTCCATGTCATGCTGGGCATCGATGGTGCCCAGGGAATCGCCGGCCTTGGCCGCCTCAGTTAAAACGGCGCCTACCTCGGTGCGCTGTTTGGCGAGCGTCGCGATTTCAGATGTGGCGGCATTGAACGAATCGAGCAGCCCCTGGACCTCCTGGGACTCGATTTGGCTGCGATCCACCTTGACGTTGTGCTCGAATCCAATGGTCCAGGAGATCAAGGTGGTCACCACCACTGCCACGAGCACATTGGGGATGCGGGGGTTGATCATCTTTAGTGTGTACATGATGCCAAAGGCCAGCACGCCCATGAAAAGGGTCGGCCAGTGCGTGAAATGACCTGCCGCCTGGATCACCCGCCAGATGGTTTCGTAATGGTGCCCGGCCTGGTCCACATAGACGCCGAACATCTTGGAAAGCTGAGACGAAGCGATGATAATGGCGGCCGCATTGGTGAAACCGTTGACCACCGGGTGGGAGAGAAAATTGACGACCAGCCCGAGTTTGAGCACCCCCAGCGCCAATTGGAATATGCCGACCATGAGGGCCAGGATGATGGCATAGGCGATATACCCTTCGCTGCCGGCCGTGGCCAGGGGCTCCAGCGACGCCGCCGTCATCAAGGACACGATGGCCACCGGTCCGGTGGCCAGCTGACGGCTGGAGCCGAAAAGGGCGGCGATCATGGGCGGCAGAAACGAGGCGTAAAGTCCATAATAGGCCGGCATGCCCGCCAGTTGGGCATACGCCATGGATTGGGGGATCAACACGAGGGCCACGGTCAGCCCCGCGATCGCGTCGATCTTAAACGCACTGAATTTGTAGTCCTTGAACCATTCGATAAAGGGGAAAACTTTGGCAAGCATCTTCAGCTCCTGGTTGGCGACACGTGATTTTGTAAAATGGTGCGACACGATTGAACCACGTCATCGTAGAGCACACCGGCATCGTACAGATTGTGGGTATGAAAGCGGACCAATCCGTCCACCATGGTGAAAACAATCATGGCCATGCGGCGCGCCGGCCCCTTGCAAATGGAGCCGTCCTGTTGGCCGGTCGCGACGGCCCTTTCAAAAATATCGATCAGGCAGTTGTAAATCGCTTCCAAATAGTGATGGCAGGTGGGATTGACCCTTGCCAGCTCATACGCGTCATGGCGGTGCAGCAGCATGAAACGATCTTCCATCTGGGAGGCCATCTGAAGATAGAAACCGATCACCGCCTCGACCATCTCCAGGCCGCTGCCAAAGTGGTGCTCCCGCCGGTAGCGGGAGAACTCTTCGACGATATCCTCCTGGAATGCCTTCAAGATCGCCAGGAAGAGCTCTTCTTTGTTTTTATAATGATAGAAAATGGTGCCCTGTGCCACGCCGGTGGATTTGGCCAGTTCGGCCATGGAGGCGTCCTTGTATCCTTTGACCGCTAACAGGTGGGTGGCGGTGAGCAATATTTCGGCCTTTTTGGACATCGCAGCGATCCCGTAAATTTAACTGAGTGCTCAGTCAGTATCTTACGCGCCCCTCGCTGTCAACCGAAAATTTGGAAAATTAATGAGACACATGAGACACTAATGGATCGAAAAGTAACGATACACTGGAACGAATCCATGCGCATGAATCCGTCTGACGGCAAGATTATCTTGTTTTTATTAAGTAATCCTATTCACCAAAACCACCCCCGGAGTTGGCATGTTCGTTGAATTGACGAGTGGACGTTCCGTAACCCTGACCACAATAAAACTTAGAGGAGAACAGAGATGGCGAGATATGAATGTCCGTGCGGCTACATTTACGATCCAGCGGAAGGCGACGCCGAACACAACATCCAGATCGGAACCGCATTCGAAGACCTGCCCGATGACTGGGTCTGTCCCAAATGCGGCGCGGAAAAGGAATTTTTTGAAAAACTGGATGACTGATGGGCATCAGTCGATCCAGCCGCCGAAACGCACCCGCCAGAGCACCACGGGTGCGGCGGTGCTCGCCCAAAAAAGCAGTGAAGCCCACATGACATGGCGGCCTGCGCGTTGTGAGCGGCGGCGTGCGTCCCGGAACAGGACAGGATAATGTCGGCCGACCGAAACGGCGACCAGGATGGCCAGAGCTTCACACGCCACGGCGGCGATCAGACCGTAAAAGACAAAGCCCACGGCATGATGCGCCGTGAGGAAAAAGCACCACGGGCACGGATGGCCGAGCACTTCGTAGACATAGGGCGCGATACCGAATTTCAATCCGTTCAATGCGGCCGCGAGCCATAGCAGCAGCAAACCGGCCGAGATGGCGGTGACGCCCTTTCCGATACGACCAGACCACCATTGGAGACCGCCCCAAGCTGTCATGGCACCGCTGGCCGCCATGCAGGACCAGAACCACGCCCTGGACGACAGGAGGTCCGTCATCCAGGCGGTGACCCACCGCTGGCCGCCAACCTGATCGTAAAGCACCGCGCAGCAATTGACCGGCACCTCCGTTGTCAAGGCGGGCAGGGCCTGGGCAAGGCTCCAGGTTCCCAGCGCCATGAGCGGCGACACCATCAACAGCAACCTCGCCTGCAATAAAGAAAGCCGCCCTTCGGGTCGGCAGCCGTCGATCTGTACCACCACGAGCCAAATATAGAGCATTCCCAGGGTCAGCACGCGATACAGCAGCGTCCGGGCACCGGGCGCACCCATAGCCTGGAGCACGCCTGTTCCGCACATGGCGCCAGGCACGAGCGAAGGCCACAGGTTGCTGATGCCGATCAACAACAGCAAAAAAGCCGCGGCCAGCAGCAACACCACCCAACGCCCCTGATAACGGGTCAATTCAAGAGCCCGTTCACACCAGAGTTGGCGGGCGTCAAGAGATGACGGCTGCCAGCTCGGCAAAAGCCGCAAAAGCCGCCAGGCCGCTCCCATATAGATCAACCAGGCCGTGATATCGAGAAGCCAGATCGCCAGGGCTGTCGGATGCCAGGTCATGGATCAAGCTCCAAACGAGATGGGTGCAAACGCAATTTTTGCCCGAATATACGGGTCTCATCGCGCAGACGCACATCATGGGAGCAGACCACCACACAGGCGTCATCGGCCGCCGCCTCGGCCAGGAGGATGAACAGGTTGGCGGTACCGTCGTCGTCCTGAAAGCTGGTGGGTTCGTCCATCAATAAAAAACGGGGCCGGGTGATCAGGGCCCGAACAATGGCCACCCGCTGCCGCTCTCCGCCGGAAAGGGTTTGCAAGGGCTCCCGGCCCGCCGCAGGCAGATCCAACTGTTTCAACAGCGCCCCCGCCCGGCGGATGAGCCCCGTGCAGGAAGATGCCGTGGGGATGCAAGGTAGCAGCACGTTCTCCATCACCGAAAGATCCGGCACCAGGTTTAAATGCTGAAACACCATGCCCACCTGGCGCCGCCATAGGTCCCGATGAGGCGCGGGCCATCGCGAAACCGGCTGGCCGTCGGCCCAAACTTCCCCGCTGGTCGGCCGCAACAAACCGCCCAGCAAGTGCAGCAGCGTGCTTTTTCCGGTGCCGGTGGGGGCGGATATCAGAGTTGCCTGTCCCGGTGCAAACCGGGCTTCAAGCATTTCCAGCACCGGTTTACGACCAGGCCGCGCAAAACCCAACTGGTGGCAGGCCAGTCCCTGCAGGTGCATCAGAGGCCTCCTTCCAGAATGTCGCCGGGATCAGCACCGGCCGCCCGCCAACCGGTCCAGAAAACGGCAGCCATGAACGGCACGCCGACCAACACCATCGACAGCAGCCACGCGCCGGCGCTGCCCGCGGAAGACAGGTAAAACCCCGGCGGCGGGCCGCTCCACCCGAACAGCAATTGCGGCACCCAGGTCATGCCGGGCCAAAAAAGCAGCAAATGGGCGATCAAGGTGCCGATGGACATGGATGGAAGCCCCACCAGCAGACCGCGATACAGATGCAGGCGCAACATGTCCGCGCCGGTCCAGCCCACCGCCCTGAGCACACCGGTTTCCCAGCTGCGCCGGCCCCAAATCCCGATTGCCACCACCACTGAAAGAATCGCCAGCAACAGCGGCCCGATCCCCAGGCAGGCCATGCCGGTGGCGCGAGAAACATGAGCCAGATGGCGACCCAGCTGTTCCTGCCGGGTGGTGATCTGCACGGGCCAATCGAAAGCTGCCGCCAACTCGGGCAGCAGAGCCGATGCTTCATCCGGGTGGAACACGTCCAAGGCCAGGTCGCTGGCCTGCCCGGGACCGAGCCCCAACAGCGCCCGGACGTCCTCCGCATGCGCCACGACCACGTCGTGGACAACCGAACCGGCGCCGCGGGGCAGCTTCCCGATGACCGTCAGCACCCGCGAAACAGAACCGTTCAAGGAGATTTGACCCGGCGTTTCATCCCCTGAAACGCCGGGGCCGGCCAAGGCTTGACCTGGTTTCGGCATCGGAAGGCCGGACGGCAAGTCGATATGATGTCGGTCATCGAGGGCCACCAGGGTCACCGCACCTTCCGGGCCGCTCACCACTCCCCACAAGCGGGCCCGGGGACGAAGCACGCCCACCACGGACGCCGCCCTGGTCCGCGCCGTCTCGGCATCCAGGGGCAGCCATCCACCGGCGCCCACCCGCCGCACCACCACATGGGGGGCCTTATCGAGCAAACGGGTGCTGGCCGTGGCCAGGGTTTGCTGCAGCAGGAGAACCAAGGCCGCCAGGGCGGTCACCGCCGCCAGGGCGACAAAAAGGATGAGGGTAAAGGCAGGTTGACGCATCAGGTCACGGGCGGCCCAAGAGGCCAAGGCCGGGGACCAGAATTTTCGATGTGTGGCTTGGAACATGGCGTGCGGCATCTCGGTTATCGTGGCGACGGAGAAAGCAGGCGCCCGTCGCGATCCCAATCAAAGAGTGGACTCATCCGCACATCCACGGCCGGCGGCAGAAATTGCGGGTGGCGCTCAAATGTGCCGGCCGGCCAGAATGCCGGCGATGGGAAATCCAGGGCCGCCATCCAGCGCAGAGCCGCGCGATCCTGCCGGCCGGCCCGTAAGTGCCGATCGGCGGTGAGGGTAATGATGATCACCAGAGGCAGCACCAGCGCGATCCATACGAGCAGTCGGGCCCGCCGCATCAATTCTTCCATAGTCTCCTGCCCCTCGTTCAATCCATTCAATTTTGATGACAACGACTTTTTACATAGCCATCAATTTTGATAAAACCGTAAAAAATCGCAGAGGCGTCATGCCGGCGAACGCCGGCGTCCAGAACATATTGACAATACTGGATCCCGGCGTTCGCCGGCATGACGGGAAAAACGAATTCCGGACTTTTTACGGTGCCGTCAATTTTGTTTTGAAGGGAATAACGCCCCCCACAACTCGTCGTCGACGTCCCTGAGCCGAAATACGCGCCGGCCGCCATGGCGCTTCTTGAACGCGGCCAACTCCTGTTCGGATCCCAGGGCCACCAAGGCAGGTCCCATGGGGCCGACCACATCGGATCCTGACACCCACCAGGCGTCATGGGCGTCCAGGGGCGCGCCACTGAAATAGTCCTGCACGACCATTCGCTGAATGTCTTCGACCGGCACGTTCAGACGGCGCTCGGATTGCCGCCATGCGCGCAACAGACAGCCGTTGGCACAAAAATAGAAAGTTCGGCCATCTTTCAACACCATGGCCGCGGCGCTCTTGGGCCGCTTGGCCGGAAACATCCCGCACAACGGGCAGCGGTCTTGTGCGCTGATCTGCATCCGGCCGCTCTCCTCCAGGGACTTGAGCGCTGCATGGGGTCCCTGGCCATTGGCCGTTCCTGCCTTTCCATCCGGGTCGGCCGCCAACCCGGCGGTGACGCCCCAAAAGAGTGCAACCCAACACACCCCGACAAAAAAGAAGTGTCGTTTCAACATGATTCTCCTTTCAAGGATAAAGAAAGCCGTACGAACGGCTCGAAACATTTGAAACCAGCGAAGATGGCCTTAGGCGGGTCGTTTCATCGCCCATCCACCTTAACTGTTTTTGACAGAGGCTTCAAGCCAAGCCCGCAAGAACCCTGCTCTCGCCGTTGGCCATCGGCCCCTTTTTGGTCTATATAAAGAGCTTCGTTCATCTGAAAAGGAGCAACCCAACCTTGGAGAGCGGCGTCGATCATCTTTCAATGTTTCTGCTGGGACTGCTGGGATCGGGCCATTGCATCGGGATGTGCGGGCCGCTGATCATCGCCCTGCCCGGCCGTTATGGCCGCTGGTCCGCCCACATCATCTACCACCTGGGGCGCCTGCTGACTTACAGCGCGGTCGGTGCCCTAATGGGCGGCGTCAACCAGGGTCTGGTCCGATTGGCCGGCGGCGCCCCCCAGGCGGCCCTCGCCTGGACCACGCGCATGCAAATCGCCATTTCTGCATTTGCTGCGATCTGCCTGCTGCTCATGGGGCTGGGTCGAATCGGCCTGATCCATGAACCCGCGTGGATGGCCAAGGCATCCCCTCAGCGGATTCCCGGATACCAAGCCCTGATGCGACGCTCCTTGGACCGCCGCAACGCGCTTTGGCTCTTCGGCATGGGATTGATGCTCGGTCTGTTGCCTTGCGGCCTCTCCTACGGGGCTTTCTCCCGCTGCCTGGCCGCCGAATATGTTATCACCGGCGCAGCCCTGGCCGGCAGTTTCGGCCTGGGTACCCTGCCCAGTCTCCTGCTCCTCGGTACCGGACTGACCCGCCTGCTGCGGCGCTATCAAATACAAACCGAATTGATCGCCGGTCTCGTCATGATCGGCATGGCGGTCGTGCTGTTCGCCGACGCCTGGACCGCACTCGCTTAGCTGTCCTTGAATGGGATCCTGAACCATTGACGGTATTTACTATTGCCATAAATTTCGGTATGCGTGCTTGGATCTCAAAAAAGGACCTGACGCACCCATGACGCATACATTCCAAGATCGTCTCAAACTCTTTCTGGCTCTGTCCCGCACCCCTCACGGCATCATCGACATGGCCGCGCCGGCACTGGCGGCTCTCCTTTGTTTGGGCCAGTTCCCGCCGATCCAGGTGACGCTGGTGGGGATCATTACGGTATTTGCCGGATACACGGCGGTTTACGCGCTCAACGACCTGGTCGACCTGCGAACCGACCGGCAAAAAGTCGGTATTGGCGGCTACAGCGACGGTGAAAACTACCTCGACGGCGTGATGATGCGCCATCCCATGGCCAAAGGCGCCCTGAGTTTCAAAGCCGGCCTGGCATGGGCCGTGGGCTGGGCGGTCCTCGCCCTGGCCGGCGCCTACTGGCTCAACCCGGTGTGCCTCTATATTTTCCTGGCCGGGTGTCTGCTCGAAAGCCTTTACTGCAAACTCTGGCGGGTAACCCCACTGCGCGCCCTGATCAATGGCGCTGTCAAAACACTCGGGTCCGTAGCCGCGGTCTTTGCCGTCGATCCTTCGCCATCGCCCTTCTTCCTGATAGCCCTCTTCGCATGGATGTTTGCCTGGGAAATCGGTGGCCAGAATATCCCCAACGACTGGACCGACATCGAAGAGGACCGCCACTTCAAGGCAAAGACCATCCCCGTGCGCCTCGGCCTGCAAAAGGCCACACTGCTCATCGTGGCCTGTTTGACGGCCGCGCTTTTTCTCAACATCGTCGTGTTATGGGTGTCACCGCTCACCTTCGGCATCCTGCCGATGATCGTGGTGGTAACCGTGAACGCCCTTCTCCTGCTTCATCCGGCCCTGCTGCTGGTCGAACGCCAGCAACGAGAGTTGGCCATGGCGTTGTTCAACAAGGCCAGTTATTATCCCCTCGCCATTTTGGGAATTGTGTTGGTTCGGCTGGCGTACTGATTGGATTTGTTCCCGAAACCCAGCCCCTCGACCCTCCGCGCTTCCTTGCTTTATCCAAACGAAAAACGACAGCAACTCTAACTGAATGTGATTCACCTTGAAGGGCATGCATGACAGAAGTTGTTTGACCAAAAATCCGCATCGCAACGGTGATGGCAGGCGTGGGTGGGGCAGGTGGCCAGGGCCATGTGAGCCTGCGGTCGCAGTGCCGGTAAAATGCAAACGGCGGACAAGCGGCCCAGACTGTCTGACCCCGGCGCAGGCCGGGGGAGTTTCCGGGCCGCCCGCCGTTCATTTTTCCGGCACTTGACCGCTTGGCGTGTGGCATCGGCCACCTGTTCCATGCACGCCGGGTTTAATGAATAGCGTTCAGTTAGAATTGCTGGGAAAACGACCAGGTGGTTGACAACCCTCTTGCGTCCAGGCATACTGCGCGCCGATACATTCATTCAAAATTTCCTCAAATTCGGATCGACTGCCGATCGTTATCGGTTCTGCCCTGCCTCGAGGAGAAGCATCATCCGCGCCGCGCTCGCGGCCTGTCGGGATGACCGGAAGTAAAACCTGTATATTGTTACCCCCATCGGAGGCGCCCATGGCAATGCCCGCGTCCGATGCCGCGCGCTTTTGCTTTACTGCCGGCGGCATCGAATTTCTGGTCGTCGATTTCGCGGCCAACGAAAAGATCTCCGAACTGTTTGACGTGCGCTTGAACCTGGCCAGCGAGGATCGGGTCCCGTGCGAGGCCGTGCTCGGACACAGCGGTTGCCTCACGATCCAGGGCCGGGATCATGAACGCTGTTTCCACGGTCTGGTGACCGAGTTTTTTTACCGGGAGGCATCCGGGCGTCTGGAACGCTACGAGGCCTTGCTTGCGCCCCAGGCCGCCTTGCTGGATTTGCGCAGCGACTGCCGCATTTTCGCCCATCTGAGCGTGCCTCAGATCGTGGCACAGGTGTTCAAAACCGCGGGGCTGGACCCCGACGGGTGGGCATTCCGGCTGCAGGGCAAGTATCCGCCAAAGGAACATTGCGTGCAGTACCGCGAAAGCGACCTTTGCTTCGTGCGCCGACTGCTGGCCCACGAAGGGATCTACTTTTTCTTCGAGCACGAACGGCAGCGCCATCGGATGGTCTTTGGCGACAGCCCGGCGGCCTATGGCCGGATCGCGGGGGACCGGACACTGGACTACCACCCCGGCGCCGGGCTGGTCGCCGAACATGAAGCGATCATCGATTGGACACGCACATTTTCGCTGACCAGCGACCGTGCCGGCCTGGGCGACTTCAATTTTGAAAAACCGGCCCTTAACCTGACCACGGCATCCTCAGGCGAAGATAAAGGCCTGACGCACTACGACTATCCGGGCGGCTACCGGCTGCCCGAAGAGGGCCGCCGCCTGGCCCGGGTGCGGCAAGAGCAGCGGCGCATGTACCGCGACCTGGCCGAAGGCAAAAGCACGGCCCCGGGACTGGCCCCGGGACTGATTTTCAAGACGACCGGCCACCTTTGCGCGGCCGACGACATCGCCTGCCTGGCCGTGCAGGTGCGCCACCGGGGCAAGCAGCCCCAGGTGATAGAGGAGATGAGCACGGCCCGGGGCAAGATCTATGTCAACACCTTTACTGCCGTTCCGGCCGATGACATCATCCGGCCCGAGCCCTTGCCCAAGCCGGTGATCCGGGGGGTGCAAACCGCCATCGTCATCGGTCCGGCCGATGGGCAGATCCACACCGACCCCCACGGCCGGGTCCAGGTGCGTTTTCACTGGGAAAGGGGCGAGCCGGCCGGCACCTGGGTACGTGTCAACCAGAACTGGGCCGGCACCGGCTGGGGCGCCGTGCATCTTCCGCGCGCAGGTCAGGAGGTGATCGTGGGCTTTGAAGAGGGCGACCAGGACCGGCCCATGATCACCGGCCGGCTATTCCACGGCGAAAACCTGCCGCCTTACCCCCTGCCCGCCCACAAGAGTGTATCGACCATAAAGAGCCGCTCGACATCCGGAGAGGGATTCAACGAGATCCGCTTCGAAGACCGCAAGGATGGCGAACAGCTCTTTGTGCACGCCCAGAGGCAGATGGACCTGGTGGTTCAAAACGACCGGCGCACCCTTGTCGGCCGCAGCGCCCACACCCGTATCCAGGGCTCGCGCGTGGCGCACATCGGCGGCAGCCGCCATTGCCGCGTGGGCGCCGATGCAGTGGAGAAATTCGACGGTGCTGCCTGTCTGACCGTGGGCAAGGACCTTCAACGCAAAAACGGCGGCGACCATGTACTTCAGACCGGCGGCAGCGTGGATATTGCGGCCATGACCGAAGCAGTGCTCGAGGCCGGCGCCCGCATCACCCTGAAGGTGGGGCCCAGCTTCGTCACCATCGGACCAGAGGGCATCGCCATCGGCGCGCCGCGCATCAATTTCAACAGCGGGGGCACGGCCCTGACCGGCCGGGGCACATATACCCAGTCGCCGCTTACGCCCCAGAGTGCGGACGGCGCATTGGCCCGCAATGCCGCTGAAAGCCACTCGGTGCCATCGGCAACAGCCCGGCCGGATGCCGCCATTTCGCCGGCGCCCGCTTCTGCGGCAGCGCCTGTTTCTACTGCGATTCCTATTTCTTCTCCAGCGCCCGGAGCAAACGCCCAGGCTGGGACACCGGTCCAACCGCCGAGCCTCAAACAGCGGCTGGTGGACATCGTGCACATCACCGGAGAGGCGCACTTTTACGTGCTGGACCAGGACGAAAGCGAGGCTTTAAAGCAGGAGATCGACGAGGTGCAGCGGCTCATCGAGGAGTTTCACCGGATCGTGCAGAACGCCGACGATTGTCTGGCCTGCCTGGAAGTCTCGGACCCAGAAGCCGAGTGCGGCTGTATCCGCTGCCAGAAACAGCGCTGGGCGATAAAGGCGCGGGATGCCGGGCTGCTGACCCTGGCCCCCACCGACGACATCGTGCCCGATAACCATCTGACCACGGCCGAAGATCTTCAGGGCCGGCTGTGCACCCTGCGCCAGGCCCGCGACTTTTACCAGGCCTATCACCCCCGGCTGCTGCGCGACGGTTTGAAAGGCAGCTACGTGGAGAGCAACTGGCAGGCGCTGCGGCAGGTCAAGTTAAACGGACTGCACCGGCAAATCGGCACCCTGCAGGGGCAACTCGACGAACGGCCGGCGCCAGAACCTGGTGCCCGGCGACCTGCATCGGTGGCCGGTGCACCGTCCGACGGCGCCAAAAGCAAGCGCGCCGTGAGCTACGAACGGGGCCGCCAGAGCCGCACCGGCACCCAGATTATCGAGGTGGTCGTCTTCAGCCGCCCGGACCGGCGCTACTACATCCGCGCCCGCTTCCACCAGCAGGTCTCATGGCGGCGCACGGTGCGCACCGAGGTGCTGCGCACCCACCCGTTCAACCGGCAGCTGGCCACCCGCCTGATCGCCGATATCAAGCAAGGCATCAAGGACGATGCCGACACCAGCACCTTCGGCACCCTGGAGGCCCGGCTCAAGACCTGGTCCAGCCGTGACGACAACCTGCTCAATGCCTTGCACCAGGAGTTTGCCTGGACCGGGGACCATGCCGATGCAGCCCGCTATGCGGTGAGCGCCGAAGCCCACCTGCTGCGCTTTGCCGCCTCGGCCAGCGCGGGCATCAACAGCTGGCAGATCGACAAAGGACAGATCGAAATCGGGGTCAAGGCAAGCGCCGCAATCTCCCTGTCCGAAGGCAAGGTCGCGTTGAACACTTTCTATCCGTCCCAGGGCGGCTACCCCCTGCACCTGTCTTACCGCAACGGGCTGGGGCAGACGATCTGCCACCCTTTCGGCGGGCTGCGCCTGCACGGCAGCCTCGTGTTCAGCTGTTTTACCGGGGCACAGGCCTTTGCCGATGCAGGGATCAAAGCCAATTACAAACCGCAGGAGGTGGCGTCGGGCGCCACGGCCCTGCTTGGCACCCCGTCGGTATCGGTCGGCCGGGGCGGCCGTTTGGGCCTCAAAGCCGACGCCTTTGCCGGCGCCCGGGCCGGCGGCAGCCTGAGCGGCGACCTGCAGTGGCTCGCGCCTGCCCACCAAGGCCGCGGCGCCCGGCTTTACGGCCGGCAGATGAGCGGCGCGGGAAACTGGCGCGAACTGGCCACGGTAAAAACCGAAGGCAACGTGGCCGCCGGCCTGGGCGCCGGCGCCAATTTTGGTTTGAGCATATCCAAGGACCGGTTGACGTTTAACTGCAACGCCAGCCTGGTCTTTGGGCCCGGTGCCACCGGCGGGTTCGGCACCATCGTTGATTTTGAGAAGATCTACGATGTGATCAAACTGGTGTGCGAAGCGTTGGCGGAGGTGGATTTCCGGCACCTATTTTCCATCACCAAAGAAGCGTTTCAATATATTACCCAGGGCCTCTTCATGGTTGCGTCATCTCCGGTAAACGTTGCGAAAGAGATGTTTACAAAAGGCTATTTCGAGATGCAGGAAATGTGGGATCGACGCATCGCTTCAAAATCAGAAGCAGCAAGCTTGTCTCATAACTTGCTCCGTGATAGGGCTATAGTTATCGAAGGTCAAACATTGCCGCTTGGCCATATGCTACCTGAAACTATAGGGCCCATGCTTTATTTGTTAAGTGAGAGTTTCATTGACAGCTGGGAGAAGGAACAGGAAGAGGCCATCGTTTTGATCTTGAATAATGTGAAGTGTTGGCGTCAATTCATAGAAGTGCTGGAGCATATGTCTCCAAAGGCTGAGAAGATAAATGCAATGCAGAGCCTTAACCGAATAAACGCCATTTTGGACAACAATCAACAGGATCAATTTAACCGTTTCATTCACACGCTGCCTGGAGAAGGCAAAAATGCTGAAAAATCTATACACTTAGCTTGGGCGACTGATGATCCAGGACGCAAAAGGAGTGTACTATTGGCTGCGCGAAACAGTAGACTATTTCAAGGCATAGCATAAAATATCTTATTCAAACCTGATAGCGGTTTGTAGGCTGCAACGAAAACTAAGGGAAGGGTAATAGAACTCTTGAGTGGGCGCTATTCCTCTTCGCAAAACACTGTGTGCAGTAGACCATGGGGTTTCGTGTGGTGGTGTACCGCGAGATACCTTTTTATCTCCTTTGTCAGGGCCTTTTGGATTATCCGTGGAGGAGTTAAGGTAGTAATTTTCGTCATACCAATCGTTAACCCATTCTTGAGCATTGCCCGCCAAATCATAAATACCGAGTGGATTAGGGGGAAAGCTACCTATGGGAAAAGGCCTCGCGATAGGTCCGACAAACCTCGGCGGAAAATTACGCCCGAACTCCAGATTACCGTTGTCCGTCGGATACCATAAATATTTGCCGCGATTTCGAGCCGCGTACTCCCACTGAGCCTCCGTCGGCAGATCCACGGGGTACCCACTCAACTCGCCCAGCCAGAGGCAATAATCCTTGACCTCTTGCCATTCTTTCGTGTGAGCCGGCTTATTCGGATCAAATCTTTCCTTCAAATCCTCTCTTTTGCGCAACTCTTTATCGAACAGCTCTTTTCCATGCGCCGACCGAAACAGATCAAAATCGCCGAGTGTCGTATGATATCTGGACAAGTAAAAACTGCTCAGCCGAACTTTGTGAAGGTGGTCATCGTCTGTAAACATGGTGATCGGGCACATCTCCTCGGGCGCCAGGCCGCAGGGCCATTCGCACATGTCGGACGGATCGTATTCGCAGGGGATGCCGAAATCGCCCATCTCGAATTCCCCGCCTTCGATGAAAACCATGTTGTCGATGGATCGAACGACGGTTTCGAGAATGCGATGGCGCATCTCCGAAGACAAGTCGCCGTGGCGGCGGTCGATCCTTGCCGCGATCTTCTTGACGCAGGCGGGGGAGAGTTTTTCGCTTTGCGGTAAAGGCGCGGAAGCAGTTTTACAACCCACTATGAGGCATAATACCAAGAGGCTGAGCGCACGGATGAACAACATGTTGGGTTCCTTATGGTTGCGTCATTAACCGACTGAACGGCAGGCAAAAGAACACACAAGAGGCCTCTGTCCGGAAAATCCCGTCAGGCCGCGAAACTTCAGCACTGGCCCGCATAGATAGTGCTGGATCCCGGATCAGGTCCGGGATGACGGAAGGTGATCTTTTAGATTACCGGTATAAAAATTTGAGCACTGCTCAAGCCTTACGCGCCCTCGGATGCGCCAAAGACCTGCACCGTATCCTTCTCAAAAACGAAGTAAACGCCTCCCGCTGCCAATCCTGGAATATCAAGTCATTATGCCCACCCCGCGCGATCAAGATGTTTTCCCCGGGCAGGAACCCAAGAACGGCGTTTAACGTGTCCTTGAACGGCACGATGGCATCGTCCACATTGAGAAACAGGTTGAGGTCGTATCCGTACTGTTGACTCAAGGCCGCCATTGCCGGAACGATGTTGAAGCTGACGATGTCACGCGCCTCGCGATAGGAACGCAACGGGTCTTTAAAGGCCCTGCAGGCCATCGCGGCAATCCCACAAATCTGGCGACGAATATATATGGTTTTCCAAGGGTCGTCTTCTTCGATCGGCCTACGGCCCAAGCCGACCATATGGGCGAACATCTTTAACCAACCGAGAAGCACATACCCCAAAATGAATCGCAAACAATGGGTGACGGCACCAATCTTCTTCCTGAAACCAGGCGGATTGATAAAAAGTACACTCTTCACCCATGACCGGTAACCCACAGGATCTGACATCAGGGTTCGCACCACTTCGAAGGCGGCATACGAATGGGCGACGATGTCAATCCCCTTGACATGCCGATCTTCCTTGAGTCTGGAGACAAAGTCCCTGAAAGCACTCTTGCGAAACAACTTGGGCCGAATGGCCGGTCCAAGCAAGCTCCCCATGGGGTAATCTATCGCAGCCACCGTCATTCCGCTGGCTATCAAGTGTTGAATCAATTCACGTTGATCATTTAACGTAATACTGGTGCCGCCAATGAGCAACACCGGTCTCTGAACGTCATCTGATAACAAAGAATTCTCTTTACAGGTGAGGGATCGACCCGTCGCATAAAGCCCCTGATATTCTCCGTGCAGACTTTCTTTACCAAATAAGAAAGCATATCGGCGCAAATGTGCGCCTTGCATACACAACTGCATCCCGACCCTCCATTTCTGCAAGGTTTACCAACAGAAACAAAACAGGGATCGATTCCTCGTGATAGCAATACGTTCAGTTCAATCTCAATTCAAACGCCGATCTTCTGAAATGGGTTCTAAAGCGGCGATCCAACGGTATCGATGATTAAGGAATGACAGCGATCAATTGAACAGTAGCGCATGGGAGAGAGAGCGCGCCTTTAAATACCGATGCCGCAGAATGGCACCCAGTTGGATGAAAGATACTTACCATGGACCCGACATCCTTTTCAATATCTTTTAAAATAGTACCCACCCTCGCCGGGCCACATGCCTGCCGGTTGACAAACCCATCTCACTTATCTATAGGTGAATCCATCATACGCTAGGGGTGCGATTCACGCTGAGAGGATTTCTCCAACCCTTAGAACCTGATCCGGATAATACCGGCGAAGGGAAGCGGCCTGATGAAAGCACGCGCCACTCAATCAGAAAGCCGCTTTCCCCATGCCGGGAAAGCGGCTTTTCAATTTAAGGGGGGGCCCGTGATACGAGTGACGATTAATGGCAAAACCGAGTCTGTGGGGGCGGGCACGATCGAACAACTGGTCCATGAAAAAGGGTTGCGCCCCGAAGCCCTGGTGGTCGAACACAATTTCACCATCGTCAAGCAGCCCCGATGGTCCCGGATCCACCTGAGCGAGGGAGACACCCTGGAACTGCTCAGCTTTGTCGGGGGAGGTTGATTTTATGGGAAATGACACATTGACCATCGGCGGCCATGAATTTACCAGCCGCCTCTTCACCGGCACCGGCAAATTCGCCGATGACCGCCGGATCGCCGACATGCTGGCCGCCAGCGGATCGCAAATGATCACCGTTGCCCTGCGGCGCATCGATCTGGGGGGCAAAAGCCACAACATTCTCGACTTTATTCCCAAAGCGGTCACCCTGCTGCCTAACACCTCGGGCGCCCGCACCGCCGCCGAAGCGGTGCGCATCGCCCGCATCGCCCGGGAGGCGGGTTGCGGCCCTTTTATCAAAATCGAGGTGATCACCGACACCAAGTACCTGATGCCCGACAATTATGAAACCCTGGCCGCCACCGAGACGCTGGCCCGGGAGGGGTTCGTGGTCTTGCCCTATGTATTGCCCGACCTGCCGTTGGCCAAGCGCCTGGAGGATGCCGGCGCCGCAGCGGTGATGCCCCTGGGAGCGCCCATTGGATCCAACCGTGGCCTGGAAACCGCGCCCTTGATCGCGCTGCTGATCGAAAACTGCCGGGTACCGGTGGTGGTCGATGCCGGTATCGGACGGCCGTCACACGCAGCGGCAGCCATGGAGATGGGGGCCGATGCAGTCCTGGTCAACACCGCCATCGCCACGGCCGAAGACCCGGTTGCCATGGGCCGCGCGTTTTCGCTGGCCGTGAAAGCCGGCCGCATGGCCTATCTGGCCAAAATGGCCGAAGAGAGCCCAACGGCACGGGCATCATCGCCCCTGACCGGATTTTTGGATCGTATCGAGGATATCGTTTAAAATTCACCTACGGAACAATGCGGTCTTTGCCATGTCTTTCATAGATATCGTGGAAAAGTACGAAGATTTTGATTTTGAAGGCTTTTTTGGCCAAGTCAGGGATCGGGATGTGGAATGTGCCCTTGCAAAAGAGAAAATGGAACCCATGGATTTTCTCGCCCTGCTCAGCCCGACGGCCGCCGGGCACCTCGAGCCCCTGGCCCAGAGGGCACGGCGCCTCACGGTGCAGTATTTCGGCCGCACCATCCAGTTGTTCATACCGCTCTATATCTCCAACTATTGCAGCAACCAGTGCCTCTATTGCGGCTTTAACCGGACCCATGCCATCGAACGCAAGACATTGACCCTCGCAGAGATCGAATGCGAAGCCCAGGCCATTGCCAGCACCGGCATGCAGCACCTGCTCCTGCTGACCGGAGAATCTTGGCAAACGACGCCCATGGATTACCTGGAGGCGACCGTGCGCCTGCTCAAGAGATATTTCTCGTCGGTATCCATCGAAATCTTTCCCCTGGATGAAGCCGACTACGGGCGACTCAAAACAGCCGGGGTGGACGGACTGACCCTCTACCAGGAGACCTACGACCGTTCGGTATACCGGCAGGTCCACCTGGCCGGCCGCAAAGCCGACTACCGATACCGTCTGGACGCACCGGAACGTGGCGCACGGGCCGGTTTTCGAGCAGTCAACATCGGTCCCCTGGTGGGGCTGGGAGAAAAACGGCGTGAAGTTTTCATGTGCGGCCTGCATGCCCGTTACCTGGACGACCGCTTTCTGGAAACCGAAATCGGCCTGTCGCTGCCGCGCATCAATCCGGCCGAAGGCGGCTTCCAACCCGCCCACCCGGCCGACGACCGCACCTTCGTCCAGTTCCTGCTGGCCCTGCGTCTCTTTATGCCAAGATCCGCCTTGACCGTCTCCACCCGCGAGCGCGCCGGGTTCCGGGACCGTCTCATCCACCTGGGGGTCACGCGCCTTTCGGCCGGATCGTGCACCGGCGTGGGCGGCTATGCGCGGCCGGCCGAACGCAACACAGCGCAATTTGAAATTTCGGACCAACGCAGCGTGGCCCAGGTGGCCCAAGCCATTGCGGCCCAGGGATATCAGCCGGTATACAAAGATTGGGACCTGATCGCATGAAAATCGGGATCGCAGGCACAGGCGGCATCGGCTCAAACGTGGCGCTTGTATTGGTACGCGGCGGTGTGCGCCGGTTGAAACTCGTCGATTTCGACCGTGTCGAGGCAGGCAATCTCAACCGGCAATTCTTCTTCCACGATCAGATCGGCCGCACCAAAGTCGAGGCGCTGGCCGACAACTTGAGACGCGTCGCCCATGATCTACATCTCGACACCATCGTCCTGCGCCTCGATGAGGCCAACATGGCCGCAACATTTCACGATTGCGATGCGGTGGTCGAGGGCCTCGACGACCACGCGGCCAAAAAACGGCTCATTGAAGCGCTGGCCGCCACCGGCCGCCCCATCGTGTCGGCCTCTGGCGTGGCCGGACCGGATCTGGACGGTATCGGCACCCGCCGTTTGGGCAACGGCACCATCATCGGCGATTTTCACACCGATGTAAAAAAGTCGAGTTGCTTTGCGCCCAAAGTGACGATCGTGGCCGCCATGATGGCTCACGTTCTTTTAGAAAAAGGGGGATACTATGAGCGTTGCCAAATCGAATAAGCCCCAGCTTCCCAACGGTATCTATGCCATCACGGCCGAGCCGCTCTCCAACGGCCGGACCAACATCGAAGTCGTCCGGGCCATGATCGCCGGCGGCGTTCCCATCATCCAGTATCGTGAAAAGCGCCCCTACAAGAGCCAGCGCCAGATGCTCGACGAGTGTCGGGAAATCCGGCGGCTGACCCGCGAGGCCGGGGTGTTGTTCATCGTCAACGACCACGTGGACATCGCCTTGCTCGTGGAAGCCGACGGCGTTCACGTGGGCCAGGACGATCTGCCGGTCCCGGATGTTCGCCGCCTGGTCGGTCCCGGCATGCTCATCGGTCTCTCCACCCATGCCCCCGAGCAGGCCCGCGAGGCCGCGACCCTGGGGGCCGACTACATCGGCGTGGGTCCCATCTTCAGTACCCAGACCAAGGCCGATGTGGTCGATCCGGTGGGATTCGACTATCTCGACCAGGCCGTGGCCCATGCCGGCCTGCCCATCGTGGCCATCGGCGGCATCAAAAAGCACAACATCGCAGAGGTCGCCCGTCACGGCGCGCGCTGCTTCGCCCTGGTCACCGAAATCGTGGGCGCGCCGGACATCGCGGCGAGACTGCGCGAGCTGAACCACATCATCGTCAACATTTAATAGAAAGAAGGTCAACCATGTCCTATGCCACCCAAATGGAAGCCGCCCGCAACGGCATCTTCACGCCTCAAATGGCCCAGGTCCTCGCGGATGAAAAAATCGAACGGAGCGTGCTGCTCGAACGGGTCGCCGCCGGCCGCATCGCCATACCGGCCAATAAACACCACCCCAACCTCAAGGCCAAGGGTGTTGGCGAAGGGTTGAGCACCAAAATCAACGTCAACCTCGGCGTCTCGGAAGATTGCTGCAACGTGGAGCTGGAGCTGGACAAGGTGCGCACGGCCATCGATCTGAAGACCGACGCCATCATGGATCTCAGCACCTTCGGAAATACCCACGCCTTTCGCCGCCGGGCCGTTGAAGTCAGCCCGGTGATGATCGGCACCGTACCGGTCTACGATGCCGTGGCCCGTTACGGCAAACAGGTTCCAGGCATCACGGTGGACGACTTTTTCGAGACGGTCGCTCTTCATGCCGAGGATGGCGTGGATTTCGTCACGATCCATGCCGGTCTGAACCGCACGGCGGTCCAGCGCATCCGCCAGAGTCCGCGCCTGACCCATGTGGTCAGTCGGGGCGGATCGATCCTGCTGCACTGGATGGAGGCCAACGGCGCAGAGAACCCCTTCTACGAGCACTTCGATCGCCTGCTCGAGATCTGCCGCGCCCATGATGTGACCATCAGCCTTGGCGACGGTCTGCGCCCCGGCTGCCTGCACGACGCCACCGATGCGGCGCAGATCCAGGAGTTGATCGTACTGGGCGAACTGACCCAACGGGCCTGGAAGGCCGACGTTCAAGTGATGATCGAAGGGCCGGGCCATGTGCCGCTCAACGAAATCATCGCCAACATGCAATTGGAGAAAAAGCTGTGCCACGGTGCGCCGTTCTACGTCCTCGGGCCCATCGTCACCGACGTGGCGCCCGGCTATGACCACATCACCTCGGCCATCGGCGGTGCCCTGGCAGCGGCCCACGGCGCCGACTTTCTCTGTTACGTCACACCGGCCGAGCACCTGCGCCTGCCCGACCGGGAGGACATGAAAGAAGGAATCATGGCGGCCAGGATCGCGGCCCACGCGGCCGATATCGCCAAGGGCATCCCCCACGCCATGGATTGGGACAATGCCATGAGTCATGCCCGCAAGGAGTTGGACTGGCCGCGCATGCTCGAGCTGGCCATGGACCCGGAGAAGGCGCGTGCCTATCGCGAATCGTCCAAACCCATTGATGAAAACGTGTGTACCATGTGCGGTGATTTGTGTGCCGTCAAACGCAGCCGGCAGGTGCTTGAGGGGCGTTGAGAACACCCCAGGGCCATGGCAGGCCAAGTGGCGGGCGAAAACCTGCGTTCCATGCCGGCCCGCTTCATGATAAAGACGCATATGGCGATGGATTGGCCCACCATCGCCAAACATGTGACAAAATGTGTCAGAATTTCAAACCGAAATTGCCCCTTCCCCTTGACTGGCGCATGAGCATTGCCTGAAGATTGCCTGACGCTTACCTGACGCTCGATAGATTCGCAAGAAGTCCTTGCGGTGCGGTGTCACAGTGCACCTTGTTCGATAAGAACGCCGCGTCGATCGGTCCAACTCATGGCATGCAATCCACACTCGCACTTTTTATGGCACACTATTTGCTTTAGCACCTGAGAGATGCGGGCAACACGCGAGACGTTATTTACCGTGGACCAAACGCCGGCTGATATCTGTGATTCTCCACCGTCCCAATCCGATATCAGCCGCTGATATAAATGAGGCCGTTTTGGATAAGGCGCCAGATAGTCAGAGCCGGTTTATACGGGTTTCCAGATTTCAAAGCATAAAAACCAGAATCATCGCATTTGCTTTATTGGCAACGATCGTCCCCTCGCTGATTCTCGGCGGTGTCTCCTACCTGCAGAGCAGCAAACTGCTCAGGGAAAAAATCTCCCAGGAATTGCACAACGCAACCGTGCAGAGCGCAAAAGAACTCGATTTGTGGCTCAAGGAGCGCCTGTACGATCTGAGGGTCTTCTCGAGCTCTTACGTTATCTCGGAAAATCTGCCACGCCCGGCTGGCAAGCAACGAGCCGACATCGAAACCCAGGTAGATCTGGAAAACATCAAGAGTTACCTGCACTCGATCAGTGAAAAATTCGGCACCTATGAATCGCTTTCTCTCATTAATTTGGAAGGCCAGGTGATCGTGACCAGTGCTCCGGATCCGCTGGCGATCACCATCCCGGCCAACTGGCGCAAACAGATCCGCAGCCTCTCCTTGTCCGGGGTAAAGGAGCGTTTCACCCCCTACATGGCAGGCGGATCCATCCTGATCGTGGAAGCGATAGACGCATCCGACGGCAGTCCTTTGGGTGTTCTGTTGGCAAAAATCAACCTCGATGCGATCCGTTCGATGCTGAAGCTTCGATGTGACGGGGGAATCGGGGAAATCTATCTGGCCACAACCGAGGGCAGGGTATTGGTGAGTTCCAGGGATCTGCCCGAATCGCCGCCTGTCGCCGGCCACCCTCTTGTGGTCTCATCGGGATCGGTTGATCCAACCATGGAGCCGAAAGACTACATGGGTTATCGCGATGAAGCGGTCATCGGTATGGCCATAGCGATCGCCCCCGTGCAATGGGTGCTGGTCGCAGAAATGGAAAAGCAGCATGCGTATTCAGAAATTGCGATGTTGCGCCGCCTGACCATGGCATTGGTGGGCGGTTTGATCTTTTGCATCGGAATAGGCGGCTATATCTTCGGCCACTGTCTCGTACGCCCGGTTCGAAGATTGAGCCATGGTGCCGCCGATGTGGCCGCCGGCAACCTGGACGTGGATATCCCGGTCACGGGTCTGAGCGAAATCAGCTACTTGACCCAGATCTTCAATCACATGGTGACGAACCTGAAGCTCGGGCGAGAAGAAATATCCGCCGCCCACGAATCGCTCCTCGAAACCAATAAGGTCCTGGAGCAGCTGTCGATCACGGACAGTTTGACCGGTCTGCACAACCGGCATCATATCATGGCACTCTTCAGCCGGGAAATGGCGCGCGCCACGCGGTACCGCGACCCGTTGACCCTCCTGATGCTCGATATCGATGATTTCAAAAAAATCAACGACACCTATGGCCACCAAGCAGGTGACGTGGCCATCCGTCGACTGGCCGAATCCCTTCGCGAATCGGTCAGGGAGTGCGACTGTGTGGGCCGTTACGGGGGTGAAGAGTTTTTGATCGTTTTGCCAAGCAGTCCCATCGAAGGCGGCGCGGCCATTGCCGAAAGGATACGGCAAAATTTGGGCCGTTTGGAGATATCCACTGGCAGAGAAGAATTCTCGGTCACCGTCAGCATCGGCGTTTCAGGTTACCCGGAGGACGGAGACGATATGGATACCCTTCTGCGCAAAGCAGATAGCGCTCTATACGCGGCCAAGGCCAAAGGGCGCGATTGCATTGTGATTTCAAAAGAGACAGAAGGCCGGACGCCTGTCACGATCGGCGAAAACAAGGGGCCGAATCTCAAACTGGTCACTCTTTCTTGATCATGGCCGCGCCCAAAAGGGTTCGGAAAACCCATCCACTGGTTCCTGCCTCGGTTTCCACGCGTATCCAACTCTCCTTGTAGGAAAAACCAATGACCAGCGAGTTTTTGCTCAACCGGCCGATCACCTTGTACTCAAATCCGGGGCCCTCTCTGAGGTTGCAATCCTCTTTCAGCACCTGGAGCGTCAATGGCTGGGCAAAGGCGGCCTCCCCCTCGATGGCCAGTTCCCCCGTCGGCTTGTCCAACCGATCTTGCACGGTTCGGACCTGCCCTTTGGTCTGGTTGGCCAGATAGAGAGCACCACCGAAATTCTGGGCATTGAATTCATCGATGCTCATGCTGAGCAGCTGCTCGGCCGTGGCGATTTCGGCCGCGGTGGCCGCATCGGGCGATGGGCCCCGCCGCTTTAATCCCTTGACCGCAAGCTCGGCCTCGGCAAGCGTCGATGCCGCTTCGGCTTTACTTTCAAGGCTGCGCAGTTTGGCTTTGGCCCGCACCACTTCGATGATAGCGGCATCCAGCCGCTTTTGCTGACTGTCGGAACGGCGCTTGAGGTCGTTGATCAAGGCCTCGTATGCCAAGGCCTGGAGTTTCATATCGGAATTTTCCCGGGTCAGAAGCTCTAATTTTTCCCGGTCAGAGGCCAGCTCCTTGCGAATCGTTTCATTTTCTTGGGACAACGCCAAACTTCGATCGGGTGGACAAGGCGGACAGACAACGGACGCCTGATCAGGCGCCGGGGATTTGGTGGCGGACATACAGCCTGCCAAGCTGCCTGCAAAAAGAAAAAAAATAATGATCGCAAATTTAACCTGCTTTGATGCGCCTTCAATCGGCATAAATCCTCACAGAGTCGATCGATGGTGTCAGCGATGGTGTTCCGGCAGCAGGATCACCTCGCCGCCCTGCCCACCGGCGCCCCTGGCGACCGCGATGCGATTGCCGCCGCTCCGCTTGACGGCGGCCAGCAGATCATCGGCACGTTGCACCAATTCGGGGGGCGTCTCATCATTGAAAAAGGTCAACCCACCGCTGAGCGTCACTTTTACCTCACCCTGCTCCCAGGACAAGGCGGCAATCTTCTCTCTTATGCGCTCGGCCATCAGCTGGCCCTGGGCGGCGCTGGTATTGGGCAGGATGACCAGGAAGGCTTCCCCTCCGTAGCGGCCCACCAGATCGATTTCCCGCATGTTGCGTTTGATGCACCGGCCCACGTCGCGCAGTACACTTTCCCCCAGAACATAGCCGCGTTCATCGTATATTTTCTTGAAGCCATCGATGTCGAACAACACCATGGCCAGGGGCATATTGTAGCGACGGGCCTTTTTGACCTCCTCGACCAGCCGCTGGTAAATATAGCGCCGGTTGGGAATACCCGTCACGCCGTCGGTCATGGATTGCTTCTTGAGTTTCTGGTTGACGATTTGCAGATGGATCGACTTTTCACGAATCCGGCCGTCCAGATCGGTATTGATCTGCAGCAGGTTGCTTTGCTTGCGCCGCTGGCGCAACAACATGACGAGCAGCATGCCGCTGAATACCAGCAAGAGCGCAACGAGGCCAATAGAATAGATGCCGTGACGAACCCAGAAAACCGGCTGGGGGAAAATAACTTCCGTGTTTTCAGGCAATTGTCCAGATTTAATGCCGAAACGATTCAATGCCCGGCCATCGACGCGCAACTGACGCGACGGACCGATATCGGTCGCCATATCCTCTATGGCCTCTCCTGAAAGAATGCGCAGCGCTGTGCGACCGGCCTGAATCCCCTGATGGTGCGCCGAATTGATCGCGCCCCCTATGATCCCTTTGCCGAGATAAAAATCCACCGGACTGTATACGGCCACCGGCGACCATCGCACCACCATGTCGACGACCTCTTTGGCGTGCGCCACATTGCCACGCCGGTCGTGATCAAATGCGAAAAGATAGACCAGATCATTGGGTGTCAGGGCCACCAGATTGGCCGGCAGCCGCTCCCAATCCACCTCGTTCCAAACCTCCACCAACGCGCGTTCTTTGAGTCCTGCCAGGGAACTTTCCAATTCATCCAGCAGGACCGGCTGCACTGCCCTGCGATCGACGAGGACCACAACCCGGCGACAATTGGGATGCAGTCGCAGCATGAGTGCAAAGGTGGCTGCATGGTCAATCTGTTCCGCCACGCCGGTCGCACGGAGTTGGTCGGGCGAAGGAACTTTATCGAGGCTGTTGATCCCACAAAACACAATGGGTATGTCGGGCGCCAGTTGGGGGCCATGGGTTGCGACAAACTGCAAGGCACCGTCGTCCGACACGATGATGACATCGATCGGGATTCGACTCAGCTTTGTTTTGAAAAAAACGGTGAGATCGGCGACGACCGCTTCGTTGGCCCGATGCAAATCCAGGTAGTCGTAATAAAGGCTGATATCCTTTCCAAACGGATCGAATACGGATTGGATGCCTTCGGTAATGCGGTCGGTCCAGGTCCATCCCTGGTGATAGCTGTGGAGCACCCAGACATTTTTGGGTTCGCCCGCGTAAGCGCTAGCGGCAAAGAGCCATACCATCCAGATGACGAACAGACGCATCATTCTAATAGATCCCGTGACACGAAAATGAGGGCGCATTGTATGGCCTAAAGTTGAATAAATGTCAAATGCCGGCGACCGATAGCAGGGATCCTAACTAAATGCCATTCAGGGCGAATCACATTCAGTTAGAACTGCTGGACCGATGGGTCCTGCTCAATCATACGCCTCAATAAACACGCGAGATCCCGAAAAACGCGCATCGATCACGCGGGTCACGTCCCGAATCATCTGGATGCGCCCGCAAAGAAAAAAGTCGTACGCACCGTCGGGATATTTGGCCGATAGAAACCGGTCGACCCGCCCGGCAAATCCTTCCGGCCCAATTTCGTCATCGCCGGCAGCTGCGGAGATGCACGGTATATATCGGCGCGCCGCTGTGAATAGAAGGTCCCGGTAATAGAGTTCGGCCGGGGTACGCACACCATGCAGGAGATCAAATCCACGCGCGCCGGCATTTGCAAAGGCGACAAACGGAGCGATACCGGTGCCGGTGGCCACGAACACCGCCGGCCGCCCGGAGGTCTTGAGGGTGAAATATCCGAACGGAGCGGTAATCTGAAAACGATCACCGATCCTGGCCCGGGACAGCCGGGGTGAAAAAAGCCCATCCGGCACGTGCCGTACGCACAGGGCCAACTCTCGGGCGTCCACCGGTCCGAGAAGGGTGTAATCCCGACGAAGGGCGCCGTCGACGAAACTGATCTTCTGGCCGGGAATGAAATCAAATCCGTCCGGTCGCTCCAAACGGATCTCGAAGGTGCCTTCGCTCAACCAGCGCACCGCCGTCACCGCCACCACGAATCGCGGCCGGATGTCGCTGGCCGGGGTTGACCGGGGCATCATCCCTGCCAATGCACATCTCCCACGCCGGCGTGCTGATTGAGCCAGCGGGCCAGCACAAAAAAATAGTCGGAAAGTCGGTTGATAAAAGCAACGATCGGTGCGAATCCTTCAAACGAGCGCCCCGCGGCGGCCTCTTGTTCGGCCAGCAGGATGACGGCCCGTTCGGCCCTCCGGCACACCGTGCGGGCGATATGCGCCCAGGCTGCGGCGGGATGCCCGCCAGGCAAAATAAAGGATTTGAGTTCGGGCAACTGTGCGTCCATCCCATCGATCCAGGATTCGATCCGTTGACTGTACCTGATCGTAATCGAATTCAACCGCGCCTGGGCTTCGGAACCCGATGTGGCCGCCAGCCAGGCGCCCACCTGGAACAGATCCGATTGAATCTCCTTGAGCTGGACCTCGGCCGCTTCCGTATCCGGCAGCAGGACGGCAATCAGCGCGCCCACCACGGAGTTGAGTTCGTCGATGTCTCCGTAGGCGTGGATCCGTGCGTCGCTCTTGACCACCCGTTCGCCGCTGAATAGACTGGTTTTGCCCTGATCTCCGGTCTGGGTATATATCTTCATGCGCGGGCCGCCGAAGGCTTGGCGTCTTGAACCACCGGTTCGAACATTTTGGCCGGTGCCCCGCAGACCGGACAGCGGTAGGGTGGTTTTTCGCCATCATGAATGTAGCCGCAAATCAGACATCGCCAGCGCATAAAGACACCTCCTGGTAAAGGGCTTGACAGTGCCGGGCGGATTTTACATTCGCCCGAACACTTTCGTTGGTATTGTCATATCAGTGCAGCCCGACATTTGGCAACTCATTGTCATCTTGCCGCTGGTTTCACGGCAGCAAATGGCCTGATGAGGTCAGATACCGGCCGCCAGGAGCGGTTTTGGGATTTGTCTTTTCAGCGTCCTTAATAAGCGGTAAAAGCGGGCCAGGGTATGAGACCTAACCTTTGATGGAAGGAAACCCCTGATGAGCCAGCTTCTCGTGATCGATGTCGGCGCCGGAACCATGGATATCCTCTGCTACGACACCAGCAGCGGCGAGCATTTCAAGGCCGTTGCCCCCTCCCCCGTGCGCCACCTTGCCCGGCAGATCACCCAGACCAGCGGCGACCTGGTCGTGTCGGGCGTGGAGATGGGGGGCGGTCCGGTCACCGAGGCCCTGCGTCAAAGGGCCGCCACGGATCGCGTCGTCATCTCCTCATCGGCGGCCGCGACACTCCACCACGATATGGATCGGGTGCGTCATTGGGGCCTCATCGTAGAAGAGGATGCCGCCGTCGAGCGTTTGTGCGGCGACCCTCGCTACACCGCCGTCCATCTGAGCGATGTGCAGCCCGAACGCATTACCCAAATCATCACCGGCCTGGGGCTGCCCATGGCTTTCGATGCCGTGGCGCTCTGCGCCCAGGATCATGGGGTAGCCCCCAAAGGCGTGAGCCATCTGGATTACCGTCACAACCTGTTCCAGGAGATCCTGGAACGATCGGCAACGCCTTTCGACCTGCTCTATCGCGACGATGAGGTGCCAGAAGCCTTCAACCGATTACGCAGCATGGTGAGCGACGCGCGTAAGCTCAACGCCCAAGCGATTTATGTCATGGACAGCGGCATGGCCGCCATGTGCGGTGCGGCCCAGGACACCCATGCCGGCAACGCTTCGCCGATTATCATCCTGGATATTGCCACATCTCACACCGTGGCCGCTGTTATGGAAGGGGATCAGGTGGCCGGGTTCTTGGAGTACCACACCCGCGACATGACCCTGGCGCGCCTGGAGGAACTTCTGGTGGCGCTGGCCGACGGCCGCGTCCGGCACGATCAAATTCTGGCCGAAGGCGGCCATGGTGCCTATTTGCGCCACGCGGTGGGTTTCGATCGGGTCCGAGCCATCATTGCCACCGGCCCCAAACGCCGCCTGATGGCCGATTCGACGCTGCCGGTGATTTGGGGCGCCCCCTGGGGGGACAACATGATGACAGGAACGGTCGGTCTGCTGGAGGCCATGCGTCGAAGGCTCGGCCTGGCGCCCATTCAATATCTCTAAGGAACGGTGGAGGTTTCATCTTCACCCCCGGGAAACCATGTCATGCAAGATTTCTGGCTCTGCTTCGTCCCCCTGTTCGTAGCCGTGGATGCCATCGGCGTGCTGCCCATCTACATCGCCCTGACAGACGACCTCGACCCGCGCATTCGGCGGACGGTTTTGGTACAATCGATCGCAACGGCCACTGCCGTGTCGCTGGTATTTCTCATGTTCGGACCGGCGTTGCTGGCATTTCTCGGTGTGACGGTGGCCGATTTCATGATCGCCGGTGGGAGCCTGCTCTTTGCCATCTCCTTGAGCGATCTGATCACCGGAGAAAAAAAGAGGCGCCAGGCGGACACGCAAAGTCTTGGAGCCGTGCCCATCGGCATCCCCCTGCTGGCCGGGCCGGCCCTGCTGACCACCTGCATCGTACTGGCCAACGCGCACGGCAAAGGTTTGACCGCAGCCGCCGTCATCGCCAACCTGCTGATCGCGGGAGTGATTTTCATGTTCGCCGAACCGGTGACCCGCATCCTGGGTCGCAACGGCACCCGCAGTGCATCGAAAATTTCGAGCCTCTTTCTGGCGGCCATCGCCGTGATGCTGGTTCGTAAAGGCTTGATCGAAGCGCTTGCCGCCACCGCATCATGAAAATGTGATAGCGGTCAGGCCTGGGGCCCGCCGTAAATTTTCTTGACTTGGACGCGATCGGGCGAACCGTCCGCCGTGAGCGGCAGCTGGTCCACGAATTGCACGTATTGGGGCTTTTTATACCGCGCAATGCGTCCCCCGACGAACTCGATCAACGCCTTGGCGGTCAGGGATTGGCCGGATTTCAAACGGCACACCGCCTTGATGCCTTCGGTCCACTTGGGATCGGGCACACCGAAAACCACCACGGCTGCCACGGCCGGATGTTCGAGAATCACCTTCTCCACTTCGGCCGGATAGACATTCTCCCCGCCCGGTTTGATCAACTCCTTTTCAGCCTTGCGGGCCACGTACCACAGATAGCCGTCCTCATCGAAACGGCCCACATCGCCGGTGTGGTGCCACCCGTTGCGAAAGGTGTAGGCATTTTCGTCGTCCAGCCCCCAATACCCCTTGAACACCATGGGACCACGCACGGCGATCTCTCCGGCCTGACCGGTAGGTACCGGCCGATCGTTGTCGTCCATTAACTGGACATCTATGAGGGGCATGGGCCGGCCGGCCGATCCCGGACGCTCGCTGAAAGGACTCATGGTGACCACCAGGGAGGTTTCGGTCTGGCCGAAGAGACTGTAAAACGAACCCCCGGTCATCTCCTGGTAGCGCGCGATGACCTCTGGCCTGTCGATCCCCAACACGGCCCGCAAGGAGCGGATATCTTCGCCGCTATCGGCCACGTGGGCCAGAAGGGTCTGCATCATGGGTGCAAAGGCGAACAGCACGCTGGCCTTGTGTTCGGCAATCAACCGGGCAGCCTGGGCGGCATCGAATTTTCGCATGTTGATATTGAGCATGCCGCCATGGAAACAACACAATGCCATGCCCAAGCCAGCGATATGAAACATGGGAAGGGGATTGAGGTGTACATCGTCTTGGGTCAGATGGATCTGGTGCATCAACTGGGCGTTGGCGCACAGCAGGTTACGATGGCTGAGCAGAGCCCCGCGCGGTCGCCCGGCCACGGCGGCGGTGTGGATGATCACCAGTCCGTCGTCGGCCGAAACCGCCCGGGACGGCAGCCCCCCTTCGGGCAGTGGCGCGTCGACGAGATCCCTGAAGGGGCCGTTCTGGGCCTGCAGGTTGTAACACTTGGCGTCGCGCCCGAGCTTGGCTGCAACCGCCTTCATCGCTTCGGGATCTTCCCCGTCGGCAAACAAAAAACGCACCTGAACGTCGTTGAGATTGTAGGCCATCTCATCCACGGACAACCGCCAATTGATGGGCACGACGATCGCTCCCAAGGCAGCGGCCGCGCCGTATAGCACGAGATAAGCGAGGCAGTTTTTACCGATCACGCCGATACGGTCGCCCTTGCAGCATCCGGCGGCCGTCAGCCCCGAGGCCATGCGCTCGACCGAGACCTGGTATTCCGCGAAGGTCATGGCCCGATTTTCTTCGGCCTCCAGCCAGGCGATGCGTTCCGGGTAGAGCCGCGCATTGCGGCAAATGATATCATATAGGGTCAAATCATAGACACTCATACAATACTCCTTCCGTGCGGTTAAGAAAGAGAATTCTTGAAGGTGTTATCCACTTTACTGGAGGCTGCGTTAAAAAGAGGCATCGGTGGCGGGCGAAAGGCCTGACGCACAGTCAGCGCCGACCGAGCATCCGACCTGACCGGCATCAGAGAACCAACACACCTGTTTGGGTGTCAAAGTGAGGGAAACACCCGTGGACCTTTACTTGGTGGTGGTCACCGGGCAAGGGCCCCTCAGGATAATAAACTGCGCCGTGGAGCCGAGCAGCAGTTTGCGGGTACGCGACTTCTTTTCAATCCCGATAAAGATGTGGTCAACGCCATTGTCTTCGGCGAACTTGACCAGGTCTTCACCGGGCGTCAATCCACGTGCCAGCTGAAGCGTCTCGCAGGAGACATGAGCTTGAAGCAGATAGTCCTTGGCCCGCTCCAATTTTTCTTCCACTGACTGGATATCCTGCAAGTTCTCGTTACTGCCCCCCTCCATGGAAGTCACCACGTAAACCAGGGCGTCGGCATTCGCCTTGGCCTTTTCGCATGCCATTTCCAAGGCTCTCTGGGAAGGCGGCGAGCCGTTGTAGGCAACCAACAATTTCATGACACACTCCTAATTCGTGTCCATCCACAAATGGCCAATTTGCCCGATATCGGCGTTATGCTCAAAATTTTTTCCTCGGAATATTCGACATATGCCTGCGGTAAAATTTTTCGCATGCCTTGATCTCAGCCAAATTTGCCTATTTCTGGATGGACACTCGCTCTCACCCATCCACAAATGGCCGGTTTGCCCTTTTTTGGATGCGCACTCACTGTATGGAAATTCAGATCGAACCCCGCGTCCCGAGTCAATCGGACTGCCGCTACTTTACACTTAACACTTCAAACTTAAAACTTCTTTTTACATCCAACGCTTGCGCCGCTTGTAGGACTTGACCTCCTTGAACGACTTGCGCCCGCCCCCCTGGGTGACGCCCATATAGAACTCCTTGACGTCCGGATTGTCCTGCAGCTTGTCGGAAGGCCCCTCCAGCACAATTTTGCCGTTTTCCATGATATAGGCGTAGTTGGAGATCGCAAGGGCAATCTTGGCGTTCTGCTCGACCACCAGGATCGTGGTCTGCATCTCCTCGTTGATGCGTTTGACGTTGTCGAAAATCTCTTTCACCAGCAGTGGCGCCAGACCCAACGAGGGCTCGTCGAGCATCAGCATCTTGGGCGCCGCCATCAAAGCACGCGCAATGGCGATCATCTGCTGCTCTCCGCCCGAACAGTATCCGGCCATGCGATGGGTCACCTTGGACAGGCGGGGGAAATGAGTATACATCAATTCATAATCCCGGCGGATACTGGCCGCACCGTCCTTTCGGGTAACCGAACCGACCCGAATATTCTCGTCCACGCTAAGGTGCTTGAACACCCGACGCCCTTCGGGCACCATGACCGCCCCCAGGTGGACCACCTGTGTCCCCAATACGTTGGTGATGTCCTGCCCGTCGAACTTGACAAACCCCTCGCGTATAGCTCCGTTTTCCGGTTTGAGCAACCCGCTGATGGCCCGCAGGGTAGTCGTTTTCCCGGCCCCGTTGGTCCCCAACAAGGCCACGATATCGCCCTGGGTCACGCCGATACTGACGCCGCGCAGCACCTGGATGATATCGTTGTAGACCACCTCGATGTTGTTGACTTCCAGCAGCCGATCGCTTTCTGAGGTCGTTGTCATATATCGTACCGTTTATGCCTGCTTTAATATTGAATGAGCCCGCCGGGGCGCGGAGGCCTCTCCGCACCCCGGCGGTGGCTGACATATCCCATGTTTCCCCGGCCTATTTGGCGAACTTGGGGATGAACGGCTTGCCCACGGCCTTGAAAACGCCGCTTTGTACCGAATAGATCTGCAGGGTATCCACACCGGCGTGGTCGGTGGGCGAATAGGTCACCGGCCCCACGGTGTTGCCCGGCGAGTAGCTGTTGGCGCCGTTCATGGCGTTGAGCGTTTTGTAGAGGCTCTCCCGTGTCACCTTCCCGCCCTCGGCTTTGACGCGCCGGATGGCCTCCACGGCCACCTGGGCCACCATCATGCCATTGGTGTAGTTGTGGGAGTTGGCCGTCTTTTCATCCCGGCTATACTTCTTGGCCAGCATCAGCTGAAAATCGGTGCCCGGCCCCGGCTCCGAAGTGAGAGTGTAGGAAGTGGTCCAGAAGAAGCCTTCGGCCGCCGACCCGGCCAGATCGATCAGGTCGTTGCCGCCGGTGTAGTGCGCCCCGGTGAAGGTGAGCTTGCCCGCCTCGCCGAAGGTCTTGGCCGTCACACCGAGCCGCTGGGCGTCCTTGATCAGCGTGGCCACCGGCGACTGCACGGTCTGGCAGATGACGTATTGGACATTCTTGCTCAGCAGGCGCTGCAAGGTGGCGGTGTTGTCCAGATCCTTGCCGTGCTCGACTACTTCGACGATGTCCATTTTGAGGCCTGATTTGACCGCGTTCTGGACATCTTCCACCGGGCCGCGCCCAAAGGCTGATGGATGGATGAACATGGCCACCTGGGGAGTGCCGCCCTTGTGGTTGGCCACGATGTATTCGGCCAAGCCGATGCACTGGCTCGAATAGGTGGCGATGGGCAAAAAGATATACTTGGAATCGACCAGGTTGCCGGCATGAAACGAGGCCGGAATGGTGGGGATCTTCTCCTCGTCGAAGTCGCGCTTGAGGGCCAGGGTGCTGCCTGTGGAGTAGTTGAGATAGAGCACGATCCCTTCACTCAGAAAATCCTCGAAGTTGCGTTTGGTGATGTCGGTCTGGTACTGATCGTCTCGGATCGGGCAGTCCACCGTATCGTCCCCGAGCAACTTCGTGTCGTTGACATAGCGGATATAATCTTCCACCCCTTTGGAGTAAGGGTTGCCGGCATCCGAGGTCGGCCCGGTGATGGCCAGGGACAAGGCCAATTTGTAGACCTGGCCGGCGTGGGACGGTGCCGCCAGCGCTGCACACACAATCACCGCTAATACCACTTGCATCATGAACGCATGTCTCTTTTTCATACTCCCCCTCCCTTGTTTTTGGCGGGCGTTTGAACCGGTGCCCTTTGAATGCCCACGAGCGACCTCCCGCCGATCAATAGCGGAAAGGCCAAAGCTTCACATAAGAGCGGCAGATGCGCCACCAATTGGCGATGCCGCGCGGTTCGAACATCAAAAAGAGCACAATCACCAGACCGAACGTCAACGGTTTGAGCGCCGTGGCCAGGTTCATGTTGGCCGGCAAGAACTGGGCGGACCACTCCACCAGATTTTCCACTTGCAGATCCAGAATGCGAATGGCCGCGGGACCCCAAAAAGAGCCGGTCAAGGTACCCAGGCCGCCCACGATCGCCATGGCCAGATAGGATATGGACTGCGACAAGGTGAACGACTCGATGCCTGCGCCCCGATAGAGGTAGGCGTGCAGGGCACCGGCCACGCCGGCGAAGAATCCCGCCAGGGCAAAGGCGTACACCTTGGTCAACCCGGGGTTCATGCCCATGGCATCGGCCGCCCGGTCATTGTCGCGCACCGCCACGAGACTGCGCCCGTAACGGGAACGAAGCAGATTGCGCACTGCCAGGCCGAAAAGAATCACAATGGTGAGAATGACATAATACCAGAAAAGATAGTGGTCACCGCGCGATACCATCCCGGTCAGCCAGTAGACCCGACCGATGGGAATCGTCTGGCCCTGGTTGAACAGGGGCAGGAAATTGATGGTCCACTGGAATATCATCTGAAAAGACAAAGTGGCGATGGCCAGATAGAGGTGCTTCAAACGCAGGGCCGGCAGACCGACGAAAGCGCCGAACACGGCCCCCACCGCGCCTGAAAGAACCAGCATGAGCGGCCAGGCATGGGTGATGAGAACATGGGAATCGCCTATGGTCCGGGCGAACACAGCCAGAGTATACGCCCCCACGCCTACGAACGCGGCGTGACCGATGGAGATCAATCCGGCAAATCCGGTGACCAGGTTCAACCCGATGATCGCCACCATGGCGATCAGAATGTTATCCAACACCAGCATGTATTTGTTGCTGACTTCGTAAACGAGCGGCCAGATGAAAAGCACCGCAATGAAGACGGCGAACACCAGTCGGTCCAGATGGGTAAAGAAGATGCGCTGCTCTTCCCGGTAGGTGCTGAAAAAGTTCCCTGTGGCCAGCCATCGGTTTGCGGACATAGCTTACACCCGTTCGATTTCATGGGTACCGAACAACCCATGAGGTTTAAACAGCAGGATGATCAATAAAATGACATACGGCAGCACGTCTGCAGTGCCGTTGAGCCCCCAGTTGCCGTCCAGATAGCCGGCGGCGAATTGCTGGATCAATCCCATGATGATGCCGGCCACCACCGCCCCGACGATGGAGTCCAGGCCGCCCAGGATCACCACAGGGAACACGATGATGCCGAAGGCATGCAGGGTCTCGAAATTCAGACCGGTGATATTGCCGATGATGCCCCCGGCCGCGGCTGCGCTCAGGCCCGCCATGGCCCAGGCCAGACCGAACACCCTTGGCACAGAGATACCCACAGACATGGAGGCGAACTGATCGTCTGACACCGCCCGCATGGAGATCCCCACCGTGGATCTTTTAAAAAACCAGGAGAACAGACCGATCAACACGAAGGTGATGATGACCCCCACCAACTGGGTCCAGGAGATGGACACCCCCCAGAATTCGACGGGGGTCCGGGGAAAAAAACGCGGAAAGGAGTAGTTGAACGTGCCGAAGGGGGTGAGGTAGATAATGCCGTCGAGGATAGACATCAGGCCGATGGTGACCATGATGACCGAAATGATCGGTTCACCGATCAGGCGGCGCAGAAATATCCGTTCGACACTCATGGCCAGAAAAAAAGTGAGGATCATACTGATGAAAAAAGAGATGTAGAGCGGGATCCCCACCCAAACGGTCAACGCATAAGTAATGAAGGCGCCGGAGGCGATTAGCTGCCCGTGGGCGATATTGAGCACCCGGCTGGACTTGTAGATCAGGACGAATCCCAATCCCGAGAGGGCATAGATCGACCCCACCACGATGCCGCTGACGACCAATTGCAAAAAATAGCTCATAATCCTTCACTCTAAGGCAATGTCGTTTACTTCAGGTTTTCCGGTCGAGGCGCTTCGTCACCGACCGAAAAAAAGCGCATTTCCGTCTCAACCGTCGTGGTCTGACCGTCCTGATACTGGAAGGTGGCCTGCACCTTTTTACGGCTGACATCTTGATCGTAAAGTGCGTCGTACAAGGCCTGGTAGCGCTTTTTCACAAAATCTCGGCGAATCTTGCCGGTCTTGGTCAATTCGCCGTCATCCACATCGAGCATCTTGTAAAGGATCGCAAAACGACGGATCTTGAAATGCGGTTTCTCCACGTTCGCATTGATGGAGAGGATCTCGTTGTGTATCAGATCCGCCACCTCGGGTTTCTGGGACAAATCCATGAAGGTGGTAAAGGAGATGCGCCGGTCTTCAGCCCACTTGCCCACGATCACCGGATCGATATTGACCAGGGCCGCCACATAATCCTGTTTATCCCCATAGATCACGGCCTCTTTGATATAGGGGCTGAATTTCAGCTTGTTTTCCAGAAACATGGGGCTGAACATCTCTCCCGCGCGGTTGTGCATCACATCCGAAAGGCGATCGATCACGACCAGATGGCCGTTTTCGTCTATAAAACCTGCATCGCCCGAGTGCAGCCAACCGCCTTCGAGTAACTCCTCGGTTTTTTCGGGCAGCTTGAAGTATCCGGCGCACACCGAAGCCGAGCGCGAAAGGATCTCCCCCTCTTCCGAGATGCGGCATTCGGTACCCGGCAAGGGTTTGCCCACCGTATCCGAACGGATATCGCCGTCGCGGTGCATGTAGGCGATTCCCGTAATTTCCGTCTGTCCGTAAATCTGCTTCAGGTTGACGCCGATGGCCTGGTAGAAGGTAAACAGCTGCGGGCCCAGAGCCGCCCCGCCGGTATAGGCCCGGCGCAGACGCAACAAGCCGAGCTGATTGATCAATGGATTGAACACCATGGTCTTGCCAAGCCACGCCAGAACAGCGAGTTTGAACGGCATCTTACGGCCGCTCATCCGGTATTCGGCCGCCTCCTGGCCGATCTTGATGAAGTAATAGTAGCATTTTCGATTGAGCCAGTAGGACTCGTCGATCTTGAGCCAGATCTGGGAGCGGATGGTTTCATAAATGCGCGGTGCGCCGAACATGAAATGCGGCCCGATCTCCTTGAGATCGGACATGATCGTCTCCACCGACTCGGGGAAATTAATGGAAATCCCGGTGGCCAGAGCCACACCGAAAGAGTTCATCTGCTCGCCGATCCAGGCAAACGGCAAAAACGACACATATTCGTCATCGGCCTCCAACGGATCGGCCTTGGTGATCTGAACGCCCATGTTGATATAATTGCGGTGGGTCATCATGGCGCCCTTGGGCAGACCGGTGGTCCCCGAAGTCAAACACAGGTGGCACACATCTTCGGGCTTGCCCCGATCGATCAGCTCGTCGAAACGTGCCTCGTTTTCTTCGAGGGTTTCTTCCCCCAACCGGTAAAGATCGTCGATGAAAACGAACCAGTCGTCATCGCGATAACCGCGCATGCCGCGGGGGTCCTCGTAGATGATTTTCCGGACATTGGGGATCTTCGATCGCACTTCGATCAGTTTGTCGACCTGCTCCTGGTCATCGCAGAAGACGTAGCAGGCCTCCATGTAGGTGAGAATATCTGCGATCTCGTGCGGCAGGCTGCTCTGATAAATCCCCGCCGAAATCCCTCCCAGGGACTGGGCGCCGATAGCCACGACCAACATTTCAGGAATATTGTCGGTGATCAGGGCAATGACTTCTCCTTTTTGCAAGCCGATTTGGGACAGGCCCAGGGCCGCCTTGCGCACCAGTTCGTAGTATTGATGCCACGTCAGGCTGCGCCAAATCCCGAATTCCTTCTCGCGCAACGCCACCCGGTCACCGGTCTGCGCCACCCGCCAGCGCAGCAGCTGGGGGATGGTGTATGTCAACAAAACGTCCTGATCCGTCATACGTACTCTTTTCTAAATCCTATTCTTGATGGCCATGTAAAAAGTCGCTGCCGGACGGCGCCGTAAAAGGTTCAAGATCAAGGCGTGCGAAATTCCGTGTCCTGAGGCGTATTTGTCATACGCCGCAAGGACGACGGGATGAGCGCAACGCAGATATTGGACTTTTTACGGTGTCGTCAATCTTCGCCAATGTATGCTTCCACCACCTTCGGGTCCCGGGCCACCTCTTCGGGTCGACCGGCCCCGATCACCTCTCCGAAATCAAGCACGTAAATCTGGTCGGAAATATCCATGACCACCCCCAGATCATGCTCGACCAGCACCACCGTGGTATGTCGTTCTTTCTGGATATCGATCACGAAACGCACCATATCTTCCTTCTCTTCGATGTTCATGCCGGCCATGGGCTCGTCGAGCAACAGCAGATCAGGCGCCAGGGTGAGTGCTCGGGCAACTTCGATCCGCTTTTGAACGCCGTAACTCAAATTGCCGACCGGCTGTTTGCGGTAGGGTTCCAGCTCCATAAAATCAATGACGTCCTCCACGCGGGCCCTGTTTTCGGCCTCCAATTGGCTGGCTTTGCCCTTGTAGATCACGGCGTGCCAAAAGCTGTAGCGCAGCTTGCGATGACGGGCGAGCATCAGGTTGTCCAACACCGTCAATCCACCGAACAGCTCGATGTTCTGAAAGGCGCGGGCAATACCCCAGCTGGACACCTGGTGCGGCGATGCATGCGTCAGGTTATGTTCGCCATATTGAATGGTGCCTCGGGTGGGGTGGTAAAACCCGGAAATGCAATTGAGCAGACTGGTCTTGCCCGCACCGTTGGGACCGATGATGGAGGTGATCAATCCCGGCTGGATGGAAAGGTTGACTTCGGTCAGCGCGTGCAGTCCGCCGAAGGTGAGAGTCACGTTGGAAACAGTCAGAGGGTTCATAGATTGCCCGAGACAGTATTCAATTTTTAGGTTGTTTTTTACTGGTGCGAACCGGCATTCGGATCAATTGGACGGTAACTGTATTAAAACGCAGGGCTTGAAACATTGTCAAGTTGATAAAACAGCGGCAAAATAGTGGGCTTTTCCCGCTACTCGTCCATGGTCAGCAAGTGGGAGCGCAGGTTGACGGCGGTACCGGCGAGCTTCAATTTCTTGCGGATGTTGTGGCGGTGATACAAAACCGTGTTTTTGGAAATGAACATCACCCCGGAGATTTCCTTGTTGGTCTTGCCCTCCTTGATCAGGTTGGCGATGCGGATCTCGGCCGGCGTCAGGCCTGCCATGCGGGCCGACAGCCGCTGCACAAACGGCGACACGATGTGGTTCAGGTTGGACTCCAGGATGCGCACCAGGGTCTGCTGACGGGTACTCAATCGCGTCTGCTGGATCTGTTCCAGATATGGCAGCACCAGCTCCTTGACGTTGTTCATCACATTGTTGCCCAGCTCGTCCCTGTCTTCACTGCGTTGCTTGAGCAACACCCTCAGGGCGGTGTTGACCTCTTCCAGATGCTGGGATTGGGCCTGCAGGTCGACCTCGCGCCGTCGCAAGGCCTTTTCGGCCCGCTTGCGGTCTTCGACCTCCCGGCCCAACTGAGCGTTGGCCAGATTCAACTCCCCGGTGCGCTCCTGCACCAGGGCTTCGAGCTGGTCCTGGTAATTGCGCAGTGCCCGCTCGGCCCTTTTGCGGTCGGATATGTCCCGCAGGGTGACAATATTGCCCACGTGGTTACCCGAATCGTCCATGTACAGGCAGGAGCTGATCTGCACGTCGAGTATGCGGCCATCCTTGGTCATCCGCTGGGTTTCGAACAGCTTGATCGTCTGGCCATGGAGCATGGCATCGATAGCGGCTCGCGTTTCGGGCCATGCCTCGGACGGCACGAAATCGATCCGCTCCCCGAGTATCTCCTGGCGCGACATGCCGAAGGTCTGCTCGAATGCCGGATTGACATAGGTGGCGATCCCCTTCATGTTGTACACCACGATGGGATCGGGAGAGGATTCGAGGAAATTGCGGTAGCGCTGCTCGCTCTCCCGAATACGCGCCTCGGCCTTTTGCCGTTCGCCCAGCTCGCGGCGCACCTCCATATAAAGCTCGGCCTTTTCAAGGGCCAGCAACGCCAATGCGGCAAAACGCTCGAGAAGTTGGACATCTTCCGCGTCGAAGCGACGATCCGGCGCCACATGGCCCAACCCGATGACACCGCGCACCCGCTGGTCGAATTTGAGCGGGATGCCAACCACGCAATGCAACCGGTCCAGCGAGTCATCGGGCAGACGATCGGACCAGCGCTGGTAATCATCCACCACCAGGGGACGCCCCGACTGCCATACCTTGCCGCCCAGCCCCTCACCGCAATGCACCCTGCGCCCCAACTGACCGCTGAAAAACCCCATTCCCACCTGCATATCCATGTAATCGTCGTCGGGCTCGCGAAGATAAAAAAAACCATGCTGGGTGCCGGCCAGGGCCACGGCGCGCTCGAGAATGGTCTGGAGCAGTTCCTGCGGGTCGAGCTTGTCGATCAAACCCAACGCTGTTTCATGCAGCGCCTTTAAATATTCGTTGTGGCGCTGTACCGCCCCCTCGGCCGCGATCAGCCGTTGGGATTGCGCCTTGAGCGCCTCCATTTCGCGCGTCAGGCGGTCATATGGGGTTTGTTCCACCAAGGTCACACCATCCCTGTTTATAACACCACGAACCGTTTAACCGTAGCCACCACCTCTTCCGGATCGTCGAGGAGCTGAACGATATTCATATCCTCGGGCGAAATCTTGCCCGTATCCCTTAGTCGTGACCGGATCCAATCGAGCAACCCGGACCAGTAGTCGCTGCCCACCAGGATCACCGGAAACGGTTTGATCCGCCGGGTCTGAATCAAGGTCATCACTTCGAACACCTCGTCCAGGGTGCCCAACCCCCCGGGCATGGCTACATAGGCAAAAGCGTACTTCATAAACATCACTTTGCGGATGAAAAAATATTTAAATTCGAGCTGGATATCGGCATAGGGATTCGGGGCCTGCTCGTAAGGCAGCTTGATGTTCATCCCCACCGACGGGCCGCCGGCCTTGGCCGCCCCTTTATTGGCCGCCTCCATGACACCGCCGCCGCCGCCGGTGATCACCGCAAACTTATTTTGCACAAACAGCTCGGCGATGCGCTCGGCCTTCTGGTAAACCGGATCAGTGGGCGGAATACGCGCCGATCCGAAAATACTCACCGCCGGTCCCAGTTCGTAGAGGCTTTCAACACCCTCGACAAACTCCCCCATGATGCGAAACAGGCGCCAGGATTCACTCAGCTTCAAATCGTCGATTAAAAATTGCTTTTCCATAAGTCTCCAATCCTTATGCAATATCTTCGACCATACCGTTCCGAATTCAAATAAAGTGTTTCTTATCAATATATTATAACATTGTCAATCGAACACCGTTGACAGCTCCAAACGATAATGGTACTAAAGTCAGCTTTATGTAAAATGATAGCCGCATTTTCATCTCGTCCGCCACGATCCCCGATGGCTATCCTTTTGGCAAACTCAAATGGCAAACAGCGATCAATTGCTCTACCGGGACCTGAAAATCGTCAACGAATTTGGACTGCATGCCCGGTCGGCCGCCAAACTTGCCAAAACGGCCCAGCAAGCCGTTGACGGCGTATGGCTGCAAACCAGTCAGGACGAGGTGGACGCCAAACAGATCATCGACATTCTGACGCTGGGCGCCGGCCAGGGCGACCGGGTGCGGGTGCGGATCGATGACCCGGCGGATCAGGAGATTCTGGATCGCATTGTCGAGTTGTTTAATACGGGCTTTGGAGAATAAGCAAGCTATGCCGGAAAAAGAGCCACAAGAGATCATTTTGCGGGGGATCGGCGGATCCCCGGGAATTTGTATCGGCAAAGCCTACCTGGTCGACAAAGAGGGCGTAGACGTCGTACCCAAGTACAGCGTCAGCGGCAAGCAGTTGGAAGCGGAGAAAAAACGCTTCAAGGCCGCCGTCAAAAAAGCCGTCGACGAACTGCACCACATCATCAACGAAACCCCGGAAGAGCTGCGCGAAAACGCCAAGATACTGGAAACCCACGCGGTGCTGCTCAAAGACAAGATGCTCTACGGCCGCACCATTGAAACCATCGAGCAGGAACAGATCAACGCCGAATGGGCCCTGCGCAAGGTGGTCATGTCGATCAAACCCCTCTTCGAAGGCATGGGTGACGCCTACCTGCGCGACCGTGCCGAAGATGTGGCCAACGTCTCGGACCGTATCTTCAAGCACCTCACCGGCGCAGGATGCGTCGACATCGGCAGCATCAACAAACGGGTCATCCTGGTGGCCCGCGACCTGTCGCCGGCCGAAACCAGCCAGATCCAACTCGAGCGGGTCATGGGCTTTGTCACCGACAGCGGCGGCCGTGCCTCCCACACCAGCATCATCGCCCGCAGCCTGGAAATACCGGCCGTACTCGGTCTCGACCGCGCCACCAGCATCATTCAGAACGACGACATCATCGTCGTGGACGGCACTTCCGGCACCGTGGTCGTTAACCCCAGCGAAGAGACCCTGGCCGAAGCCGAAACCCGCAAAAGCCAATTCGAGGCACGCCGCGCCCTCTATGCCCGCAGCGGCCACCTGCCGGCCAAAACCAAGGACGGCCTGGAAATGGCCGTCATGGGCAACATCGAACTCCCCGAAGAGGTGGTGGCCGTACGCGACCGGGGGGGAGACGGCATTGGCCTGTACCGCACAGAATTTCAATACCTGGCGCGCAGCAGCTTTCCCACCGAGGACGAGCTGTTCGAAAATTACAAAGACGTGGTCGAGGTGATCCCCGACAAACCGGTCACCATCCGCACCCTGGACATCAACGGCGACAAGGCCGTGGCCTACACCGCCGAACAAGAGGAGAACCCGGTCCTCGGATTACGGGCCATCCGCTATTGTCTGAAAAAACCCAACGTGTTCATCACCCAGCTGCGTGCCATCCTGCGCGCGGCCCACTACGGCCAGGTGCGCATCCTGCTGCCCCTCATCTCACAGGTCGAGGAGGTCATCGAGGCCAAAAAGCTGTTGGCGCAAGCCGCCAGATCGTTAAAAAACGATGGCCTGCCCCACCAGGATCGTATTCCCGTCGGTGTCATGATCGAAGTGCCTTCGGCCGCCATCATGGCCGATGCCATCGCCAAGGAGGTCGACTTTTTCAGCATCGGCACCAACGACCTGATCCAGTACACCATGGCCATCGACCGCGGCAACCGCAACGTGGCCTATCTGTACAACCCGATCACGCCGGCTGTGCTGCGCCTGATCAAACACATTACCGAAGCGGCCCAGCACAACCACATTCCCGTCTTCATGTGCGGTGAAATGGCGGGCGAGAGCATCTACGCCCCGATTCTCGTAGGCATGGGCGTCAATGAACTCAGCACCAACCCCCAGGCCATTCCGATCATCAAGAATGCCATCCGCATGCTGAACGTCGGACAGGCCAGAAAGTTCGTGGACGAGCTGCTGAAACTGACCACCACCGACCAGATCGAGCGGCTGATGGATAGCACCTATGGCAGCCTGCTGAACAACGGCAATCACATGAAATGGGAGCGATAGCCCGTGGCAAAAGATCACATCAAAATCATCGCCGAAAACCGTAAAGCCCGCCACGAGTACTTTATCGAAGACCGCTTCGAAGCCGGCATGGTCCTCAAAGGCACCGAAGTCAAGTCCTTGCGCCAGGGCCGCGCCAACCTCAAGGATTCCTACGCCCGCATCAAAAAAGGGGAAGTTTACATCCACCAGCTGCACATCAGCCCCTACCCGTTCGCCTACTACGACAACCACGACCCCCTGCGCGTGCGCAAGCTGCTCATGCACAAACACGAAATCAAACAGCTCTACGGCAAAATCAACGAACGCGGCCACACCCTGGTGCCCCTGCGCCTCTATTTCCGCGACGGCAAGGTCAAACTCGAGCTGGCCCTGGCCAAAGGCAAGCACCAACACGACAAACGCGACACCATCCGCCGCCGCGACGAACAACGCGACCTGGAACGCCAGCGCAAAGAATATAAATAGGCCCAAATATTCCAAGATCATCTACCCGGGCTATCGGCCAAATCTAAACAATCGGATTGACAAACGCGCCCGGCATTATTAATTTAGTGCGTTCGATCGCTCTCTGACATACGTCAGCACACCCCGCCGTTCAACCAACCCATTGGGGGCGAAACGGCTTCGACGGGGGCAAAGAAGTGCTGGTTGCATACCGAGTGCTCATCGGCTCGTAAACTCGATGGGAACTAAATATAATCGCAGACGATTATAACTACGCCGTAGCTGCTTAGTCAGCTGCCGTCCTGCCGTTTCACTCCTGCGGATTCGGTGAGGGCGTCGACTAGCGGGATCAGTTCATGTTGAATGCCTGTTACGACATGGATGAAATTTTAGCAGGCTAGCGGTTCCAGCCTTTGGCCCGATGGAGCCTTGAATCGCGAATCTAAACACCGGGACATGTATGTAGACGCCAGTGCGGAATGTTCTCGGACGCGGGTTCGACTCCCGCCGCCTCCACCATTATTCAGTTGCTAATTCGTTTCTCCAGGATCCTTATCCAGGAGGGCGGGTTTTATTTTTGCCCTTATATTCAAGGCATTTGGCGTCTTTGCCATCTTTCAAAACCATTCTCTGATCATCAGATTTTTCCTATTTTCCCACCCTTCATTCTCTGTTTGGCCCCAGATTCTCCGTTTTGTTCGGACCTGGTCCGATACTCGTCCAGTAAGCTATATCCTTGTCCTGCAAGGGCTTACGGTAAATCGCCTTTTTTGGTGGTTGTGTTAAGTCTGCATCCGGTGTTGCAATCGGACCTCTTTTCCGAACTCACCGAGCGCCAAACGGAAAAGAAACGGAATCAATCTATATTTCCAGCCACTAAATGTAATTAATGCAATATATTAGTTTGATTTATGCTGAATGCGCTGATATTGTGTTCAGTATTCTATCTCGTACACTTATGATGAACATCAAAGATTATTGAACAAAATTGATGCTTGCAAGCACTGCAATACGCATGGATCACTTGCTTATTGTTCAAAAATTTATTATGTTCACGATGAATGTACTTTAATAATTATTGAACAACAGGACATCCAGATGGATCAGCTAACTAAGAATCTGATCAATAGAGCCGTGGAAACGCTTGCACAAGCCACCGGGATAAAAGTGGTACTCCGGGCAAATGTCCCAAAAGCGAAAAATGCCAATCCTGATGGTCTTGTCCGGATCGACTATAATGATATGCACTATGAATTCGCCATACAGGCCAAGGCAAGGGTGACGCGCGCGACAGTAGCAATGGAAAAAGCCCAGCCAACGCTGCCTGGGCAAGATCGCATTCTGGTCACGGAATATGCAACGCCGCAGATGGCGGACCTGATGAAGGAAATCGGACTGCTTTTCATGGATACGGCCGGCAATGCATACATTAACAAGCCGCCGCTTTATATCTTCATCAAGGGCAACAAGCGTCCTGAAAACCTGAAACCTGCTCCCATAAAGCGTTTATTCAAACCTGCCGGTTTGAAGGTTATCTTTGCGCTGTTAAACCAGCCGGAAATGGTCGAATGGCCTTATCGGCAGATCGCGGATCGAACTGATGTGGCCCTGGGAACGGTCGATTGGATTTTTAAGGACCTCAAAGAAATGGGGTTCCTCCTTGAAATGGGCGGACGCAAACGAAAGATCACCAACCCATTGCAGCTGCTCAAAAGATGGGTGGAGGCCTATCCGGAGCAATTGCGCCCCAAGCTCGGCCTTGCGCATTTCAAGGCGGAGGACCCCGACTGGTGGAAGGATGTCGATATTACCGGTTACAACGCTTGCTGGGGCGGTGAAGTTGCAGCCGCCAAGCTCACCAAGCAGCTGAAGCCGGGAAAAGTCGTCATCTATGCCCCTGAGCCGCCGGGCAAGTTGATCATTGAAAAAAAACTGCGCAAAACCACCGCCGGCGACATCGAAATCCTGAGACCCTTCTGGACATTTAATCATGAGTGTGACGCGCTGGGAATCGCGCCGCCGCTCCTGGTCTATGCGGATCTGATGGCCACCGGGGATAATCGCAACATCGAAACGGCAGAAATTATTTATGACAACTATCTCGCACAACTTGACCGGCAAGATCGATAAAAAGATCGTCGCTCTTCTGTCTGAAATTGACACAATTGCCCGGGACCTGAAACTTACCTTTTTCATTGTCGGCGCCACTGCTCGCGATATCGTGCTGAAGCATGCCCATGGCATTCACACAACAAGAGCCACGCTGGATGTCGACATCGGCGTGTTTGTCTCTGATTGGGAGCAGTTTCGGACTTTAAAAGAAGCCCTTGTGCGCACGGGAAAATTCAGTCCAACCAGGCAGACTCAACGCCTGCTTTTCGACGACGAATTACTGCTGGATATCATTCCATTTGGCGGCATAGCAGAAGAAAACCATTCGATAACTTGGCCACCGAAGTATGATATCCAAATGAGCGTCGCGGGTTTCCAGGAATGCTATCAGCACGCCGTTTCCGTGCAGGTAAGGGCCGAGCCTGATTTGGTCGTAAAGGTCGTCTCCCTGGCAGGTCTGGCGATATTGAAGATTGTCTCATGGGATGACAACATTGAAAGGCGCGGCAAGGATGCTGCCGACCTGTTTTTCATCATGAGAAATTATATCGACGCCGGCAACATCGATCGCTTCTTTGAAGAGGCTGATATTTTCAAAGCAGAGGCGTCTGATTACGATCGGTCATCGGCTCATTTTCTGGGCCGTGAAATCGCGAGAATGGCCGGCCAGGCAACGAAAGCCAAGTTGGCCGGTATATTGGAAAGAGAGGCTGCCTCGTCCCAAGGACATAAAATAACAATAGACGTCTTGAGGCAAGATGCGTTTCAGAAAGAGCCATATGAACAAGTGGTAGAGTATTTTAATGCACTGTTAAGAGGTCTTCTGGATTAGGTGGCCAATCCTGCGCAGTCATTTTAAAGCCCGAAAAACCTGCGCTGTTCTCGCCAGTCCTCTGGGAAAGTCCGGGTTAATTTTGCCAGCGAAAGCCCGTCGGGTTCTTCTCCATTGATAATTGCTTCCACGAGATCCGGCGCCAAAGTAGTCAGTTTTAAAATGCGGGTCACATAGGAACCGTCGACCTCCAAATTACGGGCCAATTCGCTGATCGATTTGACCTGGCCGCTTTCGAGGGCTTCCGCCCAGGAAAAGGCCCGCGCCAGGGCCTGGACGACAGCCGCCTGAATTGGTTCTGCAGCTTTTGGAATTTCCCCGTCCAGGGCTTGGGGGGCGATAACCTGTTTGCGACGATTTTCACCCCCGGCGAATACTACGTCATCAAGGACGACGCCGGCATTGAGCGCATCCGGATCACTGCCATCGATACCAGTTCCACGCCGAACACCGTGACCATCGAAAGCTTGGTCCGTGACTATACAGTTGGTGCCAAGATCGGCGAGGATCCGCAGCCGGTGATGGTCGGCGTCTATAATTCGCCCGGTTACTTTTACGCGGTCAACAAGTTCGACGGCTGGAGCTCGACTTCCGGTCAGCAGGGCCGCTGCGGTGCGGCCAACGGCGGCCTGCAGGGCGAGACCGACCCTGAGATGCGTTACGGCACCACGCTGCTGTTCCCCTGGCTGGCCTCCATGTACAGCGCCGCCTACCAGGAACTGCGCGGCGAGCTCATCGAGGTCTATGCCACCGGCGGCGGCAACGTCGCCTCGGAAGACACCATCGAGATTGGATCAGATGTCTACCGGGTCTTCAACCTGTACAGCGGTGGCTGGTGCGCGGTGAAGGAGTAAAAGATCATGGCAACCATAACCGGGATGCGCCGTCTCGATTTCCCCGGCAGCAATATCATCCTGCTTTTTGCGCTCCAACGCCTGGACCTGGCTTTCGGTAAGAATCAGATTCTCTTTGGCCATTTTGTCCTCGAGGGCTTTC